>SWCD01024511.1_pt1 | contig 106006 bp, 87 predicted proteins | sample 4693011 | NCBI WGS metagenome assembly SWCD01 (sample SAMN10267278, study PRJNA491770) | bioreactor metagenome | isolation source: DHS bioreactor inoculated with marine | place: Japan: Omine Ridge, Nankai Trough | reverse complement strand
TCCATTGTGGCCTGGGGAGACAATGACGACGGCCAATGCGATGTGCCAACGCCCAACAGCGGCTTTGTTGCCGTCGCGGGGGGCGGGTACCACAGTCTCGGTCTGAAGGCGGATGGCTCCATTGTGGCCTGGGGACGCAACGAGGACGGCGAATGCGACGTGCCGACGCCCAACAGCGACTTCCTCGCTTTGACGGGTGGAGGCAGTTACAGCCTCGGTCTGAAGTGGGACGGCTCCATTGTCGCCTGGGGCAGTAACTCCCACGGCCAGTGCAACGTGCCAGCGCCCAATGACGGCTTTCTCACCGTTGCCGCGGGCGATGCTCATTACCTCGGCCTGAGAGAGAACGGCTCCATTGCAGCCTGGGGAGACAACTACCGCGGCCAATGCGATGTGCCATCCCCCAACGGCGACTTCATCGCCGTTGCAGCGGGCTATAGCCACAGTCTCGGGGTAAAGTCAGACGGCACCATCGTGGCCTGGGGAAGCAACTATTATGGCGAACGTGACGTGCCCTCGCCCAACAGCGGCTTCATTGCCGTCGCTGCCGGAGACGGGCATAGTTTCGGTCTGAGGGCGGACGGCTCCATCGTGGCCTGGGGATGGAACTTCTGTGGTCAATGCGACGTGCCGCCTCCGAATGCCGATTTCATCGGCATCACCGCGGGCTATTACCACAGTCTTGGTCTGAAGGCAGATGGATCCATTGTGGCTTGGGGATCCAATTACGACGGCGAGTGCAATGTGCCGACACCGAACAGCGACTTCGTCGCCTTCGCCGCGGGCGAGGATCACAGTCTCGGGTTGAAGGCGGACGGCTCCATTGCGGCATGGGGATCCAATCACGCCGGCCAGTGCAATGTGCCGTCGCCGAACAGTGGCTTCGTCACTCTGGCCGGAGGATATGACCACAGTCTCGGCTCAAAGGAAGACGGCTCCATCGTTGCCTGGGGAAGCAACGGCAATGGCCAATGCGACGTCCCAACACCGAACAGAGACTTTCTCGCGGTCGCGGGGGGGCTATCGATGCAGCCTCGCTGTGAAGCGCCCTAATACCTGCCCCGACATCGACGGTGACGGCGACACTGACCAAGGCGATCTCGGCATCCTCCTCGGCTACTACAACGTAGGCAGCGGCGGCGACCTCGATGGCGACGGCGACACCGACCAGTCCGACCTCGGCATCCTTCTCGCCGATTACGGCTGCGGGAGCTAGCGGCGGGGGGGCAACTCGCGGACGGTCTCTCCGCATGGCGACCTCGGCGAGCTGCTCAGCCACTACGGCGACGGCTGCTGAGAAGCCTCATCAGTTCGACCACCCCCGCGCCGCCTCGGAGGCGCCAGCGGCCCAGGCCCGCTTTCGATGCGGGTCTCTGCCGGAACTCCCCAGCGTCGCCCGTTTAGGGTGCCTGTGCTCTGGTCTCGGGGCACGATCGGGCGGAGTTGCGCGAATAACAGGGAGGTCGGAGAGGACGAGGTGCAGTCAACTGGCATCTCGCCAGTACAATTGCGGTAGGCGTACTAGCGACCTGGATGTCGCGCGCTCCAACACCCCCCCACAAGGAAGAGAGATCCATGACAAAGATGAACCGAATGGGTTGGAACCTGGCTCTGCTGGCCGGGCTGGCAATGAGCGCAAATGCGCTGGCTGGCGAGCGCTGCGATCCGGAATGGGATGTCACTCTGGGGAATCCAGGCATGACGGGGGGGATACGTCGCTGCCTTCGTCGCCCACGATGACGGATCCGGCGGCGGCGAGCAGCTCTACGCCACCGGCTCGTTCTCCAGTGCCGGCGCTGCCGATACCGCCGAACTCGCCCGCTGGAACGGCACCGCCTGGGAATCCGTCGGGGGTAGCCTGCAGGGTGGGTACTCCAACACCCTCGCGGTCTTTCAGGGCGACTTGATCGTCGGCGGCTACTTCAACTCCGCCGGCAGCATCCCGGGCACCGCCAAGCTGGCGCGCTGGGATGGGACCGCCTGGAATCCCATGGACGCCTTACTCGAGTCCTGGATGAGTTCCGTCTGGGGGCTCACCGTCTTTGATGACGGCGGCGGCGAGGACCTCTATGTCCTGGGCAACTACGTCAACATCGGCGGCACCGGCCTCGACCACATCGCCCGCTGGGACGGCACCGAGTTCACCGAAGTCGGCGGCACCATCGGCGGCGCCGGCATCCCCCTGATCGTCATCGAAGGCGCCGTCTGGGACGACGGCACCGGCGAAGCCCTCTACGTCGGCGGACGATTCTTCAGCATCGACGGCGTCCCCGCCAACCGCATCGCCAAGTGGGACGGCACCGAGTGGACCGCCCTCGGGGACGGCATCGTCGGCTCCCCGGTCGGCACCGGCGTCTACACCATGGAAGTCTGGGACGACGGCACCGGCGAAGCCCTCTACGTCGGCGGACAGTCCTTCACCTCCGCCGGCGGCGTCCCCGCCAACCGCATCGCCAAGTGGGACGGCACCGAGTGGCATGCCCTTGGCGACGGCTTGGACGGCACCGTCTGGGACATGTGCGTCTACGACGACGGCACCGGTGAGGCGCTCTATGTCGGCGGACTCTTCAGCAACGCCGGCGGCGTCCCCGCCAGTCGCTTCGCCAAGTGGGACGGCACCCAGTGGTCCGCCGTCGGCGCCGGCTTCGACGATGACATCTTCAGCGCCATCATCTTCGAGGACAACCTCGTCGTGGGCGGCGACTTCCTCAGCGCCGACGGCCTGGCCACCGAGCGCGTCGCCACCTACGTGGGCTGCCCCACGGAGATCCTCGGCGACCTCAACGGCGACGGCTGCGTCGACCAGTCCGATCTCGGCATCCTGCTGGCGGCCTACGGCAACGACGACGGCGGCGACATCGACGGCGATGGCGACACCGATCAAGCCGACCTCGGCACGCTCCTTGGCAACTACGGCCAGGGCTGCTGAACCTCGAGCCGGCCTGCCGGCTCCGCGCCGTTGAAGCCGGAGAATGAGTTTGATTGCAGCGAGCCCGCGCGGCCAACCGCCGCGCGGGCTTTCAATTGCCGCTGGTCAGATCCGCGTCGCCATGGAGTCGAGCAACGCGCGCATCGGTCCCGCCGCGCTGACCGCCAGGCGCCTCCCACGCACCGTTGCCGAGGCCGCCGATCGAACTGCCATCGGCCCTGGACCAATCACCGACCCCCCCCCCCGTTCGGGGCGGGTTGCATCGTGTGCCGGCGGTCACTCGCCCGCAATACCTAACGATTTGGGAATGATGGATTTCGGAATCTGATCCAACGATCGTGATTCGTCTTGCCTCGGCCTCCATCGAGGGCATGCTTGAGAGACTCTGAGTTGCGAATCGACCGTGCTCCCGGTCATTCTCCGGGCGAGCGCGGCTCAAGGACAGGAAGGGACGATCAGCCGGAGGAACACACGATGTCGACGATGAAGCACCGCGCGCTACTCCTTTGCGCAGGCACTGTTCTCGTGGCGACGAGCGGGCAGGCCCAGGTCAGCCGCAGCCAACGCCCACGCGGCACGCTCTGCACCTACATCGGGCCGGATGGCGGCTACTGGAACGATCCCGCCAACTGGGACATGGGCGTGCCCAACGGCTACTTCGATGCGTTCATCAACGGCACCGACACCGATGTCAATGTGCTGCTTGACCTGAATCCAATGCTGACCAACCTCACGATAACGGCCGGCGACAGCGTCACAATGCTGAATAATCGTTTCCTGCGGATGTACACCGATGGAGGCGCGTCGACCATCAGCAACGCCGGGACGATCTACATCTCCTCCACCGGCTCCTCCACCGAGATCTACTGCCAGGCACAGACCGACGGTGATGTGATCACCCTCAGCGGCGGCGGCGAGATCGTCGCCGACAGCGGCGGACCGTGCTACCTCGAGGAGTACTACAGCAACGCCGTCCTGCGTAACCTCGATAACACCTTCCGTGGTCTGAATCTCGATCTGGGCAGAGGTAGTCTGGAGATCATCAACGAGGGACTCATCTGGTCCGATTCCGGCGGAACCATCACCGTCGACCCACCGAACGGGTATTGGTTCGGGATGACCAACACCGGCACGCTGCGCGCCGACGGCGGCACGCTGCGACTCAACGGCGGGCACTACGCCAACGACGGCGGTGTCATCGAAGCGCTCAACGGCTCCGCCGTGCACTTATACGGCGACGCCGCCATCCACGGCGGCACGCTGCGCGGGACCGGCGGCGGTGAAATCCAGGTTGTCTCCGGCCATGCGCTCTTCGATCTCAGGACCGGCTTCACGCCCACCGTTGCCGGCACCTTCCGTCTTCTCAACAACGCGAGCTTGCGAGTCCAGGGAGCCGGCACCATCAACAACGGCGGCACCATCTACGTGTCCTCCACCGGATCCTCCACCGAGATCTACTGTCAGGTGGACACCGCCGGTGATGTGATCACCCTCAGCGGCGGCGGCGAGATCGTCGCCGACAGCGGCGGACCGTGTGAGGTCACGGAGTACTACAGCAATCCCATCCTGCACAACCTCGACAACACCTTCCGTGGTGCGAATCTCAATCTGGGCACCGGCGGTCTGGAGATCATCAACGAGGGACTGGTGCTTGCCGACTCGGACGTCGGCCAGATCATCATCGACCCACCCGGTGATGGGTATGGCTTCGACAACCGCGGGACGCTGCAGGCGACCGGCGCCGCGGGCATGCAGATCCGTTCCGGTCTCTTCACCACCTCCGGGACCGTCGAGATTGCCGCGGGATCAAGCCTGAGCCGCACCGGCAACTTCGTGCAGACAGACGGAGCCACGACCGTTGACGGCACGCTCTCCGTCACCAGCGGTTCGCTTCTGCTGCAGGGTGGCACGCTCACCGGTGAGGGCACGATCACCGGCGACGTCAGCAACTCCGCAGGCGACATCGAACCCGGCGGCGGCATCGCTACCCTCAGCCTCACTGGCGACTTCGCCCAGTCCGACACGGGCACGCTCCTCATCGAACTCGGCGGCTTCTCCGACGGTGAGTACGACGTCCTCGAGATCACCGGCAACGCTGCTCTCGGCGGCTACCTCGACTTGCAGCCCGTCAACGGTTTCGTCCCCGCCATCGGCGATTCCTTCACCATCCTCACCGCCACCGGCACCATCTCCGGCTGGCTGCGGCTCCCTGACTGCGGCGGCATGTACGAGATCGAGTACGCCCCCAACGCCGTCATTGCCCACGTCACCGGCACTGTCTACCCCGGCGACTTCAACTGCGACGGCTGCGTCGACCAGTCTGATCTCGGCATCCTCCTCGCCGCCTTCAACAACGACGACGGCGGCGACATCAACGGCGATGGCGACACCGACCAGGCCGACCTCGGTGAACTCCTCAGCCACTACGGCGACGGCTGCTGAACCCCGATTCCGTCTCGCTCGACAATCCAACTCCAAAAACGAACCGCCGGCGCTGGTTCCGCAGAAGCGCGGGCGGTCTCGTTGTCGCCGTCAGTAGCAACGGCGAGACGGCGCCAACACAGGCGCCGCCTGTCAGGAAGATGGCTTGCTTGCCAGCCGCGGCGCGGGGCCGAGACGGTGCGGGCTCCGCGCTCGCCTCGCTGCGACCACAAGCAGGAAGAAACGCCGCGCACGCGGTCAGGGCGTACGCGGCGCAGATCAGCCGCTTCGGACGGGAGAGCAGCGGCGATCCATTCGTGGCTTGTCGAGCGCACAGCTTAGCCATAACGCACTTCCTGGTCGGATTCGGCGTCCAGATAGGCGCTCACACGCTGGTAGATAGCCTCAGCGGCCCCGCCGACCGGTCGCCAGACGATGCTGTCCAGGTAGCTGAGGAGGTGGCGGCGGAGCCGGGCGTACACCGCACCCAGTCGCATTGCCTTCCGGAAGCGTCCGCAACCCCTCAATCCCTCAGTCCCTTGGTCCCTTAGTCCCTTCCGCTTCCCCTCCCCCTCCCCCACGCGGCGTCTGGCACTGCCAGCACACATCAAAGTGCCCATCCACTTCCTCGCCGCAGTTCGGGCAGCGCCACGCCTCCCCCGCCGCCTCGTCGAAGGCCGGCATCTCCGTCTTCTGCAGAATCGCCTGGGCCAGCTCCGCATCTTCCGGAGCGACGCGGATGGTGCTGGAGGTCACGCCGGAGAAGCCCGGCATCTCATCCCGCACCTCCGAGAGGATCCCCTCCCGGGTCAACACGTCGACCAGGTAATGCGCTTCCATGTAGTTGCGAGCCCGATACACGATCAGCGGCTGGGGCAGCCGCACCCGGAAGGTCTCGGGATCCTCGAGATCGAATTCAAGGCCGCACTCCGGGCAGCGATTGCTGGGCAGGCGATCGAGGGGATAGTCGCACTGGAGACAGAACATTCTGGGCGGGGCATCGGACATGATGCCGCCATGATAGACGAGCCCCGCCCTGGCCGCTGGCATCGGCGCAGAGCGAGCCCGGTGCTTCACTGGCAGGCTTGCTCGTACTGCACCAGCACCTCTTGCAGGTCGGCTTGATCGACGACGCCGTCCAGGTTGATGTCCGCGCGCTGGCTCCAGTGCGCTTCGCCGGGCGTCGTGCCGTAGGCGGCGAGGAGCAGGCCGAGGTCGTGCTGATCGACGTAGCCATCGTTGTTCAGGTCGGGACCGCAGGCGACCATTTCGGAAAGGTCGAAGACCCAAGCGCCCAGACTCCAGGGCTCGCTGAACTCCAGGTCGAGCACAAGTTCGTTCCGATCGTTGAAGATCACCACCTCGTCACTCGTGCTTGGAATGTCATGTCGGAAGCGATCGAAGGTGCGGATATCGCTCCCATCACCCGAGAGATCGATCTGGGAGCCTTCCCGGAGCAGCACCCGCGACTCACCGTAGAGATTGGTGACAACGAGCGCCTCGTCGTTGTGTTTGGTGACGCCGGGACCTTCCAATTCGACTTGAATGATCGCCAGCCCATTGTTGTTGGTCAGAGCTGCATCCGCGTAGACGCCGAGCGTCTTCACTCCGTGGGGCAAACCTGGGTAGCGTTGCCCGGGGTGCGCCAGCGGTAAGAGATGCTCCGTCTCCAGATTCACGCGCCAGTAGGTGTATTCAGCGGCCGATGGGCGACCGTAGGCGGGGCCATCCACATACTGCGCTCCATCGGTCGAACTGTGACTAGTCCCGCCAGCCTGGGTGCTCGCAGTGGCTCCGTCGCCCGTCTGGTGCTCTTCGTACAGCAGCGACCCGCCCGTGATGAGGCATCCCTTGTTGTCCAGATGCACCACCCCACGCGAGTCGAAGGAGGCAGCCGCGCCGAAGATCGGCACGGGCACCGGAAGAAGGAACAGCGTTCGCAGATCTTCACCCGGCTCTGCGATCCACACACCCTTGCTCCACCAGGGAGGACCGCCTGGATTGCGCGCCAAGCCGGAGATGGCGATCAGCCCCGAGTCGTTGATCCAGGAGTAGTCGAACGATGTATCGAAGAACCAGCCCGGCATGTCGGGCACCCACATGCCGCGCCGGGCCAACAGCACGGCTCCGCTGCCATGTTCGACGTACAGCGCTGATACATCTCCCCACGGGCTAGCCACAATGCAATTGACGACGAGATCGCCCCAGGTGTTCATAGAGATCCAGTTCAGGACAGGGTCCTCGATCAACGACCCGTCCGGAAAGCCAGGAGCGTCATGACCGGTGCGCCAGTATACCTCCAAGCCGTCCTTGGTTCCTCTAAAGAGCGCCTCATTGTGGTCGTCCGACGTGCCATCGGCGTAACGGGTGTTGGCATATGTGGCGACATGCCCGGCAGGTGAAGCAACCTCGAAGTCGTAGTTCCCCTTGAACGTCTCACCCGGTTCCCCACCGACGACGGGCTGTCCCGTCACAGCCAAGGCGTGCAAGTTGCCGTCAGGGCTGGCGACAAAAAGCCCTCCACCTTTCCAGACATCAAAATCATCCGGATCGTCGGTGGTGGTTGCCGTGAAGAGAACGCTCCCATCGTCAAAGCCAAACCGGGTTCGCCACAGATCCGCAACCCCTCGATAGAACACCCAACCATCGGGCATGCCGACGGCATCGTCGAGCGTGTTGCCGAGCATGACGAAACCAGCCCCGGCGTTGCACCCAAGTCCGTGATAGACCAGCTCGTTGGGAAGGGCGTCCTCTTGTGCTGCAAACGAAACGAACCCCGTCCCGTCCGGCCCCATCGAGGACCGATCCGCGGAGTAATGCAGCGGTGGATCCGTGTCGGGGATCGGCGTGAACGTCTCCAAGAGACAGCGAACTGGCCAGCGATAGATCGTCTCGTCAGCTGCCGCAACGGCAGAGAAGAGGATCAGCGACCAGGCCGCCGCGCATATTGCCGTTTGTCTCATGTCCCATCCCTCACCAACGGGTCGTCTCTCTCCTGGATCGACAGCCCTGAACCATTCTGAGCAGAAATTGCAGGCGGGCACTGTCGCGCTCGCCTGCGAGTGAACATGGATGACCGCTATCACACGGCATCACGATCAAGCGGTTACTGTCCAGACTAGCAACCGTAGTCGGCGGTCAGAAGCCCCAGATCCGATTGGTCCGTGTCGCCGTCGGCATCCAGATCGCCGCGGCAGGTCGAGTCGTAGGCCCCCAGAAGAATGGCGAGGTCCGACTGATCGGTGTCGCCATCGCCATCCAAGTCACCCGAACAGGGTGATTGGTCGAAGTAGCGGTACGAGTTGGGGATGATCTTACCACCGCCGTACACCGCACCTGTGTAGTCGTAGTATTCAGGCGTGTACCAGAACCCGCCAACGAAGATGTCCCCTGTCCAGGGATTTGCAGGACTTGCGGGGCAGTTTGCATTGAGCGTCAGCACGCCAGAGATGGAGTCGAAGGCCATCGTGCCGTCACTGGTGTCGCGAAGCTCCAGTCCCACATCAAAGGTGCCATTCAAGTCGTCACAGATGACTTGACCGGTGATGTAGCCGGTGACGGTCACCGCCCCATCAAGATCGTAGTTATTTCCTGTACCGTACCGATGTTCGAGATTACCGATGATATTCCCGTCAATCTCAACCTCCGCAGTCGACTCCAGATCGCCGTAGATCTGAAGAAGCGTGTCGTTCTCGAGATCGTCGCCAATCTCGATCGCTCCGGCGTGGCTCGTCACGGGCGTGCTGTACGAGCCGATCTCAAGAGTCCCGATGCCCGTGTTTGGCTCCTCCAGTCCCCCGGCGATGGTGAGCGTGCCGTTGACTTCGCCCTCGATCCGGAAGGGTGTGCTGCCGCTCGTCACGGCCGATGCGATGTTCAGATGACCGTTGGAAGTGATGTCGCCGTAGTTCCGCATGAAAGCGCCCTGGATTGCTTGGCCGTCGTAGGTCACGTTCATCGTGGCGTCGAGATCGCCGCCGATATCGACGCCGAGGTAATCCGTATCGTTGCGAGCCGGACGATAGAAGGTCCAGTCGTCGGTGACATCCCCATCAACACGCATCTCGACCGTGCCCCAGCGACTGCCCACGCTGGCCTCCGTGGTGTCGGCGACGACTTCCAGATCGCCTATGTCGCCGGAAATGCGAGAGGTATACACGCGCGTTTTGAGAATCTCATCGGGATCGTTCGTCTCGCCGATACGGACGTAGCCAACATTGCTTGCCGCAATCTCCCCCTCGTATTCCAACGGATCGCGGAAGCGGATGGAGATTACTTCATCATCCCCCGCAGCGCCTGTGAGGGCGATCGCCACACCAGTGATGTACGAGTCCCCTGACTCGTAGATGTAGTACTCCGGGTTCTTGCTGGAGTCGTACGGATCAAGGAAGTAGACCGTGCGGATCCAGATGTCATTGTCGTCATCGTAAAGATTCGTCACAGACACCTCGTTCACGCCCGGCACTTGAATCCCCGTGTGGTCATCGTCCGTCCTTCGCACCCGAACATCCGCGGATGCCGGCGCCAGGCAGAGACCGCTGAAGAGGACCGCCATGAGCGCGCAGCCATACCGCTTGCCGTGTCTCGTTTTCATCTCAAACACCTTTCCGAGCTTGCTCTGTCCCCCAAACCGCGGGCCACGAAACGACCGAGCGAGGGAGACTCGGCCGCAGCCCCACTTTGCATGACGCCGACAAGCCCCACCGGCCGCCGGACATGGTGGGCATCATGCAACAAAAAGGGGGGGGGCAAGGAGAAACCGGGATATCGGACTCAGATTAGGTCAATCGCCCGGGGTCTTATCGCTCACACAACCCGCAATGCGGGGTGCTGGAGGGGCATAGAAACACCCGAGCGCCGTTTGGCGCCCGGGTTCGGTTGCGTGCGGAACGTAAGCCGAGTTCTGTTCGTGATGCAAGCATCACGGGCGGCCATTTCTCTGCGGCCGCCGTTGCCGACGACCTGAAGCGCTCTACCCGCTCCCAGCGGCGCGGACCACGCCGATCACCCGAAGGTGAAGGGAACTGCTTGAGCTTGCACGCGGTGGGGTTTGCCCTGCCTCGCCTGTCACCAGCCGAGCGGTGCGCTCTTACCGCACCATTTCACCCTTGCCTGTGTCCCGAAACGGGACCATCGGCGGTGTATTTTCTGTGGCACTTTCCCTGACTCGCAACCGGCGAGCCGGTGGGTGTTACCCACCACCGTGTCCTGTCGTGCTCGGACTTTCCTCACACCCGGGGGGCGCAGCTCACGCTGGGCCCACGGAGGCGCGACCACCGCATCCGCACGTTCTGGGGCATTCTAGCCGGGATTCATCTTCCCGCGGGCTGATTTCCGATGGGTCGGGTACCCTGGAGGCTCTATGAGCGACCGCACCGCCCTTTGCTGGCTGCACCCGACCCAGGCGCCGCTCCTCCGCGCCGCCTGCGAAAAGGCCTCCCTGCGCCTCGTGGCGGCGGGCAGCGGCGTCGCCGGCCAGAGCGGCACGGTGGCCGACGCCCTGGGAGCAGCCGAATCGATCGACGACCTGCGGGCGGGACTGGGCCAGGCGGAGTGCGATCTCGTGATCCTGGCGAGCCTGACCGGCCTCGATGAGGAGGCGGCGGAGCAGTTGCGGAACCTCGCCAAGGCGGGGACCAAGATCGTCAGCATGGAACCGCTGCCCGGCTCGCTCCGCGACGCCACCGCCCACGCCGACCGCAGCGCGGTGGAACTCGTCCCCATGATGCGACGGTCACCGGGTTTCCGGGCGGCGGAACTGATGCTGCCCACGTTCGGCGAGGTGCGCTGCGTCAACGTCAGCTTCCGAGCCGGACCCGGCGAGGGGTCGCTCTCGGCCCGACTCTACAGCGGTCTGGATGTCATCTACCGCCTCTGCGGCCAGGCGGAATTGATCGACGCCGCCATGGCCGGCACGCCCGGTGGCGCGCTGCCCGAAAAGCTCGCCGGCATCGACGGCCATCTCACCGCCAACCTGCGTTTCCCCGAGAATCGGGCGGCCTGTCTGGCGATCAGCGACCTGGCGGGCAAGTGGTCGCGCGGCGTGACGGTACTGGGCGAAGGCGGCTGCCTGCGCATCGACGACCGCTCCTCGGAGTGGATCGGCCCGGAGGGCGAGGTGCTCGACGAGGCCACCACGCCCGGCATCGAGTGCCTCTCCGACCTCATCGCCGACCACATCGACCGGGCTCTCGACCACAAGGCGGCGCTCGATCCGCCCACGAATCACACCATCATCCTGGCCATGTGCGAGGCGGCGGTGCTCAGCGCCCGCACGGCCCAAAGTGAATCGCCCCGGAAGCTCCTGCATCTTGCCGGGGTGAAGTGATCTCGAATCAGGTTGCTGGTCGGGCCGGAGCACGACTGCCCCTCGCCGTCGTGGTTACTCGCCCACGATCCCATCCGCCGCCTTGGCGAAGTCAAAGTCCTTGTCGCTGATGCCGCTGACATCGTGGGTGCTGAGGGTGAGGGTGACCTTGCTGTAGCGCACGAGGATGTCGGGGTGGTGCTGCACTTCTTCCGCATGCTGCGCGATGACGTTGACGAAATTGATCGCCGCGGCGAAGCTCTCGAAGCTGTAAGTCCGCTGGATGGAGCCGTTCAGGTCGGACCAGCCCTCCAGGTCGGTCAGCTTGTCCGCGACTTGGCTCTCGCTCAACTTGGTCATCAGGCACTCCTCCAGCCGGCGTCAGAGCCGGGATGTGGCCAACGCGGCGACCGAGTATGTTGCCGCCGAGGCATTGTATGGCAAATCCGCCCCGTCCAATCGAGGTGACCCGACTCGCCCCCCTCCCCCACCGGGGCGCTGCACCTGGGAAACGCCCGCACCTTCCTGGTGAACTGGGCTCTGGCCCGGCAGAACGGCTGGCGCATCGTCCTGCGCATCGAAGACTTAGACGGCCCGCGGGTGAAGGAGTGGGCCTCGCAGCAGGCACTCGACATCCTGACCTGGCTGGGGATGGAGTACGACCAGGGGCCGCTCTACCAGGCGAACGACACATCGCCGTACGTCGATGCCATGCGAGAACTCGTGGAGGCCGGTCACGCCTTCGCCTGCGCCCTCAGCCGCCGTGAGATCGAGGACTCGCTGTCCGCTCCGCACGGCGGGGAGGTCCGATACGATCCGTCCCTGCGGCCAGACAGCCCAGCCCCGCCCTTCGATCCCGCCGCCGACACCAACTGGCGTCTGAAGACAGCCGACGCCCTGATGTGCTTCGAGGACGCCTTCCAGGGCCCGATCGAGACCAACCCCGCCCAGGAAGTCGGCGACTTCGTCATCTGGACCAAGGCGGGCGTCCCGGCCTACCAGCTTGCCGTGGTCGTCGACGATGCCCGCCAGGGGGTGACTCAGATCGTCCGCGGCGACGACTTGCTGGCCAGCACCGGCCGGCAGCTTCTTCTGCAGCAGGCCCTGGGCCTGTCGCCGACGCCCCGCTATACCCACCTGCCCCTGGTGGTCGGGCCGGATGGACGCCGGCTGGCCAAGCGGCACGGCGACACCCGCCTGGTCACCTACCGCGAGCGGGGCGTGCGGGCGGAACGGATCATCGGCCTGCTCGCCTGCTGGTGCGGCCTGGTGGAATCGCCGAGGGAGATGACTGCCAAGGATTTCGCAAGCGAGCTACGATTGCAGGATCTCCCCACGCAACCGACGGTCATGACCGCGGAGGATGACGCATGGCTCACGGGCAACGACTGATCACGCTTCTCTGCCTGCTTGGCGCCCTTGTCTGCCTGCCCAGTTGCGGGGAGGAGGAGCTCAAGACGACGACGATCGAGCTGCGTGGCCGGTCCTTCGTACTCGAGCTCGCCTTGGATCATCCCACGCGCCAGCAGGGCCTGATGCGCCGGGACTACATCGCCCCCGACGGGGGGATGCTCTTCGTGTTTCCGGACGCTGGCTCCTACGCCCGCAGCTTCTGGATGGGGCACTGCACGAGCGACATTGACATCATCTTCCTTGATGCCGGCCAGCGCATCACGGCCATGCACCACATGGAAAAGGCGCGGAAGATCCGCGAGGGCGAGACGGAGGTCGCCTACGAGCGTTCCCTGCCGCACTACAGCAGCCGACTCCCCGCCCAGTTCGTCATTGAGTTGGCGGGTGGAATGCTGGAGACGTTTGAACCGGCACTCGAGGTGGGTGAACGGCTGGTGTTCGAGGTGGACCGCCTCAAGGAGCGCGCCGAGTAGGCCGATGCCAGTTTGACGGAAACTGGTTATCAGCCGGAGCGACATGGCCGCGAGCACCCTCACCATCATCGATGCAGCGCCCGCCAGCGAACGCCGGGACTGGGGCGCCTGGTTTGCGCGCTGGTGGCCGGAGCCGCTGCTCCTGCCCATACCGGAAGTCCGCGTGACGGATAGTGCCGCCGCGGCCCTGGAGACCGCCGGCGAACTGGGCCAGGTCGTGCTGCTGGTGGCGCATACCGAGGCGGCGCTGACGGGTCTGTACCAGCTCGTCGACGCCCTCGACCAGCGCTGCCTCGCCTTGCTCGTCCTCGCCGGCGCGGAAGTCGAGGTCGGGGATCGCCTGACCGGCCTGCCCTGGTCGCGCCTGGAAGCGCCCGCCAGCGAGATCATGGCCCGCCTCGAGACCATGCTCCAGCGCCAGGAGGTCGTCGAACGCCTGAGCGCCGAGATGACGCTCGCCCGCCGCTTGCAAGGCGGCGCCACGGGCGAGATGAACCGCCTGCACGAAGAGCTCGAACTCGCCGCCACCGTGCAGCGCGAATTCCTACCACGCGAGCTGCCGCAGGTGGGTGGCCTGGAGGTCGCGGCCCTCTTTCGCCCCAGCTCCTACGTCTCGGGGGACATCTACAACGTCGAACAGCTCGACGACACGCACGTCGGCTTCTTCATCGCCGACGCCACCGGGCACGGCGTGCCCGCCGCCCTGATGACCGTGCTCATCAGCCGCAGCTTGTCTTTCCGGCGGCGTGAGAGCGACGGCGGGGGCTTTCTCAGGCCGGCCCAGGCCATCGAACGGCTCAACCGCGATCTCGTCTCGCGCAGCGGCGGCCACCAGCGCTTCGCCACCGCGGTGTGCGGCATCATTGACGTCAGCACCAACAAGCTCATCCTCGCCAGCGCCGGCCATCCGCCCCCGCTCATCGTCAGCGACGGCGAGGCGCGCGAGGTCAAGACAAGCGGCAGCTTGCTTGGCGTCTTTCCCGATGAGTCCTACGAGGACACGGCGATTCGCCTGCGCGAGGGCGAGCGCCTCCTCGTCTACAGCGATGGTTTTGAGCTGGCCTTCCCCTCCGAGGGCCAGGACATCAGCGAACGCCGCCTGCCCACCAGCAACTACATCGACGAGTTCACGCGCCTGGACCAAGGCCCGCTCCTGCAGGCCATGACCACGCTCGAACACCGCCTGGACGAGCAAGCCGGCTCGCTGCACCAGGTCGATGATCTCACCATCCTGGCCTTCGCCGCCGGCACGCCGCTGGGCGTTGGACGCACCGTCCCGGCGCACCTGGCGAGTGGCGACGGACTTCACTGACACGCCGCACACCTGTTCCTTCATCGCGAGCCGCGCTCAGCTTGTCGCCGCGCCGTAGTTCCGCAGGTAGTGCACCACGGTGCGGCTGATGATGTCCGTCTCGATGTTGCAGGTGCCGCCCACCGTGGCGACGCCCAGCGTCGTCAGGCGCAGGGTCGTGGGGATGAGCGCCAGGGTGAAGGTGTCCTTGCTGACGTCGGCGACGGTCATGGAGACGCCGTCCGTGGCGACGGAGCCCTTGGGCACGATGTACTCCATGAGCTCGGCGGGGGGCTTGATGGTGATGCGAAAGTCCTCTTCGCACTCCTGGATCTCCGTGTAAACGCCGACGCCGTCCACATGCCCTTGCACGAAGTGGCCTCCCATGAGGGTGTCGGAGCGCACGGAGTGTTCCAGGTTGACCTTGCCGCCGACCTCGAGATCGCCCAGGGCGGACATGTTGAGGGTCTGGGTGATGACGTCAAAGGCGACGTGGTTGTCGTCGGAATCTTCGGTGACCGCAGTGAGGCAGACGCCGCTGACCGCGATGGATTCCCCCTCGCCGGGCCGGTGATCCCAATCGGCGATGTTGACGACCAGACGCATGCCGAACGGCTTCTTTTCAAGCCGATCGATGGTTCCGAGATGCTGGATGAGGCCGGTAAACATGCCCGCCAAGGTAGCGACCGGGAGGTCCGCTGTCAGTGGCCCGGCCAGGTGGGTTTGACGGTCCCGGCTCGATCCCGAAACCGGCCCCGATCCGGCCTGCCGGCCGCGCCGATCGTCGAATTCGCACCGGCTTGCCCTCCGATCGGGTTTATACTGTCTTCTGGAGGAAGGTCGTCTTCCCGCCCGTCGATGCCCTCAGGAGGCCGAATCCGGCCTCAGCCCGGCGGGCCCGCACGAATGCACCTACCGGCGACTCGTTCGTCACCGAACCGAGGAGAGACTATGCGCTCAACGAGTAAATCCCTGTGGGCAGTGATCGGCGCTGCGGCGGCCCTGGCCTGGCTGCCCGCCACCCAGGCGGACGACGGCCAGATCACACTGCCCGAGATCCCCAAGCATCAGGCCCGGGTCGATGTCGACTCCGGCACCGTCGCCAACACCGGCGACCAGGAAGCCGTGGTCTTCTCCGTCATGATCCAGGAGCCCGACGCCGCCTGGCTTCGTCTCGCCTTCGACGAGGTGGAGCTGTCGGGCGACGAAGCCGCGGGCACCGCTTCCTACCTGCGGATGACCTCCGCCCTTGACGGCGCGGTCCAAACCCTGGGCCCGACGACCCTCGCCCAGTGGCAGAACACCAGCGCCTACTTCAACGGCGAAGCGGTGTACCTGGAGCTGGTCGCCTTCCCCGGCACCGGCGGCAACCGCCTGGTCATGAGCGAGATCACCGCCGGCGACTACCTCATTGACCCCCGCTCCATCTGCGGCCCCACCGACGATCGCGAACTGAGCTACGCCGATCGGGACGGACGGGTGATGACGATCGGCTGCACCGCCTGGATCATCGACGACGCCAAGCACTGCTTCCTCATGGCGGGGCACTGCATCAGCTCCAACCAGGTCATCGAGTTCAATGTGCCCTTGTCCACGCCCGGCGGCTCCATCCAACACCCCGGTCCTGAGGATCAATACGCCGTCGACCCCGCTTCGGTGCAAGGCGTCTCCGGCGGCATCGGCAACGACTGGGCCTACTTCGGCTGCTTCCCCAACTCCCAGACCGGCCTCACCGCCTTCCAGGCGCAAGGCGACTACTACACGCTCGCCGACGCCCCGCCCGTCAACGGCCAGACCATCCGCATCACCGGCTACGGCAGCACCAGCGCTCCCGTCGACCCCAGTTGGTACCTCGTGCAGAAGACCCACACCGGCCCCTACTTCGCCCTCGTCGGCACCAACGTGCAGTACCAGGTCGACACGACCGGCGGCAACTCCGGCTCCGCCGTCTTCAACGAGACTGACGGCGTCGCCATCGGCATCCACACCCATGCCGGCTGCGGCAGCAACAGCGGCAACAACGGCACCGCCGTGCAGCACGCCGGCCTGCAGAACGCCCTGGCCAACCCGCAAGGCGTCTGCGCTCCCAACCTGGACTTCAGCTATCCCGGCGGCCATCCCACCCTCATCCATCCCGACGGCAGCACCACCATCCAGGTGCTGCTGGAGGGCGACGGTGACGACGCGCCCGTGGACGGCACGGAACGCTTCTTCGTCGACATCGGCAGCGGCTTCCAGGAACTCACCATGGCCGATCTCGGCGGCGGCCTCTACGAAGCCACCTTCCCCGCCTCCGACTGCTTCACCGAAGTGGGCTACTATTTCCAGGTGAGCTCCGTCGGCGGCACCGTCTTCACCGACCCCGGTAACGCCCCGGCTTCCACGTTCGACGCCCTGACCGCCACCGACGCCATCGTCGGCATCAGCGACAACTTCGAGACCGACATGGGCTGGACGGCGGAGAACCTCGGCGCCAGCAGCGGCTTCTGGCAGCGCGGCGTACCCGTCAACGACTCGGGCTGGGACTACGACCCCGCCAGCGACTCCGACGGCAGCGGCCAGTGCTACCTCACGCAGAACCAGATCGGCAACACCGATGTCGATGATGGGGCCGTGCGCCTGACCTCGCCGGTCTTCGCCATGTCCGCCGGCGGCACCATCGCCTACGACTACTACCTCTACCTGACCGACAGCGATGGCAACGACCGCCTGCTCGTTGAAGCCACCAACAACGGCTCAAGCTGGTCGGAAGTCACCCGTCACGACACCAGCGGCAGCACCAGTTGGCGCAGTCACGTGATCACCGAGGCGGACCTTCTCGACGCCGGCGTCGCCCCGGGCGCCACCATGCAGATCCGCTTCACCGCCAACGATGCCGACACCCAGAGCATCGTGGAGGCCGGCCTCGACGCCTTCCAGGTCATCGAGTACATCTGCGCTGACGAATGCCCCGGCGACTTCGACGGCGACGGCGATGTCGACCAGGCCGACCTCGGTCACCTGCTCGCTCACTACGGTATCGACGACGGCGGCGACATCGACGGCGACGGCGACACCGATCAAGCCGACCTCGGGGCCTTGCTCGCCCAGTACGGCCAGCCCTGCTAAATCCCGAGTGATCGGACCAAGCCACTTGATTCGCACCGACGCCGGCTCTTGAGCCGGCGTCGTTTCAATTGACCTCCATGGGATCCCGGCTTCCGGCCAGTTCCTCCGGGCCGCGTCGGAAAATGACCGTATACTCCCCGTAGGGAGACGTCGTTCTCCCCACCTGTCGGCCTGCACGCGGGTCGATTCCGAACCCGGGGCGGGCAGGTACGCGACAACCCATGATTTCACGTCCGATTCGAAAATCTGGAGAGAGTATGCGCCACGATCGCGGAACTACGCTTTTGACCCTGGGGGCGGCGGCACTCCTGTGCCTCGGCGCCCCCGCCGTCGCCCAGGACGACCCCAACCCCGCCGGCCTCGCCAGCTACCAGGCGCGGATCGACATCGACTCCGGCACCGTCGCCAACGAGGGCGACCAGGAGGCCGTCGTCTTCGCCACCATGATCCAGGTCCCGGATGCCACCTGGCTGCGCCTGGCCTTCGACGAGGTCGAGCTGGCGGGCAGCGAGCTTGCCGGCACCGCCTCCTACCTGCGGATGACCTCCGCCCTTGACGGGGCGGTCCAGCACCTGCGCCCGACCACCCTGGCCCAGTGGCGGAACACCAGCGCCTACTTCAACGGCGAGGCGGTCTACCTGGAGCTCGTCGCCTTCCCCGGCACCGGCCCCAGCCGCCTCGTCATGAGTGAAGTCACCGCCGGCGACCCCAACGCCGACCCGGGACGCACCATCTGTGGAAACGACGATCGGGTGCTCTCCTACTCCGATCGTGACGGTCGCTTGCTGCCGGTCGGCTGCACCGCCTGGATCATCGACGATCCCAACCACACCATCCTGAGCGCCGGGCACTGCCCCTACTACGGCGGCATTGATGTGCTTGAGTTCAACGTGCCACTCTCCGATAGCGGCGGCAACATTCAGCATCCGGCACCGGCGGATCAGTACGCCACCGATCCCTCGTCGCTGCAGTACACCTACGTGCAGATTGGTAACGACTGGGCTTACTTCGGCTGCTTCCCCAACTCGGAGACGGGCCTGACCCCCCTACCAGGCGCAGCGCGATTACCACGTTCTCGCCAGCGCCCCGCCTCCGGTGCAGGGCCAGACCATCCGCATCACGGGCTTCGGTGTCGACGACTCCCCCCCGCTCCTACAACCAGGTTCAGCAGACCAATACCGGCCCTTACAACTCCTTCAGCGGCACTTCGATTTCCTATCGAGTTGACACCACGGGCGGCAACTCCGGCTCGGCCGTACTCAACACCAACACCGGCGAGGCCATCGGCATCCATACCAACGGCGGCTGCAACTACAGCGGCGGCGAGAACTGGGGCTGTGGCATCAACATCTCCGGCCTGCAAAACGCCCTGGCCAACCCTCGCGGCGTCTGCGTGCCCATCAACTGCCCCGGCGACTTTGACGGCGATCTCATCGTCGACCAGGCCGACCTCGGCCATTTGCTCAGCGCCTACGGCAACGGCGCCGGCGGCGACATCGACGGCGACGGCGACACCGATCAGGCCGACCTCGGCGCCCTGCTGGGCAACTTCAACGTCAACTGCGCTCACTAAGCGACGTCGCTCGCCACAACCCCGCCAGACTCCAGGACGCCGGCCCCGAACGCCGGCGTCCTTTCTTGCGCGCCGCGAAGGCCCCTTGGTCCCTCCCACCGCCGGCAGCCCCATCATGATCGGACCTCACTGCCCACAATTACCCGCGGACACACCCCGGCGGGGCCCGCTCGCGACCTGTAAGGAACCGGGTTTGCTCGCGCCACCCTCGGATTCCGCTCTATACTTCCTTCCAGACGAAAACCTTTCCTGCCCCGTCCGACGATCTCACGGCCGGATCCGGCCTGCGGACGGACTGACTCAGACGGCACTCGCCACGCCACCGCGTGCTTCAACGCAGAGGAGAGACCATGCGCTTTGTCCGACCTTCCACCTTGCTTTCGCTCGGCGCTACCGCCTTGCTTGGCCTGTCCACCGCCGCCTCCGCCCAGATGCCTCCCGGCCTCGACAGCTTCCAGGCGCCGATGAACATCGACTCCGGCTATGTCTCCAATGACGGCACGCAGGAGACGGTCGTCTTCGCCACGCTGATCCAGGTCAAGGATGCCCCCTGGCTGCAGATCAACTTCGCCGAGGTCCTGCTCGCCGGCGATGAGAGCCTGGGCACCAACTCCTATCTGCGGATGACATCCGCCTTTGACGGCGCGGTGCAGCACCATCGCCCCACCACCATCAGCCAGTGGCAGAACACCAGCGCTTACTTCAACGGCGAAGCGGTGTACCTCGAACTCATCGCCCAACCCGGCACCGGCGTCAACCGCGTGCTCATCGAGGAAGTCACCGCCGGCGAGGGCTACTTCGATCCGACCACGACGATCTGCGAGCAGGACGACCGCGTCCTCTCCTACATCGATCGCAACGGTCGTCTCATGCCCATCACCTGCACCACCTGGATCATCGACGATCCGAACCACCAGTTCATCAGCGCCGGCCACTGCGTCTCCGGCGGCAACGGCGACTACGTGCAGTTCAACGTGCCCATGTCGCTCTCCAACGGCACGCTGCAGCATCCCGGCCCCGAGGATCAATACGCGGCTGACGCCTCCTCTCTGCAATACACCTACGGCGGCATCGGCAACGACTGGGGTTACTTCGGCTGCTATCCCAACACCGAAACCGGCTTGACCCCCTTCCAGGCCCAGCGCGCCTACTACGAACTCGCCGACTCCCCCGACCCCGTCAGCGGCCAGTTCATTCGCATCACCGGGTATGGCTCGGACGGCGGCAGCTACAACCACGTGCAGCAAACCAACGCCGGCCCCTACTACAGCTTCTCCGGCTCGACCGTGCAGTACCGCACCGACACGACCGGCGGCAACTCCGGGTCCTCCGTCCTCGACGAAGCCACCGGCCTCGCCATCGGCGTGCACACGCACGGCGGCTGCTACGACGGCGGCGGCGCCAACTCCGGCACCGGCATCAACAACGCCGGCTGGCAAAACGCCCTGGCCAACCCCCGCGGCGTCTGCGTGCCCATCAACTGCCCCGGCGACTTTGACGGCGATCTCATCGTCGACCAGGCCGACCTCGGCCATTTGCTCAGCGCCTACGGCAACGGTGCCGGCGGCGACATCGACGGCGACGGCGACACCGATCAGGCCGATCTCGGCGCCCTGCTGGGCAACTTCAACGTCAACTGCGCTCACTGACGCCCAGCGTCAACGACAGATCCAACACGCCACAGGACGCCGGCCCCGAACGCCGGCGTCCTTTCTTGCGCACCCGTCTCCAGTGGGGCAGGCCTCCGTGCCTGCCGGACTTAGACCAGGCAGGTGAAGTCGCCGGCTCGACCGGCCACATGCCCAATCGCAGCCATCTGCGGCTCCACAGCTTGCGCTGCGTCTTGCCGCACCTGCCGCCCGCCCGTACCATCGCCGTCGTGACCACACGCACCGCCTCGTCACCCGTTGTCGTTTTGCTCGCCGCCGCAGCGCTCGGCCTGAGCCCCGCTCTGGTCGGCTCTGCCCTGGCACAAGTGACGGCTACCCAGCCTCTGCAGACGCCGACCGTGACGATTGACGGCCGCTCCTTTGCGGGGATTGCCTTCCAATCGGCTCCGCAGCAGCGTGACGCCCTTTTGCGCGCCAGCGAGATGGCCACCTGGACCGAAGGCGCGACCCGCCGGCTCTATCTGGAAGGCGACATCCGCCTCGAAGTCGGCAACGACACCTTCTCCGCCAACCAGGCGACCGTCTGGCTCCAGCCCCTCGACGTTCCGGGGCGGAGGCTGTTTCAGCTCGCGGTCTACTTCGATCGCGTGACCAGCCCCCTGGCCGAGGCGGGGATCACCCACGAGGCGTCGGGCCTGCTCCTCACCGCGGTCATCGAGGGCGAGATCTCCCTCAAGACCGATGTCATGTCGGAGGAGCGCCCGAGCCTCAGCTTCATCGAGGCGGGCGAGCGGCGTCTGGCCTCGTACCTGCAACAGATCGCCGAGCGCGCCCCCACGATGCAGCCGCCCGAATCCGATGCCGGCGAAACCGACCCGGAACTCGAGACGCCGGTCACGCCCAGCGAGCCGCCCAGCGAGTTTGGCGTGCGCCGGCCGGTGGCGCCCGATCCCAGCTTCCAGGGCCCCTACCGAGATCCGGACGATTCGGACGCCATCTTCGCCAAGGACGGCATCGTCACCTTGGACGCTGAGAACATCTCGCTGTACCTGGGCGAGGAACAGCCGAGCGCCGTCCTCACCGGCAACGTCTACTTCCACTACCTCGATGTGGACCCGGCGACGCAGAAGATGCGGCAGCTCACCATCACCGCCGAGCGCGCCGTGGTCTTCCTCAAGCCTGCCGACAACAGGCAAGCGCAGCAGATGCTGTTCCGGGCGGCGGAGATCGACGGCATCTACCTCGAAGGCGCGGTGACGGCGACAGGCAGCCTCTCGCATCGCTTCGCCCGCACCGCGACGGACGGCTCCTACACGCTGCGCGGGCCGCACATGTACTACGACATGCAGGCGCAGCGGGCCCTGATCATGGACGCGGTCTTCTCGACGTTTGATCAGAAGCTGCGGCAGCCGATCTACCTGCGGGCCCAGGCCATTCGCCAGGAGGCGGCGAATCAGTGGCTGGCCAAGCGGGCGACACTCGCCAACAGCGCCTTCTTTGAGCCGCACTTCAGCCTGGGCGCCAGCCGCCTGACCGTGCAGCAGCGCGAAGAGCCAACCGGCGCTCAAGGTGAGACGCAGACGCGCAACCTCTTCAGCGCCGAGCACATCACGCTCAACGCCGGCCCCGTGCCCTTCTTCTACTGGCCCTACCTGGAGGGCGAGATCGAAGACATCCCCCTGCGCGAGGTGAGTTTCGGCGACAGTCGCGATCGCGGCTTTGGCGTCCGCACGGAATGGGACTTGATCTCGCTGCTCGGACTCGACAAACCGGATGGACTCAACTCGCGCCTGCTGCTGGACTGGTCCGAGCATCGCGCCTTCGGTTTCGGCCTGGATGCCGACTACCAATGGTCGGGCGGCAAGGGCGACGTCTTCACCTACTACACCTACGACCGAGGCCGGGACCGCTTCTCCCACGCCGTCGAACGGGATCGCTACCAGGACAACCGGGGCATGCTGCAGGTGCGCCACCGCCAGGAACTGCGTGACAACTGGTCGGTGGCGGCGGAGTTCTCCTTCATCAGCGATCCCGCCTTCCTGGAGCAGTACTTCGACAGGAAGGCGGAGACCGACAAGGAATTCGAGACCGCCCTCTACTTGCAGAACCAAACCGACACCGCCCAGTTCTCAATCCTCCTCAAGCCCGACCTGATCGAGTTCACCCCCAACGAGTACCTGCTGCAAACGCAGGGCTACCAGGTCGAGAAGCTGCCCGAGATCAACTACACCCGCCCGCTCGATGTGCTCCCCGAGGCGGTGAACTACAGCAGCGAGTTTGACTTCTCGCGCATGCGGCTGAGCTTCCCCGACTTTGAGCCGAGGCAGATCGGCCTCATCTACCCCGGCTGGTCAGACTCGCTCTTCGGGGCCTCGCCTACGACGAACCTGACGGACCAATTCCACAACCTGGGCTACGACGACAACTACGTGCATCGCTTCGACACGCGGCACGAGTTGGCTCTGCCCGCGGAACTCGGCGACGTGAATCTGACGCCCTTCGTCACCGGCCGCTTCACCGCGTACGACGATCACTTTGCCCAATTCTCCAGCCAGGACGATCTGTATCGGTTCTGGGGCGCGGTGGGCATGCGGGCCTCGACGACGTTCCAAGGCGTCGATGACAGCATCGACAGCCGCCTCCTTGATCTGCATCGCCTGCGGCATCTGGTCGAGCCGAATCTGACGGTGTGGTCGGCCTGGACGACGATCGACGCTGCGGACCTCCCGGTCTACGACCGCGATGTGGAGGCCCTGGCGCAGGGCCAGACGATTCGGGCGGGAGTGCGGCAGACCTGGCAAACGAAGCGCGGCGGCCCTGGTCGCTGGCACAACGCCGACTGGCTGACCCTCGACACCAACGTCGTCTTCGCCGACAACACCGAGCAAGAGCGCCCGCCCATCGGCCGGTACTACGACTATCGGCCGGAGTACTCCGTGCTGAACGATCACGCCACCGCCGACGCCATCTGGCTCGTTTCCGACACGCTGGCGTTCTCCGGCAATCTGATCTGGGATCTGCACCAGAACAAGGCCGCCCGCTGGTCCGCCGGCTACGACATGCGGCACACGCCGGAGATCACCAGCTTCACGGAAGGGCGCTACTATGACGCCCTGGATCGGACCCTGATCGATTTCGGGGCCAACATGCAGCTCAGCTATCGCTATCGCTTGATCCCCCGCCTCAGCTTCGATGTGGATGAAGACCAGATCCGCGAGATGCGTATGACCTTGTCACGCAAGAGCCCGCAGTGGACGATCTACTTCGGGTTGGCCTACGACCGCATTCGCGATGACACGTCCCTCTCGATCCAGCTCAGCCCCACGGGCCTGGGTACTCGGGCCGGTATCAACACCCGCGACTACCGCTAAGCAAGCGAAGAAGCGCCGAATGACGAAGCACGAATGTCGAATGGGGTTGCCCGGCTAGGCCTCCCGCCCCTTGCCGTTCATGAGACAATCGGCCTTCGTCTCTAGAGCGTTTTGTGTTCATTCGTAGCGGCGTGCCTGGATTCGAGGCGGTGGATCACGGACGCTACAAGCGAGTGCAAAACGCTCTAAACACTCCACGCCCCGCCCTCCCCTTAGAACGGATCGATCTCCACTTCCTCCGCCGCCTCGATCGCCGCTCGGATCTCGTCCAGCAGGCGGGGCACGATCGCCTCCGGATCGCTCGTGTCAAGGCCGACATGCACGGCGTGCACCAAGCCGTCCGGCCGCACGATGACCGTGCAGGGGATGCCGCCGACCTGCAAATCGTCGGCGAGTAGACTGGCGTGATCAATCAGCGTCGACATCCGGAAGCCCTGCTCCTCCCAGAAGGTGCGCACCAGTTCCATTCGAGCCTCCTCCGACTCGGCCTTCTCCCGGACATTGACCGCGTAGAAGCGCACCGGCAGCCCCAGCGCCGCCGCCTGTGTGGCGGCTTCGTCGATGAAAGGCAGCCCCTTTCGACAGGGACCGCACCACGACGCCCACAAGTCCAGCACCAGCGCCTGATCGCCCAGCACGACCGAGTCGACCAGCTCCCCATCCAGATCCGGCAGATGGAACGAAGGCAGCCGCCTACCCACCATCGCCGCGGACGGATCCGTGTCTTCCATCTCCACCTCAGCCGGCTTGGGCTCCAACTCGTACAGCTCCTCCACTTGCTCGCGCCCGGCCAGATCCACCGCAAATTCCGCCGCGTCGACTTCCTCCAGCAGCGTCGGCTCCATCTCAAAGATCATCGTCCGTTGCCTGCTGCCGGTCCCCTTGAACTCGACCTGCAGCCAGTGCATGAGCTTCGTCTCGGGGTCCAGGCGCAGGGCGATGGCGCTCTCCGAGCCCTCCAGGACCAGCGTGCGGTACGGGGTGTCCTCGATGGTCTGCACGCCGCAGCCTTTCACCTCGAGCGGCGCCAGCATGAAGAATTCCCAGAGGGCGTCCTCCGCCAGCACCAGCGGCAACTGTGGGAAGGGAAAGAGATCGAAGTTGTCGAGAAAGACATCGTTGCTGAGCTCGCCTTGGTACTCCACCTTGAAGTAGAGATCGGGCGAATCGTCGTGCAGCACGTACACCCAGTTGTCGCCGGGGATGAAGATCTGCAATTCCTCGAGATCCAGGCGCGCCCGGCCGTCGTTGTCGAAGAGGAATTCGAAGTCGTCGCGCTCCGTGTACCGCTCTCCGTCCGCTTCGAGACGCACGCTCAGGGTGAAAGCGTCGCGCAACGGTCCCTGGCGATAGGCCTTGACCATCTCTTCGAAGAGCGTCTCCGCTTCCTTTCGCGACACCGGATCCACCGCAAAAGCGGCTGGCGCCAGCCCCGCCTCCTCCGGCGCGGCGTCGGTCTCCTGCCCGGGCACGACCGGCGCCACCGACAAGCTCGCCACGACGATCGACCAGCACGCGAAGCAATGCTTCATCACGTACCTCCAACCCAAACCAGAGTTCTTGCGGCGGAGCGCCGCTTGCCTACGCATCCTAGAACCCGTCACCGGGCGGCTCAACGGCTCAGCCGCCCGCGGCGGAGACTTCTTCGCACAACTCCCGCACCGTCTTGCCCGTCACCGGATCCACCAGGTCGGCGGCGACCTCGGCGAGCGGCTGCAACACGAAAGCCCGCTCTCGGAAGCGGGGGTGAGGTACGGTCAATCCCGCCGCCTCGATTCGCTCAGCGCCAAAGAGAATCAGATCGAGGTCCAGGGTGCGCGGGCCCCAGTGCTCGCGCCGCTCTCGGCCGAAGCCGCGCTCGATCTCCAGCAGGTGCTCCAGGAGCGTCCTCGCCTCCAGCCGCGTCTCCAGGCGGGCGGCGGCGTTGAGGTACTTCCCCTGCCCGGCGGGGCCGATCGGATCCGTCTCGTGCAGTCGCGAGGCAGCCCGCAGCGTCGTCTGCGGCAACTGACCCAGGGCCTGGAAGGCGTCGCGCAGCACTTCTTGCCGATCTCCCAGGTTGGAGCCGAGCGCCACGCAGGCGATGCGGGATGAGGAGCCGGGGGCGGCCATACCCCCAGTAGACCCACCGCCACCGCCCTTGGCAATTCCGCGAGCAGCCACTCGGGCGCTGACCGCGCCGGAAGAGATGACCTTCGTAGGGGAACGAACGTCCCACCTGGGACGTCGGTGCAGCGAGCGCTACACCTTCTCTTCGTGCTCGAACTCGCGAGCCCGGTGCTGCATCTGCACCTTGAGCCGCGCCAGGATCGAACTGTGCATCTGCGACACGCGCGATTCGGAAAGGTCGAGCGTCTGTCCGATCTCCTTCATCGTCATCTCTTCGTAGTAGTAGAGGATGATGATGAGGCGTTCGGCCCGCGACAGCCCCTTGGTGATGAGGTCGCGCAGGTCACGCTTCTGCAATTCCGTGAGGGGATTGGTCTGCGACTCATCGCGGATGACGTCGATCTCGCGCACGTCCTTGCTGGAGTCGGTCTCGCCCCATTTGCGATGGATGGACACCACGCCGACCGCAGAGCTATCGCGCTGGATCTTGTGGTATTCCTCCTGGTCGACTTCCAACTTGCCGGCGATTTCATCGTCGGTGGGAGCCCGACCGAGTTCCATGGCCAGGGCCGTGCGGGCCTGCTCCACCTTGGCGGTGCGATGACGCACCAGGCGAGGCACCCAGTCCATGGAGCGAAGCTCGTCGAGTATGGCGCCGCGAATGCGCGGGGCGCAATACGTTTCGAACTTCACACCGCGTTCCAAGTCGAAGGCGTCGATGGCGTCCATCAGGCCAAAAAGCCCGGCCGACATCAAGTCTTCGATATCCACCTCATCCGGCAACCGTGCGTGGATTCGCTCGGCGTTGTAGCGCACCAAGGGCAGAAAGCGCTCCATGAAATAGTTGCGCATGCCCTGCGAATGCGTCGCTTGGTACTCCTCCCACAGTTCTCGGATAGGTACGTCGTTGCGCGGGTCTGACTGAAACGCCAAGCTCCCTGCGCTCCTGACCGCTGTCCTTGCGGATCTGGTTCCCGGCATGGTCTCCTCCTTGACCTTGCTTGCGAACCTAAGTTCTTCCTCGGCGAATGTGCCCGTCCTTAGGCTGAGCCGCCCAATGCAGTATAACGGTTATCGGGCACTGGCAAAGGCTCAAGCACGTCGTTTTAAGTTTTCTTCCTCACACGGCTTCCTCGCGGCTCTCCGGCGGCGTCACCCGCTTCAGGGCGTTGTCGGCTTTCGGCACCGGGTGGGTGGCCTTGTAGCGCGCCAGGTGTTCACGCACCACATGTTCACAGATCGCCCCCACCAGAGTCCCCATCGCATAGCACAACATCAGCGACACGAGCGCCCGCGACAGAATCGAAGCGGCGGGATTGCCCACCCAGAGCCCCGACACCAGGGCCACGGCGAACGCAGCCATCCCGAACGTGCCGGCGATGACCCGGCCCGGAACAATCGGATTCACGATACAGCCATTACCGCGTTTCACTGCCATGGCACCATCGGTTCATCAACCGCGCAAATGCACGACGACTTGAGCGAATAGGCACAAAAGACCGGCAAACAACCGCCAGACCAGTCGTCAATTACGGCCCAGACAGCAAGAACCTCCGCAAACGGCGTGCCCAACCGCGCGAGGCATCTCGCGGCGTATCGTCACCTGCGGGATCCACCCATTGTGCCAGAGCGTTCACACGCCCCGAAATGTTGCGCTTCGGCGCCGCGATGTAGAAGGGAATGCGCTTGCGCACCGATTCGCGCACCACCTCGTCAAAGGGCAACCACCCCGCCAAGGCGATCTGCAAGCTCAAGAATCGTGCCGCGACGCCGGAGATCCGCTGATGCACCCGCAGCGCTTCTCGTTCCGACTCCGCCTGGTTCACGATGAGACCGAGTCTCTGCGGACGTTCGGGTTGCCGACCGCGACGCAGAACGCACGTCTTGATGAGGGCGTAGGCATCCGTGATGGCGGGCGGCTCGGGTGTCGTCACCACGAGCACCGTGTCGGCCGTGCTCAGAAAACTGCCCACGACCCGGCCGCTGCCGGCACCGGTGTCGATGACGATCAGATCCGACTCGTCTTCCAGCCGCGCCAAGGCGTCGACCAGACGCAGGCACTGCTCCGGCGAGGCGTCCGCGGATCCGGCCACCCCCGAGGCTCCGGGGATCAGCCGGAAGCCACCCGGGGCCCAGACCTGCACCTCCTCCAAGCGGCGTCGACCGGCCACCACGTGACCCAGATTGGCCGACACCGACATGCCGCAAATGACATCGGCGTTGGCCAGGCCCAGGTCGGCGTCCAGCAGCGTCACCCGTCGGCCCAGCCCCGCCAGGGCGATGCACAGGTTCACCGCCACGTTTGTCTTGCCCACGCCTCCCTTGCCGGAACTGATCGCCAGGATCCGGGCCCGCGGCTGGGCGCTCGCCTCCGGGGCGGCATGTTCCGCGGCGCGCATGAGTCGGCGCAGGGCAGTCGCCTGGTCGATGTGCACAGCGCTGGTTGGCTGCACCGCGCTCATGACACCTCTCCACTGACCACGATGCGGGCGAGACGATCCGCCCGACCGATCTCGATGTGGTCGGGCACTTCCTGGCCGGTCGTGACGAAGCTGATGCGCTTCTTGACCGTCTGAATCACGTTGACCAGCACGCCGAAGCTCACCGCCTCGTCCAACTTCGTGAAGATCAAGCTGGTCGGCTCCACCGGGGCAAAACGCTCCGCCGCCCGCAGCATCAGCTTCTCACTCGATGTCGAGGAGAGCACCAGGTGCACTTCGTGCGGCTCGGCAGCAAACACGAACTTGCGCAGGTCCTCGATCTTCTCACCGTCGTGCTGCGAACGACCGGCGGTGTCGATGAGCACCACGTCGCAATCACGCAGCGACTGCACCGCCGACGCCATCTCGTTCGGCGTCAGGGCCACACGCAGGGGCAGGCCGATGATGTTGGCGTAGGTCCGCAGTTGATCGACAGCGGCGATGCGATAGGTGTCCGCCGTCACCAGCCCCACCTTGCGATTGTGGCGCAGCTTGTAGGCGGCGGCGAGCTTGGCGGTCGTCGTGGTCTTGCCCACGCCGGTCGGCCCGACCAGGGCGATGGTCAGGGGTCGGCCGTCACGCGGCTTCTCCTTGTCCAGCGACACCTCCGCCACCGGTATGTAGGCGGCCAGCTCGCGCAGGACCGTTGCCCGAACGATGCCGGCGTCTTCCAACTCCTCGCTTGTCAGCTCCCGGCCGACCCGCTCCACGACGGTGTTGGCGATGTCCGCCGACACCTCCGACTGGAGCAGCGACAGGTAGCGATCAAAGAGCGCCTCCGACATGTCGGCGCGCTGGGCCGGCCGATGCGTCTGCTGCACGACTTGGGCGACCATGGCGCGCAGGTCGGAGATCTGGGTGTTGAGGGCCTCGTTGATCTCCGCCGCCGCCGGGGCCGCGGCCTGGGTCTCCTGCGTCACCAACCTCCTGGCCGTGCGATACACCGGTGCTTCGGCCGGCGGCGGGCTGGCGGTCACGAGCGGCGGCTCTTCGAGGGGCTCCACCGCCGAGGCGGACGGCTGGCGGGTGGGCGGCGCCGCCAGGGTCGCAGCGCCGACGGCCTGGCCCGCGGAGGCCAGGTACTGGTCCGAGCCGGCTTGGGCGGCGATGGCGACGGCGGCGGCCAACGGCGCCTTCTCCTCCCGAGGCGCCGTGGCCTTGTAGGTGCGGTCGAGTACATGCCGCTGCGCTTGCTGGCGCAGATCCAGCGACTCGGTCTTCGTCTCGCGACGGCGGCGCTTGCCCAGAGCCCCGCCCGTTCCCGCGGTGACTTCCACGATGAGCTTGGCCCCGTACCCGAAGAAACCCCCGCGTTTGAAGGTGCGCGTGTGCAGGATGACGGCGTCCTTGCCCAGGTCGCGCTTCACCGCGCTCAGAGCTTGGGCCATCGACTTTGCCTGGTAGGTCTTCAGGGTCATCGCGTCGCCATCCATGGCTGTTTCGAGCGCGGGTTGCACGCTCGCCTCCAGGGCCGCCTCCTATGCGGCCGAGACCCCACTCGCCTCCGCCGGTGTCTGCACCAAGCCCAACGACTCGATCTGCACGCCGGAGACAACCTCGTTGTAACCGACAACCGCGATGTTTGACAAGTGCGGTTCCACAAGTTCTCGCACCGGAGCCCGCACCGGCGGCGAGGCCAGCACCAGCGGTTGGTGCCCGGCGGCGATCACCGGCCGCAACGATTCCACGATCGTCGAGGACACCTGGGTGGAGAGTTGCGGCGGCATGGTGATCACCGTCCCGGCGGCGCTGCGGTCGACGTAGCTGCTGATCAGATCCTCCAGTTGCGAGTCCAGGGTCACGCACACCAGCCGCGGTTGGCCGTCGTCGCCGGGGAAGGCGTACTGCTCGCAGATGGTCCGCCGCAGGGCGTGCCGCACGTATTCCGTGAGCACATCGAGGTCCTTGGACTTGGGAGCCCAGTCGCCCAGCGTCTCGATGATCGTCTCCAGGTCGCGGATGGGGACGCGCTCGCGCAACAGGTTCTGCAACACCCGCTGCAAATCGGCCGGCTTGACCAGCTCGCCGATCACCTCGCCCACGACCTTGGGAGCCCGATCCTTGATGCCTTCCAGGAGGTTGTGCACCTCTTCCCGGCTGAGCAGCTCCTCCGCGTGGCGCTTGACCACCTCGGTCAGATGCGTGGCCAGGACGCTGGAGGCGTCCACGACGGTGTAGTTGAGGTTCTCGGCGCGCTGCTTCATGGCGGGCTCGATCCACCAGGCCTCCAACCCGAAGGCGGGCTCCTTGGTGGGCAGCCCTTCGATCTTGCCGGAGGCGAGCCCGGCGTCCATCGCCAGCAGCTTGCCGGTGTAGCAGAGCCCCTCATCCACCACCGCCCCGCGCAGCTTCACCCGGTAGGCGTTGGGATCGATCTGCATGTTGTCCCGGATGCGAACCGGCGGCATGACGAATCCCATTTCCACCGCTAACTGCCTGCGCACCATGGCGATACGATCGAGCAGGTCGCCGCCCTGGGAGGAATCCACCAGGGCCACGTTGCCGTAGCCCACCTCGAGTTCGAGCAGATCGACCTTGAGGAGCGAGTCGACCGAGGGCTGCGTGTCGACCGGGACCGCCTCCGCCCGCGCCTTCTCTTCTTTCTGGTTGGCAGTCACGTTGCGGCTGCGTTTGGTGAAGAAGGCGATGCTGAGCAGGATCCCGCCCATGGTGAGCAACGGAACCGCCGGCAACGGCGTGAAGGCCAGGAAGATCAGGAAGCACGCCGTCAGCACCAGGGCGATCGGCTGGTCGAAGAGCTGGGAGGTCAGTTCCTCGCCCAGGCTCTCTTTGGCGCTGCTGCGGGTGATGACCAAACCGGCGGCGATGGCGATCAGGAAGGAAGGAATCTGCGAGACCAGGCCGTCACCGATGGTCAGCTTGGTGAAGACGGCGACCGTCTCCGTCATGGACCAGCCCTTGGACACCGACCCCACCAGGAAGCCGCCCAGGATGTTGATGACGGTGATCATGATGCCGGCGATGGCGTCGCCACGCACGAACTTGGAGGCACCGTCCATGGCCCCGTAGAAGTCGGCCTCGCGCATGACGTCCTCGCGACGCCGCCTCGCTTCGCCCTCATCGATCAGGCCGGCGTTGAGGTCGGCGTCGATGGCCATCTGCTTGCCGGGCATGGCGTCCAAGGTGAAGCGGGCCGCGACCTCGCTGATGCGGGTGGAGCCCTTGGTCACCACCACGAACTGCACGATGATCAGAATGACAAAGATGACCGCCCCCACGACCGGGTTGTCTCCCGCCACGAACTCGCCGAACGCCTGGATCACCCGCCCCGCCACCCCGAGTGCCTCGTCGGCGCTGGCGGCGTCCGCCGTCAGGATCAGGCGCGTGCTGGCGATGTTGAGCACCAGCCGCAGCAGCGTCGTGCCCAGCAGCAGGGAAGGAAAGACGCTGAACTCCAAGGGCGTCCGCAGGTAGATCGTGGTCAGCAGCATGATCGCCGCGATCGCCACATTGGAGGCGATCAGGACGTCCATGAGCATCGTGTTGAGCGGCACGATGATGACGAGAATGAGCGACACGAACGCCAAGGGCACCACCAGACCCTTGTGCTCCACCACCTTCTGCACCCAGAAGGGAAGCGGTTTGTTCATCGTCGTCGGTGCCACGGTGCGGGGGATTCCTTAGATGGTCGTTGCGGTCATTCCGCGGGCCGGACCCCTCCGCTTCGCTTCGGGGCTCAACACCCGGTCGCGAGCCTTGGTGATCCGTATTCGCTCTTCGTCATTCCTCATTCGACATCAGGCATTCACTCCTACCCTGCGGCCCGTTCTTCCAGGCGATACACGTAGGCCAGCAGTTCCGCCACGGCTTCGTAGTGCAGCGGCGGGATCTCCTGCCCGACCTCGACCTGCCGATAAAGGGCCCGGGCCAGCGGCGGTCTCTCCACGATGGGCACGCTGCTGCCCGCGGCGATCTGCCGAATCCGCATGGCCATCAGGTCCGCCCCCTTGGCGACGACCTTGGGCGCCTGCATCTCCTCCGGCTCGTACTTCAGGGCCACCGCGAAGTGGGTGGGATTGGTCACCACCACGTCCGCCTGGGGCACGTCGATGCCCAGCCGCTGCAGGTAGATCTGCTGGGCCACCTGCACGCGGCGCTGCTTGATCTTGGGATCGCCTTCCGCCGCCTTGCGCTCTTCCTTAACCTCCGACTTGGTCATCTTGAGGTCTTGCGTCTGCTGCCAGCGCTGGTAGGCGAACTCGAAGAAGCCGAGCAGCAACAGCACCGCGACGATCTTGAGCGCCAGGTCGTACAACCGCAGCACCACCTGCAGGAAGGCCTGGGGAGCGTCCAGTTGCGGCAGCAGGACCAGCTCCCGCAGGTTGCTGTGCACCACCACGATCACCACCACGGCCACGGCGGCGAACTTGCCCACATCGGTCACCGACTTGGCGACGCCACGCTTGCCGTAGATGTTCTTGATGCCGTTGATCGGGTTGAGCCGGGACAGCTTGGGTTGGATCGCCTGGGTGGAGAGAAGCGGCCCGACCTGCACGAAGCCCGAAACGACCGCCGCCAGGAAGATGAGGGCCATGGGCGCCACGACGATGCGAGCCATGCTGCCCAGGACGTGCGAGAGTTGCCCGGTGACACCGTCGACGGTGAGTTGGTTCCCCGTGGCATTGGCGCCCAGCTGCACCTCCACCAGGAGCCCCATTTCCTCGAACATGTACTCGCCCAGGAAACGGAAGATGAGCAGCCCGCAAAGCAGCATGACGGCGCTGGAGAGGTCCTTGCTCTTGGCGACCTGGCCACGCTCGCGCGCATCCTGCCGCTTCTTCGAGGTTGGCATTTCAGACTTTTCGCCCAGATCCTCAGGCACCCGGCATGGCTCCAGCTTCAGACAACGACCAGGCCCAATCGCCGATCGCCACCAACACGTTCTGCACTTCCTCGCTGAGGGCGGCGTACATCACCGTCAGCGACAAGAGAAATCCGATCGTTCCCGAGATCACCCGCATGGGGAACCCGAAGGAGAGAATGTTGAGTTGCGGTGAGGTCTTGCTGAGCAGCCCGATCCCCAGCGTCTGCAGAAAGATGATGCAGTACACCGGGGCGGCCACCCGCACCGCGATGTGATACGAGGCCACCACGAACCGCAAGATGGTGTCGATGGTGCTGTCGGTGACGCGAAAACCGCCCAGGGGCACCGTCTGGAAGGTCGTGACCAGGGCCGAGAGCATCACTTCCAAGCCGCCCGCCAGAATGAACGCCCCCACCGCCAGATAGAAGAGCACCTGCCCCAGGACGTTCGAGTCCATGTCGGTGCCCGGGTTGTAGAACTCCGCCATGGCCAGACCCATCTGCCGGCCCATGAGCACCCCCGACATCTGCAGCGAGATCATGGGAAAGGAGGCGATCCAGCCGATCACGTAGCCGACCAGCATCTCCATGGCGCAGAGAGGCGCCAGCAGAAACGCCTCGAGCTGAATCTCCGTCTGTTGCACCCAGGGCATCACCGGGTACAGCACCACCGTCAGGGCCAGGGCCAGATGCACCCGCACCTGCTTGGGCACGATGACGCTGCCCAGGATCGGCGAGAAGAAATACAGCCCCAGCAAGCGAAAGAGCACCAGCAGGAAGGGCGCGATATGCGTCAGGATGGGTTCGAGTCCCGTCATGCATTACAGACCAAGCGTGAACATCTGGGCGGCGAAGGCCATGAGCTGGGCGGCGATCCAGGGGAGGAGCATGATGGCGACGCCGATCATCACGAAGATCTTGGGCACCATCGCCAAGGTCTGCTCGTGGATCTGCGTGATCGACTGCAGCAGGCTCAAAACCAAGCCGATCAGGATGCCCGCCCCCAGCACCGGCGCGATGATCGTCAGCGCGATCATCAGCGTGTCGCGGACCGCCTGCAGGATGTACTCTTCCGTTACCAGCATCTCTTCGCGCGCAGCTCCCTCTACAGACTCACAACCGCCGCCAACGACTCCAACTGACCGGGCTGGGCCACGCTCTGCAGCAGGCTCCCCACCACCAGCGTCCAACCGTCAACCAGAATGAACAGCAGAATCTTGAACGGCGCCGACACCAGCACCGGCGGCAACATCATCATGCCCATCGAGATCAGAACGCTGGCGATCACCATGTCGATCACCAGGAAGGGCAGGTACACCCGAAAGCCCATGAGGAACCCGATCTTCAACTCGCTGAGTACGTAGGCGGGCACGAGACTCAGCATGTCCACGTCGCCGCGCTTGAGCTGCTCCGGCTCCGTGATGTTGTAGCCGCGAAACTCCAGGATCATGTACAAAGACGACCAATTCCCCGTCGCCTCGATCTGATCGAACATGAAATCGCGGACCGGCTGACGGGCCCGCTCCCACACCTCGAGCTGGCCGCTGATCTCCCCTTCTTGATAGGGAACGATGGCCTCGGCGTAGATTCGATCGATGGTCGGCGTCATCACGAACAGCGTCAAGAGCAGCGTCAGGCCGGTGACCACCTGCGGGGGTGGCAGCGACTGCGCCCCCATCGCCTGCTTGAGCAGCCCCAGCACGATGATGATGCGCACGAAAGAGGTGCACATGAGCACGATCGCCGGCGCCAGGGAGAGCACCGTGAGCAAGACCAGGATGTTGATGGTGCCGGAAAGGCCCACCTCTTCCCCCGTCGCCCCCCCGACGACGTCGCCGGCGCTCTCGAGCACCTGCACGGGATTGAGCGCCGTCAGGCTCGCCGCGTCCGCCGTCTGGCCCGCCGCCCTCGTCGCCAGCGACAGCAGAAGGCAACAACTCACAAGAAGACAAAACTGTCTCATGCTTGTCGCTCCTGCATCCCCGCCAAGCGCATCCGCAGCGAACCTAATGGGTTGCGTGATTCGGTGAGATCGACGATCTCGGGCGCGACCGGGGTGTTCTCCACACCCCTTCCACGCTCATACTGCTGAAAGATCGACTGGAATCGATCCGTCAGGCTCTCCGACTGCTCGGAGCTCGTCTTCATCAGAATCGACGCCACCTCGTCCGCGTCGGTGATCTCCGCCAGCGTCTGGAAGCCCTGCTCCGACTGGCTGAGCAGCAGCACCCGACGATCGATCTTGAGCAGCACCAGCGTCGTCCGCCGGGCGATCGGGTATCGACCCAGCACTTCCAGCACGCCGGACGGCGCCCGGCCCCCAGCCGACAAGAGCACGGAGAGGCTGCTGCTGTTCTTCACCGCCTTGCGAATGAGACCCCGGCAGGCGAAGACCAGCCCCACCACCAGGCCCAGCGCCAGCAGCGTCCGCGCCATGCCCCAGACGCGAAAGCCGCTCGCTTGCGCCGCCCCGCTCGGCCCGGCTGCCTCCGACTCTCCCAGCGGTTGCTCCTCCAACGCTTGCGTCCGCGGATCCATCCATCCGCCGCGACTCGGCAGCGCTTGCTCTTCCTTGGCGCCGACGTTTGCCGCCGAGGCCGCTCCCGACGCCGCCTCGATCTCGGGCGGCACCGGCGTCTCCTCGGCTCCCTCCGCCTCGGCGGGGGGGGCCGGCCTGGGCGCCGGGTTCGAGGGCCTCAGCCGCGCTGGTCGCCTCGGCCCCCGGTATCTCGATCGCTTGGTCCCGCGACGGCGCCGTTGCTTCGACCACCTCCTCGGCGGAAAGGTCGAGCAGCAGGGAATCGGCCGGCAGCCTCCCCCGTTGGCTCTCTTCGTTGGTGGCGTTTGTGGAGGTAGTGTCCGCGAGGGCGAAAGCAGGCCACATCAAGGTGGCCAAGACGCAGGCGGCGCACAGCGCACTGGCACTCCGAGTTTCCTGCCGTCTTGTCGCCATGCGCCATCCTTGGCATCGGCCCGACGGTTCCACCGCCGGAAGCTGACCACACTGACCTACAGCTTGCCTGTCTCCTTGACCGGGGCAAGCACCTCACTGATTCGCACACAGAAGGCGTCGTTCAAGACCAACACCTCGCCCCGCGCCACCCGCCTGTCGTTCACGTACACATCCACCGGGTCTCCCGCGAGCTTGTCGAGTTCCACGATCGATCCCGAGTTGAGACGCAACACATCCTCCACCAGCATGACCGTCCGCCCCAGTTCGATCTTCACCTGCAAGTTGACATCCGAGAGCAGTTCGATGCCCTCGGGCTGGTGGCCGTTCGTGCCCGCAGAGAGGGCCGGCAGGGCCATGTCCTCGGGCGTGCCGCCGCGCGCCGACACCTTGCCGATGGTTCGGCCGGCGGCGTTCGCCGCCAAGGCCTCCGCCTCCAGCTTGGCCATCATGTCTTCCACCAGGGCCGGATCCGACCCCTCGTCCTCGGTGGAGGCTTGCTCGGCTTCACCTCGCAACTCGCCAATGGCATTCCGGGCGGCCTCCAACGCCGCCGACGCCATGTCGTCGATTTCTTCCTCAACCGCCGCCGCCTCGGGCGTCGCAGCCGGCTCCCCCGTCGCTTCGGAATCGGCAAGATTTGCGCCTTCCGCTGCCGGCGGAGTCGCATCGCCCTCCGGCGCGCTGTCGGCGCTCGGAGCCTCGTCCGTCCCGCTGCCCGTCTCCTCCGGGGCCTCGGGGTCCGGTTGGTCTGGAATCTGTTCGGCCATCCTAGCCTGGTTCCTCCAAGATCACCTCTCTTTATCGGGCTTCGGCTGGCGTGAGCACCACAACGAATGGGCGGGTTTTGCGCTCACCGATCAAAAATCTGCGCGGAAGCCGTTGCAGCGGGCGATCAACACCTTGGCGATGCGCGGCTCCTCCACCTGGCCGCCGTCCACCAGCTTCATCAAGTAGTCGTGCGCCTGCGTGGTCAGCCTCTGCAACTGCGGCTCTTTGAAGTCCTCGTGGTGCGCCTTGGCCCAGATGCCGCGAATGCTGGTGCGGATCTCGGCGGCTCGATCCGTGAGGAGCTTCTCGACATCCGCCTGGTCTCGCGCCCGAACACTGATGTAGATCTCGGTGTCGTAGAGCCAGATCCGGCCGGTGCTCTGGTTGGGGAGCTTCTCCTGGATGACCAGCACCTCGACCAGGCGATTCTGCTCGGCCTCCGCTTCCAGGTCGAGCTGCACGCCCTGTACCGGACTGGGACCGCCCATGAACTTCATCACGCCAAAGATGCCGGCCCCTTCCAGGACCAGCAACGCCGCCACCAGCATCAACGTCTTGACACCCTTGGGCTTGGCTTCCGGGGATTCCGCGTTGTCCGCCATGACACTCGACCTCCATCAGGCTCCGATTTCGCCTCGGGCCACATCCACGTTGCTGTAGTTCGGGTCCTTAATCAACTGCTCCAACAGCACTTCCGTCAGCACCAGCTCCACCCGACGATTAACCGCCTGCTCGGCGTCGGTGTGCCGCCGCGGCGCCAGGGGCTCCTTGGCGCCCCGCGACTCGATCGACAGGGCCCGCGGATCCAGTTGGCACTGGGTCACCAGAAAATCATGCACCGCCTTGGCCCGCTGGTAGGAGAGCTCGTCCAGATCGGCGAAGTCGCTGTCGGGGCTGAGCTGCTTCAGGGCCGCATGCCCCCGAATCACGATCTTGTTGGTGCGTCCCTGCAGCATCTCCGCCACCTGATGCAGCGGCTCTTTCGCTCCCTCCATCAGCGCCGCCGACTCCGGCTCAAAGGTGAGATGCCCGCCGATGGTGAAGATCAGCCCCTCCTGGATCTTTCGCACCGTGACGTCGCGCCCCTCCATGCCCTCGATGTCGCTCTGAGAGATCTTGGTCGTCTCCATCGACTCCAGGGCCACTTTCTCCAGCTCCTCGACGACCGAGCGCATGGGCGGGTCGTCGATGATCAGGTGCCCCGCCCCGCCCACGTAGCCGAACGCCTCGTGGATCGCCTCCATGACGCGGCGGTACTCGTGCTCTTTCTTCAGTTCGGAGAACGCCGCCAGCAGAATGAAGAAGCACAGCAAGAGCGACATCATGTCCCCGTAGGTCACCACCCATTCGGGGATGCCGCCGCCATCATCTTGTTTCTTCTTCTTGGCCATGCGTTGGTCGCCGACTCCCGCTCGCTGCTCTCGATCAGGCGGCTTCCGCCTCCTCGCCATCGCTCTCCGCACTGCGCTCGCCGGGCGGCAGGTAGGTCTTGAGCTTCTGCTCGACCACGCGGGGGTTGTCGCCGGACTGAATGCTCATCACACCCTCGAGGATGATCGACTTGAGCAGGGTCTCCTTGGCGTCGTAGAGGGCGAGCTTGTCAGCCAGGGGCAGGAAGACGACGTTGGACAGGACCGCTCCGTAGAGCGTCGTCAGCAGGGCCGCCGCCATACCGGCGCCGATCGCCGAGGGATCGTCCATGTTGGCCAACATCGCCACCAGGCCCACCAGGGTGCCGATCATGCCGAATGCCGGGCAGTAACGCCCCATGGCGTCGAGCACACCCTTGCCCTGGCGGTGACGCTCCATGATGTTGTCCAGCTCCGTCTCCATGATCTGCTTGATCAGTTCCGGATCGGTGCCGTCCACCGCCATGCGAATCCCCTGCACGATGAAGTCGTCGCTCATCTCCTCGGTGTGATTCTCCAGGCTGAGGATGCCGTCCCGACGGGCGACCTCGGCGTAACCCACGAGCTCGGTAATCAGGCCGGTGGGGCTGGCGCCGGGCACGAAGATCGTCTTCATCACGATCTTGGGCAGACCCAGCACGCTCTTCAGCGGAAAGGCGGTCAGCGTCGCCGCACACGAGCCGCCGATCACGATCACCATCGAAACGGGATCGATGTACGCCGCTGGCGATCCGCCCAGCACGATCGCCAGCATGATCAGGGCCAGGCCAGCAATCGTTCCTATGACAGTGGCAATATCCACAGCGGCCTCCCGGCGCGACTTCTCGGGCGTTTGCGGGCGCAAACGAGTCCTTGTCTCGCTCATCGGCGCAGCCCCAACCCGACTTGACCCCCGACCCCCCAGTCAGCCCCCTATGGGACCGTCTGGCGCACCTGCAGGTCCGAGAATCACCCAACCAAGAACCGCTCGCCCCCGGACTGCGAATAGCCCGGTGCCATGAACGCCCTATTCCTCTTTCGACAGTGGTACTGGCTGGCCGCGGGAATCCTCCAACTCCTCTGCATCGCCCTCACCCCCGCCCTCGTCGCCGCCTGGCTCCGCGAGACCTTCCCCTGGCACAGCCCCGTCTGGCATGTCGGCGTCTGGCTCTGGCTGGGTAACATCGCCTGGACGTTCGGCGTCGCCCCCTACCTCGACTCCGACGACGAGCAATCCGCCGTCTGGACACAAAACCCCCGCCGCCACCTCACCGTGCTGCGGCAGATCGTCTGGATCCCCGCCGCCCTGGTCGTCCTCTCTATCCTCTTGCTGTTACTCATCTTCCCGTACATCCAGCAGTCCGCGACGGGCCGCTGGGTCTGGGGCTTGTCACCCTGGATGATGCTCTTTGTCCCGATCCTGGTGGGCAGCATCTGGTACGCCCGCCGCCTCGGCGATCTCGTCGAGGCCCGTCTGCGGCGAACGATCGACCGCCGCTGCCAGTGCTTCGGCTGCGGTTATTCGCTCCTGGGCATCGCCTCGGCTCGCTGCCCGGAGTGTGGCCAGGAGACGCCCCAGGCAGTTCCGATAGCCTGCGAAACCGAATCGGATCACACTTTGCCGCAGGGATTCCCTGATGAGGGATTGACCGCCGGCCGAACCTGAATTACGCTCTGCCCCCTGCAACCGACCCCGGGTGCGTACCGAAGTGGACAAACGGGTCAGACTGTAAATCTGATGGCTATCGCCTTCGTAGGTTCGAATCCTACCGCGCCCATTCGCCCTGCCTCCCAGGCAGGGCGTTTTTTCGGTGCCGCACCATCACCCCTCCCTCAGTGCCGCCCCTCCCCTCTCCGATACACCAGCATGGCCCTTCCCTGGTCCAAGTCGAACCAGCGCCGCAGCGCTCCGCGTTACCGGACGGCCGGCCTCACCTGTGAATTCGGCGAGGTTCTTGACCTCTCGACCTCGGGGATGCGCCTCCGCTGCGACGCCGGCCGGGCCTGCCAGACCGGCGAACTCGTCACCCTCACCCTCCAGCCCGGCGATGGATCCGGCACACTCCGCATCACGGGCCACGCCGTCTGGGTCAAGCGCAGCGGCCTGCGCCAGCGCGAGATCGGCGTCAGCTTCCTCAACCTCCGCCCCAGCATCGCTGCCTCCCTGAAGACGCTCGCCGCGACCGGCTCCTTGCACAATGCTCCCCAGGTCGACGACGCCACCGCCCAAGGCACGGACTGGCAAGCCGACTTCGCCCCCGAGCCCACCGCGGAGGAAGAACATCGAGAAGCGCTCGGCGTCTCGGCGCAGGCAACGCTGCCGGAGATCCAGGCCGCCTACCGCCAGCTCGCTCGCCGCTACCACCCCGACCAGTCCGGCGACGCCGGCACGCAAGCGGAGTTCATCCGCATCACCCGCGCCTACGAAGCGCTCAAGACCGCCCTCGATTTGCGCGCTTCGAAGCAGCGCCAAGCCGGCTGAGGCCAGACCGCCGCCTCCAGGAAAAAGGTATCCGACACCTTTTTCTGTCCCGACACCTTTTTCTGTCCCTTTGGCGTGCCACTGGTTGCTGTGCCAACCAGTGCGAGTCGGCGCTTCACGCTGGTTTGACAGGTGGACCGTTGGTGGCACGCACACTCACCGGCGAATGATCACGCGCTTCGGCCGCTCCTGCTTCTGTTCGGGCGGCAGGTAATCCGACAACAGTTCAATCGGCAGCGCCACTTCGAGCACCGACTCGCCCCCCAGGTCGAGAATCGACAGGCCGCAGAAACCCTCACCTTCCTCATCCCAGCAACCGAGCGCGATCTGCCGCGTCTCGCCATCCTCATCGAGCACTTCCAGGATGGGCGTGTCGAACTCCTCGGGGATGACCAGGCGCAATCGCTCCGTGCCGCTCCGATCGAAGAGGCGCAACCCCTCGCGCGTGAGCAGCGCATGCCTTCCTGTTCCGCCGAGGCGCAGCTCGCCGAGCGAGATGCCGCTGACGTTCAGGCTGCGCACCCGGATCTCATCCGCCTCGATGCGGTCGGACTCGATGCGGTCAGCCTTGAGCCGGGCCGTGTCGACTGAACTCGGTCGAATCTGCTGGCCGGCGAGGTCATCGACCGCCCCCGCGACGAGGGCCGCCCCGGCGAGGAGCGTGAGGCCCACCATAAGCGTGCGCAGCCGCCGATTCTGCCCCTCCAGCTTGGTCAGTCGTTCTTCGAGTCCCGCCGTCTGCTTCGTGGTCATGCCAACCTCCTCACATGCTGCGACTTGCTCCCGGCCCGGCATCCCGCCCAGCCATCGTCTCCAGGATAGGAGAGGCGCGGGCGGTCGTCCGCACCAGCGAATTCCACCGATCCGCCGCCACCACCCTCCGAAACCGGCCTGAGAGGCTCTGAATGGGGCTTTGTGGCTGGAGAAGGGGGTTGCCACCGCCGACAAACTGGCTATGCTGTGGAGCCCCACGCGGGTGTAGCTCAGCGGTAGAGCGTCACGTTGCCAACGTGAATGTCGACGGTTCGAATCCGTTCACCCGCTTCTCGAGAAGCCCCCTAAGCCCTTCGCCAGAGAGGTCTTAGGGGGCTTCTTTCATACTGCGGCACCGCCCTGAGCCGGGCCGGGCGCCGGTACCCGATCTGCGTCGTTTCGTTGAGCGTGAGCTCCGCCACGGCCCCTTTGGTCGCCGCCAGGTAATCCTGCCGGTGCCGAGCCTTCATGTGGGCCTGCCAGAGGTCGCGCGACTCCCAGTTCTCGAAGAAGAGGAAGGGTGTCGGGTTCTCATTCTGCTGGTGCAGGTCGTACCGCAGGCAGCCCGCTTCCGCCCGCGTGATGTCGAGGAGCTTCACGAGTTTGGCCTTGACGAGATCGATCTTGTCCGACTTGGCGGTGGTGCTGGCCACGAGGGTGAGCGTCGGCCTGGGTGTCTCCGTTTCGCATGGTGCACCTTCAGGCCTTGGTTGCAGAGGGGATGACTCGCTTCCTGCCAGCCTTCCAGGTCGGGCTTCCCGACGAAGCAGGCAAGCAGGCTCGCGGCGTGGACCACGCCTGGATTCGCCGCCGAACTCGCGGCTGATGAGATCGCCGGCAAGGTGCCGCCTCCTGCGGTCCACACGCGCCATCACCGTCGTCGGCCGCCGATGCCACCCGATCGTGGTGCCCCGCACCGACTCCGGCACCGGTCGCCTGACTGGCTCCGCAGTGGCCAGAGCGACACCGACGAGGATCGCCAGCACCAAGGCCATCCGGGCCGTGAGGCGATCCCGCTGCGCGACGATCGTCTCCTGGTAGCCGCGCAACTCCTGGTAATCGCGGAGCATCCGCGCCATCGGGCTCGGCTCCCGGGGCCAGCGCCGCCGGGCCGCCAGGGATCGGCCGTCGAGAGCCGGGGGCGGTCCCTGGTGGCCGGCGTCGCCGCAGATAGTCCGATAACTCTACCACTACTGTTTTCAGTTGGGGTTTCGTTGGAAGTTTCAGAAAACGTTGTTGACACCCCGCCAAACGGGCGACATACTGCTTGGTATGACCGCCACGGGAAACATCGCCGAGACGAATCCGACGTTCCAGGAAGATGCCCGGCAGGTCATCGCTCAGCTTCGCGGCGCCCTCGCCTCGATCCTGGATGCGCTGCCCGGGCACGTGGCGCGCGGCCACGAAGTCTCCAAAGCGTTAGGCGTTCACAAGAAGCTCGGCTGGCAGATTGCCAATCTCGTCTACGAGCCCGATCTCTTTGCGGCCGGCCAGCATGTTCCCGGGCGCGAATCGCTCAACACCTTCCTGGCCGCCGCCGCTCGCCAAGACGTCAGCGCCCGACTCATCCGGTCGGCGGGGGAGGCGATTCAGGCCTTCGACACCCTGATCGAGGTGCATGCCGGTGATCGCGAATCGCTGGAGATGCTCCTGGCCGGGCACGCGAGCGCCGCCGCCGCCAAGACGCACCTGGCCCAACGAAAGGCCTGGTTCAACTCCGGCAGCTTCATCTGGGGCGTACAAGCCCGCACGCAACTGCAGACGTTCCTGCTGCACCCGGCGGCGCGCCCGGATTGGTTCGATCTGGCCGTCGTCTATGGATTCGCGGGCTTTCGGCGCGTTCGTCCGAACGTCACCTGGCCGCTGGCCATTTCCAAGCGAATCGCCGACGACGCCACCGAGGTCGATCAACCTCGCCGGGAGCCGTTGCGTCTTGACGATGGCGCCGGTGCGGACGACAACCTCGCCGGCCTACCGCTGCTGCGACGCTTCTGTTCGACGCCGACGCCGGAGATTCGTCGCACGACCATTGCGGGCGGCTATCAACTGGACGAGATCGTGGCCGGCCCCACGGGTGAGCGAGGCGCGCTGGACTGCCTCGCCGGCGAGGTCCATCGCAATTGCGGCGAGTGCTATCGCAGCGCCCATGACTGGATCTGGGGAGTGTCCAAGTGCGTGCGAACGCCCAGCCGCCTGCTGATCCTGGATCAACTGATCCATGAAGATGTCTTCGATTCCTTGGACCTGAAGCTTCACATCTACCGCGATCTCGATCACGGCGGTCCACGTCCACCTCTGCCCCAGCGTCGGGCAGATCGCATTCCCGTGTTCGAATCCGTGGAGGACTTGGGTCACGGCCTGGCCGGCCTTCGGACGCCGCACATCCAGCGCTATGTCGAACTCATCCGGGAGGTGCTGGCCTCGCTGGGCTGGGACCCGACCCGCTTTCATGTCTTTCGCGTGCAGATTGAGTACCCACCGGTACCGACAACCATCGCCATGGAAACGCCGTTGCCGGAGCGACCGGAGCGGCGGCCCGAGAACTAACCACGCGCACGATCATCCGGTTCCGAGTAGATCGCCGCGGCGCGCGCCGGGCGGAACGGGAGCGTTACGTTCGTGCTCAAAGGAGAAGGGGCTTATGAAACTTCCACATCTCTGCATGTTGCTCGCCGTTCTTGGTACAGCCGGAGCGGGCCTCGCCCAGACAATTGAACAGATGCCGGGCTGGCCCATCGCACTGCCGGGCTACCACGGCGCCTTTCGCGGCGTCGCCTTTGCCGACCTTGACTCTGACGGCGACCTTGAAGTCATCGTCAGCAACACCGTCGACTGGCAGGTCCACGCCTGGGACTTCGAAGGCAACCGCATGCCGGGCTTCCCCGTCGACGTGGGCACTTGCGCCCCCAAGTGGGCCCCGAGCATCGGCGATCTCGATGGCGACGGCGACCCGGAACTCGTCGTGCTGGCGCACGATCCCTACGGGAACATCGGCGAGCTTCATGCTTTCGACCATCTCGGCAATCTGCTGCCCGGGTTTCCCATCGAGCTGTCGGAATCGCAGTGGTTCAACGCTCCCACGCTCATCGATCTCGACGGTGACGGCCAGCTCGAAATCCTGGCCTCGGAGCACGCCTACCCCTCGGGTTACCTCCACGTGATTCGCAACGACGGCAGCGAGTGGGGCGGTAACTGGCCGCTGCAACTTGACGCGGTACCCGGGGCCACACCCGCCGTTGGCGACATCAACGGCGACGGCGACCTCGAGATCTGCATGCTCTCCGCTTACAGCATCTATGTGCTGAAGACCGACGGCAGCCTGCTCCCCGGCTGGCCGTTGACTCTCAGCAGTGGCAACTCGATGAGCTACGGCTCGCCCGTGCTGGCCGATCTTGATGCGGATGGACATCGAGAGATCGTCCTCTCCGTGTGCACCACCGAAGGCAGCTTTCCCGCCGGCGCCTGTCATATCTATCGCGATGATGGCACTGCCTTTCCCGGCTGGCCGCAGTCGATGGGCATGGGCTGGACCTACAGTCCCCCCCACCGTCACGGATCTGGAAGGCGACGGCCAACTGGAGGTCCTCTGCGGCAGCCAGGGCGTGTACGGAGGCGACAGCAACTGCTTCTGGATCTGGGACAGCAGTGGAAATGTCCGGCCCGGCTTTCCGTATATGAACTCCGCTGATAACGGCGGGCGCGGATCCGATGGCCCTCTCACCGTGGCGGACGTCAACGGTGATGGAACGCTGGAGATCTTCGCCGACTCGTACGCCTACAACTCCAGCACCGGAGAAGGCCGGATCTTCGGCGTCGACGCCAACGGCCAGGACTTGCCGGGATTCCCCCTGATCACGACCGGCAGCACCGCGATGAACGGCGCGACGATCGGCGATGTGGACGGCGACGGCCATTACGAACTGGGCGTCCTCTCTTTCCGCCAGATGCCGCCCTACGAGATGCGGGTCAATCTCTTCACGTTGCCCGACACCTACGCCTCCACCTCGCGCGACTGGCTGACCTACCATGGCAGCAACTGCCGCGAGGGGGTCTACCAGGGAGCGAGCACCGCCTGCCTGGGTGATCTTGACGGCGACGGGGACACCGACCAGTCTGATCTCGGCCTACTGCTGGCCTCCTACGAAATCGACGGAACTGGCGACCTCGACGGAGATGGAGACACCGACCAGAGTGACTTGGGCATACTCCTCGCCGACTACGAATGCGGACTGTGAGGATGGCGTAGATGGAATCGTAGACACGATCCCGCTCCCCCCGGGAGTCGATCGAGCACGCCGGCGCACGGCAAGGTTCCGTCCGTCGGCGTTTTCCTGCGCCCGTCGCCCCGGGGCAGCGCGGGAGTGAGCTGCCGGCCCAAGGCGAGTCCCCCACTTCGGTCGTTTTGACTCCTGTCCGAGGCACGTCGACCTGCCACGTATTTCGATCCATAGGGAAACCCAACGTCTTCGCTTGCCCCATTGCAGGGCGCGAGTACGCTGGCGAGCCCACAGGGATAGTCCGTCCCCTTGCGAAACTGTCCCGCCCCAGCACCTTGTCGGCATGGGAATCACCGCGCGCCGCTGCGAGCAGGCGATCGCCGCCGGTGATCCGGACCAGTCGATGCACCTGGCCCGCCTCACCAACCGGTGCGCGGACACCGAAGAGGACATGCTCACTTGGCCCGGGCTCATCTCCTGCCACGCCGGCATGGTGTACGGCGTCGATCTGGCGGCCTACCTCGCCGGCGGCATGAGCTCCTACGATCTCTGGGGCACGCTTGGCTTCGAGGGCGGCACCTGCACGGAACTCGCCGGTGTCGTGGTCGGCGCTGAGGTTGCATGGGATGACCTGACCGGCGGCTGGCGAACACTGAACGGCTACACCGGTGAGTTGACCATCGCCGGCGAAGGCGGTCTCTGCCCGGCCCCGAGCGGCGCCGTACTCATCGCCGCCGGCGCGTGTTGTCGCGCCGCCGACTCACGACACGATCACGACAGCGAACCAGGCCGCGCCGGGCTGACGCGGCGCGCGCTGCCGCGCCATCCTGACACACCCGGTTAAGGGGGTCGCGCGCGCGCGATGCTGCCGTTCCGCAAGCGCCAGTGGTCACCCCTGGATTCGCCAATCCCTTCGGGGGACTCACTCTGGTCGGTCGCGTCCTTGGTCAGGAGTCACATTCCATCCATTTCCCTCCCTTCCCCTTGCCAGATCCCGGTCTCTGCGTCATATTTGGACAGTGGCACGTATTCACGTGCGAATCTGGAGCGGCGCAAATACCTTTGCCCTCCCCGATGAGATGGCTGCGCCACTGCTTATCTGTGACCAGGAGGAACGTCATGACGTATCGAAGTGCGCTCACGCGCTGGTGTGTGCTCGCGGCTGCGGGCGCTTGTTTCGCCATGCCGGCCTCGGCTGAGGTGTCGCGTCACTACCAAGTGATCGACGCCCAAGGGGCGCGGATGGAGGTGCAGACGCTGCCGGCTGACCTCTTCACGCCCTTCACCGTGGACGGCCCACGGGCCGGCGTCGTCTGGCATTTCAATGACCCGGCGGGCATCATCGAGAGTTGCTGTCTCGCCGACAGCGCCGGCGATACCTGGCTCGGCGTCAACCTGAATTACGAACGGCTGATGTATCTGGAGACGGCGGGCGACGGCACGCCGGTCTTCGAGTACGACGTGGAGGGTGCCGACGCGGTCGCGGTCGCTTCCGCTGAGGACGTCTCGCTCGGCGTCATGCTGCTCAGGACGGGCGGCAAGCTCTACCTCGCCGGCTTCACCCCGGCCGGCGGCAACACGCCCATCTGGAGCTACACCTTCGACGCTCCCTACGTCAGTGCCTCCCAGTTCGGCGTGGACGTGTCGGCGGACGGTTCCCTGGTCATGGCCAGCGGCCTGAGCGGCGGCTCCGGCGATCCCTGCATGCTCGTACAGATCAACGGCCTGACCGGCGCCATCCTTGACGAGACCGTCCTTAGCGCCGGCTCCTACGGCGTTGACCTCAGCGACGACGGCTCCCGTGCCGCCCTCACCCTGGGCGCCACCACCGCCGTCGTCGACACCGCCACCTTGACCGAACTGTTCAGCTTCGCTGTCAGCGGCACCGGCGGCGTGGCCCGCATCTCCGGCAACGGCATGGTCGCGACCGCGGGCGGCTTCAACCTCCGCGCCTACCGTGACACCGGCTCCGGTTGGGAACTGGCCTACTCCGAGCAGGAGTCGACCCAGTGGTACGGCGGCGGCCTCGCCCTCTCCGATGACGGTGAGACCTTGTTTGGCACCAGCCGCAACTACAGCACCAGCGAGCTGCGCCTGCGCATCATCGACCTGGTCAGCGGCAGCGAACTGGCCCGCCTCACCACCACGCCTACCGGCGCCTACCAGGACGTCATCGTGCGGGCGGAGGTGGGAGCGGACGGCACGCTCTTCGCCATCGGCACCTGGGGTCAGGAGACGAATCCGCACGACGAGGTCATGGTGCTCGACCGCGATGCCAACGTCGTCGGCAGCATCGACATGCCCGGCTCCTGCTTCGACATCGATTTCACCGAGAACGGCCGCTACGTCGTCGCCAGCGGCAAGCACGTCCACGCCAACGTGAACGGCAACGGCGGCGACGCCTATGTCTATGAACTCGACGTCGCGGATTGCCCCGAGGATCTCGATGGCGACGGTTACATCGGCCAATCCGACCTGGGCATCCTCCTCGCTTCTTACGGCGTTGATGCCGGCGGCGACATCGATGGCGACGGCGACACCGACCAAGCCGACCTGGGACAACTTCTCGCCGTCTACGGCAGCGATTGCTGAGTTCCCCGATCGGAACCCAGACCTACACCACGTCCGCGCCGGCCGCGCTCGCCGGCGCGGTTTTCTTTGCGCGCCCGCCTCGCACTCGATCCGCGGGCCCGACCGGACTCGCCATCGCCCGCCTGCCGCATCGGCGTCTCGAGTCTTGTCTCGCCGCAGCGGGATGGTAGAATCCCGCCCCAGTTTCCATCCGTGCCTCCGTCGGCTGTGAGCGCCGGCGGCGGTGCCCCGGCGCTCACGACAGGGCCACTCGCTTGGCCACGCTCGAATCCGCCCACGACCGTCACGCACCTGACCTGCCGCAGGCCCGGGGAGACTGCATCCCAAGCCCGCCGGCTCGGCCACGAACCCGACACCGACAGCCCACGTCGTCTCGAAGGGAGAAGCCATGCGCTCGCTGATCGTCGTGGACACGCCCAGTCGCTGGCCTCTCCGCATCCCCAACACGGAGGTGGTCGCCGCCCGCGACTACATCGCCGACCAAGCCTTCGCCGACGGCCCGGGGTCCAAGATCTTCAACCTCTGCCGCTCCTACCGTTACCAGTCCGCCGGGTACTACGTATCGCTGCTCGCCGAGGCCCGCCGACACCGGCCGCTGCCCTCCGTCACCACGATCCAGGATCTTCGCCTGGCGTCGGTGGTGCGCTTGACCGGTCAGGATCTGTCGCAGTTGGTGGCCACGAGCCTGCGCCGTCTTCGCTCCGAGCGCTTCGAGTTGAGCATCTACTTCGGGCGCAACTTGTCCGCGAGCTACGACAAGCTGTCCCTGGCCCTCTTCAACGCCTTTCCCGCGCCCTTCCTTCGGGCGACCTTCGAAGCCAAGCCGGACTGGACCTTGATCTCGCTGCGCTTGATCGGCTCTGCGGAGATCCCCGAAGCCCACCTCGACTTCGTCGTTGAGCAGGCCCAGCGGTACCTCAAACGAGCGCCGCGCAAGCCCAAGGCCCGCAAGGAGGCACGCTTCGATCTGGCGATCCTGCACGACCCGGAGGAGCAGCTCCCGCCTTCCGACCAGGGCAGCTTGCAGCACTTCATCGAGGCCGGCGACAGCCTCGGCATCCGCTGTGAACTGATTCGCAAGGAAGCCTACGGTCGCCTCGCAGAGTTCGACGGCCTCTTCATCCGCGAGACCACCGCCGTCAACCACCACACCTACCGCTTCTCCTGCCGCGCCCGGGCCGAGGGCCTGTTCGTCATCGACGATCCCATCTCCATCGTGCGTTGCACGAACAAGGTCTATCTCGCCGAGACCTTGCAGCGCCAGCGCATCCCCACGCCGCGCACGATTACCTTCAGCAGCGACACCAAGGATCGCGTCGGCCTGGAGATCGGCTTTCCTTGCGTGCTCAAGCAACCTGACAGCTCCTTCTCCGCGGGGGTGACCTGCGTGGCGTCGCCCGAGGAATTCGACCAGGCCACGGCCTCCCTCTTCAAGTCGACGGACCTGCTGGTCGCCCAGGAGTTCGTGCCCACGGAGTTTGATTGGCGGGTCGGCGTTCTGGACGGCCAGCCGCTCTATGCCTGCCGCTACCACATGGCGAAGGGCCACTGGCAGATCCTCAAGCGGGACGAAACAGGCATCCAGGAAGGCGACTCCGACACGCTGCCGGTGGGCCAGACGCCGCGCGAGGTCGTACGCCTCGCGGTCCGAGCCGCGAACCTCATCGGCGAGGGGCTGTACGGCGTGGATCTGAAGACCACAGGCGGCCGCACGGTGGTCATTGAGGTCAATGACAATCCCAGCATTGACGAGGGCGTCGAGGACCAGATTCTCGGCGAACATCTCTACCTTGACATCATGCGCCACTTCCTGGCCAACTTCGAGCAACGCCGCCAATGAACAACGAATCCCGACAGCTTGCCGCCGATGCCGCCGCCTACGCCTATCCCATCGGCCTGGGCGAAGCGGTCGGCGTGGAACTGGAATACATGATCGTCGATCGCGAGACGCTGGCGGTGCGCCCCCTCGCCGACGAGGTCTTGCGCGCCGTGAGCGGCTCCTACACGAGCGACGCCGAGCCGGAGGGACCGGAGGGCGTGATCGCCTGGTCCAACGAGTTGGTGCTGCATGTGATCGAACTCAAGACGCTTCGACCCGTGCCGACGCTCCTGGGCTTGACCGAGCGATTCCAGAAGCATGTGCGCCAGGTCAACTCGCTGCTGGAGCCGCAGGGGGCGCGCCTCTTGCCGACGGCGATGCATCCCTGGATGGACCCCTGGCGAGAAACCAAGCTCTGGCCGCACGAATACAACCCCGTCTACGAAACCTACGATCGGATCTTTAACTGCAAGGGGCACGGCTGGGCCAACCTGCAGAGTACGCATGTCAATCTGCCCTTCGGGAATGATGACGAGTTCGGGCGGTTGCACGCAGCGATTCGGCTCGTCCTGCCCCTGATTCCGGCCCTGGCCGCTAGTTCGCCGCTGCTTGATGGGTCGTTCGGCACCTGCGCGGACGAACGACTCAATGTGTATCAGCGCAACTCGGCACGAGTCCCCTCCGTCATGGGACGCGTCATTCCCGAGCCGGTCTACACTCGGGCGGACTACGAAGGCAAGCTGCTCGGCCAGATCTACGCGGATCTGCAATCACTCGACCCGGAGAAGATCCTGCGACACGAGTGGGTCAACTCACGCGGCTGTATCGCGCGCTTCGACCGAGGCTCAATCGAAATTCGCCTGACCGACATCCAGGAGTGCCCGCGGGCCGACCTCGCCATCGCCGATCTCCTGCTCGCCACCATCGAGGCCCTGACCAACGAGGTGTGGGTGAGCTACGCCACGCAGAGGCGCTTCGACACGGAAGCCCTGCGGGAGATCCTGCTGGCGACCATGCGCGAGGCGGAGGCGGCGGAGATAGGCGACCGCGACTACCTCAAGGTCCTGGGCCTGAGCGACGTCAGAACGCCGGCGGGAGAAGTCTGGCAACAGCTCGCCCAGAGGCTCATCCCCGCCGACGCCCCCCTCGCGCCGAGCACTCGACCTGATCCTGTCGGAAGGAACCCTCTCCACCCGCATTCGTCGGGCGCTGCCCCAAGCGCCGGAACGCAGCGCCATCGCCTCGACCTACCAGGCGCTGGCGGACTGCCTGCAGGCGGGTCGCCTCTTTCTGCCCTAGGTGAGGCCATCGGGGCATGTGCCCAGGACCACACCGGCAATCGCAGGAGAGGCATCGGGGCGCTACCGGGTGGACCCGCGCGCCGGCCGGCGTTCGTCGGCTGGATAGAGCAACCCCGCCGGGTACTCGTGCAATTCCTCCCGGCGCCAAGGCGACGGCTCGGCGTACCCCAGCACCTCCGGCACCACGAGAGGTGCTGGCCAGGGCGCCCGCACCTTGCGGCCGCAAGCTCCTTGCCTTCGAGCGCCTGATCACCAGACAATTCGGCAGATAGCGATCGGCTTGCTGTCGCAGGATCTCCTTGCCGGCAGGCGTTGGTTCCAGCCACGGTTGGAAGGTCTCCCCCATGGGCATCCGCCGAATCTCAGCGAAGGGCGCCGCTCTCAGGAGAGGCTCCGCTTCAGAGTAGACCTCCTGATTGAGCCGCGGATCCGAGCGAAGTTGGCTACCTCGCTCCCTGCGCCCCTCCGCACCGATGTAGACCGCAAGACTGTTCTGGCAGTGACACCGTGTGATCGCCCCACAGCGCCCACCTCAAGACTGCCACGAGCGAGGCCCCCGCAGCACCAGCAACCGGAGCACCCATGGGTATCGCTTCACTATCTGATCTCGGACTCACGACTCGCGTCCCGCCGCCGATCCACGATCAGTCTACCACTGACGAGGCCGACCCGATCCGGCGACTCGAGACTCCACCCTTGCTATGAGCCGGCTGGATTCAAGGCGTTCTGCACCTGGACCAGCAGCTCCTCCATCCGTGGCCGCGACGGCTCCGCGTAGCCCAGACCGACGGGCGCCAGCGTCAAACCGGTGAGCGCTCCGCCGGTCGCGGCGGGGGCCACGCCATGCCAAGACTGGGCAATCACCTCACCGTTGAGAACGATGACGAGATATCTCGATCTGTATTGCTCGTCCCGCGCCGCGAGGATTTTCCGGCCCGCCTCCGTCGGCTGCAGCTCTATCTCGAAGCTTGCGCCCCGCTCGTGCCGCACGCAGCTCGCGAAGTGATCGGCGGTGAGAATTGGCTGGGGTTCGCTGTAGACCTCCAATCCGAGAGGGTCTGTTCGTCGCTCGCTGAATCGCGTCGAGCGGCTCTCGTCCGCGAGGTACACGGCCAGGCGCTCCTCCGCGGACCGGCTTCCGGCGGAGAGGCCGCCGCCCCACCGCACCCAACTCAGGGCCGCCACGAAGGAGAGCACCAGAACCACGAGAATCCAGAGCACCCGTTCGCGCTTGCCGGTCATGCCCTCATTCCTCCACCACCGTCCTCAGCGCCTTGACGGCAGCCGCGGTGTCCGCATCGTCGATGACGCCGTCGCAATTGTAGTCGACTTCAGCATCATCCGTGCCCCACTTGTCGAGCAGCCGCTGCATGGCCCGCTGCAGCCACTGCTCGCGAGGCACATTCACCAGGTAGCTGGGCTGGTGAATCTCCAAGGGCGGATTCGGCTCGTCACGGTAATCCTGCAGAAGGTAGTAGGGCGGCAAGCGCAGGATGAGCCACTCCGGATCGCTCCATTCCTGCCAACTCTCGACGATCCACAGATCCACTTGCATCATTCCGTCAGCTCGGCGCGACCCCAGCAGCACGACTGTCGGCCGGGCCGGGTTGCCGTCCGCGTCGCCATCGTCCTGATAGCCATACACATGGTCGACTTGCACCTGCCCTTGGAAGTGCATGGTGACGCGCAGGGGCGCCCATCCCAAGGCCTCGTCGAACGTCTGATCGGCCCCCGAGTAGATGTCATCTCCCGGCTGGCCGTTGGTGATCGAGATGGTGTGCGCGCTGCCGTCCGCCAGCCATTCGATCGTTTGACCGGGAGCCGCCCCCTGATCGATGCCCTGTTGCCAATCGAAGAGGCTCAAGTCGATGAGGGACAGCGGATGCACATTCGCCGGCGCGTTCTTGAACTGCACGGCGCGATGGTCGCGCACGGTTGTTTCGGTGACGCCGTCGCTGTGCATCGTCACCACTTGATCCACCCGGACGACCTTGGCGCCCTCGTTGAGAGCCCGCGTGGCCAGCGCCTGTTGCAGCGTGTCGGAACTGGCGACCTTCTTGTGATCCTGCCAGAGCGACTCGTCGAACGTGCACCATCCTTCCATGGCGCCATGCTCGATGGGCATGTGGGCCTCCAGCCAGGCGTCCACCTCGTCCTTGAGGAGGGGATTGGGCGTCACCTGTGAGGAGACCAGCAGGGCTGCCAGATGATCGAAGGTGGCCTGGTCCACTTGGAAGCCATAGATGCGATAGTCGACAACGCCTTCCGCCGTCGCCGCCCGACGCGCCACCAACTGCTGCGCCACATCCGTCCAGCTCGTCACGTCCGCCGCCATTCCCACAATCGGCGTCCCCAACAACCACACCGTTGCAAGAACACGAGAACTACTCACCCGTCTCATTGTCAATCTCCTTCGTCACTTCGTCGTGAAATGGTCTAGGACAACTGTCTCACGATCAATCCAACGCCCCGGTCAACTTCACCACACGCACTCGTCCCTGCGCAGTCACGATGTCGTCGGATCTCTGCTAAAGCACTGCCAGTAGACGCTGGGGCCGATGGTTCCGGCTCCATTAACCACGCATTGGCACTGGCAAGCATTCCAGGCGACGTTGACACACTTCGGGCCACACGCCGGGATCAGTGTCTCCACCCTGCCTGTGTGCTCACACCGGCCCTCGCCGGGCACACATTCCCAATCATACTCGTAGGAACAGCCTTCCTGACTCGTGCAACTGGCGTTAGAGCACATGGCCCCCGCGCCGATACACACCCCAGCCGACACATCCCCCCTACAGACCAATTCCTTGTCGCAGATATGGTCCAGCAACATGCCACCCGGCGGCGGCTGTTCGGCGAACGCCCGGCTCACCGAGACCTGAACCACGATGAGCACTAACAACGCACATGCCACAATCGGCGCGCGTACGCCGCCGGAACCTAAGTCTCGCAAAACCATTTCTGACACACTCCCTTTGCTACGAGACTACAAACACCCGGACGCCACAGACGGCGCTCACTCCGATTCTCTACCCGACATCGTCAGCATGCCCCCAAGATCGCAACTCGTCAATCGCCCAATCACTGCTTTCTCGCTCTTTCTTGTGCGACACCCCCCCAATGGGTTGCACTGCAATGAGGGGTGTCCAGAACCGAGAGACTCGCCACAAAAGCGGCGAAACGGACCGGTGTCAGCCCGTCGCGCGCCGCGACCTCGGCCGTTCGAGCTGGTGGCGCTTTGGCTTCGCACTCTCAAAACGACCGCGCCGAAACACAAACAACCGCGCGCCAATCCGGCGCGCGGTTGTAAGAGGAATTACGTATCGAGGTCGATCAGGAAGTATACGTTTTCAGGTAGTTGCCCAGGAGTTGACCGAGGTCCGCCTGGTCCGTATCGCCATCGCCATCGAGGTCGCCCTCATCGGAGTTGCCATAGGCGCCGAGCAAGATTCCCAGGTCCGCCTGGTCGACGATGCCATCGTCGTTGAAGTCGCCCGGCAAGGCGGTGACAACGTGCGTGAAGATGTCGCTGCTGCCATCCTGGTTGGACAGGTAACACGGGAAGGCCTTGCCGTGGGCGATGCCCAATCCCATGTAGTCGCCGATGAAGCCGCCGCCGTTGCCCGTCGCCTGGCTGTCGTAGGAGTTGGGCGTCAAGCGATAGTCGTTCCAGTTGGCGCCGCCGTCATCGGAGTAGGCGTAGTAGGCGTCGAGCCAGCCGGTGCCGGAGTTGTCATTCTGGGTGACGTTGCGCGTGTCGAGGAAGACGACGTGCAGCCGGCCGTGCTTGTCAACCTCCAGCCAGGGGAAGAACTGGTCGCCGTGCAGGGTCGGATCATCGAGCACGGCGGTCGGCGTCGACCAACTCGTGCCCTGGTTCGTCGAGGTGCTCAGGTAGAGGTCGACGTTCCAGCCGCCCGGCACCTGGCCGCTCACATCCATCCACATGGCGTAGAGCGTGCCACTGTTGGGGTCGACGGCGAGGTAGGACAGGGGCGGCGCCCGGAACTGTCCCGGGATGTAGGGGCAATCCGAGGTGCCCCAGGTGAACATGCGCGAGGCGATGCTATGCGTCGTGAAGCTCGTGCCGCCGTTCAGGCTCCGCTTCATCTTCACCGACTCATCCCACCAGTCCCAATACGTCACGTAGAGCTCGCCCTCGGGCCCGATGCGGGGCAGGAAGCCGAGGCCGGAACCCAGGCTCGTCGGATTGGTCCAGGTCAGCCCGAGATCGTCCGAACGGATCGAGCCTTCGTTGTAAGCGATGTAGAGGCGCGTCGAGTCGGGGTTGTCCGGCACGGGGCCCGCCGCCATCCAACACTTGTCGACGCTGCCGGAGATGCGGGCCATGACGCTCGGCTCGAACTCCGCCGCGCCCGGGGCCTTGCGGGCGATGTAGATGCCGCCGTTGCCGGCGAACGACATGGCGCCGGCCCACATGTAGCCGGTGCGATTGTCGTAGCAGGTCATGGGGTCGCCCTCAACGCCCGACTGGTATGGCGCCGGGGGCCGAATGAGGTAATCGGTGTAGGAGTGTCCACCGTCCAGGCTCAGGGCAAAGCCGGACTTGATCGAGTTTCGGTAGTCGTTCCAGCCGCAGACGATCTCCATGGGGTCGTAAGCGCCGCAGGAAAGCGTCGTTTCGTTCGCCGGCGCGGTGCCGCCGGTGTCCGCCTTGACTTGCGGGCCGATGTCCGGCTCCACCGCCAGGGCCGCGCTCGCGGAGAGCGTCAGCGTCGCGGCAGCAGCGGTCAGCAAGGTCAGCAGCTCGTTTCTTGTCTGCATGTCAGGTCTCCAAACCCCACGAGCGTTGCTGTCGCCTCAGTGGGAATTCAGTTTCGCTTCGATCAAGGGCCGCAACTGCGTGGGCACGGGATAGCCCAACGCCTCGGCACGCTGGTAGTGCCCCAGGGCCTGCTGGTACTCGCCGGCGAAGTAGCTCAGCGACGCCAGTCGGCTGTGGGCCGCGGCGTGCTCGGGATCGACCGCCAGCACCGCCTGCCAGGCCGCCAGCGCTTCCAGCTCCCGGCTGGCGCTATCCAGGGCCTTGGCGGCGCCGACGAGGGCGCTCAGGCGGCCCGGGTGCAGGTCGAGAGCCGTGCGATAGGCGGCGAGGGCCTCGGCGCTCTCGCCCTTGCTGAGGAGCCCGTAGCCCAGCCCCTCGTACATCTGCGGCTCGTAGGGAGCGATCAGGACCGCAGTACGGAAGTGCCCAACGGCCCACTCCCGGTGGCCCTGCTCCATCTCCGATAGGCCGGCGTCGTACGCCTGCTGCGCTTCCACAAGCGCACCGGGCACGGCGATGGCATCGGCGGCGGCGTGGTCGATGCTGACCCGACCGCCGTCGAAGGAGAGGCCGGCAATCGCCTGTTGCCAGCGTTCGGACTTGTAGTTGGTGACGGGCATGGCGGCGCCCGAGACGTCAGGGGCCAGGCCGGCGGTCGAGGCCGGCGGCGAGGTGGTGCTGCAGCCAACAGCGCACAAGAATGCCAGGGCGCTCAGGCAGAGCCATCGATCTCTTTGCATGTGATTCGCACTCCAGAACGGTGGTGCTGTGGGTTAGATAGACATCTTGACGCTACCACCGGCAGGGGCGGAGTCAAGGCCTCTTCACGCAATCGGAGGCTTGGGCAAGACGGTTTCGCAATCCCGCACAGAGCCCCTGAAACAGGCGACAGATAAATCCCTTGAATAGGGGTCGGCTGGTTCCAAAAAAAACCCCGCCAGCGCTGCCCATAGGGCGCGCCGGCAGGGCTCGTGGGGGTCTTGGTTGCCGAACACTCGTATGGTGTCCCCACCTCTCCCCCTTGTCAAGGCAACAGTCTCAGTTTTTTGCGTTTGTGCTGAGAGAATCGACTTCGATCCCACCGAGAAACGCCCTCTCCGCCCCGCCGTCAGCCATAACACAGCTTTTGGCAGGTGCTTACAGCCCATCCTCCGAATCCCGGCCGAAGGGAGTCCTGGGGCCGGTTCGACTGTCGGCCAATGTGGAAAACCACCGTTTCGGCGGGGCGGCAAGACCTGGCTACGCGTCGAAACCAGCGCCTCCGAGCCCTTCCGGATGCCCGTATCGACAGCTGGCCGGGAATCGGCGATCCTGGGGCAGCGCCACTCGGCGTCGAATCGTCCCTCCCCGCCGCCCCCCGTCGCCTTGGAGTCCCGCATGAGCCTCTCCCGCCACCAGTCGCCGACTCCGGTCCGTCTGGGCTTGGCCGCCGCCGCCCTGGCCGCCGCTTCCAGCCAAGCCGCCCCGCAGCCCACGACGACCTCTGCGACGCCGGCGGAACGACCCAACGTACTCGTTCTATTCACTGATGATCAGCGCTTCGACACGATTCGAGCCCTGGGCAACCGGGAGATTCTGACCCCCAACATGGATCGCCTCGTCGAGAGAGGCGTCAGCTTCACCAGCACCTACATCATGGGCTCGCCGCACGGGGCCGTCTGCATGCCCAGCCGGGCCATGCTGCTCACGGGTCGGCACTACTTCAACCTGCCCCTCTCCGTGACCGTCACCTGGGGCGTTCCCAACGAGGAGCGCGGCCGCTGCGACTTCCTCACCTTCCCCGAGGTCTTCCGCGCCGCCGGCTACGAGACCTTTGTCACCGGCAAGTGGCACAACGGCCGGCCCCTCCTCGCCCGCGGTTTCACGGCCGGCGACGCCATCTTCTTCGGCGGCATGTCGAACCACCTCGCCGTCCCCGTGCACGAGTTCGATCCGACGGGCGCCTACGACGCCAAGCCGGTGAAGCCCGATGTCTTTTCCAGTGAGCTCTTCAGCACCGCCGCCGTCGACTTCCTGCAGGAGCGAGAAGACGACCAACCGTTCCTCATGTACGTCTCCTACACGGCTCCGCACGATCCGCGCATGGCCCCGCAGGAGTTCGTCGACCTCTACCAGGCCGAGGAAACACTCCTGCCGCCCAATTACCGCGATGCGCATCCCTTCCTGCAAGCCGACCATCACGTGCGCGATGAGAAGCTGGCCCCCTTCCCCCGCACACCGACCGTCGCCCGCGAGCACATTGCCGCCTACTACGCCATGATCAGCCACACGGACGCCCAGATCGGCCGGGTGCTCGACGCCCTGGAAGAAACCGGTGAGGCGGAGAACACCATCATCGTCTTCGCCGGCGACAACGGTCTTGCCGTGGGCCAGCACGGTTTGCTCGGCAAACAAAGCCTCTACGACCACAGCACTCGCGTGCCGCTCGTCATTTCCGGCCCGGGCCTGCCGCAGGGCGAAGTGAGATCGGGGCTGACCTACCTGCATGATGTGTTCCCCACGCTCACGGAGCTGGCGGGTCTGGAAACGCCGGATTCCGTGCAGACGCACAGCCTCGTACCCCTGCTGCGTGATCCCAAGGCGACGGTCCGCGACTCGGTGCTGCTCAGCTACTCCAAGGGTCACCAGAACTGCAGCCGCTACTCCCGTGCCGTTCGGCGCGGCGACTTGAAACTGATCCGGTGGCAGTACGATGAGGTCACCACGACGCAGCTCTTTGATCTGGCCCAGGATCCCTGGGAGATGCGCAACCTCGCCGACGACGAAGCGCATGCCGAGGCCCGCGAGGATCTGGAAGCGCTGCTCACCGACTGGCGCCGAAGCGTCGATGACTTCTTACTCGAGGAAGAGCGATGAACAGCACCTACACCGCCGCCCTGCTCTTGGGCGCAGCCGGACTCGCCGGGCTCACGGGCTGCGCCGCCGGTCTCGGCAGCGCTGGCGATGTCCCGGACACGCCGCCCAACATCGTCTTCATCATGGCGGATGACCTGGGCATCGGGGATCTGGGCTGCTACAACGCCGACTCGCGCATCGCCACGCCGAACCTGGACGCCTTCGCGGCCCAGGGCCGGCGCTTCACCGATGCCCACTCCTCCTCCGCCGTCTGCACGCCCACGCGCTACGGCGTGCTCACCGGCCGATACTGCTGGCGTTCCGAGTTGAAGCGCTGGGTGCTGGGCGGTGAGAGCCCGGCCCTGATCGAGAAGGATCGTCTCACCGTCCCCGCCCTGCTCCAGCAGCATGGCTACACCACCGGCGCTGCGGGCAAATGGCACCTCGGGCTCGACTGGACGCGAACCACGGACGCGAATGGCGCCGAGCGCATCGACTATTCCCAGCCCATCACCTTCGGCCCCAAGCAGATCGGCTTTGACGACAGCTACATCTTCCCCGCCTCGCTCGACATGGCCCCCTACTGCTGGGTCGAGGGTGATCGCGTGGTGGAGGATCCCATCGGCCGCGACGTGGGCAGCAAGCGCCGCTGGTCAGGCGGCGGCGGCTTCTGGCGGGGTGGGGCCATCTCTCCCTCCTTCGTCCACGAAGAAGTCCTGCCCACGATCCGCGAAAAGGCCTGCGACTTCATCGCCGCCCAGGCGGACCAGGGACCGTTCTTCCTCTACGTTCCCCTCACCGCGCCCCACACGCCCTGGCTGCCCACCGAGGAATTCCAGGGCCGAACCGAGGTCGGCTGGTACGGCGACTTCGTGGCCCAGGTCGACGCCGTCATGGGGGAGATCGTCGCTGCCGTGGACAAGGCCGGCGTCGGCGACAACACCCTGATCATCATCACCTCCGACAACGGCTCGCACTGGCCCGTGGCCCAAATCGAGTTCCACCAGCATCGCGCCAACGCCGACTACCGCGGGCAGAAAGCGGACATCCACGAAGCCGGCCACCGCATCCCCTTCCTGGTTCGCTGGCCCGGACGCGTGCCGGCGGGCACGGTCTGCGACGACACGATCGGCCTGCAGGACCTGATGGCGACCTGCGCCGCGGTGGTGGGCGCGGAACTGCCCGACAATGCCGGCGAAGACAGCGTCAACCTCCTGCCCGCCATGCTCGGCGCCACGCGCGGCAGGCCGGTGCGCGAGGCGATCGTGCATCACTCCGGCGATGGCATGTTCGCCATCCGCAGAGGCGATTGGAAGCTCATCCTCGGCCTCGGTTCGGGCGGCTTCACCCAGCCGGCCCGCGTCGAACCCGCCGAGGGCGAACCCGCGGGCCAACTCTACAACCTCGCCAGCGATCCCGCGGAGACGACGAATCGCTACGCCGACGAACCGCAGATCGTGGCGGAACTCTCGGCCCTGCTGGAACACTACCAGGAGACCGGCCGCAGCCGCTGATCGGCCCAACCCGCCAGCCTCGAGAGAAGTCGAATCGGCGCGGCAGGTAACTGAAGGTGAGGGACGGGCGCCTCCACCTCGACCCCCACGGGCGCCGACTCTCAAGCTCCTCGCCTCCTCCCCTACGTCCGCACCAAGGGAATCCTCGCTTCGTCCGCCTTCGGCGTCCAGCGCTCGACAAGCTCCCGCCCGACTCGCAGACAACGCTCACGCACTTCTGCGTTCTCCGGCTTGGCATCCCTCGCGTCGTATGCCGCTTGCAACGCCGGCAACTCCGAGTCGGGGATCTGCTCATCACCCACGCGAAAGACGTTGCCGTTCTCCAAAGGGATGTGCCCCATGATCAGATCACGGAACTTGCCGGCGCTCTCGTGGAACTTCTCCACCGCGAAGTCCAGGCCCGCCACCGCCTCGTCGAGATACGACACCATCAAGTGCACCCGCTGCCGGGCCATCTTGTGCTCTTCGATCAGCCGCGCTATCCCCTCATCCGCATCGTGGATCCCGCAGCGATGCATGCAGGCGAAGAGACACGCCTCTTCCTTCTCGTAATGCTGGCTGTCGGCGTAGTCCAGAAAGAACTCCAGGAAGGGCTCGAACACCGCCGCCTCCACCTTCCCCTTGGTCCGCGATTCGATTAGCGCCGTCTCGAAACAGCGCAGAACAGCCGCAATCAACTCATGATCCTCACGCAGGCACCGCGTCGCTCGCATCGCAGACTCGCAATCGGCCCGGGCAATCTTCGGGACAACCTGCAGAGCCGAACGCCGGCTCGGTCGAGGCGGTGGCAGGTGCCGGCCGGGCCGCTCGCCGGCACCCTGACGACTCTCGACGCCCGAGGCCTCAGCATACTCGCCACCGGGCACGACTCCATCCGCAATGGAGCCCGAATCGCCGGTAGAATGCACCCGCAGACAGGATGCAGCCATGGCCGACGCCCCGCCGGAATCAGCCCCGCCCACCACGGACGCCGTCTCCGCGCCGGCGGTTGCCCCGGAGGCAGCTTCCTCGACTGCCGCCGAGCAGGCCTCACCGCCCCGCCGCCGCCGCTTCTTCCGCCGCCGCTACCTGCCCCTGCACCTGCTGCTCGTGATCGCCCTGCTGTTCGCCGCCCTGCACGTCGCCGTCGATCTCGCCACCGATCGCGAGAACATCCTCATCGACGCCGACGTTGCCAAGCGCGGCGACTCGCGCGAGCTCGTCGTCCTCCTGCACGGCTACACCCTCGACGCCTCCGCGCTCGACGAACTGCGAGCCGTCGTCGAGGCGCAACTCCCCGATGCCGACATCCTCGCCCCCAGCTACGACTCCGGCATCTTCTCCAACATCAGGCCCCAGACCATCGCCGAGCATCTCCGCCGCGACATCCGCTTCGCCTGCTACGAGCGGGAGACCCAGGCCGGCGCGCCCTACGAGCGTGTTTTCCTCGTCGGCCACAGCCTCGGGGCGGTCCTCCTGCGCAAGGCTTACCTCGATGAACTCGAAGCCACCCTGCCCGTCGAAGGCGACGCCAATCCAACCGGCGCGGGCAGCAACTGGGCCACGCGTGTCGATCGCCTCATCCTCATGGCCGGCATGAACCGCGGCTGGTCCCTCGACTACCGACCGCGCGACATGCGCCGCTGGCGGCACTTCCTCTCCCGCCTCACCCACTGGGTCGGCCGGCTCTCCTGGACGGGCTATCTCATCCGCGGCGCCGAGCGCGGCGCCCCCTTTGTCGGCGACTTACGAATCCAATGGGTACGCGCTGCACGCCATCCGGATCTCGACGTCGCACCCGTCTTTCAGATGCTCGGCCTCAAGGATGACATTGTCTCCCGGGCCGACAACATGGATCTCTCCGCCGCCGACAACTTCACCTTCATCGATGTCCCCGCCGGCCATCGCTCCATCATCACCTTCCCCGACACCTCCGCCGGCAACAAGCGCCGGGCCGTCTTCACCGAGTTGATCTCCCAGCGCGATACCAACGCCCTCGGTTCCCTGGGCCGCGACGACCTCCGCCGCGAGATGCTCGCCGAGCGCGACGACGCCACCGACCACATCATCTTTCTCATGCACGGCATCCGCGATGACGCCGAGTGGGTCGGCAGACTGCAAGCCACCATACAAGAACGCGCTGCGGCGAACCCCGAGGTCGGTACCGTCCGCACCGTCACCTCCGAATACGGCTACTTTCCCATGGGTTCCTTTCTCATCAGCCCCTGGCGCAACGAGAAGGCCCGCTGGTTCATCGATCGCTACACCGAAGAACTTGCCCGCGCCACCAACCCCAACGTCAAGATCAGCTTCATCGGCCATAGCAACGGCACCTACGTTCTCGCCAAGAGCCTGCAGGACTACAAGCAGGTCACCTTCCACAACGTCTTCTTCGCCGGCAGCGTCGTGCCCAAGGAATACCCCTGGGACGAGGTCATGAGCCCCGCCCAGCAACGCGTGCAGGCCTTCCGCAACGATCGCGGCGCCGGCGACTGGGTCGTCGCCATCTTCCCGCATCTCTTCGAACAAGTCGCCGCCACGATCGGCGTGCGCCGCGGTTGGCTCACCGACATCGGCACGGGCGGCTTCATCGGCTTTGAGCAAGCCGCAGGCCATCAAAACGAACACGTCCTCGTCGGCGGCCACGGGGCCGGCATCGTCGAAGCCAACTTCACCTCCATCGCCGACTTCATCCTCACTGGCGAAGGCGGCCCCGCGACGCAGCTCCTCGCCCAGGCCGGCAAACCCAACCCGACGCTGCGCCTCGTCTCCAAGCTCGCCTGGCTGGTCTACCTGGCCCTGCTGCTGCTGATCATGCTGATCGGCACACTGATCGCAGCCGGCCTCGCCCGCCTCCCCGTCCGCCCTCTGCCGCGCACGCTGAGTTGGACGATCTACCTCATTATCGTCTTCGGCGTCCTACAAACCGTCTAGCGCCCCCACCCCCAAAGCCGCGGATGTCATCCGCGCGGATTGGTCTCCCCAAAGCCGCCGATGGTATCGGCGCGGATTGGTCTCCCCGCAAACCCGCAACCGCCGCTCGCGCCTCCACGGCGACGCGCCACAACTCGGCCCCCACCCCAATTCCCAAATTCCCAAGTTCCCAAGTTCCCATCTTCCCCAATTCCCCAGTTCCCAAACTCACCCGCCCCCCCTACCTCCCCGCCAGCACCCCACGCGCGAACGCTGACAACTCGCTCATGCTCCGCGCCCGGATCAGTCGCGGATGACTCGGCAAATCCAGCCCCTCCACCTTCGCGCCGCCGAGCACGACCGTCGCCGCCGTCTCTTCCGAGATAGCAAGCAACTCCAGCACTTGCTGCCGACGATCCTCAACGAGATCCGGCGAACTGACGCTCAGCCAGATCAAGCGCGGATCGTACTCCTCGAACGCCGCCCGCAACGCCGCCGCCGGTGTGTCGGGACCGAGATTCACCGCCGCGAAGCCGACCTCCGCCAGCACGCCCGCCGCTAAGGAGGTCGGCAGCAAATACGGGTCGTTCTCCGGCGCCCCGCCGATCGCGTTCGGTGCTTCCCGCGGCACATCCACCAGCAGCCGCAACTGGCCGATCGCCTGCAGGCAGATCTCCGTAGCGCGGTGTTCGACGAAGATGCCCTCTTCCCCGTGCTCCCAAAGCTCGCCAATCTCCTGCATCGCTCCCCGAATCAGCCCGTCGGCAAGGTCCGCGATCGAGCGCCCGGACAAGTACAGCGATACGAGCAAGCCCCGAGCCTCCGCCGCCTGCCCTGCCTTCAAGAGCTGAAGAAAGCGCTCCGAGTCCGAAGCGCTGTCCCCCGTTGCGGTCGGCATCGCCTCGGCATCCATCAGGCCCAGCACATCCGGCCGCAGCACCGTCGCACCCGTCTCGCGGATGAAGCGAATCGCTTCCGCAATCTGGATGCGCCGATGACCTCCGGCGGTCCGGTAGACGTGCAACCGACCGGCATCGGCCCACCGCTTCAGCGATGACTCGCTCACGCCAATCGCCTCGGCAACTTCCTTCGGTGACAAAACGGGCTTCATGGTCCTCTGGTCTCCTGGGTTCGAACGAAGGATAGCACAGCTTTCCTCCTGATGTGCATGTTTTGCACGAAGTGGCCGAATTGCCCCGATCCGGCCCAGAGAACACCAAAACCCATATTTCCGCCAGATTCAGCGAACATCCACTTGCTATTGGTCGTTCTATGATGCATGATATGACCGTTCTGATTGATTTGGATGTTTTCACCGAAAGAGAAGACGCCCCCATGATCGCCGACACCACCACATTTGATTCCCATCTGTCAGCTTTACCGATCACTATATCCTCTGATCATTCCACAATCGAGCGCCCTGCCGACATCGATGCGCCGCAGTTGCAGGAAGCCACCCGCATGCTTCTGCGGTCGATCGGCGATGATCCCAACCGCGAAGGCCTGCGGGAGACGCCGCGTCGTGTCGCCAAGGCCTGGGCGGAACTCACCGCCGGCCTGCGGGAAGACCCCGGCGTGCACCTGCAGAAGACCTTCGCCATCGAGCACGACGGCCTCGTCCTCCTCCGCGACATCGAGTTCCACAGCCTCTGCGAACACCACCTGCTCCCCTTCCTCGGTCGGGCCGATGTCGCCTACCTGCCCGCCAACGGCCGCGTCGCCGGCTTGAGCAAACTCGCTCGCGTCGTCGAGGGCTTCGCCCGCCGGCCCCAGGTGCAGGAGCGCCTCACCAACCAGATCGCCGACTGCCTCGTGAAGCACCTGCAGCCGCAAGCCGTCTTCGTCCGCATCGAGGCCGAGCACATGTGCATGAAGATGCGCGGCATCAAGCGCCACGAATCGCACATGATCACCCACGCCGCCCGCGGGCTGGCCAGCACCGACAACGTCCTCCGCCGCGACATCCTCGACGAGATGCGCGGCCGCTAAGTCCACGCAGCAACATCCCCTCATAGACCACGTACCTCACTCATTCACCTCACTCACCTTTCTACAAGCACGAACCCCCTAGGAGCTACCATGAACTCTCTGCACATTCTCACACTCAGCCTCGGTCTCGCCGCCGCCCCCCGCCCTCGCCTGCGACTGCGGCTGCGCCGCAAGCACTTGCGACTCCAGCAACAAGACGGTCGAGAAGGCGAACACCTGCTCTTCTTCCACCAACGCCGTCGTTGAGAAGTCCGGCTCGACCTGCAGCACCACCACCAACGTCAACGCCAACGTGGAAGCCGGCATGCCGGACATCATCGAGGCGGCCCTGGCCACCGACTCCTTGAGCACGCTGGCGACGGCGATCAAGGCGGCCGGCCTGGTCGAGGCCCTGCAAAGCGAAGGTCCCTTCACCGTCTTCGCGCCCACCAACGACGCCTTCGCCAAGCTTCCCGCCGGCACCGTGGCAACGTTGCTCAAGCCGGAGAACATCAACCAGCTTCGTTCGGTTCTGCTCTTCCACGTCGCCAAGGGCACCTACGGCGCCAAGGACGTCACCCGCCTCAGCGGTCTGGAGACCTTGCAGGGTCAGCGTGTCAGCTTTGACGCCTCCCGCAAGGGCGTCACCGTTGACGGCGCCGGCGTCGTTTCCGCTGATATTCAAGTGGAAAACGGCGTGATCCACGTCGTCGACACCGTCCTGCTTCCCAGCTCGAACAACATCGTTAGCGTCGCCCAGGAGGCCGGCATGTTCAACACCCTGCTCGCCGCCGCCCAGGCTGCAGGACTGGTCGGCGTGCTCACCGGCAGCGAGCCCGTGACCGTCTTCGCTCCCACCGATGAGGCCTTCGCCAAGCTTCCCGCCGGCACCGTCGAGTCGCTGCTCAAGCCGGAGAACAAGGACCAGCTCGCCGCGATTCTCGCCTACCACGTCGTGCCCGGTCGCGTCTACGCCAAGGACGCCCTCAGCGCCGGCCGCGCCCGCACCGCCCAGGGCGGCGAGATCGTGATCGACATGATCAACGGCAAGCTCAAGATTGACAGCGCCACCGTCATCGCCAACGACATCGATGCGTCAAACGGCGTCATTCACATCATCGACAGCGTCATCCTGCCCCAGGCCTGATCGACTCTCGATTCATCCACTTGGTTTTCCAACATTCACGGAATCACAAACCGAGCTGAGCGCGAAGGCGCGAGCGGCTCAAGGAATAGAACAATGAAAGCACTGAACATTCTCACCATGGTTCTTCTCATCGTCGGCGGTTTGAACTGGGGCCTGTGGGGCGTCGCGGAGTTCGACCTCGTCGCGGCTCTGCTCGGCGGCTCAACCGCGATCCTCGCCAAGGCCGTGTACATCCTGGTCGGACTCGCCGCCGTGTACCAAGCGGTCCGCCTGCCCGCGATGCTGCAGTCGGGCAGCGCTCGCCCGGCGATGGCCTAAGTCTCTCCCCCTCCAACACCGGGTGTCCGCAGCATGTGAGTGAGTTGCTCGCCACGGTGCGGGTAGTCCAGGCGTCCGTCAGTAGACGGGCGCCTTTTTCGTTGCGCGGATGGGTCGGCGCGGGGTGGAGATCGGCCGAAGGAGACGTGGCGTGACCCCCTATTCCCGGGACGCGAATCGACCGTCGCCGTGCGCACCAAAGCGGCATTCGGTCAGTCTGGTGCGCCGGATCGCGACCGGGGCGGTGAAATCGCGGTGAGTTTTGGCGAGTTTTGGAGGTACATCGCGTTTACTTGGCGCGTTTCGGCGCGAAACGAGGCGATTTGGAGGGCCACCCGTTCGAGGGGTTGCCGGTTTTGTGCGCCCGATCTGTGGACGGCGAGGTCGGCCCAACTCGGCAGCGCCCGCGCGCGATCGGGCGGCGTCGCCGGGGTCGAGCGAGGGCGTGACAAGGAGGGGCGGCCGGTCAGGCAGAGCTTCCCCCTGCACGTTTTGCCTGTTTCGGAGTTATCGGACGCGAATTCGCCCGGTTTCGTGGCATGTCGTTTGCTAGGGTTTTGAACGGTGCTCGGCCTGGTCGATTTGGACGGTTTTTGATTGGGTGTACCCAGGCCGGCGCTGCGCTCCGGCCTGGCTTGGGGTGGGTGGTGTCGGGCGTGAGGTGTAGTCTCGGCGCTCTTCGTTGGCAGCGAAACGGGGATGCGGCAGACTCTGAGCTATGGTGCGGCGTGCGGGGGATAGCCGGGGGACGGCCCCACGTTCACAATCGCGCAGATGGATGGGTGAACGAGAATTACGGATGCCCGAGAACAGAGTCGCCCTCGCTGCGTATCGCTTGTGTGAAGCTCTCCACTTCTGTGGAGCAGCTTTCGCAACTCGAGGAGCAGGACCATGCAGCGATGGTATTCGATCGTGGTGGCAATCCTGGGGATGGCGGCGAACGAACTGCAAGGCCAGTGCCCCGGGCCCAACTTCGCCGGCATCGGACAGGCCTTCGAGCGCGCCGGTCGCGACCTGGCGCAAGGCGATCTCGATGGGGACGGCGACATCGACGTGGTCGCGATCTCACACGACTGGGTCCAGGCGCTGCCGCTCACGGTGTTTCTCAACGACGGCGCGGGCACGCTAACGGTTAGCGGCACCTACGTTGCCGGCGTTGAGACGCACAGCGTGGTGATTCACGATCTCGATGGGGATGGCGCTGCCGATCTCATCGTCACCAACACGTACTCGGATGATGTGTCGATCCTGCTGAACCACGGCGATGGCACCTTCGCGGAGCCGGCGCGATACGAGGTGGGCGCCGGCCCCTGGAAATCAGCGGTTGGTGACTTTGACGGGGATGGGGACGCGGACATCGCCGCCGCCGACGACACCGGCGTGACGGTGCTGCTCAACGACGCTAGCGCGGTGTTCACGCCGGGGCAGTATCTGCTGCTGACCGAGGGCATCACCTGGATCGAATCGGGTGATGTCGACAACGATGGCGATCTTGATCTGGCCGTGACGAATTCAGTGGATGGCGGCCTTCTGCGAATCCTCCTCAACGAGGGCGCTGGTGCGTTTGTCAAGGCGGGGGTGTTTTTGAGCGGAAGCGATTACGTTCGCATGTTCCAGTTCTGCGACCTGGACCTGGACGGGGATCTCGACATCGTCGCCGCCTGTTCCAATCGGGGCGTCACGGTGCTGCGCAATCTTGGCGACGGCTCCTTCTTCGATGGGGAGGTTCTCTTCCCTCGGTATCACGTGGCCCGCGTCGCTGTCGGCGATCTGGACGGGGACGGTGACCCGGACATTGCGGCGGCGGGTGGCGACGGCGCGTATTTCTTTGGCAACGAAGGCGGGCTCGTATTCAGCGAGCCGCAGGGCTGGCACCCCCACCTCGTCGACCTGACTTCCGTGGAACTCGCAGATCTGAACGACGACGGGGAGTTGGACGTGACGGTGCTGCAGGGAAGCCAGTTCGTCGATGAGAGCCACCTCTTCTTCCTCTTCAATCAAGGGGACCTGGTCTTCGACTCCGGCGACTTCTACGAGGTCGCGGACGGGCTGGAGCGAATGACGACCGGCGATGTCGATGGCGACGGCGCGCCTGACCTGCTCACGTCCGACGCCGGAGCCGACGGCTCCTACCTGCAGCTGAACCAAGGCGAGGGCCGATTCGGCACGCCTGCCTACCTGCAACTGGACAACAGCAGCAGCGGCCCGTTTCTGGCGGATCTTGACTCGGATGGCGATGCGGATCTGATCAGCAACGGAGCAGATCGCCTGGTGAAGATCCATGACAGCCTTGGCGATGGGACCTTCGCCGCCCCGATCACCGTGCCGGCGGTGGGATCAGTAACAACGATGCGGGTGGCCGACTTCAACGACGACGAGAGCGCGGACCTCGTCGTGTACGAAGCGTCTGGCTCGGTGCGCACGCTTCTCGGCATCGGCGATGGCTCGTTCCAGTCCCACTCCCAAATCGATCTCAGTGTCTATAAGGACCTGTTGGCAACGGGCGATGTTGATGGCGACGGGGATGTCGACATCGTGGCGGCGCAGAACGTGAGCGAATTCGGCCTCTTCCGTGTGATCCTGAACCAAGGCGACGTCGGCTTCCAACTGCTCGACGAGTCGTACCGAATCCCAGAGGAAGCGAGCCAGTTGCTGCTGGGGGACATCGACGGCGATGGGGACGCTGACGCCGTCGCGCAGGGGGCATGGGAGGGAACCCTGTACCTGCTGTCAGCGATTGGAGATGGAATGTTCGACGACGTGGTGTCCTGGCAAGTGACCTTCGACACTCGATCGCTGGCGCTTGGTGATGCGAACGGCGACGGTCTGACGGACGTTGTGTGTGCTCCTGGCTACCACTCGAGTGCCGGCTTGACGCTGCCGGTGCTTCTCTCTCGCGGTGACGGCACGTTCGATCCCGGCATGCGTTTCTTCACTGGACAGTGGATGACGACAGCGCTCGCGGCCGACGTGAATGGTGATGGCCACAACGATCTCATTGCCTTGGCGGAAGACCCGATCGGGGAGCCGCCCACTGGGCTCGTGGTGCTGCTCAATCGTTGCCCGCCGGTCTGCGTTGGCGATGTGAACGGCGACGGCGAGACGGGGCAGCCGGATCTGGGGTTGTTGTTGGCTTCGTATGAACTGCTGCCGAATGATCCGCTCTTTGATCCGCGGGCGGATCTGGATGGGGATGGGGTGGTTGGGCAGGCGGATCTGGGGATCTTGCTCGCGGATTACGAGTGCGGAGTGGAGAGAGGGAATTAGGGAACTGGGGAACTTGGGAATTGGGGTGGGGAAACGCGGTGAACCGCGTCGCTTCATGGGTGGGTGGGCGCTACGCGACAGAGTTGCGGCGTGTCGACGCGGGAGGCGCGAGCGGTGGTCGCGGCTTCGCGGGCCGTAGGGATGGTGATCGGATGTGCGGCGCGGTTCTGCACTGGTTGACACAGCAACCAGTGGCACACGCCGAGCGCGAGGGGTGGTCCGCACTGGTTGACACAGCAACCAGTGGCACGCGGCTAAGCGCGTCGTCCTCGACGGCGGTGTGGGGCGTGGTTGTTACGAGGAGCGGGAGAGCACCGCTCGCGGGGATGCGGCGGCTCGCTGACTCCGTGTGCACGCCAGGGGTGGTTCGCCCATCACCCCAGCCCTTCCGCCGTGGCGGATCTTCGACTCCCAACGGGGGAGAGGGGGCAGAGACGCGAGCGGCGGTTGGGGGTTTGTGGAGATCAATCCGCGCCGATGACATCGGCGGCTTTTGGGGGGGGGAAGCAATCCGCGCCGATGCCATCGGCGGCTTTGGGGCGTCGGACGGTTGCGCGCTCCCCTTTGGGTCGCGGCGAAACGGCGACGGCGTTGGTTAGCTGATGGGGGCGGGGGTCTTTGGACGCGGCTTCTTCGCCGGGGTGGGGGGCGTTGTCTCCGCCTCGTGGTGGTTGCCGTTGGTGATGCGCTCGAGGAGGGGGAAGAAGCCGTTGGCGAGGACCGCGTCCCAACCCATGTGCTCGACAAGTTCCTGGCCGCCGGCGATGAGGCGTTTGCGATCGGCATCGGTGCGGGGCAGGTGGGTGAGCAGTTTGCGGGCGACATCCTGGGCGACGTTCTCTTCAACCACATCGCGCTCTTCGCGCGTCATGGTCTTGAGCTCTTCCATCGACCAGGGACGTTGGAGTTGCGTGTAGTCGACTTCCATGACGCTGGGGAAGTCGGCAGCGGTCTTGCCCAGACGCTGGACGGTGTCGCGGAAGAAGCCGGAGCAGCCGCAGATGTCGGTGAAGACGCAGATGGCGCCGGAGCCGAGCGGTTCGAGCTGGCTGATGCCGAAGGGTTCGTAGGTGGACTGGCCGAACTCGACATCGGCGGCCTTGCGCAGGTCGGAGATGTCCATGTCGGAGGCGGCGGCGGGCCCGAGGGCTTGGCGCGAGAAGCCGAACTGGTTGACCAGCATGGCGCGAACGCTGAGGTGGGCCCGGTTGAAGCCCTCGATGTCGTTGTTGATGTCGACTTCGGGGCCGACGAGATCGGGGTAGCCCAGGCGATGCTGGGCGGGCCAGCCGTAGGCATCGGCCATGTGGCGGACATCGTGCTCGCTGCGTACGGAAGCGCCGCAGGTGAGGATGAGGAGCAGGCCGCGTTTGCCTTCCTCGCCGAGCAAGAGGTCGAGATGGCTGCAGACCTTGAGGTCGCGCCAGAGGCCCTTGCTGAGGACGGGTCGGGTGACGTGGGTGAAGAGGTAGTCAGGCCGAAAGCCGACGACCTTTTCGGCCCAGTCGTCGACCTTTTTGCGGCTTTCCTTCTTGGCTTCGAGGTCGACCTTCATGACGGGCAGGCCGTTGTAGACGATGTCGACGTTGGCCTGGGACATTTCGCGGGAGAGGAACTGCATCTCGTTGGCGGTTTCGTGTCCCACGGCGATGATGCCATCGAGCGAGTGCGACTTCTCGATGACGACGTGGCGCATGTTCTCTTCCTGGTTGCCGAAGACATCTTCGACGAAGAGATCCTGTCCGGCGGCCTGGCGCATGAGGTTGTAGAAGGCGGTGTCGTGACCGGGGATGTTCTCGACGATGCCGCGGGCGGTGGCGCATTCGTGGCCGTGGAAGACGGTGCGGAAGTTGTCGCCGCCCTCCATTTTGGCGAGGAGGGCGGTGCACATGCCCATGAACTCGTGGCTGACGAGCACGCAGGGGAGGTCCTCTTCCGCGAGCAGGGCGTTGAGGGCGTAGTAGGCGGGCTCGGCGAGTCGGCAGTATTCCTCGAAGTCCCAGCGCGACTCGTAGCGGGCGCAGTCGATGCCGAAGTGGGTGAAGAGTCGTCCCTTGAAGACATTGAGTCGATCGGTCTTGGTGTTGTAGACATCGATGAGCAGGACTTCGGACTCGCCGGTGCGTCCCTCGCCGATGTTGTTGTAGCGGCGGATGCCGTAGACGATGCGCACGCCGAAGGCCCACTCGATGGGACGGAGCTTGCCGCCCAGGCCGGCGGTGTCGACATCGTCGATGGAGGAATAGAGGACCTCGCCGTCGTCGCCGAGGCACTTGCGGGGCTCGGCGGCGAGATGGCCGAAGAGCGGGCCGATGAGGATGGAGCGTCGGACTCGTTCCTTGTAGACGGGGCTGATCATCATGCCCTCAAGGACGGTTCCGATGCCTCCGATCTTCTCGACGGCTTCGTGGGTGACGTGGGCGACGGTGAATTGCTGCTGCATCGGGGAGGGATTCCTCGGGAAAGGGACGGGGTTCGTCCCTAGATCGGCGATTGGCGTGGGTTCTGTTCGATCGTAGCGCGAGTTGGGCGGTGTCTCGCCTAGGTAGGGTGGGGGGACAGGGAACTTGGGAACTTGGGAATTGGGGAATTGGGGAGAGATCAGTGGTCGGGGCCGGTGAGGTCGGTGGGTTCGATGGCCTCGCCGTCGGCCTCCCAGCGGAGCAGGAGGTAGACGATGGTCTGGCTGCTGAAGTAGAAGCTGATGAGGAAGGCGGCGACGAAGGCGGCGAGGACGGCCCGCCAGATGCCGATCAGGCCGGCGGCGAAGCGTTGGGTGCCGCTGAGCATCCAGACTTCGCGATCCTGGAGCAGTCGGGTCCAGCCACCCGCCATCTCCCGGACCTCGTCGCCGCCTATCCCGCCGGCGAGCCAGGCGGTGAGGTTGAGCGTGGCCAGGGCCATGATCCAGATGATGGTGACAGCGACGGCTCCCTGGACGAGAGCCAGGAGGGTGTAGAGGAGCAGGTGGCCCGGCCTGGCCAGGAGGTAGGCGTAGGCCCGCTGCTGGGCGTCGTAGCCATCGGTCTGTTCGACGGCGAGGGCGGGGACCATGAGGGAGAAGCAGCCGAGGAAGCCGACGCCGATGAAGACGACGAAGAGGCCCAGGAGCAGGGCCAGGCCGTAGAGCAGGGCCCCGACGATGTTGAGGGCGGGGAAGCGGAGGAGGATTCCCCAGACGACGGCGATGAGGAGGCAGAGCAGCAAGGCGACGATGGGGAAGAAGAGCAGGCTGAGCAGGGAGCCGCGGAAGCGGGCCAGGGCAAAGCCGATGCCTTCCGTTGAGCGCATGGCTCGGCCTTCGGTGAGGTCGAGGGCGGTCATGCGTGAGATGGCCCCGCCGGCGAAGCAGAAGAGCAGGAGGAGCAGCGTGCCGAAGACGAGGCTGAAGACGGTGTGGTTGGTCCAGAGTGTGCTGGAGAGCGACCCCAGGCGACTCCAGGCGGTCTGGATGCCTTCCCAGGCGGCGCTGAGGTTGAGCGTCCAGAGGCCGGCGATGGCGTCGGAACCGATGCTACCGAGTCGGTTGGTGGTGAAGCGGAAGACGCCGATCGGTTCCTGCATGCGGATGATCTCGAGGGCGCTGCCGGCGACGTACTCATAGCCTTCCAGGCGCTGGCGGATCTGCTCGGCGTGTTCGTCATCGCGCGGTTCGAGCAGTTCCAGTCGGGCCTGATCCATGCGGGCGCGGTAGCGCTCGACGATGGCAGCGCGAACGTCGGCGAAGGTGCGTTCCTCCATCTCCGCGAGTCTGGCGCGGTCTTCTTCGTCGAGCGCCCTGGCGAAGTTCGACTGCAGCCCAGCCGGGTCGGTGGCAACGGTCTCGCGGCCCAGCGGATCAACGCGGTTGGGCGAGAGGGCATCCCAGGCGGAGCCGCAGGCCATGAGGATGATGAAGGCGATGAGGGCGACGGCGAGGCGTGGTCCCTGCAGGGCCTGGCCGAGCGCGCGAAAGACGATGGGCCAACGCCGCTCCTTGCCGGTAGGAGCAAATCGTCCGCCGATGCTGGAATCGTTGTTGTTCGCCATGGAGTCCACCCTTTTCTGGCAGCGTGGTCGTGGGGCTGCCGCTGTCACATTCGCCCGGCAGGCCGCCGCTGTCAAGATTTCGGTCGGGGAAGGGCCGGCTCCTGAGCGGAGAATTGCCCTGAGAGCCGGGGAGGGAGCCGGAGCTCGCCCGATCCCGCCCGGCTCAGAGCCCGGCGGCGTAGGCGTCCAGGGCGACCGCCGCGTCGGCGAGGATCTGCCGGGAAAAGGCGTCCGGCTTGCCGAAGGTCACCAGGGTGTTGTTCAGAAGCGTCTCGGCATGCAACTGGGCCTGGGGGTCGTTTTCTTCACGGGCGAGGATGAGGAAGACGTGGACGGCCCAGGGATGGTTGGTGCCGTTGTCCGGCTGGACTTCCAGCAGATGCCAGCGGGCGACGTTGAAGAGGCGCTCCCGCCAATCCGGGCGCTGGCGGCGCTGGGCGAGGTGGTAGAGGGCGTGCAGGCCGGAGAGGTCGGCTTCGGTCCAGACCTCGATCGTCTGGAAGAGGCCTTGCAGGAAGAGCCCGCCCTTGCCGCCGCGAAGGGTGTCGTCGGGCGTGTGCGGCTGGGCGTTCTTGTCGATGACGCGATCGACGTCGACGGAGGCATCGTGCAAGGCCCACCAGAGGGCGACGTCGTAGTCGGCGGTTTCCGGGGCGGGGCCGACCTCGTGGCGGAAGCGCTGGGCGAGGAAGGGCAGGTCGGAGGCGCGGTGATGGCCGCGGTCGTCGCGGAAGGCGCGGATCTCTGCTGGGGTCAGTTCGCTGGTCGCCGCTTCAGCTGCGAGATGGCGCAGATAGGCGGCCCACTGGGCGAGGGAGGGCGGGCCTTGGGGGGCAGTGGAGCAACTTGGAAATTCCTTGTTTCGAGGCGCAAAAGCCGGGGTATAGTCAGTGTATGTTGCGGGTTGAAACATGTCGCCAACAGCGCTCGCATACGCGCATTTGCAGGCAGTGCGGCTACGGGGGTCGGGAACTGCAGCGGCAGCGACTATCGGTCTATGACTGCCCGAACTGCGGCTGCGATCTCTACGCCCGCCCGCCGCGCAGCTACGCCGAGATGGAAGGCTTCGCCGGCGGCGTCGAGGTGGAACTCGAGGCGACGGTGGACTCGCGGCGGCGGCAGGTGGCCCGGCGACTGGATCGGTTTTCCCACTGGGGCGTGCTCAGCTTCATTCTGGTGCTGCTGCTGGTGATCGTCGCCCAGTCGATCGTCTTGGCGCTGCAAGCGGCGGATTGACGTGGGGGGGCGAGCAGCGCGCTGCACTCCTCGCACGCGGCGACACAGGCACACATTCAGCGGCGTGGGCTTGCCCCGCGTTTTTTTGTTGGAAACAGCGTCAAGGCCAAGGGTGAAGCGCGCTCGAGATGAGATCACCTGCGCCTATCGGCGGCGCGAGGTGCGGAGGGCGGGGGAGGTCCGGGCCGACCAGCGCATGTGCACTTGCGGAAAGTCGTGCAGCCCGGTGAGCGGCGGATTGAGGATGCCCAGCGGCAGCGTCAAGGCGGCGCTGTAGAGGGCGATGCCCAGGCGCGTCAAGAGTTGCTGGCCCATGTTCCAGGCGAGCGGGTCGATCCAACTGCGGGCGGTCATCAGGGCCAGCACCACGATGTGGGCGAAGACCGCCCCGACGAGCACGCAAAGGGCCAGCGTCGTCAGATTGCGATGCAGGACCAGCGTCCGCATCTGCAGCAAGAGCAGGCAAGCGAGCGTGTAGCCCAGGGCGTAGGGGCCGATGACGATGTAGGTGCCGTCGCCGACCGTGCTGAGCAGATCGACGCCCAGGCCCAGGAGGAGGCAGGCCCACAGCGCTACCCGGCTGGGGGCGTTGAGGGCGATGAAGGTGGCGTAGATGATGGCGAAGCTGGGCGAGACGCCGGTGGCCCCGATCTCCAGCACATCGCGCAGCGAGGTCTCCAGGGCCAGCGACAGGTAGGCCAGGATGGCGAAGACCCACCAGCGCATCAGCCACCTCCCGCCGCGTCGCCGCCAGCCGGCCCGGGCAGCGCCGCCGGCGCTTCGGGAAGGCGCAGGGTGACTTCCGGCAAGCGGGTGAGCGGGTGGTAGACCGGCCGCACCTCGACGCGCAGGCGCAACGGCGTGGCGTCGTCGGTGAAGACGCGCTCCACCGTGCCCACGATCAGGGCCTGGGCCCCGTCGGGCCAGTGGGCGTCGCTCAGCCGCACCAGCAGGCGTTCCGCGCCGACGGCAAGCAACCAGTCGGCGTCGCGCTCCACATCGCCGATCAGCAGGTTCGGCCGCGTGGGATGGGGGACGACCTGGCAGCGGGCCCCGTCGGCAAGCTCCGCCTGCGCACCGGCCGGCATCACCACGCAGTTCAAGGGCTCGACGTTCTTATCCGTGAGAGGCTGCAAGGAGGAGGTGAGCGGCTGGACGGCGGTGATGCGGCCCACCAGGTGCACGCCCCGGTACACCGCCACCACGCCGGGGATGATGCCGTTCTTCGAACCGCCCTTGATCTTCATGATGGAGCTGGAAGGGTCGGCGGAGGTGCGAATGACGGGGAAGTCGAGCAGGCGGTCACGGCTCTGGGGACTGAGGTCACGGGCTCGCCGCACCTCCTGCAGCTCCAGCTCCAAGTCGCGCTGGCTGGCCCGCAGGTTCAGGTTCTGGGTGCGGAACTGCTCGAGTTCCCGCCGCAGAGCCGCCAGGGCCACATCGTCCCCCGCCCCGGGATCGCTGGTCTTGGCGGGACGAAGGAAGGCGGCGAGGGAGCGGCCGACATCGGTGAAGGGGGCCAGCACGGCGTTGAGGGGCTCGGCCAGGTCATCGGTCCAGCGCAGGTAGCGCCCCGGCAGGAGTGTCAAAACGAGCAGGGCAAGCAGCAGGAGGGGCAAGTACGGGATCTGACTCACCGGGCTTTGCTTCATAGCAGCGAAGAACAGGGGCGCCCCGGCCCCCAAAGGGGCGACCGGGTGATCGGGTTAGTACTCGTCGGCGTCCGACTCCATGGTCGACTTCCACACCTCGATGTTGTCGAGGTAGATGCTGGTGCCCCGGGCCACGCAGGTCAGGGGATCCTTGGCGACCCGGACGTCCAGCCCCGTCGCCTGGCTGAGCATCTTGTCCATGCCGCGCAAGAGCGCCCCGCCGCCCGCCAGAACGATGCCGTTCTCGACGAGGTCGGCGGCGAGTTCCGGCTCGGCTTTCTCCAAGGTGCGAGTGACGGTCTCGCAGATGGCGTTGACCGGCTCCAACAGGGCCTCGCTGATCTCGTAGCTGGAGACCTCCGTCTTGCGGGGCAGACCCGAGACCATGTCCCGGCCGCGCACGGTGATCTGCTCCTCCTCGCCCAGCTTGCAGGCGGAGCCGCACTCGATCTTGATGTGCTCCGCCGTCTGCTCACCGATCATGAGGCTGTAGGTCTTCTTCATGTGGCTGATGATGGCTTCGTCCATGTCGTCGCCGGCGACGCGGATGGACTCACACTGGGCGATGCCGCCCAGCGACATGATGGCGACCTCGGTGGTGCCGCCGCCGATGTCCACGATCATGGAGGCGGTGGGTTCGGCGATGGGCAGGTCCGCGCCGATGCCCGCCGCCATGGGCTCTTCGATCAGATACACCCGCCTGGCCCCGGCGTTTTCCGCGGATTCGAAGACGGCGTGCTTCTCCACGGCGGTGATGCCGGAGGGCACGGCGATGACCACGCGGGGGCGAATGATCCGTCCCCGGCCGTTCACCTTGCGGATGAAGTAGCCCAGCATCGCCTCGGTGATTTCGAAGTCGGAGATGACGCCGTCCTTCAGGGGACGAATGGCGGTGATGGAGCCCGGCGTCTTGCCGATCATGTCCTTGGCGACCCAGCCGACGGCGTTGCCCCCCGTCCAGGACGCGGTTGGTCCCCTTGCGGACGGCGACGACGGAAGGCTCGTTGAGGACGATGCCTTCCCCGCGCACACAGACGATGGTGTTGCAGGTGCCCAGGTCGATTCCCATGTCCACACTGACCCAGCTCAAGAGCTTGTCGAAAAACATGGAATCGGCACTCCTTTCCCGGGTGACCGGCGGACGGGGCTTCGACGATGAGAGCGTCCCGTCGGTGCCGGTCTCGCAGACTCCGCAGCGACACCCGACATCTTATCGGTCATGCCGGATCGTGAAGGCCAGTATATGGAGAGATCGGGCGGCGTGAGAGCCGGCGGACCCCGGGGCCGGCCCGGCGCGCGAACGCCGCGCCGACCGAAGCCGACGCGGCGAAGGTTGTCTCAGGGGGTGGCGGCGGCGAGGCGCCTTAGCGGAACAGGAAGGGGTGACCGGCATCGGTCGGGGCGACCTGCATGGCCGCCATCCAAAGGAAGGCCGCTCCCGCCGCCAGCACCAGCAGGGTCAAGAGGACCATGCCGGTGTAGACGTTGAGCGTCGAGGGCCTGCGAACCCGAACGCCGCCGGGCAACCGTGTCTGATACTGACTCATCACCGTCTCCTTGGGCTGGTCGTTCTCAGCGAGCCACGGGGCTTTGGACGTTGTCCTCGACGCGGATGTCGTAGCCGCTGCGCAGGTTCGACACCACGCCGACGGCGGCGTTGACGTCCACCTGCCGCAGGAGGATGGTCCCGATGTACTCGCTGCCCCGGACGACGTGCAGCTCGTGTCCGACGCGCAGCTGATCGCTGGTGCCCAGGTCGACCTCGACGAAGGTGTCGCCGTTGTCGAGGCGGTTGAGGCGGGTGACCCGGCCGAAGACCTGCACGGGCGGCGCCGTGCTGGTGCCCTCATCGGCCGCATCGCCTCGCTCCATCTCGGCGATCTGCTCGATGAGCTTGTCGTTGAGTGAGCGGGCCACGTCGTAGGCGCTGCGAAGATCGTTGATCTCGTCCTGCAGCTCGATGCTGCGACGCTCCAGGGCCAACTGCTCCTCGCGGCGGCGGGAGACCTCGTCGGTCAAGCGCTCGTTCACCGCGGCCTGGGTGTTGTTGGCGGCGGCGAGCTGGGTGAGACGGCTCTCCGCGACATCGGCGTCATGCTCGGCTTCCGCCAGATCGGCCCGCAGGTTGGCGGCCTCCTGGCGCAGATTGATGATTTCGGCGGTGCGGGCCGTCACTTGCCCTCGCAGCGCCTCACGCTCGACCTCGACCATCCGCAGCGCCTCATCACGGGAGGCGTTGTCGATCGCGCGTTCCTGCGACAGCGTCCGGTTCTGGGTCCGAAGACCCTCAACCTCGCTGATGATCTTGCCGGCGTTGCTGGCGTACGCCACCGTCAAGGCCACCAGCAAGACGCTGAGGAACGACGCGAACACGACGAAGATTTTTGTAAGAACGTGCAATGTCGCCTCCGCAGTAAAGCACATGAAGTGGTCGTACGACCATCGCGATTGATATTCCGCCAGCACCGGACCTCAAGGACCGGTTGCTTCGGACAGGTGAGTCCCTGAATCCTGTGGTGTACCCCAAGCCCCAAGAGGTGTCAACGCGCTATACGCAGGTGCCCGCCAAATGCAGACTTCTCGATGCGTTCGGCGTCCGAAAACGCCTGTCTCGACCTCCCCCCGCACCCCAGATGGCCGCCCCCGACCCGGATCGATCTCACCTGGAAAGGCTCAGTTGGAGGTGACCTGCAGAATCGCCGAGGCGGCGTGGATCCGGGCCAGCAGCGAGGGGTCGCTCCGCATCATCTCACCCAACAAGCCCAGGTTCGCGGCGTCGCCGATCTGCCCGTAGACGTGGGCCGATTGGGCCCGCAAGGCCGGCTGCTGGTTGCGGTAGTAGCGGTCCGCGATGAAGGCGCCCTGGGTCCGGCCCAACTGGGCCAGACTGGCGGCGCAGGCCAGGCGCACCTCGGCACTGAGGTACGCCTCCGTGCGCGAGGTGAGCAGGATGAGCGTGTCGACGGAGCGTTCATCGCCCAGTCGCCCGATCATCGTCGCCGCCAGTGCCTGGGCCTCGCCCTGCTCGGGAGGGGCGTAGAGAGCCGCCCGGATCGCCTGCAGGGCTTCCTCATCGCCCAGCCGGGCCAGGCTCTCGGCGATCTGCAACTGCACCCGCTTCCGGTGGGCGTCGCCCACGCGCGGCATGGGCGTGCGGGCCGCCTCGCGCAGCAGGGGCATGGCGCTGGGGTTGCCCATCTCCCCCAGGATGAAGGCGACGTTGCCGCGCAGGGTCGGATCCGGCTGCAGGAGCAGGGTGGACAAGGGGGAAATGTCCACCGCTTCACCGCACTGATGCAGCGCGAAGAGCGCTGCCGCCCGCACCGACGGATTCGGATCGTTCGTCAGCCGCCGCACCTCACCCGCCAGTTCTGTCAGTTGGAGCTTGCCGACGCTGAAGGCGGCGACGTAGCGCACCCCCAGGTTGGGATCACGCAGTCCGATGCGGAGAGCGGCCCGGCTGCGGGCGGGCACCCGCTGCAAGGCCTCGAGAGCGTTGGCCCGGACCTCCGCCTGCTCCGAGACGGAATGCTGCAGCAGAAACCCGATGGCGTCCTCGCGCAACTGCGCCGCCTCGATGGGGCTGAGATAGATGCGGCTGAGCGCCGGCGACGCGGTCGTGGTCTCGCCGCTTCGGTTCTGGCAGCCCAGCAAGCCCAGGACCAGGGTCAGGCTGAGGAGGAGTTGCCGTCGGTGACGCCGCTGGGACATCGCGTTCCTTCCTTTCTTGCCAACCAGACGGCCTGCCCGAAGAGCAGCGCCGTCAGCAGCAGCACCAGCAGACCAAAGACACCGCCCAAGCGGGCGTAGGCGCTGTCGCGACCGTCCAGGGGGATGGTCGCGGCCAGTACACCATCGACGTTCCAGGCCGGATCGCTGTTGTCGGGACCCACCGCCAGGAGCCGCCCGGCCGAGTCGATGGCGGCGCTGAGGCCGGTGTTGGCGCTACGCAGCATGGGCGTGCGCAGTTCGATGCAGCGGAAGCGGGCCGCCTGCAAATGCTGCTCCCGGGCCCCGCGGGCCCCGCCAAACCAGCCGTCGTTGCTGAGGTTGATCAGCAGATCCGCCTGCTTGACGCCGTCCGCGGCGTACACCAGCCGGCGGCAGACGCTCGTCGAGGTCGCCTCGAAGCAGATGGGGGTTGCCAGCCGCAGCGTCCCGCCCTCGGGCAGGGAAGCGCGCAGGACGACCGGCTTCTGGCCCGGCGTCAGATCAAAGGCCATGCCCCGGGCCCCGATCCACAGGACCGCCTCCTCCAGCCGATCGAAGGCATTCAGGTGCGGAATCGTTTCCCCGAAGGGCGTGAGGTAGAGCTTGTCGTAGCGCTCGGGGCTGACCGCGCCGCCCTGCAGGAGGTACGCCGAGTTGTAGCTGGCGGTGAAGTCGGGGAGGAGCAGCCGGGGATCGTCGGGGTCGGGCGTCAGCGTCAGGCCCTCCGTGGCGAAGGCGCCGAGCAGCAAGGGCACGCCCAACTGACGCTGGTAGGCCAGCACCTCGTCAGCGAACACCGCCCCGGCGAGATGATGCTGACGCATGCGATCGACGGCCTCGGCGTTCAGACCGAAGCCGGCGGGCAGCATCGTCTCCGGCCAGACGATCAGGTCGGGAGTCGGCGTGGCCAGGGCGGCCGCCTCCGTCAGTTGGATGGCCCGGCGGTAGTCGAGGCTGGCCTGCTCGAAGCTCCAGCGCATCTTGTTGTCCTGCGGCACGTTGGTCTGCACCGCCGCGACACGCACGCTCGGGCCCGCCGCTGCGGTCGGCGTCTCCCGCAGACGCTGCCCGCCGTACAGCCCCAGGAGCAGCAACAACACCACGGTCGCGGCGGCGGGCGTGAATCGGCAGGCGCGGCACTCGCGGCGGCCCGTCAGCGAATCCACCAGGGCCCCGGCGGGAAGGACGGTCAGGAAGCTGACGAAGTAGACCCCGAGCAAGTCCGCCGCCTGCGGGAAGGCGGGCCAGGCGAGCGTGGGATGGGCCAGCAGGTAGAAGGCGTAGCCGTCGAAGAGGTACTCGCCGCGCACGACCTCGAACGCCGTCCAGACGAGGGGGAGCAGCAGCAGGAAGGGCGCGCGCCGCAGGCGCCGATGCAGGAAGCGAAGGCTGAGCAGGGTGGCGGCGAAGTAGAGGCCCATGAGCGCCGCCCCGGCGGGGTAGCCGGCGACGCTGACATCGACCTGCCAGCGATGCTCGAAGAGAAAGAGCAGCGTCCCGGCCAGCCAGAGGGCGAAGGCCGGCCAGCGCCAGCCGCCCGGTCGGCGAGCCAGGAAGGCCAGGGGCAGCGGCGCCAGGAAGGCGGCGGGCCAGATCGAGAAGGGCGGAAAGGCGAAGAGGAAGGCCAGGGCGAAGCAGAGCGCCCAGCCCAGGCAGGGCAGCGCGCCGCGACGGCGCTTCGCTGCGTCGCCATCCATCGATTCATTCGTCTTGTTCGGCTCGGCCGACTTGCTCACGGCGGCATGGTACCGCAGGCAGCGTCTCTCTACTCCGATTCCTCGCTCGCCTCGGGATCGGCGAGCCGGTCCAGGGCGTGCTTGCTGGCGGTGTCGTAGCAGGTGGCGAGCAATCCCACGAAGGGGAAGCGGCTGCCCCGGAACGGGGCCGGCCCCAGCCGACGCAGCAAGGCGTGCTCCACGGGCGGCGGGCCGGGCTCAGCGCGAATCTCCGCCAGATCCCGGCCGGCGTTCCAGAAGGACTCCACCTCCGCCCGCAGCGGCTCGGTGGTGGCGGAAGCGCTCTCCGGCGGCGAGTGCGTGTAGGCCGGGACGGGCCGGCCTTGCTTTTGATCCCTGGCCCGCTGCCGCTGCAAGCGCTCCAGGAACGATTCGCCGTCCAGTCCGCGCAGGGTGAAGAGCAGGAAGGGATCGCCGTCCAGTTGTTCCGCGATCAAGGCCCCGGCGCAGACGACGTGCTTGCAGCAGGCGTCGCTGATACCGCAGGTGCAACTCATCTCGAAGTCACTCAGGCTGGGGACAAGCGTCTCCCGCGCTTCCGCAAAGACCTGCTCGACGCTGGGGGGCAACTGTCCGGCCAGCAGTTTCGCGGCGTACAAGGCCTGGTTGCCCATGATCGCCAGCACCCGATCCCACAGCTCCGTGGAGAACTGGCGGATCTTGATGCGAACGAGGTAGGCCCCCGGCTGCCGCCCCACCACCGTGGCCCGAATCTCGCCGTCCGCGACGCTGAGCTTGGTCGTCTGGCCGCTGCGGGCGTAGACCAGGCCCTCCTCGCGCTGCTTGGGGTCGGCCAGCTCCTGCACGCGGGCGAACCAGGCGAGCGACACCCAGGACTCCGCCACCGCGCCTTCCTTGCGACGCAGACGCAGGCCGTGCCGCACCCGGCGCGGCTTGCTGGCGGCGGTCTGTTGCCGGGGCAGGGCTCGCTGATTGTATTGCCGGCGACTGTTCACCTCAGGCCTCCTCCTCAATGTCGCTGCTGACCGCCTCGGGTCGAAGCCGCAGAAGATCGCGCAGCTCGGCGGTGCTCAGCTCCGTGAGCCAGTCCTCGCCGGAGCCGACGATGTTCTCCGCCAACTCCATCTTGCGCTCGATCATCTGGTCGATGCGTTCCTCCAGCGTGCCGGCGCAGATGAACTTGTGCACGAAGACGGTCTGCGTCTGGCCGATGCGGAAGGCCCGGTCCGTGGCCTGATTCTCCACGGCGGGATTCCACCAGCGGTCGAAGTGAATGACGTGGTTGGCGGCGGTCAGGTTCAGGCCGAAGCCGCCGGCCTTGAGGCTGAGGATGAAGATGGGCGTCGAGCCGTCCTTCTCCTGGAAGCGATCGATCATGTCCTGGCGTTTCTTGGCGGGGACGCCGCCGTGCAGGAAGAGCACTTCCCGATCCAGCCGGTGCCGCAGCATGGCGGCGAGCAGGTGCCCCATCTGGCGGAACTGGGTAAAGACCAGGGCCTGGTCGCCCTCAGCGAGGAGTTCATCCAGGATTTCGCAGATGCGGACGCACTTGCCCGAGCGCGAATACTTGGGCGGCGGGCCGGTGTGCAACTGCGCGGAATCGATGGAGGTGCCATGCGCCGTCTGCTTGAAAAGCTGGGCGGGATGGTTGCAGATCTGCTTGAGCTTGATGAGCGTGGCCAGGACGATGCCGCGGCGGCGGATGCCCTGGGAGCGATCCACATCGCCGAGCATCTGCTCCACGGTCTGCTCGTAGAGCTTGGCCTGCTCGGAGGTGAGCTGGACGTATTCCTTGGCCTCGATCTTGTCGGGCAGGTCGGCGATGACCGTGGGGTCGGTCTTGAGCCGGCGCAGGACGAAGGGCCGCACCATGCCCCGCAGCTTCGCCGCCAGGTCCTGCTTGCGATAGCGTTCGATGGGGATGGCGAAGCGGCGGCGGAACTCGGCGAGCTTGCCCAGGTAGCCGGGATTGCAGAAGTCGATGATCGACCACAGCTCCTGCAGGCGGTTCTCCACGGGCGTGCCGGTCAGGGCGATGCGCCGATCCGCCTTGAAGGCGCGAATGGCGGAGGCCTGTTTCGATTGCGGGTTCTTGACGTTCTGCGCCTCGTCGAGCACCACCCGACCCCAGTCGACTTGCTGCAGATGGGCGGCGTCGCGGTGGGCCAGGGCGTAGGTCGTGATGATCAGATCGTGGTCGACGGCGGCCTTGGCGAAAGCGGCGCCGCTGAGCCGTTCCGCGCCGTGGTGCACCAGCGGCCGCAGCTTGGGGGCGAAGCGCTTCGTCTCCCGCAACCAGTTGGAGACCACCGACATGGGCACGATCAAGAGGTTGGGCTTGAGCGGATTCCGCGCCCGCCGCGCCGCGCCGTGCTCCTCGTCCAGCATCCCCAGGGCCTCGCGCTCGTAGAGCAGAAGCGCCAAGAGCTGAATGGTCTTGCCCAGGCCCATGTCGTCGGCCAGGCAGGCCCCGAAGCCCAGTTGATCGAGGAAGACCAGCCAGCTCAGGCCCTTTTCCTGGTAGGGGCGCAGCTCGCCCTGGAAGTGCTGGGGGGTGTCGAGCATCTTCAGTCGCGTGAGCCCCCCCTCCTCGCCGAAGAGACTGCCCACCCAGCCGCGAGCGCTGAGCCCCAGCACGGGCAGGCCCGTCTTGCCGGCGTCGGAGGCGTAGGCCAGGCGGATCGCCTCGAATACGGTGGTTTCGCCGCCGGGGTTCTCGCTGATGAAGGCCACGGCCCGCCCCATGTCCTCGGGACGGATCTCCACCCACTGGTCGCCGGCCCGCACCAGGGGCGAACCCTGCGTCGCCAGGGCTTCGAACTCCTTCAGCGACAGCACGTGCTCCCCCAGGGCGATCTGCCAACTGTAGCGCACCAGGGCCTGCAACCCCAGATGCGAGGAAGAGGCGCTCGAGGCGCCCGGCGAGCTTTCCTCCGGCGCCGGCGGTTTCTCGTCGCTGTCGATGAGCAGCCGCGCCCCCAGGCGTGCCGCGGGGTTGTCCCACCACTCCGGCTGCTGCACCGCGATGTCGGATTCGAGCAGCAACAGGCGAAACTCACGCAGGAACTGATACGCCTCGCGCGTGCTCAGCGAGATCGACTCCGGGGCCGACTCCTCCAGCGCTTCTTCCAGACGCGGCCAGACGCGCGAGGCCCGGCCCAACTCGCCCAGCAGCAACTCCTGCGGCTGGTCGATGCGATGTCCATCCACGATCACCGCGTCCGTGGGACCGGCCCAGATCTCCTGGGCGGGCAGTTCCGCGGCGGCGTGCTCGGCGCTGCCCTCGGCGGATTGCAGACTGAAGCTCACCTGCCAGGTGACGCTGTCGTCCGGGGCCTGCAGGTCGCCCAGCTTGGGCGCTGCCGGCTCCTCCAGGCGCAGGCAGAGACGAAACACCGAATCGGCGCCGTGCTCGTCGAGCTGGGCGATCCAGTGCCGAACCGTCCGCACCATCTGGGCCGTCTCGCCGTTCGCCGGGACCACCTGCTGCGGCTCGTCGAGCAGGCCGGTCAGCCAGGCGACGTGAGCGTCGGCGGCGGGGTCGCGCCCCTCGATCGCCTCGTACATCCGCTCCGCCCGCAAGCTCTGCCGCACGCCGGCGTCGACCACCACCCGCAGGAAGGAGTCCAGCACCTCCCAGGCGTCGTGTTCGTGCTCGTCCACCACCGCCCGGGCGACGCCCGGCATGGAGCGCAGCAGCACCGAGACCTGCTCGATGGCTTCGTCGGCGACCAACCAGGGCTGCCAGGCCGCTTGCAAGTCCCCCACCGCCGTCTCCAGCAGCATGGGCACGAAGCGCTGGTGCGTCAGCAGCGAGTGGGCCAGCCGACCCGCCACACACCAGAAGTAGAGCGCTGCCCCCTGACGCAGTTCGAGTGATTCCTCGGCATCGTCCAGTTGGGCCAGGAGCGCGATCACCTCCGCCGGCGGCACCGCCACCGTCGCCACCCGGAAGCGATGCAGGACCGGGTCGGTCAGCCGTTCGCCCGTGGCGGCGAAGCCGACGGCGTGCGCCAGGCCGGGACTCGCCAGGGGAACACCCTCGCGCGCGGGAAGCTCCAGCGTCAGGTCGCTGTCCTCGAACTCCGCCGCCGCGATCCCCATCTGGCCCAGGAATCGACGCACCTCCGCCCCGGCGGCGCCAAACGGATGGTCGGCCACCGCGCCGGCCGCCAGGACCGCGTTGGGTTCGACTCCGTGGGCCGATTCCGCCCAGAGGTGCAAGCGCTGGCGCGACCAGTTTCCGTGTAGAACAAACATCCTTGCTGCCGCACTCCCTTGCCTGCGCAATCTCACCGACGAACCGAGGAAGTGGGAGCGCTGGGACTCGAACCCAGGACCAACGGCTTAAAAGGCCGGTGCTCTACCGACTGAGCTACACTCCCAAAAACAGTCGAAGCGACGATTATAGCGTGACCCCCGATCAGCGTCAGCGACGCACCGGTCGCCTCGGCGGCGTCTGCCGAACCGCCTCAAAGGACTTCAACAACCTATTCCCCCTCCACTTGCGCTAGCCTCAGCATCACCTCGGCGTACCGTGAGCGCAAGTCGGGCGCCCGCCCGAGCAGCGACTCGGCAGGCGTGGACCAACCCACCATGTCGATGTGATCGCAGGGCCAGATCAGGCTCGCTTCCCCCCAGGCCGCCGACCGCACCGACACCAGACCGTCGTTGGGACCCTCGGCCCGCGCCAGCAAGCGGGCCGAATGGCGCAGAATCAAGTCCATCTGCCGGATCGGCTTGTCGCCGGCGATTGAGAAATAGCGCACCTGAGGATCATCGGGCGTGCCCTCGTTGAACGCCGCCATGCTCTCCCTGCCCAGGTCGCGGGCCGGGGCTTCCGAAAGCCCGAAGCGCCGGGCCAGCCCCAGCAAACGCCTGCCGCGCGGCGAGCGGCGAACCAGGTCGGCGATGATCGTGCCTCGGTGCGGCGTCGCCAGCGTGGTCAGCGACCGCACCCGCTTGGCGCCGCCCAGGTGCGTGATGAAAAAGCGGGCATCGAGGCCGCCCAGGCTGTGAGCCAGAATGTGGCAAGGCCGCGCGCCAACCAGACGCGTCAGTTCGCCGTCCAGAGCGCGGGCGCGCTCTTCAATGCTCCCCGTGGCCGGCACCCGCGACTGAACGACCTCCGCGCCCAGACGCCGCAGGTGCGCCGGGATGAGGCGAAAGTACGAGACCGTGGGAACACCGAGAAGGCGCAGGCGATCGAAGCCGAGCAGCCCGTGCGCCAGGACGATCGGGGCCCGCAGCGGCCTGATGCCGGCCGGGAGGTCAGGCACCGCTGGTCTCCTCGCTCGCATCGTTCGCCTCGGGAGCCGCCGCCTTCGCCTGCATCGCCCAGCGATCCTTCTCCGGGATCTCGCGACCGCACTCCGGGCAGCGCTCGCCCTGCAACTGAAAGAGCAGGTAGCCGCAGGTGCAGCGCGGCTCCTCGACATCAATGTTGAGGCGCAGGCCGCAGTTCCGGCACTTGCCCGTGCCGGCGCTGATCGCTTGTTCCGATTCGCAGCGCGGGCAGATGAGCCGTACGAGGAGTCGCTGCGGCAGGGTGGTGCGCGTCTGCTCTTTGAGTCCCTGCAGCTTCCAGAAGACGGGGACGAGGATCACGCCGGCGGCGGAGAGGATGGCGAAGACGCCGACCGCGCGCCAGAGGACATCTTCCACGGGCCAATCGATGTAATCGCTGGCCCAGATCATGAAGGTGAAGAGGGCGGCGAAGATGAAGACGCAGACGTACACCAGCCGCCGGACGGACTGCGTCCAGCGGGCGTGCAAGTCCGGGAGCGCGATCAAGCCGACCGGGGCCAGGGGGACGGCCAGGAGGCTGAGCGTGCCGCCGAGCTTGGCCAGGAGTTCCTCGCTGCTGCCGCGCAAGACGGACTCAGCCCAGATAAGGAAGACCCAGACCAGGAAGGCGAGAGCGGCGGAGGCCATGCCGACCCACATAAGGGGCACCAGGCGTCGCCGCTCGACGGCGATCGCCTGCATCAGGCAGACGACGCTCAAGCAAGCCCAGGCCGAGGTCGTGCCGAAAATCCGGCCCATGAGCATGGAGCCGCTGCCAAACGTCAAGGCCGCCACCCCGATGAAAGCGGCGAGCGACAGCGAGACAATCATGGACCAGAGAAAAGCGCGGCGGATCGGCATGGCAATGCCCTCGTGTTGCCGCAGTCTGACACGCCACCGCCGCACCTGCAATGCAGAACCTGCTGCGGACGGCCGCCGCTCTCAGAGAATAAGAAGGACGATCGCAACGAGGACGGGCGTGAAGTACAGAATGATCGCGGCGACGATCGACTCCTGCGACTCCATCTCGAACACCGTTCGCAGGATCAGAACCATGAGGCCGCCGACCAGGGCCATTTTGCCGAACCAAGGCATGCCAACGCCCTCGCAGACGATGAGGGCGGCGAGGGCGACGGCGTTGAGGGCGGCGACGCGGAGGGCGTGGGCCACGAGCGTGCAGTCCACTCCCCACCAGAGAACCGACCCGAGCCAGAGTATGACGCCGGTGATCGGCAAGCTGATCGCGTAGAGCAGGAGCGCCCCGAGGACCGCCTCCGCGCCGCCGAAGTAGTTGGCGAAGCCGAGGAAGGCCGCCAGACCGCCGGCAGCGAGAATCGCGATGGCGATGTTCTGTCGGCGATAGCGCTGGGCAGCAAGGGCCCGCTCCTTGGCGACGGCCTCCGGTCGCATTGCTGTACGCACTGTCATGTCGCTGTCCTCCCGCGTGGAACCCTCGTCGATCTAGAGCATACCGGCTCTTTCACGAGTTGCCTGTCCTGCTTCGAAGCTGGGCAGACAGGTCAACCCGAAAAAAGGTGTCGGATACCTTTTCCAGCGCGGCGGGCAGAAAAAGGTATCCGACACCTTTTTCTGGTTGCCTCAGGCGGTGTAGAGGTTGGCGGGGATGAGGCCCGGCGTGATCGGGGCGCTGCCGCCTTCGCGGAGATGCACCCAGGGAGCGGGCTCGAGTTGGCTGGTGATGACCAGATCCTCGGGCTGCGGCGAGCCTTCATCTTCGTACAACGGCGTGATGCAGCCCGGATCGTTGCACTGCCTCGACAAGTGCAAGAGCACCACGCGCTGGCGCGGCTCAATCTTCCGCACCGCCTCCCGCGCCTGCTGGTTCGACAGGTGGCCGCTGCCGCCCATGATGCGATCCACCAGGAAGCGCGGCCGACCTGAGCTGACCTGCATTTCGGGATCGTAGTTCGACTCGATCGCCAACACCTCCACGCCGGCGACGTGCTCGATCAGCGGCGCGGTGATGCGGCCGCAGTCCGTGACGAACCCCAGATCCCCCGCATCGGTGCGGAAGCGAAAGGCGACCGTGCCCAAGGCGTCGTGGCTGACGAGGAGCGGCTCGACGCGGCAGCCGTGCAAGTCGAAGGCTCCGCGGTAGGCCCGGCGCACCTCGCGCATCAGCCCGCGCTGGCAGGCGTGCTGGGCGTGTCGTTGGTGCAGGTGCAGGGTGAGGTGCTCGGGGACCTTGTTGTGCCAACTGCTGCAGAAATGGTCGCCATCCAGGTGGGTGACGAGGGCGTCGGTGACATCCTCAAGATCGAGACCGACCTTGGCGAGGCGCAGCTTCGTTTGCCGGCGAGACAAGCCGAGGTCGATGAGCACGACGCGTCGCCCCGCCTCGGAGTCAACAACGAGGGCGCTGCAATTCCCTGCGGAACCGCTGCCAAGCACACAGAGAGACAGAGAGTCAGCCATGTTGCAGAGTTTAGCCGCGAAGCGCCGCGGAGCGCTGGTGGCGACGGGGGTGGGGATTACTCGCCGCCAATCTCCACATCCAGCACCTTGTGCACGGGAGTCAGGCACTCGCGCTCGGTGCAGGGTTGGTAGGTCAGGATGAGCCGTGGCTGGCCGGCGATCTCGCCATCGCGGGTGAGGGTGACAATGATCTTCGCGGCATCGTGGTAGACGTTGATGCGGTCATCCTCCATGCCAAACAGGGTCGGCGTGGGGTAGGTCACGTTCAGTGTCAGGCCCTCGCCGCCGACGAGTTGCACCTCGGTGGGCACCAGGGCTGAATCGCCGGGCTCGGAGGCGTTGATATGCACGCCCGCCGCCATCGTCACGCGAATGGTCAAGGTAGCGCTCTCGCCGTCTCCCAACGTCACAGCGCCCGGCTCGACTTCGACCTCAACCGGCGAGATGGGGTTCACCGCTAGCTCCGGATCGCTCGCCTGCTTCACCAGGTCCGGCTGCGTCCGCAAGAGCTGCGCCAGGTAGCGCGTCGAGTTCGCCGTCGCCAGCGGGTTCTCCTCGATGGCCTGGCTGAGCGAACCGAGCAGGGCTCGCGCGTCGGCCAGGTACTCGGGGCTGCGGGTGTGCTGGGCGAGTCGGATGAGGTTGCCCAGCATCAGGCTGGCGCCACTGGGGATCGCCCCGTCGTAGGTGGTGCGGGCCCGGACGATCAGGTCGGCGCGATCGACCGTGTCGTAGTAGCCGCCGTGCTTCGCATCCCAGAAGCGCTGCCGGGCCTGGTCGGCAAGGAGGACGGCCCGGCCCAGCGTGCCCTCGTCGCCGGTCGCTTCGTAGAGTTCGATCAGGCCGAGGATCAGGGCGGCGTGATCGCCTAGACCGCCATAGATCGGCGCCAAGTTGCCGGTCTGGTTCGCGCCGCCATCGCGCCAGAGGCGCAGCAGGTCGCCCTCGTCGGTGCTCAGGTGCGTGAAGAGGAAGTCGGCAGCACGCTGGGCGTTCTCGATGAACCGGTCCTCGCCCAGCACGCTGCCCGCCCTTGCCAGGCCGGCGATCATGAACCCGTTCCACTCGGCAATGATCTTGTCATCGAGAAGAGGCTGGTCGCGGCGGTCGCGGGCCTCAAGCAAGCGCATGCCCATGTAGTCGAGGCGGTCCTGGAAGACCTGGGGGTCCATGTCGAGGTCGGCGGCCAACTGCTCGGGCCGCTTGCTGAGGAACAGCACGTTGGCGGCGGGCAGGTCGGGGTCGTGCGGATCCTGGAAGTTCGTTCCCTGGTCCAGGCCGTAGGCCCGCAGGAAGAGGTCGGCGTCGCGCGGCTCGAGCAGTCGGCGCACCTCCGCCTCGCGCCAAAGGTAGTTCTCGCCTTCGTGATGATTCACCTCGGCATCCTGGGCGGAGTAGAAGCCGCCGCCGGGGTGCGTCATCTCGCGCTCGACGTACTCGCAGAGCCGGCGCAGCACCCGGGCGTGGTAGGCGTCGCCCGTGCGCTCGACGGAGTCGGCGTAGAGCAGGGCGAGTTGGCCGTTGTCGTAGAGCATTTTCTCGAAATGGGGCACGAGCCACTTGGCGTCGGTGGAGTAGCGATGAAAGCCGCCGCCGATCTGATCGTGGATGCCGCCCAGGGCCATGGCGTCGAGTGTGCGCTGCAGGGCCTGGTCGAGGCGCTCGTGGTGCTCGGCGAAGGCGTCGCCTTGCCGGGCCTCGGCCAGGAGTTCCAGGAAGGCCGGCTGGGGGAACTTGGGGGCGTTGCCAAAGCCGCCAAGCTCCTGGTCGTGGATCTGCAGGAGGTGCAGGAGGGCCATCTCGACCTGGGCCTCGCCCACCGCGACCGGCGTGCCCCGGCTGGCCAGGCGTTCGGCGAGGGCGGAGGTGAGTTCGACGGCGTAGCTGCGGGCGGTGGGTTGCCGCTCGTTCCAGGCCTCGGAGACGCCGCGGCAGATGTCCGTGAAGGAGGGCATGCCGTGTCTGGGTTCGCTGGGGAAGTAGGTGCCGGCGTAGAAGGGCTGCAGGCCGTTGGCCCCGTCCGCATCGGGCGGGGTGAGGAAGACGCTCATGGGCCAGCCGCCCCGGCCCGTCGCTATTTGCACCGCCGCCATGTAGATGTCGTCGACGGCGGGGTGCTGCTCCCGGTCGACCTTGATGCAGACGAAGAGGTCATTGAGCAGGGCCGCGGTCGGTTCATCCTCGAAGGACTCGCGTTCCATGACGTGGCACCAGTAGCAGGTGGAGTAGCCGACGCTGAGAAAGATGGGCACCTGCCGCCTCTGGGCCTCGGCGAAGGCCTCGGGCCCCCAGGGGTACCAGTCCACGGGGTTGTGGGCGTGCTGCAGGAGATAGGGGCTGGATTCGGCGGCGAGGCGGTTGGTGTGGGGAGCGGCCGGGGGCTGGGAGGCTGAGGTCATGGGGGCGATCCAGAGGAGGCAGGCGAGAAGTGAAGGTCGTACCATGGCGGATGGTAGGGTGCTGCGGGGCCGGCCTGAGAGGGAATCACCTTGATTCCCAGGGATCCGCCGCTACACTCACGCGTTCCGTTTCAGCACCCCGGGTATGCACGAGGACGATCAAATGCCTAACGTCTGCCACTTTACCGGCAAAAAGACGACGTTCGGCCGCAAGCTTCGCTATCGCGGCCAGAAGATCAAGAAGGGCGGCTTCGGTCTGAAGATGACCGGCAAGAACCGCCGCACTTTCAAGCCGAACCTGCAGAACGTGCGGGCCATGGTGGACGGCGCCCCCACGCGGGTGAAGGCCTCGGCCAAGGCGATCCGCATGGGCCTGGTCGTCAAGCCTCTGAAGCGCAAGTACGGCTACACGCGACAGCAAAAGCAAGCGCAGGCCTGACCCGAGTCGGCTTGCCCGAAAGCCGACTCGACGGTGCTGAACGGATTGGTGGCGTGGAGACGTCGCCGGGAACCGCCTTTTGTAAAGCTCGCGTTTGACCAGCCCCCCTTTCGTGGTAGGTTTCAGCTAGCTTGGTCCCTGCTCAAACGCGGTCGACATGCGCTTGCCTTTGGTCTTCTTGGGCACTCTCGCGCATCGACAAAACCCAGACGTGAGCCTGCGGGGCTTGCACGAATGGATGGATCCGCCTCCGATTCGATGGCAATGCCGCCTTCGTCGCGCGCCCGCATGACGAAGTCGGCGGTAGAGGTCTTTGAGGTACGCAGGCGCTGTTTTCGCGCCGGGCCAGGTCTAGGTCCGTCCGTCTGCGCTCCCCCTTGAGTACGTTCATGGCCGGTCCCAGCTCCTACAACGATGACAGGCAACGTGTCCTGGACGCCACCGATCTCGTCGCGCTAATCGGCGAGCATCTGTCGCTCAAGCGCAAGGGCCGGGAGTACGTCTGCCTCTGCCCCTTCCACAACGATCACAGCCCCTCGATGTACGTCGTGCCCCACAAGCAGATCTACCACTGCTTCGTCTGCGGGGCCGGCGGCAACGCCCTCGACTTCATGATCAACTACCACAAGATGGACTTCCCGGAGGTCTTGCGCCTGCTGGCGGAGCGGGCCGGCCTGACCCTGACGCCCTGGAAGCCGAGCCGAGCCGGCCGCCCCGTCGCCGATCCCGATCTCCCCGTCGTCGACAAGGCCGACCTGGTGCGGGCCAACGAAACGGCGGCGAGCTTCTTTCGGACCATCCTGCAGCACGCCGAGCACGGCACGCAGGCGCGGAAGGTCATCGCGCAGCGCGGCATCTCGCCGGAAATGGTCGAACGCTTCCAGCTTGGGGCAGCCCCGGATCGCTGGGACGGCTTGCTCCTGACCGCCCAGCAAAGAGACATCCCCACGGAGCACCTGCTGGCGGCCGGGCTGGTGCAACTGCGCCGCGAGGTCGGCGGGCACTACGACGTCTTCCGCAATCGCCTCATGTTCCCCATTCGCGATCAGCTCGGTCGAGTCATCGCCTTCGGCGGTCGGCGCCTCAATCCCGAGGATGAGCCCAAGTACCGCAACAGCCAGGAGACGGCGGTCTTCGACAAGTCCTCCACGCTCTTCGGCCTGCAGCAGGCGCGCCAGGCGGTCGTGGACGATGGGCGGATCGTGGTCACGGAAGGCTACACCGACGTCATCGCCTGCCACCAGGCCGGCTTCGAGAACGTCGTGGCGACGCTGGGGACGGCTCTGACGGCCCGGCACGCCCGCATCCTCAAGCGGCTCTGCCAGACGGTCATTCTGCTCTTCGACGGCGACGAGGCGGGACAGCGGGCGGCGGATCGAGCCCTGGAGGTCTTCTTTGCCGAGCCCATCGATGTGAAAATCGCCATCCTTCCCCAGGGCACGGATCCGGATGACCTCCTGAAACAAGCGGATGGGCCGGAACGCTTCCAGGCCCTGCTGAGCGCGGCGGTCGACAGCCTCGCCTACCACGCGGACCGACTGCGGGAGAAGGTGGCGACCGTCCGCAGCATGTCGGCCCGGGCGACGCTGGTCGGCGAGGAGTTGGAGCGGCTCATGGAGCTGGGCCTGAACCGCGTCGAACCGCTCCGCAAGAGCTTGATCGTCCGCAGTCTCTCCTCGATTCTGCGGGTCGATGAGGCGGCGGTCCTGGCCCAGGTGCGTCAACTGGAGAAACGGGCCCCGGGGCGTCGAAGGTCCGATAGTGAGCCGGAAGAAGGCGTCAGCGCGCAGGAATCGGCGCAGGAATTGCGCCAGATTGCGGAAGATGAGATTCTTGGCTGCATTTTAGTTGACCCAACCCTGTTTCGGGGTAAGAGTCTCGATCCCGGCCTGTTTGCGGATGGTCTGCGCCGGGAACTGGCGGTGCGACTTGCTGGGGTGGAACCCGACGAGATCGAGCATATCATGACCGAGGTCGACGACGCCCGCCTGCGGCTACTTGCCGTTCGCTGCTACGCCCGGGTGAAACGAATTACCTCGGAAAGCCCGGCTCGACTCCAGGCCACCTACGACCAGTGTTTGCGAACGCTGGAGGCACTGCGCAGCCCATCCGGGGACGAGCCCCGACCGGAGGATCCGGTCGTGGAGCGATTGCGGCGGATACGCACCGCCGCCCCCGATCCGGCCGCCTTGGCGCGGACGACAGACATGTGAAGAGAGCAAAGTCCGCTTCGGCTGAGCCGATCGGGCTTCCGTGAACGAGTAGACATGGTGAGTTTTCGTTCGTGACCTCCTCCGACGCCCCGACGCGTCCACGAACGAAGGAGACAACCCAGGTGATTGCCAACATTGATCCAGCTCTGATGAGTCTTCTCGAACTCAGCCGGGAGCGCGGCTGGCTGTCGTATGAAGAACTCAACGACGTCATTCCCGACGATCTGGTCGACACGGTGCGGATGGAACATCTGCTCGTCATCATCGACCGGCTGGGAATCGAGATGATCGACCTGCTCGAGTACAAGGCCCGCCGCTGGCGCGAGGCCAAGGCCCGAGGCGAGTCGGTCACCCCCAACGCCCCCGTCGTTCCCGAGCAGAACGCCCGCATCGATACCGAGACCGTCACCATCCTCCAGGAAGCCCTGGAGGCCGAACCCGTCAGCAAACGCATCGACGATCCGGTGCGGATGTACCTGACCCAGATGGGCACCATCCCCCTGCTCACCCGCGCTGAGGAAATCCGACTCGCCAAGAAGATCGAGACCACCCGCATGATCTTCCGCCGGCGAGTGCTCATGTGTGACTACGTGGTGGCGGAGGCGGCGCACGTGCTGGCCTCGGTGCACGCCGGCGAACTGCCCTTCGACCGCACCATGCGCATCAGCACCGCCGAAGAGGACGCCAAGACCAAGATCGCCCGCCGCATCCCCGTCAACCTGCCCACGCTCAAACGCCTCCTCGAACAGAACCGCGACGACTGGGAGGTGCTCGACGACCTGCGCCAGCACGAGGAAGACGAGGCGGACAAGGAAGCCGAGATCCTCGGACGCATGGAGAAGCGCCGCCGCAAGCTCGCCGTCCTCACCGAGGAACTCAGCCTGCGCACCGGCAAAATCGTGCCCCTGCTCAAGAAGCTCCGCAGCATCTCCAAGAAAATGCTCGATCTCGAACGCGAACTGCGCCGGGCCGAAAAGTATCCCAACCGCTACGACCCCGAAGATGTCATGGTCATGGAAGAGGAACTGAGCGGCCTGCGCTCGCTCGTCCTCGAAGATCCGCAAACCCTGGCGGCTCGCCTCAAGGTCATCGACCAGGTCTTCTGGGAGTACGAGCAGGCCAAACGCGACCTCTCGGGCGGCAACCTGCGCCTGGTCGTCTCCATCGCCAAGAAGTACCGCAACCGCGGCCTCTCCTTCCTCGATGTCATCCAGGAAGGCAACACCGGCCTCATGCGGGCCGTCGACAAGTACGAATACAAGCGCGGCTACAAGTTCTCCACCTACGCCACCTGGTGGATTCGCCAGGCCATCACCCGCGCCATCGCCGACCATGCCCGCACCATCCGCATCCCGGTGCACATGATCGAGACCATGAGCAAGCTGCGCAACATCGCCAAGCACTTGCTGCAGGAGCACGGCCGGGAAGCGACCGTCGAGGAGATCGCCGAGCGGGCCAAAATGTCCGTGGGCGAAGTGCGCCGGGTCATGAAGATCAGCCGACACCCGATCTCGCTGGACCGCCCCGTGGGCGAGAGCGAGGACAGCTATTTCGGCGACTTCATCGAAGACGACACCAGCGAATCGCCCGTCGACACCGCCGGCAACGAAACGCTCAAGCAACGCATCGAGCAGGTGCTTCGAACCCTGACCTACCGCGAGCGTGAGATCGTCAAGCTGCGCTACGGCATCGGCGACGGCTACACCTACACGCTGGAAGAAGTCGGGCGCATCTTCAAGGTGACCCGCGAGCGCGTGCGCCAGGTGGAAGCCAAGGCGATCCGCAAACTGCAGCATCCGGTGCGCAGCAGGAAACTGGTCGGCTTCGTGGAAGGCGAAGTGGTCGAGCAGGAACCGGTGACCAGCGAGAAGCGCTGAGCACGGTTCCGTTTTCGTTTTGCAACGTGAATCCAGGCAGGCCCGCGCTTCGGCGCGGGCCTGTTTGCTGATCCATGACCACGGGTGAGAAATTCACGACGGAGTACGCAGAAGACACGGATACTGACGATTCTTCGCCCCGAAGCGCAACGGAGGGGTGCGGGGGCGAGCTCGTCCTCGCGGGAGCATGTGGACTGGCTGCCGCTAGTAGATCCGTTCTAGACCGTTACTTATCGGACAGCGGCATACACCGGAGTCCCCACATCTGGTGGTGCGACCGACACGGGACACAATTTGTCGTATTCCCAAACAACTAGTGCCTCCGGATGGATATAATCGGACAATCAACTGGGAAGAAACTCGAATCGCACCCGCCCTGGCTGGGAGGTTGACGAGCGCCCTGGATCGTATGGGTGCCCGATAGATATGTGGCAAATGAGTAAGAGGCACGGCAATGAGAAGGATACGACCGACACACGCGCTTGATCTGGCATCATTCGAACGGATCGCCGGGGAGGATGGGTTTCCTGTCACCCCGATTGAGCTGTCCCACGTCTACGTCAAGCTCGATTTCAAGCCGGAGTACGAATGCGCCAAGACAGCCGACGACGCGAAGCGATTCCTTCGCTCTGTTGCACGAGCGGCAATGGCAGCCGACCTGCTTGCGTCAGAAGACGACGGCCACGTGCTCGAGATTCAGGGCTCGATGTTGCATGTCGGACTCCCTCTCTCAGCGGCGGCTGCCAGCACGTACGCCATCGATCTGCACCATGCGTTCAGACTACTATTCAACGATCCATCATCGCGCGTAAGTGGATGGCGCACAACCTTTGACGCTGGCCGCACGTTGGTCGTTGCCGGTCTCGGTGTCCACGGTGACAGGTCGCTCGTCTCGCTCGGCAACTCAGCCAATAGACCCGCAAAGCATCTGTACGCACAGATGGAACTCCCATCCGAGAGAGAGCGGGATCTCAAGTGCTTTCACCTCGGAATGTACGACCCCCGTACTGGCCATTGGCGCCATGAGAGTATGGAGGATGCAAAGCCAGTTCGTCTCGACAAGGCCAAGTTCTCAGCGGAGGAGGCCAGGCGCGCAGAGCCGGAGCTACACTTCTCTAGGGCTGGAGCAGGCCTGCAAATGATCAAGGCGGATGCGGCCCCTCTGGCACCCGCAGGAAGCCCCTCGTCGCCTTCGCCTGATACGCCAAGCACCTATTTTGGCTGGGTGATGCGAGCCGATCTCGACGGTTTCACGGCTCGAGTCGAGGAGTGCTTTGGAGACGACGGCGAGCTGATCGAACTCGCCTCTAGGTTCTACCAGATCATGGATGCAGCTTCCGAATTCGTCGATCTGCACAGGGAGACACTCGTTCAACTGCCGTGGGCTGGCGACAACTTCACCGCAGCCGCTGTCTTTCGTAATAAATCGGAGTACGATCACGCCGTTTCAACACGCTTAGTCGAACTATCGCTGGACTACGATAAGGAACTGGGGGAACTGGCAACGCAAAGTGGATTCGGAGGCTGGGCACATGGTGTCGCTGGGGGCGACATTCACGGCAACTCCAGCGGCAACGTCTATGTCGCCGGCATTGAGGTACGAGGACGTCGATTCCTCGTTGGTGCAGGTGAAGGATTCGGCCGAAGTGCGCAGGCATTTGGTGACATCAACCCGCGAGCTTCCGAGTTGGTGATCTACAGCGCCGACTACTCACGTCTGAGCGACACGTACAAGAGCGTGTTTCGTCCAGCAACGACACGGCGAGACAAGGAGTCCACCCTTTACCGATCTGCGAGCACGAAGGCCCTAGTTGTAGCCCGATCTCGCAAGGCATCCGTGAAGGTCGTGACCCCGGTCACCCTTCCTGGAGGCAAGTCGCATCATGTCACGGCGCGCCCATATTCCCGATGAGTCGTTCGCTTAAGTTTGCCCGTGTACTCGCTGCCGAACTGCGCGGAGCCAGCTTGGCGCCAGATCGAGGGCGTTATTACGCCATCTCAGGCCGTCTCGACACAGGCGTCAAGATTGTGTCTGTTAGCGTCCAAATCCCGTGGCTCTTTAGCGATCTGAAGCGATCGCCGCCCGTTGCCTGGTGCCATGAGACATGGATGCGAATAGGCGCGGAGTGGCACAACGCACCCCCCATGTGTTGGGTTCTCGATGATGAGTGGCGCGATGTGATGAACTGGAAGGGCAAGCCAGTCTGTGCGATACTTGAAGAAGGACGGAGGTGGTTACTCAACAACGTGCGATGCCTAATTAACCAACACTATACTGCTTACCTTACTGGTATGACGCAATGGCCTGGCGAATGGCCATGCTGGAGTCATTATGCGGAAGGCGTGAGGGAGTATCGGCGCTGCAGACGATAGACCATGAGGACGCGCCCTTCATGTGGAGGAGGACTTGATGATGATGAATCGCTTCCAAGGTCGTGAAGGAAGGCAGAAACTCATTGAAGCGTTGCTTCAACAAGAGATCGTAGCTGGCGTACGCGCTGTTGCGGAGAATCTGGCAGATGCTGGAGAAGTGGTACAGTTTGAAGCTGGCAGTACAATCATTGAGCAGGATGCCGACGACGACTCGGTCTACCTCCTCCTGAATGGGAGAGTTGATATTCTCATTAGCGGAACGCTTGTGGGGAGTCGTGATGCAGGCACCATCGTGGGTGAGATGGCAGCCACGGATCCCACCGCACGTCGATCAGCAACAGTTACGGCAGCAACTGTTGTCACCGCATTGGTGGTGTCCGCTTCCGAGTTCAAGGCGGCTGGTAGCGCCTCGATGCCGTTTTCGCACTGTTTGGTTAGGCTTCTGGCACAACGATTACGCGAGCGGTCGAAGTTCCACTTGCGTGCCAACCCCACACCCATCATGTTTGTGGGTTCCTCGGCCGAGGGCGTCGAAGTTGTTAATGAGATCGAGGCCCGGCTTGAACATGATGATGTGATTGTCCGGCCCTGGACGAAGCGTGGCGTCTTTGGGCCATCAAGAGTCCCTATTGAGGATCTACTCAGTCAAGTCGACGAGGCAGACTTTGCCCTCTTCGTGTTTGGACCTGACGACAAAACAATGTCCCGGGGACTGGAATGCCACGCTCCCCGCGACAATGTGGTATTCGAGATGGGGCTCTTCATTGGCCGCTTGGGACGTGAACGAGTATTCATGGTCAAGGATGCGGATGTCGAACTCAAGTTACCGAGCGATCTATCCGGCGTGAACCCACTCTCATACAAGAGGCGAGCGGAAGGTGAGGTTGCCGACTTTGTTGGTCCGATATGCACTCAGATTCGCCACCTAATTAGGGCCAAAGGTCCCGTGACTGACCGTTTCCGGGTGGAGTGAATCGGCCAATCGCCATGCAACGGGAACGATGGCCAGGCAGCGCGCCGTTCACCGTGAGTCGATCCCTGGCGATGTTCAGTGCCCCGAGCAGCCGCAGCCGCCGCCCATGCAGCAGTGGCCGCCACCACCCGTGGGGGTCGGGCCGCTTGCCGAATCGACCTTGGCGGCGAAGGCGGACATGGCGCGGGTGAAGGTCCGGCCCTTGCCCAGGGGATCCTCGACCGGATCGTCGGCCTCGCTCATGCAGCGGAGCAGCTCGATCTTCGTGCCATCTTCTTCGCACAGGTACTCATACAGTGGCATGGTCATTTCCTCGTGATCGCAAGGGAATCTGGGTCAGGCGACATCGTAGACCCGCCCCACTCCCACGACAAGCCCTACGACAAGCCCCACGGCAGGACTTGGGGCGACGAGCCGCACATGTGGCTGGTACAACGGACCGGGAAGTAGCTGCTGATCCAACGGGAGGAATCCAATGGCAAGGGAACCGGATGGAGGAGGCGCGGCGGACCTCGAGGCCCTGGCAGCCTCTGAGCTCAGAGCGTTGCTACAAGGAGTCCCCGTCGGTTCGCACTTCGAGGTCTCGCCGTCTGAGAAGCTCTGCTTCACGCTGGAGCTGTTTCTCCCACACTTGCTCTGCCGCCGCTATCCGGAGTGGACGGGCGAGAGTTTCGACGGCTTCTTCACAGCCCGGGCTCGCAAGACGGGGCCGAACGCCGCCGAACTCGTGGGGATGTGCATCGTCATTAGCGACCAGACTGTGACACCCTTCTTGATTGAGTTGACGCTGTGTTCTGAAGCTGACGCAGTGGCGTCGTTTCGAGTGTGTGTCGGTGAATCCGGCGGCGGGCGGCTGGGCATCTCCGGACCGGCATGCAACTCGCCGAACGCCAGCTTGCTCTTGGGCGCTTTGGTCGATCGGTTGGAGGAGGTTGTCTGGTCCTACACGGTGGCGAGCGATGGTGATTCGAATGGCGCGAAACTGCGCTCGTAGCGCGTATTTCACATTGGGTGAGATTGGGGGGAGGTCGGCGCTCGACGTCGGCTGGGCCAACACGCTGGAAACGACGCTGGAAACGCGCTCGTAGCGCGCCTGGAAACGGCCTGGAAACGCGCTCGTAGCGCGTTTTTCATATTGGGTAAGGTTGGGGGCACTCGGCGGCTGTCTTCGCCTGGGCCAGCACCTCGTCGAGCATCGCTTCCGTCAGCCGACCGGTGAAGGTGTTCTGCTGGCTGACGTGGTAGCAGCCGAGCACCGTGCGAGAAAAGGTATCCGACACCTTTTTCGGGATGAAGCGGGCGGCGTGGCCGAAGGCGGGCTTCGGGGTGGGCAGCTCGAACTCCTGACGCTGCAAGAGCTTGAGCGTGGCGTCCCAGGCGATCTTGCCCAAACAGAAGAGCACCCGGGCCTCGCTGAGTACAGCGAACTCGCAGTCGAGAAAGCCAGCGCAGTTCGCGAGTTGCTCAGCGGTCAGCTTGTTCTTGGGTGGAGCGCAGCGGCCGGCTGCGGAGATGTAGACGTGGCGCAACTCCATCCCATCCCCTCGATGGGTCGACTCCGCCTGGCTGGCCAGGCCGGCCCGGTGCAGGGCGGCGTAGAGGAAGTCGCCGGACCGGTCGCCGGTGAACATGCGGCCGGTGCGGTTGGCCCCGTGGGCGGCAGGAGCGAGACCGATGATCCAGATCCTGGCCTGGGCGTCGCCGAACCCGGGCACAGGCTTGCCCCAGTAGGTCTCCTGGGCGTAGGCCTTGCGTTTCGTCCGGGCGATCTCGGCACAGTACTCGCGCAACTCCATGCATTCTCTGCACTTCGGGACTGCCGCCTCGATCGTCGCGAGGGGATTGGGGTGGGTGGGTCGGCGGGCCATGACACCAGCAGGATGGCGACTGAGCCCGCCTCGTCAACTCCAATGGGATTCTGCTGGGCGGTGCTCGCGCCGGCCGGGCCTGGAAGATCGCGCGCGGAAACCGGCCTGCAGCTTACCCAATGTGAAAAACGCGCTACGAGCGCGTTTCGAGGGGGAGCGCGTTTCGAGGGGGGGCTGCGGCCGCGCTGGGCGATCGGCAGTGAGCGACGAGCTTCCTTGAGGCCAGACGGGCAAGCGTCCGATAGTAGATTGATGGCTCTTCGACGTTGGATCCTGCTCACGCTTGTCCTGTGCGCTGGCGCCTGGCTGCCTGCCCGGCCGGCCGGCGCCCAGTCGCTGAGCAGGCGGTTGGTGCGGCTGTACGACTTTGAAGAGCCGGCGAACCTCGAACCGGTCCCCATGGGCTGGATTCGCGTGGATGATCGTGAGGGGTTCCCGGCGTACAACAAGGCCGCCTTCGACGCGGCGACTTCCTTCTCCGGCGAGCGCTCGCTGGAGCTGCCGACGCTGGGTGGCAGCACGATGCTGCGGCTGCCGGCCGGCGATGTGCCCGCAGTGGGAACCAGCGACTACGTGGTGGCCGCCCGGATCCGCACGGCTGGCCTGACGCACGCCCGGGCCCGGCTCTCGGCGGTCTTCTACGCCGGCCACGACACGCCGATCGAGGAGAGCCGGGTCAGTTCGGACCTGTTGCAGACGCTGGGCGAGTGGGAGCTGGTGCACGTCGAGTTGTACGGCAAGTACCCGCAGGCGACGCACATCTCCTTGGAGTTGTCGCTGTTGCAGCCGGAGCAGTACGAGCCGCGGCGGCGAGACGCCCACCAGCCGCGACTGCAAGACATCAGCGGCTCGGCCTGGTTCGACGAGGTGGCGGTGTACCTGGCGCCGCGGATCGAGCTCACCACGAACGGCCCGGGCAACATCATCATCGCGCCGGACACCCCGAGGATCTCCATGACGATCCACGACGTGGCGCGGGAGAACCTGCGGGGCTCGATCCGCATTCTCGATATCAAGAGCGAGGTGGCGGCGGCGGATGAGTTCGACCTGGTGCGTTTCGGCCGAAACACAACCTGGGATCCGCAGCTCGAGCGCTACGGCTGGTACCAGGTGGTCCTCGAGCTGCGCAACCGCGAGCAAGTGGTCGCCGGCCAGTCGATCTGGTTTGCCTACCTGCCGCCCGACGGCCCGGCGAGCGGTGAGAAGGAGCGTTTCGGCATCATCGCGGAGGCAGCGGGCGAAGCGGACCTGGAGTTGCTCCCCTGGCTGCTGGAGGAGCTGAATTCCGGTTCGGTCTGGCTGCCCGCCTGGGACCGTGATCTGACACTCCAGGCGCTCAGCAGTTACTTCACGGCCCCGGAACCGGCGATCCAGGAGTTGCTCTACCAGCACGTTCGCATCACGCTTGTGCTGCAGCGTTTGCCGGCGGAGCTGGCCCAGCAGGCGCGTCTGGAAGCGACGAATCTGCTGGACCTGCTGCGCTTGGGCGAGACGGCCTACGCCGACTATCTCGACCCGGTGCTGGTGAAGTACGGACAGCAGTCCTCGCGCTGGCAGATCGGTCGCACGGGCGATGAGGACGCCTTCTTCGCCGCCGATCTTCCCGAACTCACCCAGCGTTTCCACGACAAGACGCAGCAGTTCGTGCCCGGGCCGGTGGTGATGTTGCCCTGGTCGCTGCAGCAACTGCCCCGGCCGGAGATCCAGACGCCGGCGGGCTGGACGGTGAGCGTGCCCTGGGGGCTGCCGCTGGACACCATCGCAGGGACGCTGGTGAAGTGGACCCACAATCCTGAGAATTGTCTGGTTCTGGAGACGCCGGACCCGGGGGTGTTCTCGAACCACTCGACGGTGGTGTCGATGGTGAAGCGGGCGGTGATCGCCTGGATGCTGGAGGCCCCCTGCCTGGCGATTCGGCAGCCCTGGCGGGTGCAAGGCGAGATTCGGCCCCAGCTCATGCCCCTGCCCGAGTTCGCCGCCTGGCGGCAACTGTCACGGCGGCTCTCCGGCAAGCGGGTGCTGGGCTCCTACCCGGTCGTGGAAGGGGTGCGGGCCTTCATCCTCAGCGACCCGGAGGATCCGAACGCCAAGGGCACCATCATCGCCTGGAATGACTCGGCCCCGCCCGCGCAAGCCGTGATCGAGATGTTCCTGGGCAACGGCGACGTTCGTGTCGTGGACATCTTCGGCAACGTCGACCCGGCCCCGCGCGACACTCGCGGCGCCCATGTCATCCAGCTCACGCAGGACCCGGTCTTCATCGAGAATGTCGACATCAACCTGGCGCTCTTCCGGGCCCGCTTCGGCTTGCACCCCCAGTTCATCCAGAGCACCTACGACGAGCACCACCACTATCTGGAGTTGGAAAACCCCTGGCCGGTGACGATCTCGGGTGAACTCCTGATCGTCGAGCCGACCAAGTGGGACTTCTCGCCGCGGCATCACATCTTCTCGATTCCCCCCGGGCAGCGGATTCGCCTGCCGGTGTCGCTGACCTTCCCGCCCAGCGAGTTGGCGGGCTGGCACACCCTTGCTGCCGAAGTGACGCTTATTGCGGCGGAGCCCATGAAGTTCCGCATCGAGCAGACGGTGGAGCTGGGGCTCAGGAAGGTGTTGTTGACGCCAAGCATCCAGGTGACCGACGATGACCTGGTGGTGATGCTGCAAGTGACGAATCGATCCGCGGAGGCCGGTGACTACAAGGCGTACGTCTCGCACCCGGAGTACGGCAAGCTGTACCGGCCGGTGGGCGAGTTGCAGCCGGGCGAGTCGCGCATGCTCCACATCCAGTTGCCGGGCGGCGCGGGACGAGTGGCGGGCGGGCCTATCCGCGTCGGCCTGGTGGAAGTGGACGGACCGGGCCGGCTGAATATGAGCCTGCAGGCGCCGTGAGGCCCGCCGGATTGGA
>SWCD01024291.1_pt1 | contig 108396 bp, 78 predicted proteins | sample 4693011 | NCBI WGS metagenome assembly SWCD01 (sample SAMN10267278, study PRJNA491770) | bioreactor metagenome | isolation source: DHS bioreactor inoculated with marine | place: Japan: Omine Ridge, Nankai Trough | reverse complement strand
GGGGGGCGCACCACATCGACATCGCCCAGTGGGGACTCGACATGCTCGAGTCCGGCCCGGTCGCCCTGGAGGGAACCGGTGAGTATCCCAACGACGGTCTGTGGACGGCGGCGGTCAACTTCGACTTCACCGCCACCTACGAGAGCGGCACGCTGCTGCACGTCTGCAACAAGTTCCCCCAGGGCGTGAAATTCATCGGCGAGGACGGCTGGATCTTCGTTCGCCGCGGCTTCATCGATGCCTCCCCGAAGCGCCTGCTGCAGGAAGTGATAGGTCCCGAGGAGATCAACCTGTATCCCTCAGGCGATCATCGCCAGAACTTCCTGGATTGCGTGCGCTCGCGCGGCGTCACCGCCGCCCCCATCGAACACGCCCACCGCACGATCAGCATCGCGCACCTGGCCAACATCGCCATGCAGCTTGGCCGCAAGGTCCAGTGGGATCCGGCGCGTGAGCAAGTGGTCGGCGATACCACGGCGAACCGGTTGCTGGGTCGCGCGGCTCGGGAACCGTGGCGTCTGTCGTGATCGTGAGAAGCCCACGCCACCCATTTAGCGGCGGGGTTTACCCCGGGCTTAAGGCGGCATCCACAACAAAACGCGGGGCAAGCCCACGCCGCTAAGTGTCGCTGGTCCTGCTTTGGGATCAATCCGACGATTCGACCGCTTCGATGCGGTCGAGCAGGTCGGCGACCTGGGGATCGCTGCGATAGCGCTCGAGCAGGGGCCTCACCTTGTCCATGAAGGGTTGGCGGTTCGGTTCGATGATCTCGACGCCCGCCGCACGGATCTGCGCCAAGGCCGCATCCGAGGACTCCTTCCAGAATCCCCGCTGCACATCGACGGACTCATCCGCCGCCTGCTGCAGCCAAGCCTGCTCCTGCTCCGTCAACTTCTCCCAGGTGTGGGTGCTGATGATGAGCACATCGGGAACGGCGGTGTGCTCGTTGAGCGTGTAGAACTTGGCGACTTCGTAGTGCTTGTAGTCGGAGACGGAGGGCGAGTTGTTCTCCGCGCCGTCGACGACGCCCTGCTGCAAGGCGGTGTAGAGTTCGCCCCAGGGGATCGGCGTCGGCGCCCCACCCAGCGCTTCCACCAGCGCCATCGCCGTCGGGCTTTCCTGCACGCGAATCTTCAGGCCCTGGAGGTCGTCCGGTGTGCGAATGGGCTTGTCGATGGTGTAGAAGCTGCGCTTGCCGGCGTCATAGAAACAGACGCCCCGGAGCGAGTTCTCTTCGCCCGCCGCCAGGATCTCCTTGCCGACATCGCCCTTGAGAACCGCCCAGCAGTGGGCGTCATCACGGAAGACGTAGGGCAGACTCAGGACTTCATACGAGGGGGCGAAGGACTCCATCTTGGCGGCGGACACCTTGCCCATGTCGAGGCTGCCCAGTTGCAATAGCTCCAGCACTTCGCGTTCGGTGCCCAGTTGTTCGCTGGGATAGATGGTCAGCTTCATGGCGCCGCCGGATATTCTCTCCAGGCGCTGGGCCATGTCGGCCATGCCTTTGTGCACGGGATGGGTGGTGGTGGCGTTGTGAGCCAGGCGCAGCTCCCGCGTCTTCGGGGCGCCGACCGCCTTCTCCTTGCTGCACGCGGTCAGACTGGGCAGGACGACGAGCATCACTCCCAGCAGCAGCAAGACGTGGCCGCCGACCCGACCCCTTTGAATCGCTTGACTGCTACGAGCACGCGTGCGCATGGTGAATCTCCCAATACCAGGTGAGCGTGCCGACGATACCCGAGCCGCCTCCGAAGGGCAAAGCAGGGGTCGGGGTTGATTCAGCCGCCCTACTCGCTCAATTGCCCATCTCGTCGGTTCCCGGGGAACCGTGGAGGCGGCGAATCGCTAGGCTGTTTCGGTCGGGATTCGGGTGTGAGAGTCATCCCGCCGCTTGCGATCCAAAGGGCGTTGAACCCATGCAACGAGATCCCCGCAACCCCATTCTGAGCCGCAGTGACATCCCGGCCATCTCGCCGCTGCTCACCGATGTGAGCTCCGTCTTCAACCCCGGGGCGGTGCGCTGGGGAGACAAAGAGATGCTGCTCCTTCGGGTGCAGACCAGGGGCCGCGAGACCGTCACCATCTGCGCCGAGGGCGACGGCGGCGGCAACTTTGCGGTCCGGCCTCGGGTCATCGAGATCGAAGGGCTCCAGGATGTCGGCGAGACGATCTACCACGTCTACGACCCGCGCCTGACGGTCCTGGAGGATGCCGTCCATGTCGTCTTCGCCGCCGACGTTGATGGCGCCTGCCGGCTGGGCATCGCCCGCACCACGGACTTTGAGCGCTTCGAACTGATCAGCTTCGATACCGGTTGTGACACCCGCAACGGCGTGCTCTTCTCCGAGAAGATCGGTGGACGGTATCTGCGCCTGCATCGCCCCAACGAACAGAACCTTGCAATCGGACCGGCGACGGGCAGCCGAATCATGCTTTCGGAGTCGGATGACCTCGTGACCTGGCGCGACATCGCCCCCATCGCCGCCGGCCGGCCTCACTTTTGGGACGAGCTGATCGGGGCGGGGCCGCCCCCGATTAAGACGAAGCGTGGCTGGTTGCAGGTCTACCACGGCGTGGCGACGCACTTCCAGGCGGCCAACATCTATCAGGCCGGGGTGCTGCTGCTTGATCTCGAAGACCCCGCCACCGTGCTGGGCCGCAGCCGCAACAACATCCTCGAGCCGCGGGAGCTGTACGAGCTCACCGGCCAGGTGCCGAACGTGGTCTTTCCCTCGGGCCTGATCGCACAAGACGTTGACTCGGCCGGTTTCGCCGCCTTGGACAGCCAGGTGCGGCTGTACTATGGGGCGGCGGACACGGTCGTCGGCCTGGCGCACGCCAGTATCAGCGAACTGCTCAGCGCCTGCGTTGAATCCGCCTGACCCCGGAGCGAGGCCCGCGAAAGGAACGACGCCGCACCGTGCAGCAGCAGCTCAACATGCAGTGGATCGACTGGACCATCGTCGCCGGGCTCATGCTCGTGCTGACGATCGCGGCCCTGCGCACGCGCAAGTACACCCGCAGCGTCAGCGCCTTTCTGGCGGCGAACCGTTGCGGCGGGCGCTACCTCATCTGCGTGGCGACCAACATGGCCCAGGTGGGCGTGATTTCCCTCGTCTGGTTCTTCGAGATGAACTACGAGGTGGGCTACGCCGGGCTCTGGTGGCCCATGGCGGAGGGGCCGGCCCTGATCATCATCGCCATCAGCGGCTGGGTGGTGTATCGCTATCGCCAGACGCGAGCCATGACCCTGGCCCAGTTCTTCGAGATGCGCTACAGCAAACGCTTTCGTATCTTCGCAGGGATCGTGGCCTACGTGTCGGGCATCATCAACTTCGGCATCTTCCCCGCCATCGGGGCCCGCTTCTTCATCGCCCTCTGCGGATTGCCACCGCACTTCGAAATGCTGGGGCTGGAGATTGGGACGTTTTCAGCGCTCATGGTGCTCTTGCTGGGCACCTCGCTGGTCTTCACCTTCCTGGGCGGGCAGATCGCGGTGATGGTGACCGACTTCCTGCAAGGAGCGTTCGCCAACATCGTCTTTGCGGTGGTTATTCTCTACCTGCTTCTTTACGCCTTCCGCTGGGAGCAGATCTCGGAGGTCTTGCTGCAGCCGGCGGCGGGCAAGTCGCTCATCAATCCCCTCGACATGGGCAAGCAGGAGCACTTCAACTTCTGGTTCTTCATGATCGGCGTGGCGGGCCTCTTCTACGGGGTGCTCGCCTGGCAGGGGACGCAGGGCTACAACTGCGCCGCCAAGAACGCCCACGAAGCCAAGATGGCCAACCTGCTGGCCGGCTGGCGCAATAGGGTGCTGCTGCTCGTCGTGCTCGTCGTGCCGATCTGCGTGCGGACCGTTATGCAGCACGACGACTTCACGGACACCGGGGCGCAGGTGCAGGCCGCCCTGGCCGATCTCACCGCGGAGCACGATGCGGCGCTCGCCGGCCAACTCGAAACCCAACTGCGCACACCCGCCGCCCTGGGGCGGATACTCCCCGTGGGGCTGCTCGGAGCCTGGTGCGCCGCCATGCTCGCCGCCTTCATCTCCACGCACGACACCTACCTGCACTCCTGGGGATCGATCTTCGTGCAGGATGTGATCCTGCCCCTTCGCAAGAAGCCGCTGTCGCCCAGGCAGCATCTCTGGATGCTGCGTGCCTCGATCTTCGGCGTGGCGGCGTTCATCTTCATCTTCAGTCAGTTCTACCGGCCCACGCAGTACGTTTCCATGTTCCTCATCATCACCGGCGCCATCTACGTGGGTGGGGCGGGGGCGGTGATCATCGGCGGGCTCTACACCCGCTGGGGAACCACCGCCGGGGCCTGGACCGCCATGCTGACGGGATCGCTCATCGCCACGGTGAGCGTCGTCATCAAACAGGTTCCCGAAGAGGGCTTCGCCGACTTCGTCACTTCCGCGGGGTTCTTCGGCCCGGCCCTGGACCTGGTGCGCAATCGCATCACCGGCCAGGAACTCAACTTCATCGCCATCTGCAGTGCGGTTGGTTTGTACGTGGTGGTGTCGCTCCTGACCTCCCGCCAGCCCTTCAATCTGGATCGCATGCTGCACCGCGGCAAGTACGCCATCGAGGGCGACGAGTCCGTCTCCCTGGCCGAGTGCACGACCTTCTGGGAGAAGTTGGGCTTCACCAGGGAGTTCACCGGCCGCGACAAGATCGTCGCCTACATCACGCTCGCCTGGCCCTTGGTATGGACCGGCATCTTCCTGGTGGGTACGGCCTACGCGCTGTGGCGAGCAGGCGCAGGGGAAGACATCGCCCGCGAAACCTGGATCAAGTTCTGGTGGGCCTACACCTGGTTCACCCTCGCCTGCAGCATCGCGGTCAGCATCTGGTTCGTCGTCGGCGGCTTCAAGGACCTGCGCTACCTCTTCAAGTCGCTGCGCAGCCAGGCGGCAGATGTCACCGACGACGGGCGCGTGGAACACGACGACTCCGATGAAGGCGGCTTCGTCGAGCGAATTGAACCAACAGATTCGGCCTCACCGCCCGAGCGCCTGGCGTAGTAATTGCCTTCACGGAAGGAGAGTCACGATGAGAGGATTGACCCTCGCACTCTTGCTGTCGGTAGCGGCGACAACGGTCGTGGCGCATCCCACGGACACCCTCTGCGATTTCGCAGAGGCAAACGCAGGCACCGACCGCATCTTGACCCGGCACGGCGAAGGGCCCGGCCCCGGCATCAAGGACGAACGGCTCGTCCTGCTGCATGCCGAGTCCAACCAGTCCAACAGCGTCGCCTTCGAACGCACCGCGGAGGGCGCCTACAAGCGCTGGCGGGCATCGTTCACGCTCAGTGTCGATCCCGGCGCGGACGGCTGCTCGCTGCTCTTTCTCGACACGGCGACCTATGGCGACTCAGGCCCGCTCCCCGACCATGACGCCTGGGAAGAACCGAACTTGCCCGCCTGCTTCGCGGTCGGCATCGACATCCACAACCCGCCCGGCGGCGATCCCTTCAACGCTCTGGGCAACATCTACGACCAGCCGCAACGCGAGGTGTCCTTGCATCTGAACGGCGTGGAAGTCGCCAACGCCCTGTCACCAGCCGAGTTTCGCATCGCGAACCCCGTGCCCGTGGAGGTGGAGGTCGAGTTCGCTGTCGGCGGTGCGTACGTGACGGTGAAGGTGCGCCGAACCGTGGTCTACGAACGCCTCTTCATCCCTGAGCTTCTGCCTATTGAGACGCGCGTGGCGCTCGCGGCCCGCAGCAGCGGCGAATCGACGCGGCTGGCGATCGACGATCTGCTGGTCAGCTACACGGATCTTGTTGATGCACCCGCCGCGCCGCCGACGCGTGTGCAGGCCTTCGCCGCAGAAGCGGTGACCTCTTCACAGCAGCGGGCCACGGTCGAGGTTGACTTCAGCGCTGTGGATCTGGACGAGGTCGGCCGCGTCATCGCCACGCTGACGTTGGGTGCGCCCGAAGGCGGCATCGACGCCTGGGACCGGGGCGGGTCGATCTATATCTTCGATGATGAAGGCTCACGCTACGAGGTGCTCCGCTTCATCACGCCCTTTGGACGCGGCTACACCTGGAAGGTTGACGTGACCGACCTCCTGCCCCTCTTCGCCGGCAAGAAGCGGATGGAAGCATACATCACCACCTGGCAGAAGGGCTGGGCGGTGTCGTTCGATCTTGACTTCTATCCAGGCCCGCTGCTCAATCGCCCGACGCGGGTCATCAATCTCTGGCAAGGCGAGCCGATTCTTGGCGACCCGGACCAGCCGATCAACGACTTCTTCACACCGCGCACGATTGAAATCCCGACAGACGCCGACCGCCTCAAGCTGCGCACGACGGTGACGGGACACGGCATGAGCCCGAACTCGAAGAACGCCGCCGAGTTTATGCCCGCCGATCGCGAGATCAAGGTAAATGGGACGAGCTACCAGAATCGGCTGTGGAAGACGGATGTGTATCTGAATCCCTGTCGGCCGCAGGGCGGGACCTGGAAGTACAACCGGGCCGGCTGGGCCCCGGGCGATGCGGTGCTCCCCTGGGAGATTGACATCACGCACGATGTCGACCCGGGCAAGACAGCGACGATCGAGTACCAGGCGGCGAGCTACCTCAACGACAAGCGCGGCCAAGCCAGCCCGCCGATCCACTGGGTCGACGCCCAGGTCATCATGTACGAGCGTGACCCCGCTCTGCCCAAGCGCTATCTCTGTGAGCAAGCGCAGGGCAAAATCACCATTGATGGCAAGATCGATGAAAAGGAATGGGCGAACGCCGCCTGGACGGATCTCTTCGTCGACATCGAAGGCGATGTGAAGCCCAAGCCACGCTTCGAGACCCGCGCCAAGATGCTCTGGGACGAAGAGTATCTGTACGTCAGCGCCTATCTCTGGGAGCCGCACGTCTGGGGCACGCTGACCGAGCACGACCAAATCGTCTTCTACGACAACGATTTTGAAATCTTCATCGATCCGGACGGCGACACCGCGGAGTACTACGAGATCGAAGTCAACGTCCTGAACACGATCTTTGACCTGTTCCTGGTCCGCACCTACATCGACGGTGGTCCGGCCCTGCACGAATGGCATTGCACGGACATGCTGCACGCCATCCATGTCGACGGCACGCTGAATGATCACCGCGACACCGACCAGGGCTGGTCTTGCGAGTTCGCCATTCCCTGGAAGACGCTCGCGCCCTTCGCCCACAAGCCCAGCCCGCCGCGCCCGGGTGATACCTGGCGGATCAACTTCTCACGCGTGGAGTGGCAGCACGAGATCGTCGACGGCACCTACCGCAAGGTGCCGGACACGCCGGAGAACAACTGGGTCTGGTCACCGCAGGGCGTGATCAACATGCACGTGCCCGAGCATTGGGGGTATCTGGAGTTTCTTGACTCAGCCAAGTGACAGCGCCGGCGCCACCCATTTGGCGGCGCGGGCTTGCCCCGCGCTCACAGGTCCGCACCTCAGCGCCGGCACAAGCGCGCCGCGAACGCAACCTCACACGCGGTCTCCCGCGCCTGGGGTGCATGCAACGTCAAAGCCCGGGGCAAGCCCCGCCGCTAAATGGTGGCGGCGGTGACTGACGCGCTCGGTCGATCAAATCGCGCCTCCGGCGCTCGTCTTACGCCAGCTTCGCCGCCAACGTGACGATCTCGAACGGCTTGATCTGCAGCGTTGTCAGCCGCTTCTTCTTGTCGTGTTCCAGCGAGGGCAAGTCGGTCGGCTCTTCGAGCAGGTTCACTGCAGCCACGTCGGCGACGGGTAGATTCCAAAGGAGCTCCACCTCGCCGCGAGCGCCCTGTACCTCGACCAGGCGAACAATGAGTCCTTCGCCATCCTCTGCAGGCTTGATCGCCTCGATGCTGATCCGGCCCGGGCCATCAAAGTCCACATCGACGGGTGAGAACTCCTGGCCCCACGCGCCTTCCTTCGCCGGCGTGAGTGCCCGCACGACCAGCGGATTGTTCAACGCTTCGGCTTCCACATCGACGTCGGAGACCCGCCAGCCGTAGTGCGGCATGAGGCTGTAGGTGAATTCATGCAGGCCGATGTCCGCCTTCGGATCCGGATGCGTGGGACTGCGGAGCAAGGTCAGACCCAGGACATTGCCATCGCAGGAGTGGCCGTACTTGCAGTCGTCGAGCACCGCCAGGCCGAAGCCGGGTTCGCCGAGGCTCATCCAGCCGTGGGCGCAGACTTCAAAGCGGGCTCGGTCCCAGGGCGTGTTGCGGTGGGCCGGCCGCTCGATGTGGCCAAACTGCGTGCCGAAGGTCACATGCGAAGCGCGCACATTGACGGGGAAGTTCACCCGCAGCAGTCGATGCGCTTCCTGCCAATCGACGGTGGTCACGATGTCCAGCCGCGGCGAGCCCGCTTCCAGGACGAAGCGCTGGGTGATGTGGCTGGCTCGGCCGAGCTTGCGCTTCACTTCGATAGCGCAGCGAAGCGGGTGCGCCTCCACGACGCGCCACGCATCCGCCTTGCCGATCACCGGGAATGCCTTCTCCGAATACTGCGGGTCAATCTCCCAGGCGTCCCAGGAGTGAGGCACATCCTCGTAGAGCACCAGTTCGTTGAGCGGCGGCGCTCCGGCGGGCCTGACTTCAAGCTCCAGGCCGGGATCGCGCAAACTCGTCACCTGCCCCGCCTCGTCGATCGTCGCCTCCAGGATGCCGTTGCTCAACACCTGCCCTTCGATCTGGACGGGGGCGACTTCGACCGGCTTGTCGAGATCAACGACCGTCCCGCCGGCTGGGGCGAGATCGTCGACGTAGTGCAACTCACCGTCCACCTCCACCACACCGCATCTCGGCAGCGAACTCGGGTTCACAACCAGGGCCGGCTTCTCCATCTCGCGCGTGTCAGCGCTCGCCGCCCAGGCGTCGACTGCTTCCTCGATCCGCTTCGCGCAGAACGCAGCAATGCGAGCGTGATCCGCGCGGGCGTCCTCGTAGACCTTGGCGATCGAGGAGCCGGGCAGGATGTCGTGGAACTGGTTGAGCAGAACAAGCTTCCAGATCGCATCCAACTCCGCGCGCAGCTCGTCGCGCTTTTTCGTCTCCAGCGGCGTCGGCCCGGCAAAGGCGAGCAGCTCCAGCAGCCGCAGGGCGCACTCGGCGCGGCGGTTCGCCTTCTTGATCCATGCTTGCGTCGTCAAGGTCCCGCGGTGCAGTTCCAGGTACAACTCACCATCCCAGACTTCAAGATGATCACCTTGTTCCTCTCGATGGCGGCGGCGCTCGTGGAGCAGTTCACAGAAGTCGTCCGCGCGCGACAGGCGCACCTTGGGCAGCCCTTCACAACGGCGAGCCAGGTGGGCGCGCTCGACCATCTCGGCGGTCGGTCCGCCGCCGCCATCGCCGTAGCCGTAGGGTTGCAGCCAGGCGTTGAGAGCGGCCCGATCCTTACGGGCGTTGTTCTTCTCGCCGCGCAGCAGTTCGCGCGGGGTGTGGGCGGTGTTGTAGTCAAGGCCGGGCGTGAAGTGGGCCAGGACTTCGCTGCCATCCAGACCGCGCCAGATGAAGTTCACATCGGGCCATTCGTTGCGGTAGTTCCAGCAGAGCTTGTTGGTGATGAAGGTGTCGAGACCCGCCTGGACCATGAGTTGCGGCAGGACGGCGGGGAAGCCGAAGGTGTCGGGCAGATACACGTGCCGCTGCTTGCCGTGCCCGCCGAACTTCTCGCGCCAGTAGCGCGTGCCGTGCAGGATTTGCCGCACCAGCGATTCGCCGCTGGGGACGTTGCAATCCGGTTCGATCCACATGGCGCCGCCCGGCTCCCAGCGGCCTTCGAGCACCCGCTCCTTGATGCGCTCGAACAATTCCGGCGATTGCTCCTCAATGTAGGCGTACTGCTGAGCCTGGCTGCAGAGGAAGATGAAGTCGCCGTAGTTGTCCATCAACTCAAGCACGTTGGCGAAGCTGCGCATGCACTTGCGCTTCGTCTCGTGCAGGGGCCAAAGCCAGGCGGTGTCGATGTGGGCGTGGCCGACCGCGTAGCATTCCGAAGCGGCGTAGTCGCCCTCGCCGTCGACGGCGTGGCGCAGAATCTCCAGGGCCCGTTCGGCGGTGCCGACCACATCATCGGTGTCCACCGCCTGCATGGTTTGCTGCAAGCCGCGACCGAGGTCCTGCGCCCGGGTGCTGTCCTCAGGAAGTTCCTCAAGCAGTTGCAGGATGAATTCGACGGCGGTGTGCAGACGCCAGACCTCATGGTGGTAGACGGCCAGTTCGCACTTCTGCAGTTCGCCCGGTTTGTCGCTGTTCCAGCGGTCCTGCGTCTCGGGCGGATCCCAGGCGAAAGCAGTGATGCCGAAGGGATGGTTGCAGGCGGCTTCCACGCGCAGGTCGACCGTCTCGCCGCCCGCCGCGTTCTCATAGAGCACGACGCGATCACGATTGCGATCCAGCCCTCGGATCGGCTCTCCCTCGCGCCAGACCATCGCCTCCGTACCGTTGGCGAAGCGCAGGGCCACGCAAGAGCCGCCCATCGTCTCGGGCACCTCTCCGGTCACGTGGAACCAGGCGGTGGTCCACGCCGGTCCCCAGCGCCAGCCGATCTCGACCGGTTCGTGCGGGCGGGCGGCCGCTTCGGCATGGGGAATCGGTTGGTCGCATTGCATGGCGCTCACCACCAGCGATGTGGAATCACCGTAGATCGCGGGCTGTAAGATTGTGCGGGAGAAGGTCCCGAAGCGGGCTCGGTCGAACTCAAGCGGCGTGTACATGGTGTGACTCGTACGGGTGAAACAGAGATCCGAAACGAAAACGTGATGTCAGTTGGCGCGATGCCGTAGCGCTGCCGCGGGTACTTCGACAAGCTCCTCAGCGTCCCGCCGCCAGCGCAGTTTGAGGTCCGCCCCACCGGACTTGTTGAACCACTGGACCTCGATCGCATGCCAGCCCCGCGCCAGGGCCACGAGGCCGACCTGCGCCTCCGGGCCGTGCAGCCCATCGTTGTCCACGACTTCCCGGTCGGCGACGAGCAGGCGCGAACCGTCATCGGAGCTGAGGACGAACTCGTAGACCTCGTCCTCCGGCACGTAGACCAGCCCGGCATATCGGCGGGCGAGGTACTCGGCAGCCGGGTCGCCGATCAGGCGCACCGTCTCCACGACGACCTCGGCGCTGGCATCGAGCGCTGTGAAATCGGGCACTTCATCCCAGTTGCCCAGGTACGTCTCGCAGCGAAGCCCCGGCTCCAGGTCGGCTTCCTCGACGGCGAGGGCCGACGTCGGGGTGACCTTCTCGACCGTCAACGCCGAGGTGTCGCTGACCGCGCGGCCTTCGTAGAACGACCGAGCCTTGATCGTCGTCGTCGCCGCCACTTGGATGGGCTTGCGATAGAGCCGCGAAGCGCCGGTGGGCGTGGAATCATCGAGCGTGTAGCGCAGCTCGAGATCAGTCGAAGGCGTCGATAGCGTCACCCGCGTCGACCTCACGAAGATTGATGAGTCGGCGTCGATCGTCGGCTTGTCATACACAATGAGTCGGCCGACCACATCCAGCGCGATGACCGTGGCGACTGGATCCGGCGCTTCCGCAGGCAGGCCGAACTGCAGGTCCGACCCATGCCGACGAACCGGCACCGTCTTCTCGGGATCGGCGAGCAGGCGGGCTGCGATCACCTCGTTGCCCAGGCCGGAGAGGCGCAGCCTTCCCTGCGCCGGCCAGTCGAAGACATGCAGGTACAAGCGCGTGTCGTCCCCGATCCGCTTGACTGTGCAGCGGCCGTCGAAGGAGAGATCGGCGAAGGGGCTGGCGCTGGTGCCGTGGATCGCTTCGCCGTTGACCTGCATCCAGGCCCCCATGTCCTCCAGCCGCTCCAGGCAGGCCTCGGGGAAAGTGCCATCCGCCTTGGGCCCGACGTTGAGCAGGTAGTTGCCGTTCTTGGAAGCGATGTCGATGAGCTTGCGGATGAGATCTTCGCTCGACTTCCAGTTGTCGTCGGCCTGGTTGTACCCCCAGTGACCGTTCATGGTCATGCAGGTTTCCCAATCGACGCCGGGCAGGCCGGTCGCGGGGATCTGCTGCTCCGGCGTGCCGAAGTCACCGGCGTACTCCGTGTCGACCACACCGCTGTGCCCCCGCCGACCCTTGTCGACGCGATCGTTGACGATCACGTTCGGCTGCAGTTCGCGGCAGAGATCGTAGAGCGGCTTGCCGTAGGCGTGCGTCCAGGTTCCCTCCCACTGCCCGTCGAACCACATGACGCCGATGTCGCCGTAGTTGCTGAGCAGTTCCGTCACCTGGCTGCGCAGGTACTCGACGTAGCGCTCGAAGTCAGCGCCCTCGCTGGAGCGCGTCTCCCAACCACGGCGGGGCAGGTAGTCGGGGTGGTGCCAGTCCATGATCGAGTGGTACCAGCACATCTTGAGGCCGTGCTCTGCGCAGGCGTCGGCAAGCTCCCGCATGATGTCGCGCTGGAAGGGCGTGGCCATCACGTCGTAGTCGGTGACCTTGGAGTCCCACAGACAGAATCCGTCGTGGTGCTTGCTGGTGATAACGATGTACTTCATCCCCGCGGCCTTGGCGGCCCGCACCCAGGCGTCGGCGTCGAACTCCGTCGGGTTGAACTGGGGGACGAACTTCTCGTACTCCTCGACCGGGATCTGAGCGGTGGTCATGATCCACTCGCCGTGGTTGCTGGCCTCCCCCCATTCGCCGGCGGGGATGGCATAGAGCCCCCAGTGGATGAAGAGGCCGAAGCGTGCCTCGCGCCACCACTGCATCCGCTCGTCATCCTCCACCTCGCCGCAGACCGGTGGAGCGAGCGTGATCAGCGCCAGAGTCGCCGCGAGCAGCGGCAGAAGAGCGTTGCGATGCCGACCTGTCATGAGCGCCTCCTTGCCCAAGCGGGCGGTCTGGAAGTCAGGTCTCAGGATACCCCGGCACGGGCGATTTCGGGTGCTACGATGGGAAGGCTCAAGCGAGAAAGGACACTGCCATGTCGCTGCAGGAACGTATCGACGCCTTCTTCGAGTCCGGGCCCTGGGCCGTCGTCGGCGCCTCCACCGACCGCGCCAAGTACGGCAACAAGGTGCTGCGGAGCTACCAGCAGGTGGACCGCACGGTCTATCCGGTCAATCCCAAGGCGGAGGAGGTCGAGGGGCTCAAGGCCTACCCGGATCTCAAGAGCCTCCCCGAGCCGGTGCACGGCGTCTCCATCATCACCCCTCCCAAGGTCACCGAGGGCATCGTCGAAGAAGCCGCGGCGGCGGGGATCAAGCACCTCTGGATGCAGCCGGGCGCCGAGAGCGAGGCGGCGGTCAGCAAGGCGGCGGAGCTTGGCCTCAGCGTCATCGCCGGCGACGCCTGCGTGCTCGTCGTGCAGGGCTATCGCGAACATTGAGTCCGATCGGAAAGGGCGCGGCGAGATGAAGGAAGCCTGGGACTACGAGTCACTTTCCGCCATGTCGCGGAGCTACCAGCGCGCCTGCGTGCTGGCCGCGGCGGTGGAACTGGACCTCTTCGCCGCTCTGGGAGACGGCCCGGCCACCGCGGCTGAGGTAGCCCAGCGAGTCGAGGGCAGCTTGCGGGGCACCGTGATCTTGCTCGACGCCCTGACCGCCATCGATCTGCTGCGCAAGGAAGGCGATCGCTACCACCCGGCTCCCGGGGCGGCGGAGGTGCTGGCCCACAACGGGCCCGGCGGCGGTCTCGCCATGGCACAGCACCACGCCAACTGCCTCCGCCGCTGGGCGGAACTGGCCCGGGTGGTGCGAACCGGCGAGCGCGCCGAGCGGAGGCCAAGCATCCGCGATGAGGCGGGCGACCACGAGTCGTTCATCCTGGCCATGGACAACATCTGTGGCCCGCTGGCCCCGGAGGTCATCGACGCCCTGGAACCACTCGACTTCACGCACCTGCTCGACGTCGGCGGAGCCTCCGGTACCTGGACGGCGGCGTTCCTGGCCAGGCATCCTAAGGCGATCGCCACCCTCTCTGACCTTCCCAAGGTCATGCCCCTGGCGAAACGCCGAGTCGCGGAGCTTGGGCTGCAAGACCGCGTCACGTTGCACGCCGGCGATGCTCTGGTCGATCCCCTCCCCACCGGCGCGGACCTCGCCTGGGTCAGCGCCATCGTGCACCAGTTCTCCCGGGCGGAGAACCAGCAGCTCTTCGCCAATATCTGCCGGGCTCTCGAGCCGAGCGGCACGATCCTGGTGCGTGATGTGGTGATGGAGCCCAACCGCGTCGAACCGATGACCGGGGCGCTCTTCGCGGTGAACATGCTGGTCAACACGCCCGCGGGCAGCACGTTCACCTTTGCCGAGCTTCGGGAAGACCTGGAGGCGGGCGGCTTCTCCGATGTCTACCTGGCACACGATGGGGCGGGGATGAACTCGGTCGTCGCCGCTCGCAAGACCTGATTCCTCCGTGCTTTCCATCCGATTGCCGGTTCGCCCCAGTGGTATTGCGGGTTTGCGGCTGTGCTGCTGCCCGCGCTGTGTCTGCCGTATCATGACAGCTCCGGTGTCGTCTCCGGACGCCGCTCCACCGTCGTTGACCTTCGCCCCGCGAGGACAGCCATGCTTACCCTCTTCACCGCCCTTTGCCTTTCCATCACCATGACCCAGACGCACACGCCGCCGGATTGGGAAAACCAGCACATCATCGGCCGCAACAAGGAGCCGGGCCACGCCAGCTTCGTGCCCTTCAAGAGCGCCGAGGCCGCCCGGGACGCCGACTACCAAGATCGCCACGCCCAGTCGTCGCGCTGCCTGGTTCTCAACGGCGACTGGAAGTTCCATTGGGTCAAGAGCCCGGATGAACGCCCGCTCGAGTTCTTCAAGCTCGACTACGACGATGCCGACTGGGACACCATCCCCGTCCCCGCCAACTGGCAGATGCACGGCTACGGCACGCCGATCTACACCAACGTCCGCTACCCCTTCCACAAGGACCCGCCGCGCGTCATGGGCCCAGTCCCCGATGACTGGACCAAGGCGAAGCTGCCCAACCCCGTCGGCTCGTATCGCCGCACCTTCACCTTGCCCGACGACTGGGACGGCTCGCAGATCTTCCTGCACTTCGCTGGCGTCAAGAGCGCCATGTATGTCTACCTCAACGGCGTCGAGATCGGCTACAGCCAGGGCAGCATGACGCCCGCTGAGTTCAACATCACTGACTACCTCAAGCCCGGTGAGAACCTGCTCGCCGTCGAGGTGTACCGCTGGAGCGATGGCAGCTATCTGGAAGACCAGGACATGTGGCGGTTGTCGGGCATCTACCGCGATGTCTATCTCGTCGCCCGGCCGGCGGTGCATCTGCGCGACTTTGCCGTCAGGACCGATCTCGATGACACGTACACGAACGGCACCCTGACCATCGAGGCGAAGGTGCGCAATCTCGGCGACACTCCTGCGACCCCGCGCACGCTACGCGCCAGGCTCTTCTCCGCCGAAACGATTGGCAGCCGCGCGGAGCTGGAGAGCGGCATGGGGGCGATCCCGCCCGGCGAGGAGTGCACGGTCACCTTCACCATGCGTGTGGAACGCCCAGCCAAGTGGACTGCCGAGACACCGAACCTCTACGACCTGGGCCTCGAACTTCTTGATGAGGATGGAACGGCCGCGGAGGCGACACAGGTGAGCGTCGGCTTTCGCAACGTCGAGATCAAGAACCGCAAGCTCTATGTCAACGGCGTCCCTGTCCTGCTCAAGGGGGTCAACCGTCACGAGCACGATCCCGACCACGGCCGGGCCGTGCCGCTGTCGACGATGATCAAAGACATCGAACTGATGAAGCAGTTCAATGTCAACACCGTCCGCACCAGCCACTATCCCAACCACCCTCTCTGGTACGACCTCTGCGATCGGTATGGCATCTTCGTCATCGATGAGGCCAACATCGAATCGCACGGCATGGGTTACGGCGCGGAGTCGCTGGGCCACGATCCGACCTGGGAGTCGGCCCACGTTGACCGGGCGGTCTCCATGGTCGAGCGCGATAAGAACCACGCCTCGATCATCATCTGGTCCATGGGCAACGAAGCCGGGCCGGGCCGCAACTTCCAGGCCTGCCGCGATGCGATGCTCGCCATCGATGACTCTCGCCCGATCCACTATGAGCGCGACAACGCCAAGGCGGACATCGACAGCGTCATGTATCCCAGCGTCCAGTGGCTCGACCGCGCGGGCGCAAGCGACTCTGAGAAGCCCTTTCTCATGTGCGAGTACGCCCACGCCATGGGCAACGCCGTGGGCAACCTCAAGGAATACTGGGAGACAATCGAGAAGCACGAACGTCTCATCGGCGGCTGCATCTGGGATTGGGTCGACCAGGGCCTAAGGCAGAAGACAGAAGACGGCCGAGAGTTCTTCGCCTTCGGCGGCGACTTCGGCGACAAGCCCAACGACAACTCCTTCTGCATGAACGGCATGGTCTTTGCCGACCGCAGCATCCCGCCCAAGATGTGGGAGATGAAGCGCGTCTATCAATACGTTGATGTCGAGCCCGTCGATCTCAGTCTCGGCCGGGTGCGTATTCATAACAAGCACTTCTATACGAATCTCTCTGAATACGAAGGCGTGTGGGAACTGACGGAAGAAGGCGTGGTCGTGCAGTCGGGGACGCTGGGTGAACTGAACATTGAACCGGGCCGGGCGAAGGTCGTGACGCTGTCGCTCGAACCGAAGGAACCTGGACGCGGCTGGACGGAAGACCATCTGCGAGTCGCCTTCAAGACGAAGAGCAACACGCCATGGGCGCAGGCGGGGCATGAAGTCGCGGCGGTCCAGATGCCGGTGCCGTATGACGACTACCACGAACCCATCATGGACGAGGGACTGGCGTTGTACGGCAGCCCGAGGATCAGCGAGACTGAGGACAGCTTGATACTCAGTTCCGGGATCGCCTTCAGCAAGGTCACCGGGACAATCGAGCATCTCACCTTCGGAGAGACGACGGTCATTTCAGCCGACACCGGTACGCACGGCCCGATGCTCAATGTCTTTCGGGCGCCGGTCAATAACGACAAGTACTGCAGCGGGAGTTGGCAGAGCGCCGGGCTGGATAATCTGAAACGAGAATTCGTGTCGCTCCGTGTCCTACAGAACAGGGGCGGGCTCACCAGCGTCGAGTCGCGCGTCATGGTCACCGGGAGCGACGGCTGCCAGTTTGAAGAGAACACGATCTGGACCATTCTCTACGGCGACATCCATGTTGACATGCAAATCACGCCGATCAACGCCCCGAGCCCCCTGCCGCGCCTGGGTGTGCGCATGCAACTGCCGCTCGAGTTCGATCGCTTCACCTGGTTCGGCCGCGGGCCGCACGAGAACTACCCAGACCGCAAGACTGGTGCGGATGTAGGTTTGTACGACTCGACTGTCGCTGAGCAGTTCGTGCCTTACCCCGACACGCAGGAATGCGGCGCCAAGGAGGATGTCCGCTGGGCCGCCCTGCGCAACAAGGATGGCAAGGGGCTGCTCATCTCCGCGGATCCACTGATGTCCGTAACGGCTCTGCACTACACCTCGCAGGAGCTTGCCGCCGCCCGGCACCCGGTGGATCTGCCCGAGCCGACCGCGGTCAACCTCTGCCTTGATTACGCCCAGACCGGGCTTGGCGGGGCGAGTTGCGGGCCGGCTCCGATGGCGAAGTACCTGCTCCAGCCCGAGCCCATCAGCTTTGTCTTCGCCATTCGCCCGTATCCAGCAAAGGACGAGTGGGTGCATCGCATGGGCCGCGAGCGCTTGCAGGTCTCACCCCGCGTCATGATCCGCCGCGATGCAGCGGGCCTGGTGCATCTCTCCTGCACCGATCCGCAAGCGACGATCCGCTACACCCTCGATGGGAATCATCCCTCAGCGGGCAAATCCTACAACCGGCCCTTCGACTTCAGTAAAGGCGGCACTGTGCAGGCCATCTCCAGCCGCAACTACTTCTTCTCCAACCCCGCCACCAAGATGGAGTTCGAGCCGATCATCCCCCGCGCCGCCATGCGCGTGCTGCAAGTCGACAGCGAAGAAAAAGGCGAAGGCGATGCGATCAAGGCGATCGATGGCGACGCCTCCACCTACTGGCACACCGAATGGTCCCGCCAGGCGCCCGGGCACCCCCACGAATTAAACGTTGATCTGGGTGATACGTATGTGGTCGCCGGCTTCATCTACCTGCCGCGTCAAGGCAACGCCAACGGCCGCGTCGGCAAGTACAAGTTCTATGTCAGCACGAATGGTGAAGACTGGGGTGAACCGATCGCGCAAGGCCAGTTCCGCAATGACTCCGCCCGCAAGCGCGTCGAGTTCGAGGAACCCGTGCGAGCGCGCTACTGGAAGCTCATCGCCGAGTCCGAGGTGAACGGCAACCCCTGGACCTCAGTCGCGGACCTTGATGTCATCGTCGTGGCTGACGCGGAGTAGTCACCAGGCCCGCGCAGGCCCCACCGCCATTCCCGCGCAGGCGGGAATCCAGGCGAATACTCCACAGGAGCCGGGCGCGAGATTGGATGCCCGCCTTCGCGGGCATGACGAACGGAAGGCATGGCGCGACCAACGGTCGCGGCGTCGTGCTTACCAGAACATGATGTAGAGCCCCAGCGTCGCCAGCAGGATCAGGCCGCCGAAGACGTAACGCAGCGGATCCGGCCGCAGGTCGATGTCCGACTCCGGCATGGTGACCTTGTCGGTCATGGGCTTGACCAAGCTCAGCACCAGCATGATCACGAAGAGAATGATCAGCGTGAAGGCCATGTGGTGCAGATACGGCATCTGCGTGAACTTGAAGATCGAGGCCATGAACCCTTCCACAACCTGCGGCTGGGCGCTGTCTGCGCCACGAACGACCGCATCGGCATCGTTGATGGAGTAGTCCATCACGCCCTTCATGATCCAGCCCGGTATGCGGAAGAGGGAGTAGACCAGCGGACCGATCAGTAGAGCGATCTGCCCGGTCACCCGCGGGGCCTTGGGCAGGAAGAGGCCGAAGAAGAAGGCGGCGACGATCGCCGGTGAGATGAAGCCCCAGATCTCCTGGATGTAGTTGAAGACGCCACCGAAGAAGTACGGCAAGGGCGCCATCAGGCACGCCACCAGGGCGATGACCCCGGTGGCGATTCGGCCGACGCGAACCTGCTGCTTCGGCGTGGCATCGCGGCGCACGAACTTGCCCCAGAGGTCGACGGTGAAAAGCGTCGAGGCGGAGTTGATGCCGGAGTTAAACGTGGACATGACCGCCCCGGCCAGCGCCGCCAGCATTACGCCGCGCAACATGGGCGGCATGATGTTCTTGATCAGGTGCGGATAGGCGAGTTCACCCGCCTTGGACTCGTCGCCACCGGCGCTGGCGAGGATCTCGGGGCCAAAGCGTTGCAAGGCGATGATGCCGGGAATCACGATGATGAAGGGGATGATGAGCTTCATGACGCAGGCGAGGAAGATGCCTCGCTGGCCGTCGGCGAGCGAGCGAGCCCCCAGCGTCCGCTGGGTGATGAACTGGTTGAGCCCCCAGTAGAAGAAATTGGGAATCCAGATGCCCAGAAGCAAGGCCGTCCAGGGCAACTCCGGATCGTCCGCCGGCTTCATGGTGTGCAGCTTGTCCGCGTTGACTTCCTTGAAGCTCCGCCAGCCTTCGGTCAGGCTGCCGCCGGAGACGCCGCCATCTTCGAGGAGCGTGCCGCCGCCGATGAGTTTGAGACCGAAGTAGAGCACGATCGCCCCACCGAGCATGAGGGCGGCGCCTTGGATGAGGTCGGACCAGACGACCGCTTTAAGGCCGCCGTAGATGGTGTAGGCGGCAGCGATAATCCCGATGAGCCAGGCGCCTCCCCACATGGCGAGGAACTCGGCACTCTTCGGCTCCATGCTGAACTGCCGTTCCATCATGCCGCTGAAGTCGAAGACGCCATCGAGCCCGCGAGCGCCGCTGTAGAGGACCGTCACCAGCACCGCGATCACCGTCAAGGCCATGAGGTAGACCGACATGATGGTGCGGGTATTCTGGTTATAGCGGTACTCCAGGAACTGGGGCATCGTGTAGATGCCCGCCTTGAGGAACTTGGGCAGCAGCCACCAGGCGACCACGACGAGCGCGATCGCCGCGATCCACTCGTAGCTCGCCACCGCCAGGCCGAAGGAACCGAAGGCCGATCCCGCCATCCCCACGAAGTGTTCCGTGGAGATGTTGGAGGCGATGAGCGAGAAGCCAATCAGCCACCAGGTGAGCTTGCGGCCGGCCAGGAAGTAGTCTTCGCTGGTCTCCTCCTTCCGGGAGGCGTAGAGCGAGACCGCCACCACGACGGCGATGAACACGATGAAGGTCGCGATGTCGACGAAGCCGAGTTGCACGGTTCGTATCTCCTTGTCCACCGGGGCGAGCGCCCGACAAAGAGAGTCCAGCCGCAGCGTAGACTCACCTCTAAGTCCAGAATGCGGCCATCATAATCGCTTTAGCCCCGCCGCGCACAAGGGATAGGAGTGCCGGCACACGCCGCACCCCTTCCCGGGTTGGGCGAGCCGTGGCCTCCCCGCCAGCGGCCCCAAAGCGCGGCGGCGGCGACTCTCGCGCAGAAAGCCAGGAGCGCGGGCGTCGAGCCTCCTCCGCTAGCCACTTCGACCTCACAGGAATAGCAAGCCCGCCGCTGCGGTTCGTCAGGTAGGTTCGTCGACAGCTTCTTCCTCCGATGTACCCGCAGCGCCAGCCTGCACCCCATGCGCCCGTCGACGAGCTGCCACCGCGACCCGCTTGCCCGGCCTGTCCCCCGACCAGCGAGCGGGTCGCCATTTGCGCACACCCACAGCGACACACGAGCCGGACTCACCCTTGTGGGGGTTCAGCCTTCGATGATGCCCAGGGGCTTGCGCGTCACCCAGCGACCGCGTGTGAAGTCGGGAATGTCGATCGGACCGCTGCGCTTGGCGACGGACTGCTCACTCGTCTCGCAGATGACGCTCCAGGCGGCGGCGTCGTAGACATCCATGTCCATCGGCTCGCCTTTGAGCAGGCACTGGATCAGGCGGTAGTCCTCGATGAAGTCCATGCCGCCGTGCCCGGCGCCCGCCGCCTTCTCCTGGATGGCAGCCCACAGGGGGTGCTCGAACTCTTCCTTGTAGGTGTCGAAGTCCTCCCAGCCGTGACCGGGGCTGCGACCCTCGATGTGGATCTTGGGATCGGGGTACTTGCGGGCGATGCCGCGGGTGCCCTGCATCATGATGGCCCGGCTGTAGGGGCGGGGCAGGTTGGTGTCGTGGATGAGCGTGATCGTCCGGCCCAGCTTCGTCTTGATCAGATCGACGTGCACATCGCCCAGGACGTAGGTCTCAGAGCGGAAGGGATGGTCCTCGGGGTAGTGGTCGCGGGCCCAGTTCTGCAGGCCGCGCGAGTTGCTGCTCATGGCCACGATGTAGTCGAGTTGGTCGCCGCGGTTGATGTTCAGGCACTGGGCGACCGGTCCCAAGCCGTGCGTCGGATAGAGGTTGCCGTTTCGCGTCTGCGAGTGGGCCCGGCGCCAGACGCCCTCGTAGCCCATGTTGAACTTCACGCCGCGCAGGTCGTGGTTGTAGGCGCCCTCAGCGTGGATGATCTCGCCAAACAACCCCTTGCGAACCATGTTGAGGATCATGAGCTCGACGTAGTCGTAGCAGCAGTTCTCCATCATCACACAGTGCTTCTGATACTTCTCAGCGGCCTCGACGAGCTGCCAGCAGCCCTCGGTGGTGATGGAGGCGGGCACTTCGACAGCGGCGTGCTTGCCGTTCTCCATCGCGGCGATGCAGCCAGGCACGTGCCAGCGCCAAGGGGTGGCGTTGAAGATGAGATCGACATCCTCGTTCTCCGAAAGGCGGACGAAATCCCACTCGCCGCGGGTGTAGAGCGTCGGCTCGGGCCGGTCGCCCTCGACACACCAATCTCGCACGCGCTCGGCCCGCTCGGGGCGGATATCGCAGACGGCGACGACTTCCACTTCGGGCATGCGCAGGAAGTTGCGCACGTGGCCGCCGCCCTGGGCCCCAACGCCTACGAAGGCCATGCGGACGCGCTCCATCGGTTCGTTGGTGTATTCGCGCATGGGCGCAGGCTTGAGCCGGCCCGGCAGGTCTGCCTGGGCCTTGCCGACCGCCACAGCGCCCAGCCCGGCGACCGCCGACATCTTCAAGAAGTTCCTGCGATTGGTCGCCCGTGTGTCGTCCGGTCCCTGATTCTGCTGCGTCATGGCTCGTGCGTTCCTTCTACCAGCGGTGTGCTTTGAAACGCGCAACTGTTGTTGCGACATTGAGTTGCCAAGAAATCTCGCCGAGCGGCGAGTTCACCTATCATACCGGCTCGTCGCCTTTGCCCGCAAAGAAACACCCCCTTCGCAGCGGATCTTCTCACCCATGACCAAGCCCACGCTTGTTGTGCTCGCCGCCGGACTGGGCAGCCGCTACGGCGGCCTGAAGCAACTGGAGGCGATCGGGCCGGACGGCTCGACGATCATGGACTACTCGGTCTATGACGCTCTCCAGACGGGGTTCGGCAAGGTCGTGCTCATCATCCGGGCCGATATCGAAGCGGATATCCGGCGGGTGGTCGTGCCCCGCTACCAAGGTCGACTCGCGGTCGAATTGGCCCCGCAGCGACAGGAGGACCTGCCCGGCAGCTTCGCCCCGCCCGCCGATCGCCAGAAGCCCTGGGGCACCGGCCACGCCGTCTACGCCACCCGGGCGCACGTCGCTGAGCCCTTCTGTGTCATCAACGCTGACGACTTCTACGGCCGGCGGTCGTTCGAGGCCATCGCCGAGTTCCTGAGAGGGCTTGGCCAGGAGGCCCCGCCCACCTACGCCATGGTGGGATTCAAGCTCCGGCACACGATGTCGGAGATCGGTTCCGTCTCGCGCGGGATCTGCCGCCACGCTGACGGACAGCTCACCTCGATCATCGAAACGACCGGCATCGAGCGTCAGGGCGAGGACGGCGTCGTCACCGATGAAGCCGGCCGGACCACGACGCTGCCCGGCGAGACGCTCGTCTCCATGAACCTCTGGGGCTTCCCCGCCTCCTTCCTGGAGCAGATCGAGCTGGGTCTCGTCGAGTTTCTCCGGGAGCACGGCGAGGAAGCCAAGGCGGAGTACTATCTGCCGGCGGCGGTGCAGGAAGCCATGCGGCGGGTCGGGGCCCGGGTGCGGGTCCTGCCCACGGACGAACGCTGGTGCGGCATCACCCACCCGGCTGACCTGGAGCAGATGCGGCTGCACATGCGGGAGCTGATCGCCGCGGGTGTCTACCCCGAGGAACTGTGGACGTGAGCGTCGGCCCGGACATCCCTGCCCTGGCGGCGCGGTTCGAATTCGCGGGGGCGGTGCGGGAGGCCACACACCTGACCGCGGGCCACATCAACGACTCCTTCCGAATCGTGTGCGCTGCCCCGGGGCACGTCGAGCGGGTCTACTTCCTGCAACGCCTCAACACCGCCATCTTCACCCGGCCCAGGCTGGTCATGGAGAACATCGCCCGGGTGAGCAACCACCTGCGGGCCAAGCTGGAGGCGGCAGGCGAAGCCGATGTCGATCGGCGAGTGCTACGGCTGGTGCCAGCGAGGGACGGGGACCTGTGGATTGAAGACGCCGACGGCAATGTCTGGCGGGCCTACGACTTCATCTCCGGCACGCGGATGCAGACCACCGTGCGCTGCCCCGCGGAAGCGGCGACGGCGGGGGCGGCCTTTGGCGAGTTCCAGGCCCTGCTTGCCGATCTCCCCGGCCCGCCGCTGCACGAGTCGCTGCCCGGTTTCCACGACACGCCGCAGCGGTACGAAGCGTTTGCTGAGGCCCTGGCTGACGATGCGCACAATCGGGCCGCGGGTGCTGCAACGGAGATCGAAGCGGTGCTGGCACGGCGCGAATCGGCAAGCCGCCTGATGGATCTGCTCACAGCCGGCCAACTCCCCCAGCGCGTCGTACACAACGACGCCAAGCTCAGCAATGTCATGCTCGACGAAACGACCGGCGAGGCCCTCGCCGTCGTCGATCTCGACCTCGTCATGCAAGGCACAGGGCTCTTCGACTACGGCGACATGCTGCGCTCGCTCACCACCGACGCTGCCGAGGACGAGCCGGACCCGAGCAAGGTCGTCTTGCGCCCTGATCTCTTCGAATCGCTCACGCGCGGTTACCTGCGACACGCCCGGTCGTTTCTGAGCGAGACAGAAGTCGCCAACCTCGTGTGGTCGGGGCGCATCATTACCTTGGAGCAGGCGGTGCGCTTCCTGGGTGACTACCTCGCGGGCGATCGCTACTACAAGACCAACCGGCCGAATCAGAATCTCGACCGAGCTCGCACGCAGCTCAAGCTGCTCGCCGAAATGGAAGCGCGCGAGCCGGAGATGCAGCGGCTCATCGCTGAGATCATCACTGCTGGAGAGGAGTAGACCATGGGTCTTTCGCAGGGTAGGGAATGCCGCGCCCCACGGAGGCTGATCGTCCTGGCGATCGTGGCTTGTGGATCGGTGGCGCCGTTCGCCTGCGCCCAAGTCTCCCCCCCCGCTGTTTTGCCGGTGTACGAGCGCGAAGCGGGCTCGCTCCCGACCGCGGACTGGCTGCTTGACAACGCCGGCTTCAAGGCGGCCGCTTACCGCACCAACGACGAGCATGAGCTCGTCCTGAGCAACGGTCTCATCTCACGCCATTTCCGCCTGGCGCCGAACGGCGCTACGGTCGCCTTCGACAACCTCATGACCGGCGAGACGATCATCCGCGGCGTCAAGCCGGAAGCGATCCTCACGCTTGACGGACAACGCTTCGAGGTCGGCGGCCTCAAGGGCCAACCGAACTACGCCTACCTGGATCCCACCTGGATCGATGATCTCACCTCGGATCCAACCGCCTTCCAGTACATCGGCCACGACGTCGGCCCCATCGAAGCACGCCTGGAGTGGAAGCGGGTGCGCCACCACGCGCCCGATACGACCTGGCCGCCCAAGGGCGTGCACCTGCGCATGGATTATGCCTACGAAGCGCAGGCAGCCCTCGCTGTCGACGATCGTCTCCCCAGCTCCCAGGGGCGCGAGTTGCTCTTCGAGGATCCCTTCGACGACTTGTCGGATAGCTGGCGCCCCCACGCTTCCACGGCGCACGCCCGCAGTTCGTTCCTCAACGAGGGCAAGACGGGCGAGATCTACGGCCTTGCCAACACCTGCATCTTCGTCGAGCGCGACTTGCCCGCCGGCACCCGCCTCATCGAAGCGACGATCGACGTGGGCACGGATCGCAGCGCCAGTTGGGGGCCGGGCATCGGCCTGGTGCTGCCTGAGCGCACGGTGAAGTTCAACCTTCGCCCCGGCGCCATGGAAGTCGGCGTGTACGACGGGCGAGGCGAGCGGCGCGCGGCGCTCCCCCAGGGCGTGGATCTTGGCAAGCCGATTCCGCTCCGGATCCGCCTGGAGAGCGCAACCGCGGTCTGCCAGGTGCAAACGCAGTCGGGCATGTGGGTGACCTGCCTCGAGTTCCCCTTCACAATGCCCAAGAGCGGCGCTAATCTTCGCCTCGGCAAGCTCGGTTACGCCGGCGACGATCGCGACCACGAGAACCCCGGCGAGCTTGTGCGGCTGCGCCTCCTCCGCGCCGCCGCCTACGGCCCGTTTGACCCACACGCCGTCTCCGACCTCGCGAACGAGCAGCGCAAATACGACGACCTCCTCGTCAGCGTGCACTACAACCTCTACGACGGCATCCCCTCCTTGTCGAAGTGGATCACCGTCACCAACATAGGCGAGACGCCGGTCCGGCTGGACTCGTTCACCTGCGAGTCGCTGGCCTTGGTCGAGTATTCCTCCTGGGTCGAGGATCGCGGCGTACCCATGCCAAGGCCCGACTTCCATGTCGAGTCGGACTACTCGTTCGGCGGCATGAGCTTCCACAACGCTCGCCGGGCTGCGGTCCGTTTTGTCCCGGATCCGGAATACCAGACGCAGGTCCATTACCAGCGGCGCAACCCCTGCCTGCTCGAGGTGGGTCCCGAGCTTGGCCCCGCCCAGGTGATCGAGCCGGGCGAGACGTTCGAGTCCTTCCGCGCCTTCGAGGCCGCCTTCGACAGCAGCAATCGCGAGCGCCAGGGACTCACCATTCGCCGCCTGTACCGCACCGTCGCGCCCTGGGTGACGGAGAACCCGCTGATGATGCACGTGCGCTACGCCGACTGGGACACCGTCAAGGCGGCGATCGACCAGTGCGCCGAGGTCGGTTTCGAGATGGTCATCCTCACCTTCGGCAGCGGCTTTAACATCGAGAACGACTCGGACGAGTACCTCGCTGAGATGAAACGCTACGCCGACTACGCCGAAAGCAAAGGCATCGAGATCGGCGGATATTCGCTGCTCTCTTCGCGCCGCGTCGGCGGTGGGCACGACGTGACGCTCCCGGAAGGACAGCGCCCCACGTTCGGCAGCGCCCCCTGCCTGCACAGCGAATGGGGCCACGACTACTTCCGCAAGCTCTACCAGTTCTACCAGCGCACCGGTTTCAACCTGCTCGAGCACGACGGCTCCTATCCCGGCGACGCCTGCGACTCCACGCATCATCCCGGCCATACCGGCTACGACGATTCGCGCTGGAAGCAGTGGCGCATGATCACCGACTTTTACAAGTGGTGCAGGGCGAACGGCGTGTACCTGAATGTGCCCGACTACTACTACTTGGCCGGCACCTCAAAGAGCGGCATGGGCTATCGCGAAACCAACTGGTCACTCCCGCGAGCCCAGCAGGTCATCCACACGCGGCAGAACATCTTCGACGGCACCTGGACCAAGGCGCCCAGCATGGGCTGGATGTTTGTGCCCCTCACCCAGTACCACGGCGGCGGGGCGGCGGCGACGATCGAACCGCTGCGCGAGCATCTCGACCACTACGGCCGCATGCTGTCGAGCAACCTCGCTCTCGGCGCCCAAGCCTGTTACCGGGGGCCCCGCCTCTACGACAGCGAGGAGACCCGCGATCTCGTCGGCGAATGGGTCGACTGGTACAAGAAGTATCGTGACATCCTCGAGTCCGACCTGATCCACGGCCGGCGCGCGGATGGTCGCGACCTCGACTGGATGCTGCACGTGAACCCAAGCTTGCCACACAAGGGCATGCTGGTCGTCTTCAATCCGCGCGACGAAGCGATCAAGCGCGAACTGACGATCGACCTGTACTACACCGGCCTGACGGACCGGGCCACGATTCGGCACGAGGGCGGCGACGCCCAGCACTTCACGCTGAACCGTGAATACGAAGTGACGCTGCCGGTCACCGTCGAGGCGGAAGGCATGACCTGGTTCGTCATCGAGTAGGAGACTGCGGCATGTGTCATTCCCGCGCAGGCGGGAATCCAGGCGAACACCCGGTGGTTCCGGGCGCGGAACTGGATGCCCGCCTACGCGAGCATGACGTGTCGGCACCGTCAGGAAGTCGTCTCGCGGATCTCACCACCGTGAAAGAGCTGTGCGCCGGAGACGGGCATTCGTTCAATGCCGGGCCCGCTGTAGTCGAGATCAAGTCGCTGGCCGCCACCCTGCTCGAAGAAGTCAACGCGGATCGTGTGCAGTCCCGCTTCCAGGGCGATCTCGCCGCTCTTGGTGCTCGGGCCGTGCAGGCCGTCGTGATCGATCACATCTTCACCGGCGACAAGCAAGCGACTGCCATCGTCGGAGGTCAAGTAGAAGGTGTACACGCCCGGCTCGGCGACGTTCAGGTACCCCTCAAAGACAAAGCCGAAGCGATCTTCCACATGGTCGAGATCAGCGCTGACCACCGCCGCCACACCCGATCGCACCGGCGTCAAGGCGTCGAAGTCGGGCAGCTTGTTCCAGTCACCTTCGTAATACCGGTATGCCAGGCCCACCTCCGCGCCGGGCACCTCAAGCGGTAGCTTCGGCCCGATCTTGCGGAAGCGCCGCTCGATCGGCTCGCTCACCCGGCCGTTAGGCAGCACCGTCACCGCCTTGATCGTCGTCGAGTCGTGCAATGTCAGCGGCTGGCCGAATACGTGTGGCGACGTGATCGGATCGGAGCCGTCGCGCGTGTAGCGAATCTCCGCATCCTCACGCGGGGAGAACAGCGTCAGTGTCAGCGTCTCCTCGAAGGCGCCGACGGCCGGCGCACAACTTGGAGGGTCGACGTAGTACTTGACACCCAGAGCATCCAGTCGCCGTTCGTGGTCGTCGATGCGGGTTTGGAAGTCAGCCCAATCGCGCTTGGCCTTGGGCGACCAGGTGACTTCCGCCAAGGCCGCCAGCCGGGGATAGGTCATGACATCGACGCGATCCTGCGGGATGTGCTCCGTCCAGACGTTGCCTTCCGCTCCCAGGATGTGGGCCGCCTCCGCGCCGGTCAGCTCCTCGGGCGTCGGCTCGAAGGCGTAGATCTGCTCCAGCGTGATGACACCCATGTAGCCAAGGCGAGCAGCATCGGTGGACTGCGGGTAGTCCAGGTAGCAATGCGAAGTGGGCGAGGCGATGACATCGTGCCCCGACTTCGCCGCCGCGATCGCCCCGTCCATGCCCCGCCAGGATTGCACCGTGGCGTTGGGCGCCAGCCCGCCTTCCAGGATTTCATCCCAGCCGATCAGGTTGCGGCCGTTCTCGTTGATGAACGCCTCCATGCGGCGGATGAAGTAGCTCTGCAGTTCGTGCTCGTCGGCGAGGCCTTCATCTTCGATGCGCTGCTGACACTTGGGGCAGGCCTCCCAGCGGGTCTTGGGGCACTCGTCGCCGCCGATGTGGATGTATTCGGAGGGGAAGAGCTCAAAGACCTCGGCAAGCACATTCTCGAGGAAGGTAAAGACTTCGTCGTTGCCGGCGCAGTACACCTCGCGGTGCACGCCCCAGCGGGTGCTGACCTCGAAGGGCCCCCCCGTGCAGGAGAGATTGGCGAACGCCGCCAGCGCCCCCTGGGCGTGTCCGGGCATCTCGATCTCGGGAACGATGGTCACGTAGCGTTCTTGGGCGTAGGCGATGATCTCGCGCACATCGTCTTGTGTGTAGAAGCCGCCGTAGCGTTCTTCGCCGCGCCAGGCGCCGATCTCGGTGAGCTCCGGATACTGCTGGATCTCGATCCGCCAGCCCTGGTCTTCGGTGAGGTGCCAATGCAGGACGTTCATCTTGTGGTAGGCGAGCAGGTCGATGTAGCGCTTGACGAACTCCTTGTCCATGAAGTGCCGACCGCAGTCGAGCAGGCTGCCTCGCCAGGAATAGCGCGGCTGATCGGTGATCCGCACGCAAGGCACGCGCCACAGCACATCCTGCCCGGCGGTCTGCTCCGGCTGGGCAAGCTCCGGCGGCAGGAGCTGACGAATCGTCTGCAGGGCATAGAACACGCCGGCCGCCTCGGGAGCACGAACGACAATCGCGGCAGGCGTGATCGTGAGTTCATACCCTTCCGCGCCCAGCGTCGGATCCGTGGCGCTGGTGCTCAGCAGAATCGTCCCGGCGGGAAGGCCCGGTTTGTCCGGTCGCTCGACGGCGATCGTGAGCCCGGTGCCGAGCTCAATGAGATCAGCGAAGTAGGCGCCGAGGCGCTCGACCTCGGCTCCGCCGTCCACGACGATTCGCGTGTGCTCCGAGAAACGGAAGTGGCCCTGATCGACCGCTACCTCCGCCGGCACCGGAACCAGCGTCACCTCTCCATCGCGACCCATCGCTTCACTCCACAAACCAAGTACGGCAAGCAAGCCTGCCAGCAGTGTCATCTTCATCATCCACCTCGGGCCACGTTGACTTCGCTCGTGTCGTCACCGGTCACCTTGCCCCAGAGGGCGATGAGTGCCACCGTCGAAGCGATCGCGATCACCGTCAGCACCAGGGCCGGCAGGTACTGACCGTAGATCCAGTAGCCCGTGGCGAAGAGCGCGCTGTAGACAGCGAGGCAGCCGAGCACCATGCAGAGAATCCCGGCTGGCAGATTCGAACGGCCCTTCTCAGCGCCGGTGATCGTCTCGCCGTCGCGCTCGGCATCGGTGACGACCTTTCGCCAACCCGGCCCTCCGGGGCGCGTCAGCTTGTAGAAGTCACGCAAGGTGCGGGTATCGGAAGGCGGCGTGACGAGGGCCACGAACAGCCAGCAGATCGTCGTGAGGCCCACGCCGATCACGAGCTTGTGCCAGTCGAGCAGGTCGCCGGTCGGCCCAAACGCCATGTACAGCGCCACCACGAAAGAGACGACCATGGCGGTGAGTTCGCTCAAAGGGTTGATGCGCCACCAGAACCAGCGGAGGATGAAGAGCAGGCCCGTTCCCGCTCCGATCTGCAGCAGGATGTTGAAGATCTGCAGGGCGTTCTCCAACGCCAGCGCCAGCACACCCGTCAATACCATGAGGCCAACCGTCGAGGCTCGACCGACCCAGACCAGTTCCTGTTGGCTGGCTTCTGCATTAATGAACCGCTTCCAGAAGTCGTTGACGAGGTAGCTTGAGCCCCAGTTGAGATGGGTGGAGATCGTGGACATGTATGCCGCTACCAGCGACGCCACCACCAATCCCAGCAGGCCGACAGGCAGGAACGTGAGCATGGCGGGGTAGGCGAGGTCATGCCCCAGCTTGTCCAATCCGGTTTCCGGGAAGGACTCCTTGATCGCGGTCAGACCCTTCTCTTGAACTACGAGCGCCTCGATGCGTTCGCGAACCTCAGGCTCCACGGAATCAGGATTCGCCGTCCAACTGTCAACCAGGGGCGCCAGTTCTGGGCTCTTGAGCGCTGCGGTTGCTGCCTCCCGGTCGGTGAGGGAATCAAGCGGGAAGATGATCATCGAGCACAGCGCCACGATGATCCAGGGCCAAGGCCGCAAAGCGTAGTGAGCGGCGTTGAAGAACAGTGTCGCCCCGATGGCGTTCTTCTCATCCTTGGCGGAGAGCATGCGCTGGGCGAGGTAGCCGCCGCCGCCCGGCTCCGCGCCGGGATACCAGACGCTCCACCACTGCACCGCCAGGGGAATCAGGAGCAGCGTCACCACCGTGCCCATGTTGCTGCTGCCGTCCGCGTTCTCGAAGGCGGGAACGATGGACAGTTTGCCCACCAGACTCTCATGGCCCAGCATGCCGGTCAGCCCGCCCACCTCCGGCTGCTTCAGCGCCACCACCGCCGCCGCGATGGCACCGACCATGGCGATGATGAAGAGCAGGAAGTCCGTCAGTACGACCGCCCGCAGACCACCGAGCGCGCTGAAGATGACCGTCACGACCGAAGCGATCAGGATGGTCTCGATTGGTTCGAAGTCGAACATGACGCGGCCGATCTTGATCGCGGCCAGCGTCACCGCCGCCATGACGGTGATGTTGAAGAAGAAGCCCAGGTAGATGGCTCGGAAGCCGCGCAGGAAGGCCGCCGTCTTACCGCTGTAGCGCAGCTCGTAGAACTCCACATCCGTGGTCACGCCCGAGCGCCGCCAGAGCTTGGCGTAGATGAAGACGGTGAGCATGCCCGTCAGCAGGAAGGCCCACCACATCCAGTTGCCCGCGACGCCGTGCTGCCGCACGATGTCGGTGACGAGGTTGGGGGTGTCGGTGCTGAAGGTCGTCGCCACCATGCTCATGCCCAGGAGCCACCAGGGCATGCTTCGGCCGGAGAGAAAGAACTCCGAGACGTTCTTCCCAGCTTGCTTGGTCACCACCACGCCGATGGCCAGCGCGATGACGAAGAACGCCCCGATGATGATCCAGTCAGGTGTCTGCAGTTGCATGTGTGTGCGCTTCCTCTACCTGCGGGTTGTCAGGCTCACTCTCGCAGCTTAGCGACCGCTCGGGACGCCGCCTCTATCGCTGCCTTGGCTTCGTTCACCACCCCCGCCGCCGGCTCGGCGTTGGCTCGCTCGAACGTAAAGTCTGCCAGCGCCCGGTCCAGCCGCCCCATCTCCGCCGCCGCCTCGTCACCCGCCCACTGACGCAGCAGGCGGATCTTCTCGAAGTCCTGAATCCCCTCGCGCAGGCGCTCAAAGCGAATCGAGCTGCGCCCCCCGGGATAGACCAGGAAGCAGTCGCCCGAGGCCCAGGTGACATGCTTGGTGTCGTAGAGCGGGTCCTCGGTCCAACTGTCGTAGGCCCAGCGGAGGAATCCCGTCATGCCCCGTCCTGCTGCGTACAGCCCCATCCAGGCCGATTCTGCCGGCGGCGAATTCGTAAACGTGTTGGGCCGACCCGGAACGCAGCAGACATAGAACGTCGTCGCCAGTTCGCCGGACGCCTCCGCCCGCTCCGCCCCGATCGTCGTGTCCAGGGGCGGCGTGATGTAGACGCACCAGTCGTCAATCTCGCCCTTCAAGACCGGCAGGTTGCTCCCGGCAAGGGCGATGCGCAGCTCCGGGGCGACGCGGTGAATCAGATCAATCGTCGGCCGCATCATCTCCAAAGGCCGCTCGTCCATGGCGATCGCCGTCCGCGTCAACCAACCCTTCTCGCGCAGGTGAGCGGTGAAGGCCTTGAGGAAGGGCGTCCAGAGCTTGACGAACGTCGCATCACCCGCTTTGAAGTCGATGTACGCATAGTCCCCCGTCGCCGCCTCGCGGTAGCGCACGCGATTCGTCCAGGGCACCATGGAGTAGCAGTTGATCCAGTCATCCAGGCCGCAGGTCGCGCCGAACTCGACGTAGCGATCGAAGACCGAGAAGTCGTACTCCCAGGAGCCATCCTCGTTTCGGACCCACTCGACCATCGAGTCGTAGGGATCAAAGGTCTGCGTGCCCCAGGGACGATGGATGATCGTCGTGGTCAGGCACTTCTGACCGGCCTCCGCCAGCAACTGAAGGTGCGGCCGCAGCAGTTCCAGGTGAGCCGGCGACCACAACTCGACGCGGTGGTACCGGGCCACGGCGTAGGGATTCTGCCAGAGATCGAGATGAAAGACCCAGTCGGCGGGCGCAGGCAGCGTCAGCGGCAGCACCTCAAGCTCCACATCGAAGGCCAGGCGCACGCCCCCCGCCGCTCGCACCACGACGTCGCCCCGGTACAGGCCGGGCCTGGTGTTCGCCGGGGTGTCGATGCTGAGCCAGATCGGCCGGGCCGTCCGGGCCGGCAGCGTCAGTTGCGGCGCGTCGTCCAGCACATCCGCGACGAGTTCTGTGTCCGCGAGGACGTAGCGGACGAAGCGCGGCTTCACTGCCGAGGCTGGGATCGTCCTGCCGTTCGCCGCCGTCAGGTCGCTGGCTTCCAAGCGGACCTGCGCCAGCTCCTCCGCCGTCCAGACGAGAAGCTGGCTCTGCACCCGCTCACCACGCCAGGCGGCTGTCCGCCAGCTTCGCTGGCTGCGAGCCAGGCCCGGCACCGCGTCGCGTTCGTAACGCCGGTCCAGCGAGGCCACCGCCCCGTGCAAACCCGGCCGGACCGCCGCCCAGGCCGCCTGCCGGTCCGCCTCGGCCTGAAGAATCGCCGGGTCGAGGTCGTAGGCCTGGATCTCCACGATGTGTCCGCCCGAGTTGTTGCCGGCGGAGTTGCGGGTGAAGGTGGTGCGGAGGTATCGGACGGTGGTGGGGTCGAAGGTGAAGAGTTCCCCCGCTGCCGTCGCTGGGGTGGTGTTCCTGGTCTGATCGACCAGCAGCCGCCAGGTCTCGCCCTCCGCGGACCCCTCGATGCGGTACTGGTAGAACCGCTGGTTATCCCAGTAGGTCCAGAGACGAATGGCGCTGATCGGCCGAACCTCGCCCAGATCCACGGTCAGGTCGACGGGGATGTTCTCCGCCGCCCAGTGGGCCTCCGCAGCCTCGGCTCGGCCATCGACGGCGAAGGCCGGGGCCCGGTCGGACCAATGCGGCGAACCGCTCACCGCCTTGTGCAGCAGCAGGTTCTGCTCGGCCTGGAGGGCGGCGGGCGGATCCGGCTCGAACTGCGGATTGGCCAGGCGATCCCGGGCAGACGCGGGGCTGAGGAGCCCGGTGACGAGCACGAGGGCGAGCAGCAGGGAACAAGGACGGGAGGGGAACATGGCAGATCACCTGACCGACTGGTCGATTGTGGGCGGCGTGTGGGTCACGGGAAGGCGGCGCATCCAAACGACCGCGACTGACCTTGCCGGGACACCGCTGAGGAGCGGTCATGGTACTGACTTGCCCCTCCTCTCAAGCCGCGGCTTAGCGGTGGGACCACCGGATTGGCGACGGTCCCAGGCGAAGTCGCCTGAGGACCCCGGGGGCCGAACGACAGGCCTTCCAGAGTCGGAGAGGGCGTCTGCCGAGGCCCGCAGTCCGGTATTGCAAGCTTCGGCAGCCACGTTGGTTATCAGACAGTCGCAGCGCCCGGAGCGGGGGTCGGTGGGGGATACGGCGGCCTTTGTGAAGATAGGTAAATCTGCCGAGGTTTTTGTCACTTAAACCACGCAATCGACCTAAGCGTCCTTGACCACGCGCAAATGTCTGTCATTGTGTGGGATGCATGGTTGGTTGGAACGGTCTCCCGCATCCCCGGGAGAACGACTTCGTTGCGACACCACGCAACGGGAACAAACGTCAATGGCTGTTGTCGCCTTGCGCGCCGCAGCCAGATTGGAAGAACACATCAGCTAACTCCACTCGATCGACTTGCGACGCGACGCCTTTTCTGCCTGTTCGTGAGAGTGTGGTTGGGAAACGTTTCCTAGAGAACCTTTGGAGGAAGAAACTATGAAGATTTGTGCAGCTGCAGTGATCATGCTCGCCGGTACGACTTACGGCGCCGTGATTCTTGCTGAGGATTTCGAAGGTGGGGTCATCCCCGCCGACTGGACGGTCGTTGACAACGCGGGCGGCGGTCTGGTCTTCCAGATCTTTAGCCCCAGCACCATCGACGGCTCCATGTACATGGCTGGCTGGGACAGCGATGCTGTCGCCGGCGACTACGACACCGAGCTGTGGACCCCGGCGATGAACCTGTCGGGCGCCCCCGACGCGGCCTTCACCTACAGCGCTGACTACCAGAACTTCGCCGGCTACGACTACTTTGATGTCGATGTCAGCTACGACGGTGGCGCCACTTGGGCCACGCTGGTCAGCTACAACGTCGATATGGGTGTCTTCACCGAGACCCTGACGCTCAACGGCGGCTCAGCGAACACCCACGTTCGCTTCCACTACTACGACCCCACCGCCACCGGTGACTGGGACTGGTACGCCTTTGTCGACAACATCTCCGTCGAAGCCGTCCCCGCTCCGGGCACCCTCGCTCTGCTCGGCCTCGGTATGGTCGCCCGTCGTCGTCGCTAAGACGGCACCCGTTTGTCTTCCTCAGCCGCGTCGCACCTGCTGAGACAAAATCCGCCCTTGGCGGATGGACAAACCTAGGCAGATCTCGAACCGACCCCCACTCCCCCGGGGGTCGGTTTCTTTTGGCGCCGCCTCCCCTGCCCTGAGGCAGAGCGCTATTCCAAGGCAGAGCCAGGCGTCGCCCTGGGTATCCGCCCCGCCTCTCCCCTACGCCACCGTTTAAGGAATCTCCCGCAGGTACACGTCGTACCGCACCGACTTGCCGCGCACCTGGTGACTGAGGCCCGGCCCCAGCTCCGGGGCGCTGCCGTGCCGCTTCACCACCACCCGCCGGGCCCCGCACGCCAACGCCGCCTCCCACAGTCGACGCGCGCCCGCCGGATCCTCCCGTCCCACCAGCAGATGCAGCAGCCGCATCTCCTTCTTGACCAAGGCCGTCTCCCGCCGACGGGGCGGGAACATCGGATCGAGGTAGACGACATCGGGCACCTCACCCTCGGGCAGGTGGACAAGCATCTCCGCTGCATCGCCGGTCTCGATCGTGAGCCGCGCCGCCGCCTGGCCCAGCCGAGGTGACGCTGCCGCCCGCCGCAGCCCGTCACGGACGAGGTCGACGAGCACCTCGGATCGCTCGCAGGCCCGCACCTGACATCCCAGGCAAGCGAGCAGGAAGGCATCGCGCCCCAAGCCCAGGGTCGCATCCAACACCCGCAGGCCGGGCTCCTTGACGCCGATCGCCCGGGCCAGGGGCAGCTTGCGACCGGGCATCTGCCGCAGGCGATAGCCCAGGGGGCCGCTGAGAAAGTCAACGCGCACGGAGCCAATCGAGGGATCATGGATCGCTCGCGCCGCCAGTCCCTCGGGCCCTTCCTCGAGCACGATGTCGTCGCCGCTTGCCATGGCGCCAGGATAGCCCACGCTCGGGCGAATTGGCGTGCCTCGGCCGGTGGACACGAGGGAGTCCGGGGTCAACAATGTTCCTCGAAGCGGCTCGTGCCGCCGTTCGAAGGATCTCGCCGCACGCGTTCTCCCTCGACGTTGCCTCACCACCTACGCTGGAAGAAAGGGATCCACACATGTCCTGCCTCGTCACCAAGGAAGCTCCCGATTTCACCGCTCAGGCGGTCATGCCTGACAACACCTTCGCGCCGTTGACACTCTCGGAGCACCGAGGCAAGTACGTCGTGCTCTTCTTCTGGCCGCTCGACTTCACCTTCGTCTGCCCTTCCGAGATCATCGCCTTCCACAAGGCCCTCGATCAGTTCCAGGAGCGCGGCGTCGAGGTGATCGGCTGCTCCATCGACTCGCACTTCACGCACCTGGCCTGGAAGAACACCCCGGTCAACGCCGGCGGTATCGGCAACGTCCAGTTCCCCCTCGTCTCCGACCTCAGCAAGGCCATTTCCAGCGACTACGGCGTGCTCTTCAACGACTCCATCGCCCTGCGCGGCCTCTTCCTCATCGACAAGAAAGGCGTCATCCGCCACGCCGTCATCAACGATTTGCCCCTGGGCCGCAACGTTGACGAGGCGATCCGCATGGTGGACGCATTGCAGTTCCACGAGATTCACGGCGAGGTCTGTCCCGCCAACTGGAAGCCCGGTGAGGACGCCATGAAGCCCAACGCGAAGGGCGTCGCCGAGTACCTGGCCTCACACGCCTGAGTCAAGGCGAAATACTGGCAACGCAAGAACACAAGCGGGCACCCCACCTGGGATGCCCGTTTTCGTTGGCGCCGTCGGATCTGAGCGGGCGAGCTCAGAGCTCCGTTCGCTCCAAGAACGCGGCGACAAGCGCTTCCACGCCTTGCTGGTCGGTCGCGTCAAAACGTCCCTTCTGCGGACTGTCCACGTCGAAGACGCCGAGCAGTCTGCCCTCCTTGACGAGCGGCACGACGATCTCGCTGTTGGAGGCGGCGTCGCAGGCGATGTGACCCGGGAACGCATGCACATCCTCGACCAGAACGGTACGCCGTTCCTGCGCCGCCGTGCCGCACACACCCTTGCCCAGCCCGATGCGCACGCAAGCGGGCCTGCCGCAGAACGGGCCGAGGACGAGTTCGTCGTCTTCAAGGAAGTAGAAGCCGGCCCAGTTCAGCTCGGGAAGGCCGTGGTAGACAAGAGAAGCGAAGTTGGCGCTGTTGGCGAGCGGATGCCGCTCGCGCTCGAACATGGAGCAGGTTTGCTTGCGCAGTTCGTTGTAGGTGTCACTCTTATTCATGGATCGCATGTTCCTTGCGGAAGCAACGCTAGGCGTAGCGGCGGATCGTCGCCAGGACCTGGGCCTGGTAGCCGGAGCCGAAGAGCAGCAGGTGATTGAGCAGGTGGTAGAGCTGGTAGATGTCGAGGCGCTCGCGCCGCTGCGTGCCCGATTCGGGGATGAGGCTCTCGTGGATGGCGAAGACCGCCTCGGGGAAACCGCCAAAGAGCTGCATCATGGCGATGTCCGCGAGGGCGTCGCCGATCGAACAAGCCGGGTCGATGAGCGCGATCATCGCCTCGCCGGATTCAGTCATCGTCGGCAGGGCGTTGCCGCTCCACAGATCCCCGTGCAGCAGACTCGGCCGCGGCTGGTCCGGGATGAGCGTATCCAGCCGCTCAAGCAAGCGCTCCAGCTCGCGCACCTCCCCCGCGCCCAGCCGGCCGGCGTCGCGGTTGAGCTTGCCCTGGTGGCCCAGGCGATGGACCGCGTTGAACTCCACCCAGCCGTCCGTCCAGGCGTTCGGCTGCGGCGTCGGGCCGAGGTGGTTGTCGCCGGCGAAGCCGTAGCGCGCGCCGGCCTCCGCCAGATGCAGGCCCGCCAGCGCCTCGGCGAAGCGGCTCCAGGCCTCCGCGTCCGCAGCGCCGGGCGGCAGGTAGGGCATGACGAGCACCGCGCACTCGTCATCGCCGGCGCATCCGATCGGCGTGGGCACACAGACGGTTTCCGTCGCCGCGAGCTGCGTGAGGCCCAGCGCTTCTTCTTCGAAGAAGGCCAGCGCCTCCGCCGAGTTTGACTTGATCACCACCAGCGCGCCGTCCGCGCAGGTCGCCCGCTGCACGGTGTGGATGCAGCCGCCGGACAAGTCCACGAAGTCGCGGAGCGGCGAGCCAACGATCGATTCTGCGAGTCGCGTAGCGCTCATGGGGGGGAGAGGTGTTCGAGCAGGCCGGCGCAGCCTGCCCGGATGATGCGAAAAACGTTGTTGAAACCGTCGTCCCCGCCGTAGTACGGATCGGGTACATCCGGGCTGTCGGCGTCGGGATCGAAGTCGCGGAGGAGCACGATGCGTTGCGGTTCCACGCCCAGGGCCTGCACGCCGGCGGCGTTGTCGCGGTCCATGCAGATGAAGAGGTCGAAGCGCTCGCGATCGCGAGGGGTGAGTTGCTGGGCGCTGCCGGACAAGGGCACGCCTTGTTCCTGAGCGGCCTCCGCGGAGCGGGCGTCGGGCGCTTCCCCGACGTGCCAGGCATGGGTGCCGGCACTCTCGACCTGCAGGCCGTCGAGCTTGCCTTGCTGGCGCGCGAGATGCAGGAACACTGCTTCCGCCGTGGGAGAGCGACAGATGTTGCCCATGCAGACAAAGACCAAGCGTGTGGGGGTGGAGGGGGTTGTGGGGCTGGATTCAGACATGGCCCGCCACGATAGCGAGTCGCGGCAGAGGCACCGACAACGGGAGCGGAAAAATGGCGCGGGGGGGTGGGTCGAGCCGCCTCAGTCAACGGGGAACAAAAGTTGGGCCGTCGAGGGACCGACATCGGCCGGCATCCCCACCCGCGTCATCCGTTGGCGCTGGTGGGTGATGGTCTCGCGCTCACGTTGTCCGTCTATTTGTTCGTCCCTTTTCCAGGACGGGTTGTCCCTTATTCCGGGGTTCGCTTCGAAAAGCTTCCCATCTCCGGTCCTGTAGCCCCCAGTCCGCCAAGCCTGCCACCAAGTGCAGTAGGCCGCCCCTGCTTCGGGCGGCCTACGCGTCACTTATGAGGAGTGGAGGAAAGATGAACAGCCAATGAGGAGATCACATCGCGTACTGCTGCGGCACACACGTGCCTTGAAGACCGCTGCGGATCTATTCGATCGGGCAGCGGTGTGTTCCGAAAGGTTGCTTGTCAAAGGTAGCCACAGGCAGCGTATGGTAAGGCTCGAATCTCGCGGCTCCTTGGTGCGACAGTGCCTCCTCAACATCCAACATCGCTCTGTCGCACACTGGCCGAGGAAGGGCGGGTGCTGGACCATCCAGCAGTTTCTCACATCGGTGGTGAGTCCCATCCTTGTCTGGCGGCTCCTTGGCATGTCGCTCTGGCCGCCGGGCACTCGTTCGGCCGTTTCATTCAGTGTTTACCTGGCTCCTTGTATTGCTTGGGCAACCTCGGGTGTCTGCAGATCCTATAAGCGAACGCCGTGCCAACTCACAGGTGGGCCCCACGCCACCCACGCCGGTCCTTTATTGCGACCTGGATACAAACTGAACAGTTATCCGGGCACAGATGGACACTTGATGATCAGAACGAAAGCCAAAAGCGCTGATCTGGGTGGGTGATCGGACCTCCGGGGCAGGTTTAGGAGATTGTGGTACGCGGCAGACGGGCTCGGCCGTAGGATGGCAGCGGGAGACGACGATGAGAGAAGCCAGCGCCAACGCCGCCAGCCAGGACCATGAGAACACGCCCGAAAGCGGCGGCACAGCGGTCGTTGACGCGCCCACGAAGGCGCCCCGCCCTGTCCCGACCCGCACGCCGCCCCGGCAACTTCCCCAGTGGCAGGTGCTGCTGCACAACGACGATGTCAACGAGGTGCACTTCGTCGCTGAGACGGTGTTCAGCCTGACGCCGCTCAGCAAGGTGGAGGCGGCCAAGCGAACGCTGGAGGCCCACCAGCGCGGCCTGTCGCTCTTGCTCGTCACCCATCGCGAGCGGGCGGAGCTGTACGTGGAGCAGTTCCGCAGCAAGCACCTGACCGTGACGATCGAGCCGGCTCGGTAGGGATCCGTTCGCGGCTCAGCCGTCAGCCTGGCCTTGTCAGCGAGCGAGGTGGGAGAACGCCATCGCTTCGTGGGAATTCTCGGCATCCTTCCGGTGCCAAGCGCATACTTGCTGGTGTGGAACATCTGCTCAAGGGAGGATCACCATGCGAATCCATCGAGGCTTCACGCTCGCGGAACTCGTGGCGCTGCTCGCCATGCTGGCGCTGGCGGCGTGCATGATCACACCGACGCTCGCCCAGGTGCGTGGCCCGGATGCCCGGAAGCAGCGCTCGACCGCCAACCTGCGCCTGCATGGACAGGTCCTGGCGCTCTACACGAACACGCATCGCGGGGAGGTCCTGAATCCGTTCCGCGGTCCGTGGCATAACGCGCAGGTCTGGACGATCCGCCCGCCCTGGGGTGGCCCCTGGAGCATGGGCGGAGACGCCTACGCCTACCACTGGGGCGACCTGATCAGGCAGTATTACGAGGACTACGAACGGGCCGATGTCTTTGCAGCACCCGGCGATCTGGAGACGCTGGACACGTTCGCGAGCAACGGGGACGAGCCGAACTGGGTTGCTGACATTTCCTACTGGTACAGCCCCACGATGTTCTTCTCGCCACGCCGCTTTGCCGAAGCGGACGGCGGCGACACCGCCACGGGCGCCGAACCTCAGAACGTCTATCGCAACGAGATGGCCGACATGCGCTTCCCCTCGCGCAAGGTGGTGGTCTTCGAGAAGCAGGATTTCACCACGCCTGAGAAGCTGCTCTTCGCGCATCCCGACGCTCGCGTGGGACTGCTGTTCGGCGACGGCTCGGTGACCGAGTCCGACAATCCACCGCTCTACGACACCATCGACGCCGATCCCACGCTGGCTCCCTCCGGCGGCAACTGGGCCGATGCGTTGGGTCTGATCACGCACGGCATGGACAACGCGAGTTCACCGGACGAGCTACTCGAGGATCAGCAGGATCTCTACCCCGCCTTCTACATCTGGACGCGCGAGGGAATTCGCGGTCGCGATCTGTTTTGAGTCACGAGAAGCCAAGAACGACACCGCTCTTGTGGAGCGATTCAGCATGACGAATCAAGGAACTTGCATCAACGTCGCCGTCGCCACCTGCTTGGTCGGTCTGCTTTCCATCGCGGGTGGTGCGAGCGCAAATCCAGATGGCATCGTTCGGACACAAACGATCGCCCGCAGTGGCGAGGCAGCGCCCGGCCTTGATCCGGAGGCGGATTTCGTCCTACTTTGCCGACCAGTCATCAACAACTCAGGCGCCGTCGTGTTCGAAGCCTTGCTCGATCGCGCCATGACTGGTCCGGAGGCGGACAACGGCATCTGGGTCTGGGATGGCTCGACGGTGCGGCTTGTCGCCTGGGAAGGCGACCTGAGTGGCAACTTCGCCCAACTGCAGCCGCCGCAACTGCTGTCGAGCGACGAGGTCGTCTTCATGGCGACGGATGCAAGCGGCGTCGCTGCCATCTGGCGCGAGCAGGTCGGCGTGGCCGAACGCATCGTAGGTCTCGGAGATCCTGTGTTGCCGGATGATGAGTTGCTTGCGGGCTTCCTGACGCAACCGATCCCGGGTCCGGGATTCGTCTCCTTTGCCGCCACACACGATGCGTCGCCTGATTCGGACTACTTCTGGATGTGGACGACGCGATTTGGTTCGCTCGATCTCGTCTTGCCCGTTGATACGACGCTGCCCGATTCCGAATTCGATGCTGGAGAAATTGTTGATCTGACACTGAGCACCACTGGGGACCATGTGTTTACCTTCACATCCGATGTCGATCCCTTGGCCGGCGTCTGGCGCGAGCGAGATGGCGGACTTGTCCAGGTCGTCGATGCACAGGATTACGATCCCAGCGATCCCGACACCTACTACCGTCACTTCAAATGGCTTGCCTGTGGCGATCGTCGCACGGGCTTCTACGCGGAGATCCGGACGGGTGATGTCGATCCTCGCGCCATCTACCTTGCCAATGACAGTGGTGTGCAGCAGTTCGTCACGCACTACGACGAGGCGCCGAACCTGCCCGGCGTGCAGGTACGCTTCTTCAGCCATCCCCAGGTCCTCGACAATGACGAGGTCGTCCTCACCGCCGCCCTGACCGGCGACGGTATCGATGAGTCCAACAACGTCGCCATCTGGCGCGGCGAACCGGATGACCTGCAACTCATCGCGCGCGAGGGCGAGCACATCCCCGGCCTTGCCAGCGACGTCGTCATTCGTGACTTCCAGGCGATTGCGGTCAACGAGGACTACGCAGCGCTTTATGTATCGCTCTTCGGCTACACGGTCGGCGACAACGATCGGGCCCTCATCCTCATCGACGCCGATGGCGACAAGCACCTCGTCACCCGCGTCGGCGACAAGTTCGACGTCGCCGGCGACGGCTCGGACCTGCGCAGCGTCAAGCACATCGGCATGCTCCCCGCTGACCCCGAGCGCGGCCGGTCCCCCCTCAACGCCGGCGGCACGGTCGCCTTCATGCTCGAGTTCTACGACGGCTCCAACGGCGTCTTCACCGCCCATCTCGCCTCGCCTTGCGTCGGTGACATTGACGGCGATGACGACACGGATCAGTCCGATCTCGGGCTCCTGCTCGCCTCCTACGAACTCGATCCAAGCGATCCCGACTTCAACATCGATGCGGATCTCAACGGTGATGGGGCGGTCGGCCAGCCGGACCTGGGCATCCTCCTCGCCGACTACGAATGCGACCCCCACAACCCCCACAACATTTAGCCCCACGTGAACACACCCGGTGCTGCGGAACGAACGCGGAGAGCCCCCCGGTGTATTCACCGGGAGCGAACCTCGGCGGCTCACTGACGCTCGCCGTTTGCGAGTCAGCCACTGAATCCTTCCTTGCGCCCGCGCGGTATAAGCGTGGCGCTCGTGCAGGAAGGAGTGACGGCGGCATGACGAGATGGCACCCGGTGATGCGAAGTTGGCTGACGATGTGGCTTGGCGTGTCGCTCTTGCTGGGGGCGGCGACGACGTATGTCGTCGCCTTTGCCCTGCCGCAGGTGACGCCCGTGCAGCGGTACGAGCTCGTCCCCGATGATGCGGCCCGGGAGGCGGCCTGGAGCGTGGGCTACTTCTGTGCCCGGTTCGAGGCCTTTGGTTTGCGGCGCCTCGCCCTGGACCCGCACCTCGGGGAGCGGCAGACGGCAGCGTCCGCCCGGCCCAGCGCCTTTGTGCGGCGCACATCGAGCGCGATGGATGAGTCAACCGGGGCGGAACTCCTGCTGCGAACGACGAAGTTGGGCGGTTGGACGGCGGTGCCTACCGCGGGGGCGGCTCGGCCGGATATGTGCTACCTCGTCGCCTCGGGCTGGCCCTTCGCGGCGTTGCAGGGGCGCGTGGAGTATCAACTGCTCGACCCGACCACAGCCCGGGTGCAGTGGTTCGCCGGCGGCATGAACAAGCCGACCAAGGCGGCGGGCGCCATGGTGACCGCGCCTCCCACGCCGATCCGCTTGAACCTGGGCCCCGGCATCGTGCCGCTCCGCCCCACGCGCTTCGGCTTCGCGGCGAACACGATGCTGACGGCGGCGGTGTGGCTCACACTGTTCGGCGGGGCCAGGTCGGGTCGGCGACGACTGCGGGCTCGCCGCGGCAAGTGCCCACGCTGCGGCTACGACCTGCGGCAGTGCGAGACGCCCGGTTGTCCGGAATGCGGCTGGAGACGCGGATAACTGCACCCGATGTCGGGGCGCACGGTATTGGTAGCAGGCTTGGAATGAGAGTGGGCGCGACACGCCAGGTCCCAGAACTCCTCGAATCGGAGGTTTCTCGGTTGACCGTGCCCGGAACACGTCGCATTCTGAATCATGGCAAGTTGTGTTGTCTCACAACCCTGCGCACACAGTTCTAATCAACGAGGGCCAGAACATGTCACGGGTATTCGATTCTCGCACGAAACGCCTAGGCGGTATCTCCATCATCGGCGCCGCGGTTGGCATCACGCTCGCCACGCCTACATGGGCGACGGACAACGCCCAAACGCACTTGGTGCAGGATGACCAGGGTACTCGGGTGGTGGAGACGATCACGCCTGCCGACACGCGCTTCTCCGAATTCACATTCGACGATTCCGTTTCTAGTCGCGGCGGCGAGATTCTCTGGCAGAACTACCTGACCGACGCCACCTACACGAGCGCGGAGATCGCCATTCCTCCGGCCAAGCTGGCGATGGGCACCTACCTGAACCCACCCAAGGAAGCGCAGTTGGCGTCGCTGATTGGTGATGGCACGTTGGACTGGACCTATCCCGGCACCAGCTTCAAGGTCGCCGCCTCGCGCGACGGCAGTGTCATCGCCGGTCTCGATGACGATGGCAACCAGAAGCTGACGCTGTACAAGTGGAGCCCCGGTTCGGGCACGCCGGACTGGTCGTATGTGATTCCCGAAAACGCCTCGCCGGGCTCCCAGAGATGCATCATGATCTCGCCGGACGGCTCGCGCATCGCGGTGCTAGTGACGCTGCAGCCTTCCGCAACTGCGAAGGTGTACTACTTCGACCCCGCCTCGCCGACCCCGCTGGGTTCACAGGCGGCGGCAAGCGGTTTCGGCCGGAACCTCTCGCTCAGCGCTGATGGCAAGTTCATCGCCTTCATCGCCCTGGCGACGATTTACGTGGTCGATGTGGACGCCGACGTCATCCGCTACAGCGCTTCCGCCGGCGCTTCCAACGATCCCATCGCCATTTCCGGTGATGGCAACTGGCTGGCCTACGGCTGGACCACGCTTTATATGCGGCAATGGGACGGCTCCACCTACAACATCGCCTGGACCAAGTCGGGCGGCGGCCAGTACATCAAGTCCTGCACCTTCTCCGACGACAGCTCCACCTTCGCCGCCGGCTGGTATCCGCCAAGCACCAACCTGCAGAACCGCATCGACTGCCACGACCCGGCCTCCTCGACGCCGATCTGGAGCTACACCTACGCCATGGGCACGGGCGACTTGCAGGACATTCCCGGCGACCTGGCGCTGACCGCGGATGGCTCCTACCTGGCGGTCGCCTCCTGGGGCGATCAGGGCAACACCAATCCCGAGCTGCACGTCTTTGACACCAGCGACGGTTCCGTGGTCTACACCATCGACACCCCCGGCACCATGTTTGACTGCGACATTGCGGACGGCGGCGACGGCTATGTCTACGTCAGCACCTGCGGCAAGCATATCCATGCCAACATCTCCGGCCGCGGCGGCGACGCCTTCTCCGCCCGCTTCTCCGTTGGCGTCCTGGGCGATCTCGATGGCGACGGCTGCGTCGGTCAGTCGGACCTCGGCATCCTGCTTGCTTCCTACAACATCGACGGCGGCGGCGACCTCGACGGCGACGGCGACACCGATCAATCGGACCTCGGCATCTTACTTGGCAACTACGGCATGGGCTGCTGAACCGGACCTGATCAAGGCACGGCGAACGTCGCGGTTCGCCCGCCGAGACAACCAGATTTCATCGAGGCGCGCCTGGATTCCCCAGGCGCGCCTCTTTTTGGGTGGTTATCAGTCCCCGCCGGATCAAAATGCCCGATCCGCGGTTGTGCAACGCCGGATTGGGCCTACAGTCTATGATGGAGAGGGGCTTCTATGGCCCGCTCTCGCGCCGTCTCTCGGCGCTCCCCCGACAGATCAACCGAACGAAACGAAGAACCAGACAACCGAATTCGAATGAGGAGAGCTTCCGTGCTTACGAGATCCCTTCGCTGTCATACGTGCCTTGCCGCGACCCTGGCTGTCGCATCCCTGGCTGCCGCCGATGCCAACTCGGTCCAGGTTCCCAGCCTGCCGGGTCTGAACGTCAGCCAGACGGCTGCATACGTGCCGGGCGAGATCATCATCACCTTCGAGAACCTGCCCAGCCCGGCTGAAGTCGACGCGCTCGCCGGCGCCTACAGCGCCACGACGGTGCGCACCATGCGCCACGCCCCGCACCCGGTCAACGATCCCACCGGCGTGCATCCGCTGGCCAAGGTGCGGATCATCACCGTGCCGGCCGGCTTCGACGTGCCCGCCCTGGCCGCCGAGATCCAGAGCCGCCTGGATGTCAAGTACGCGAATCCGAACTGGCTGACCGAGATCGCCTTCGAGCCCAACGATCCGTTCTATGTGGACAACACGCAATACGGCCCGCAGATCATCGATGCCCCGGCCGCCTGGGACATCACCATGGGCGACGGGAGCCTGATCGTGGCCGTCGCCGACACCGGTTTCAACTACAGCCATGAAGACCTGCAGGGCATGCTCTGGGTGAACCCGGGCGAGATCCCCGGAAACGGTATTGACGACGACAACAACGGCTACATCGACGACGTGAACGGCTGGAACACCTACAGCGGCAACAACACCATCTGGGATGGCAACAGCCACGGCAGCCACGTCTCCGGCAGCATCGGGGCGATCACCAACAACGGCATCGGCATGGCGGGCATGGCCAACGTCACCATCATGCCCATCAAGGTCTTCTCCGACGGGGGCGGCGGCAGCTGGGAAGCCATCGTCGAGTCCCTCTACTACGCCGCCGACAACGGCGCCTCGACCTACAACATCTCCGGCGGCGGCGGCGGTGGCACCGGCGACCTCGATGACGCCGTGGACTACGCCTACAACGCCGGCCTGCCCGTCGTCTGCGCCGCGGGCAACTACAACTCTTCCAGCAACTTCTTCCCGGCCGCCTACACCAACGCCATCGCCATCTCCGGCACCGATCGCTACGACGATCGCTACGGCTCGTCCAACTACGGCAGCTGGATCGATGTGGCCGCCCCCGCGGTTGATGTCTACTCCTGCGAGAACAACTCGAGCAACGCCTACGGCTACAAGACCGGCACCTCCATGGCCTGCCCGCACGCTTGCGGTCTGACCGCCCTCTGCTTGTACGTCGATCCCAGCCTCACGCCCGATGACATCCGGGCCCTCCTCCGCGACAACGCCGACGACCTGGGTAGCTCTGGCTTTGACATCTGGTTCGGCTACGGCCGCATCAACGCCGCCCGCACGCTGCAGGCGATCGACGTCGGTTGCCCTGAAGACCTGACCGGCGACGGCTACGTCGACCAGGCCGACCTCGGCGAACTGCTCGGCCACTACGGCCAAGGCGCCGGCGGCGACATCGACGGCGATGGCGACACCGACCAGGCTGACCTCGGCGCCCTGCTCGGCAAGTTCAACGAGCCCTGCTGATTCGCCGATCTCACCACGATTGCGCCACACCAGCGCTCCGGTCCGCCGGGGCGCTTTCTTTGCGCCATGACCTTGGTCGGCTGCCGCTGGTACGTTGCCCGCAAGAACGGCGGTTACAATCCCATCCGTGCCTGAGAACCCTGCCGACATCTCGATACGCAAGCGTCATCCGCTCCTCCGCCTGCTCAGCTACGCCCGCACCTTCCGACCCGCGATCGTGCTGGCGTCGCTATGCAGCGTGCTTAACAAGCTCTTCGACCTGGCGCCGCCGGCCCTGATCGGAGCGGCGGTCGACATTGTCGTGCGCAAGCAAGACTCCTTCATCGCCAAGCTGGGCGTCAGCGATGTCAAGCAGCAGCTCTGGCTGCTCGCGGGGCTCACGCTCATCATCTGGATGCTCGAATCGCTCTTCGAGTATCTCTTCGGCGTGCTCTGGCGCAACCTCGCCCAAGGTCTGGAACACGAAATGCGCCTCGACGCCTACGGCCACATCGGCACGCTCGAACTGCGCTACTTCGAAGATCGCAGCACCGGCGGGCTCATGTCGATCCTCTCCGACGATGTGAATCAGCTCGAACGATTCCTGGACGGCGGGGCCAACGATCTGCTGCAGGTGCTCACCACGGTCGTCGTCGTCACCATTGCTTTCTTCATGTTGGCTCCCCAAGTCGCGGCCCTGTCGATGCTGCCCATCCCCTTCATCATCTGGGGTTCCCTTGTCTTCCAGAAGCGCATCGCCCCGCGCTACGCGGACGTGCGCGAGAAGGTCGGCGACCTCAACGGCCAGCTTGCCAACAACCTGTCCGGCATCGCCACCATCAAGAGCTTCTGCGCCCTGGGCTACGAAGAGAAGCGCATGGGACAACTCAGCGATGCCTATCGGCAGAGCAACCGCCGGGCGATTCGGCTCAGCGCTGCCTTCTCGCCGCTCATCCGCATGATCATCGTTGTCGGCTTCACGGCCACCATCATCCTGGGCGGTTACTACGCGCTCGACGGTCGACTCTCCGTCGGGGCTTACAGCGTCATGGTCTTTCTGACGCAGCGCTTGCTCTGGCCGCTGACGGGATTGGGAAGAGTGCTCGATCTCTACCAGCGAGCCATGGCTTCGACGAACCGCATTCTTGACTTGCTCGATACCACGCCAACCGTGACGGATGGGCCGGAGAGCGTGCCGGTCGAAGCGGTGCGGGGCGCGATTGAGTTTGACCGAGTCACCTTCGCCTACCATCCCGGCAAGCCGATTCTGCGTGAGGTGTCGATGTGTTTCCCCGCCGGCGAAGAGTCGGCGATCGTTGGTGCGACCGGCTCTGGCAAGACGACAATCGTCAAACTGCTCCTGCGCTTCTACGAAACCGACTCGAGCGGCGAACTTCGTGGCGGCCGCATCGAGCTTGACGGGAAGGATGTGCGAGAGTTGAGGCTCGAGAGCCTGCACCGAGCCGTGGCCCTCGTCAGCCAGGATACCTTTCTCTTCCACGGCACGGTCAAGCAGAACATCGCCTACGGCCTGGCGAGCGGCCCGGACCACGACCCCGATGCCGTCGAAATGCAGCAGATCATCGATGCGGCGAAGGCGGCGGAAGCGCACGAATTCATCACCGACCTGCCTTACGGCTACGACACCATCATCGGCGAGCGCGGACAGAAGCTGTCCGGCGGGCAGCGGCAGCGACTCTCCATGGCTCGTGCCATTCTCAAGGATGCGCCGATTCTCATCCTCGACGAGGCGACGTCTTCTGTCGACAACGAGACCGAGGCCGCGATTCAGCGCTCGCTCCAGCGCATCAAGGTGAATCGCACCACGATCGTGATTGCCCATCGGCTGTCGACGGTTCGCAACGCTGACCGCATCTACGTGCTCAACCAGGGGCGCGTCAGCGAAGTGGGCAAGCACGACGACCTCGTCGAGGGCGACGGCATCTACGCCACCCTTTGGCGTGTGCAAACGGGCGAAGTGCTGGCAGCGCCGGACGGGTGATCCACGCTTGTTAGCCCCCGGTGAACACACCGGGGGCACGACGGGTAATCGTCGCTTGAATCCAGTCTTGGAAGCCGCGGATGTGCGGCCCCATGTGTATTCACGTGGGGCTAAATGGGATGCGACGCGAGACCGTTTCGATCACTCACGCCCGTGGCCGCACTCGGGACAGCCGGGCTCTTCGCAGCCGCGCAAGTCGTAGCCGCAGTGCGGGCAGAGAACCCGTTCATCGCGCGCAGCCATCCAGGCTCCGTACTTCGCCACGACGAGTCTCCTCGCTACGGGAACGGTGCGGGGCGCCGTGAGCGCGGCGAACCAGAGCAGCGTGAAGAAGAGGGTGTCAACGATGAGCCCCGCCCAGCAGGGCACAAACGGCAAGGCGGCGTCAAGCTTCTGTCCAGAGGTGCCCATGAGCCAATCGGGCGGCTCGAAGGCGCCGTGAAAGTCCCGGCGGGCGCCCCTCGGACGCGTTCGCCACCAATGCTGGCAGCGCATGGGCCAGCCACTTCGTGCTTCCGTCCATGTGTAGGAGTGGCGAATATGAGCAGGCACGGCCGCAGTCGCCTGGACTTCGAGGACATAGCTGGGCGCCACACTTGGCGGGGCGGGCTGCCCTGCACGCCAGCTTCGGCGAGCCACGCTCCACGCTGGCGCGAGCGCGTGATCCAACTTCCATCGCGTTGGTAGCGGCCGCTCATCCGAGAGAAGGACGCTCATGTGCCACTCATCGCATCCCCAACCAGCGCGGGGGGAGACATTGACATAGGCCGACGGCGGGACGGGCGGCGACTTCGGCAGCGTTGTGGGCCTGATGGTGAGAGGCGTGATCCCCAGATGTTGTGGCACGACATACACCGCGCACGCCCACGCCAGCAGCCAGGTCGTGACGAAGCCGAGCAGAAGCGACAGCAGAGCGAGGAACACCACGCGACGAGTCAGCCAGGTTCGGCCTCCCTCCCGAGTCATGGCGCCATGGTCCCGCAGCCGAGCCGATCGCACAAACGACATCCGATTCCAGTAAGACGCTGGTGGGCGATGCCACCCTATGGCACGGCCCTACCGCTCTTCAGCGCCTCGAAGCGCTCGGCGAAGGCGTCGAGCAACTGCTGCTCCAACTCCGGTGAGCCGTGGTGGCCGAGGCTCGCCTGCGCCGAGGCACCTTCGGCCGTGCGGCGGATGATGAGGTAGCCCGGATCGTTGCCGGCGGTGAGCAGGCGATAGACGTGCGTGCCCGCATCGGGCTGGGACTTGGCTTCGATGGTCAGTTCCGCCAGGCCCACCGCCCGGGCGACGGCCGCCGCGGCGTAGTCAAAGTTGCCCGTCGCCTCGATGGTCGGACCCTCGATGATCGGGATGGTTCCTTCGCGGATTTCTCCCGCCGGGCTCAGGTAGCCGAACTGCCGTGACGAGTCGCCACAGCCCAACAGCCCAAACACAAAGCAAACAAAAGCGGCGGGCAACAAGGAGTGGAGGCGGGCGTTTGACATGCGTCTGCTAGAATAGCGGCGGCGACGGGGCTGGATCGACGTGATCCACTCCGACGCCGCGATGGAGAGCATATCGGTTGGACATCACCATCGAGATTCCACAAGGCGTCGAGCGCGTGCTCATGCTCGGCCCAGGTGAAGCTCATCTGAAGCAGATCCGCCAGGCGCTTGGCGTCGACATCGTCGCGCGCGGGAATATCGTGCGCCTCTCCGGCGCGGAAACACCTGTCTGCGCCGCCTCCACCGTCCTCAGCCAGATCGGGGCGGCGGCGAGCAAGCGAATCAGCCTGAACCGGGATCAGATCGGTCACGCCCTCGATGCCGCCACCTCGACGCCCAGTTGGCTGGACAACGGCGGCGGTCGAACGGCGGCCCTGAAGGCGGCCTGGATTCCCAAGGGTGACGACCCCCATTTTGAAGACCAGCGGACCTCGATGCCGACCATCGAGCCGGAGACGGAAGACTGGGTCGGCCACATCGACGTCTATGCCGCCGGCCGCCAGGTCCGCGCAAAGACCGATGGCCAACAGGCTTATCTCGAGGCGATCCGCACCAGCGACCTCGTCTTCACCACCGGGCCGGCCGGAACCGGCAAGACCTACCTGGCGGTGGCGGCGGCGGTGCACCTGCTCAAGATCGGCCGGGTCCGGCGCATCGTCCTGGCCCGGCCGGCCGTGGAAGCGGGCGAGCGCCTGGGCTTCCTGCCCGGTGACTTGCAGCAGAAGGTAAACCCGTACCTGCGGCCGCTTTTCGACGCCCTGCACGACATGATGGACTACTCCACGATCAGCCGTTTCATCGCCAACGATGTCGTGGAGATCGTGCCCCTGGCCTTCATGCGGGGACGGACGCTGAACGACGCCCTGGTGATCCTGGACGAGGCCCAGAACGCCACCGTGGGGCAAATGAAGATGTTTCTCACCCGTATGGGGGAACAGTCGAAGATGATCGTGACCGGCGATACCAGCCAGGTCGATCTGGAGAGTCCGGACGAATCGGGACTGCTCGATGCCTTGGATCGGCTTACGGGAGTCGAGGGGATCGCCTTCGTGCGATTGCGCACCCGAGACATTGTTCGTCACGATTTGGTCCAGCGAATTGTCGATGCCTACGGAGCGGATGACGATAGATCAGATAACCGCACCGGACGCTGATCCTGTTTCAGCGTCCTGGCGCCAATGAGCAGCTAGATGGCGAAGACGTCCTCAGGCAAACCGGCCGGTGAGCGCACCACCTCGCTTCTTCCCCGGAAGAAGTCGAGCGGGAAGTCGCGCCGCACCGACGTCCGCCGCAGCGCTGTGGCAGGGACGCCCAGTTGGCGCAAGGCCTTGAACGAGCCGGCGTTTGTGTACGGCGTGGGGATCGTGGTCCTGCTTGCCATCGTCGCCGCCACGCTCGTCAGCACCTCCCGCCGGCAGCAGTGGCTGGTGGCCGGCGACATCGCGCCGGAGACGCGCATCGTCCGGATCGATTTCGAGATTCCCGATGAGATGGCGACGCAGGAGGCCCGCGAGGCGGCCCGCGAAGCCACCCCCCTGCACTTCCGCTTGGAAGATACCCGCCTGGGCTCCATCCGAACCGCGCTCGAGGATCTGCCGGAGTACCTCTCAAAATACGAGACGTTCGAGGAGTTGGATGACGACACGAAGTCGCGGTTCGGCCTGGACGCAGCCCGCTTCCGCGAGGTGCGCGATTGGGCCAGCCGCAACGAGGAGTGGAATGAGCGCATCACCGATTTGCTGGATCGCGTCATTCCCTCCCGACCCATCCTGAGCGAGACCGATGTCGCCGACGCGATCGAACGCGGCATCATGGTCGTGCGCGACACCGAGGCGGGTGTCGAAACAGTGGAGATCGACAGCAGCGACGTGCTCCGGGCCAACGGCAAGCCCGATGAGGCCCGTTCGCTGGCCCGGGCTGCCGGCTTCACCAACGCCGCTGCCGACGTGGTGGCGCATCGTCTCGCCATCCCCGCGGAACCCACCTTCAAGATCGATCCGGCGGCGACGTACGCGGCCCGCGACGCCGCCGCCAAGGCGGTCCGCCCCGAGACTGAAGAACATCGCCAGGACGAGATTGTCTATCGCCGCGGCGACGTGGTGACCGAGGCGCAACTGTCGCTGGCCCGCCAGGAAGAGAGCACCTATCGTGCCGGCTCTCCGATGATCGCCCGCTGGGGTTCTCGCCTGGGCCAGATCGGCTTGCCGGTGCTGCTCGTCTCGGCGTTGTCGGTGTACCTGTACTTCTTCTATCCGCGCGTGGTGCGCAACTCGCTCCGCGTCCTGGCCCTGGCCGCCTCCCTGGCGCTCCTGTTGCTACTCGCCTGCACCTTGAGCGTCGCCGACCCGCATTCGGTGTACCTCACCGCCCTAGCGCCGATTATCTTGTTCGGCATGACCCTGGCGATTGTCTACGACCAGCGCCTGGCCATGGCGGCGACGGCGATCTTCGCCTTGCTCGTGACCACCGCCGTCAACCAATCGATCGGATTCTACGTTCTGGCTCTGGCCGGGACCGGCATGGCCGTCTCCCAGCTACCCGAAGTGCGCCAGCGCAACACCCTCATGCGGGCCGGCATCCTCGCCGCCGCCATGCTGGGACTCACCACCTTCATCGTGCAGTTCCTGGAAGAGCCGCTCGTCCCCGGCGTGGTTCGCGCCATCACCACCGATGCCGCCCTGGCGGCGCTGTCGGGCCTGCTCGTCAGCCTCTTTATCCTCGGCATCCTGCCCACGATCGAACGCCTCTTTGACGTCACCACCGGCCTCAAACTCGTCGAGCTGCGCGACACCAAGCAACCGCTGCTGCGCGAACTGCAGCAGCGAGCCCCCGGGACCTTCAACCACTCGCTGACCATCGCCAGCATCGGCGAGAACGCCGCGGAAGCGATTGGCGCCGATCCCCTGCTGACCTACGTCGGCGGGCTGTACCACGACATCGGCAAGATGAACAAGCCGGACTACTTCATCGAGAACCAGGGATCCGGCTACAACAAGCACGCCAAGCTGCGCCCCGCCATGTCCTTGCTCGTCATCGTCGGTCATGTCAAGGACGGCATCGAGATGGCCCGCGAGTTCGGCCTGCCGCGGCAGATCATTCACTTCGTCGAGTCGCATCACGGCACGACGCTGGTCGAGTACTTCTTCCACGCCGCTCGCGAGCAGGCGGCGGAGCATCCGGAACAGGACGCTCCCTCGGAGCTCGAGTATCGCTATCCGGGGCCGAAGCCGAGGACGCGCGAGGCGGCGATCCTCATGCTCTGCGACTGCGTCGAGTCGGCGACGCGGGCCATGGCCGACCCCACCCCCTCCCGCATCGAGTCACTGGTGCACGAGCTGGCTCGTCGGCGTCTGCTCGACGGTCAGTTCGACGACTGCGCCTTGACGCTGCGTGAACTCAAGCTGATCGAGGGCGCCATCATCAAGAGCATGTGCGCCATCTACCACGGCCGCATCAGCTACCCCGAGGCCAAGGATGCCAAGACGAAGGACGAGCGCCGAGAGGCGACGCCCTCCGGCGAGGCCGCCACCGCCTGAGACTCGTTCTCATTTCTGCACATCTCCTTGCCTAGGCACATCTCACGACGGTGTCGCGCGCACTTCCTGAATCGGAGCGCTGCTTCTCGGAGGGCCCCCGGTATACTCGGCAGACCAGATTGGAGGTGGACGCATGGCACACCACGGCCCCGATCCAACGACGCCGCCAAACGCGGAGCCCGAGTGCAACTCCGGCCTGAGTCGGCGCACGTTCATGCAGACGCTGGGCATTTCCGCCGCCGCCGGGGCACTGACGCAGAACGGTGAGGAGGCCATAGCAGCACAAGAGGCGGCCGGCCCAGCCATCGTCGGCCCCGGCCCGGTGCGGCTGAAGCTGCAGGTGAACGGCGCGCCGACCGAACTCCAGGTCGAGCCCTCGACGACGCTGCTCGAAGCGCTGCGTTTGCATCTCGACCTGACCGGCGCCAAGGAGATCTGCGCTCGCGGGTCCTGCGGCGGCTGCAGCGTGTTGGTCGACGGCAAGCTCATCACCTCCTGCATGATGTTGGCGCTCGATGCGGAGGGCAGCGAGATCACCACGATCGAAGGCTTGGCGGACGGCGACAAGCTCAGCTCGCTGCAAGAGTCGTTCGTTCGGCACGACGCCCTGCAATGCGGCTACTGCACGCCGGGCTTCATCATGGCCAGCCAAGCCCTGCTGCTTGAGAACCCGCAGCCCCGGCTCGACGAGATCAAGAAGGGCTTGGGAGGCAATCTCTGCCGCTGCGCCACCTACACCAACATCTTCAACGCGGTGCTGGAGGCGTCCGGCCAGCAGCCGCTGCGGGATACGGAGGGATAAGCGATGCCACCAGAAGAGCGAATCCCGACCTCGATGCCCGTCGACAATCGCCCGGCCAACCTGGGCAAGTCGATGAACGACGACACCTCGCGCCTGGATGCCGTGGCCAAGGTCACCGGCAAGGCGAAGTATCCGCGCGACACCTACTTGCCCGGCAGCTTGTTCGCCGCCTTCGTGCGCTGCCCCTGTGGCAAGGGGAAGCTCGAATCCTACGATCGGCCGGCGGCCATGAACGTGCCCGGCGTCATCGACGTGGAGATCGAGCGCCAGCGCGGCAGCTACCACGGCCACACCGTGGGGCACCTGCTCGCCGAATCACCGAGCGCCCTGAGACGCGGATTGCGGGCTCTAGCGCCGGAGTGGACCTGGGAGACGGCGAGCCCCAGTTTGGCGGCAGCCCTCGATCCCGAGTTCGAAACCAGCGCCGAGACGACCGAGCTACTCGCCGGCGCTGCTCATGTCGTCGAAGCGAGCTACAGCGCCGAAGTGCAGACACATTCGCCCTTGGAAACGCACGGCGCCAGCATCACGCACGACGGCGAGCAGGCGACCGCCTACGTCAGCACCCAAGGCATCTTCGCCGCTCACGACAGCTTGCGCGACCCCATGGGCTTGCCGAGCTCCAAGTACGAGGTCATTTGCCAATACATGGGCGGAGCCTTCGGCTCGAAACTCAACGGCGCCGGCAAGGAAGGAGCCCTGGCAGCCCGACTCTCCGCCAAGCACAAGAAACCGGTGTATGTCTTTGTCGATCGCAAGGAAGACCACCTCGACACCGGCAACCGCCCCTCCATGCGCGCGGATGTGAAGATCGGCGTGGCGGAGGACGGCACGATCCTGGGAGGCCGCTTGCACACCTGGGGCGGCGTCGGTGTCGCCCAGGGGGGCGGCGGCGCTCGCATTCCCTCCGGCCGGTACCAACTCGGTGAACTGCAACGCGACCACCAGGATGTCAGCTTCAACGCCGGGGCGCCCAGACCTTTCCGCGCCCCGGGGTGTCCGCAAGGAGCGTTCGCCGAGGAACTGTTGCTCGACGAGATCGCCGCCAAGATCGGCAAGGATCCTCTGGAACTGCGAAAGAAGCTGCTCCAATCCGATGACCAGCGCCAGATGCTCGAGTATGGCGCCAGGTTGATCGGCTGGCAGCACCGACGTGCGAACGGTTCGCAGAAGAGCAACCTCCGCCGTGGCTTCGGCGTCGCCACCGGATCCTGGGGACGCTATCGCCCGCCCGCCCAGGCGGAGATCGTCATCCATCGCGACGGTTCGGTGGAGTCGCGCTCCGGCACGCAAGACATCGGCACCGGGCAGCGCACCGTGGTCGGCGTCGTGGCCGCCACACAGCTCGGCATTCCCCTGCATTACGTCCAGGCCCAGGTGGGCAGCACTTCGCTGCCGCCGGGCCCGAGCTCCGGCGGTTCGGTAACGGCTCACAACACCGCCCCCGCCATCATGCAAGCCGCCGACCGCGCCAAGGAGAAACTTCTGCAGATCCTGGCCCAGGACCTGGGCGGCGACGCCAGCGAACTGAGCATCGCGGAGGGCGTCATCGAGCGCGATGGCGAGAAGCTCTACACCTGGGAGGAGGCCTGCCGCAAGATCCCCGGCGACAATCTCTCCGCCCGCGGCGAACGCGACGAGGCGGCGGACCTGGCCTATGGCGGCGAAGGCCACAGCGAAGGCGCCCAGTTCGTCGAACTCACCGTTGATGCGGAAACCGGCGTCATCCGCGTCGAGCGCATCATCGCCATCCAGGCCTGCGGCCGCGTCATCTGCCGCAAGACCGCGGAGAACCAGATCATCGGCGCGGTGGCGCAAGGCATCAGCTACGCCCTCTTCGAGAATCGCCTGCTCGATCGCAACACCGGCTCCATGGTCAACGCCGACCTCGAGTTCTACAAGATCGCAGGACCGTCCGATGTCGGACACATCGAACCGATCCTCTGGACAAAGGGGCAAACGGGCGTGCGCTCGCTGGGCGAACCACCGACCATCCCGACCTCGGGCGCCATTGCCGGTGCTGTCTACAACGCCATTGGTTCGCCGGTGCGGAGCTTGCCGATCACGCCCGACAAGGTGCTCGCCGCTCTGGAAGGAGGTGAAGCATGAACAACTTCGCCGTGGCCCAGGCTCGCTCGTTCGAAGAGGCGCTGACCGCGCTGCATGACAGGGCCTTTGACGAGGCCCTGCCCAAGGCGGGTGGCTTGGATGTGCTCGATCGTTTAAAGGAAGGGCTGCTCGAGGCGGACTTGCTTGTCAATCTCAAGCGCGTCCGCCGCGCGAACGTTGCGGACAACATCGGTTGGGATGGCGACAAGCTCCGCATCGAAGCCAGCACGACGCTGGCCGAGATCGCCGCCTCGCCGCTGCTTAACAAGGAAGCCCCAGTCATCGCTCAGTCGCTGGCGAGCGCCGCTTCACCGGCCGTCCGAAACATCGGTACGGCGGCGGGGAATCTCCTGCAACGGCCGCGCTGCTGGTACTTCCGCAACGCCGAGTTTCCCTGTCGTAAGAAAGGCGGCGAGCGCTGCTTCGCCAAGGACGGCGAGAACAAGTTTCACGCGGTCTTCGACACCGGGCCCTGCGTGATCGTGCATCCCTCCAACCTGGCCCCCGCCTTGATGGTGTGCGAGGCGGTGCTGCATGTCGTCGGCGGTAGTCGCGAAACGATCGCCATTGACGACTTCTTCCACTCGCCCCTCACCGACATCCTCAGCGAGAACGTGCTCAAGCCGGGTGAGTTGATCACGCACCTCACCTTCCGCCCCAGGCCGAACAGCGCCTTCCAGGCGGTCAAGGAGAAGCAGTCGTTTGACTGGCCCCTGGTGATGGCGGCGGTGGCGCTCACGATGGATGGCGAGACGATCACCGAGGCGCGGGTCTGTGCCGGGGCCGTGGCCCCGACGCCGAAGCCGTTGCCTGATGTCGCTCGCGCCCTGACCCGTGTCAATCTTGACGATGCGGCAGCGCTACGCCGGGCCTGCGCCCGCGCGACGCGCAAGTCGTTGCCTCTGAGCCAGAACGATTACAAACTCAAGCTGCTCCCCGTGGTGGTGCGGCGAGCGGTGCTGCAAGCGGCCGGCCGGGACGAGGAGGTGAACGCATGAGCGAAGAGAAGAAACTCAACCTGCAGCCGACCTGTGTGCACTTGCGTCACAAGATGATGTACATCGATCCCGGTCAGCGAAAGGAAGGCCTGGTCGACCTGAGCAGCGATACCGCGGTGCACTTCTGCAACCAGACACTCGACTGCCTGGGAAAGGACGACCAGGCCGCCGGACCGAGCAGTTGCCAGCCGGGCCGCTCTTGCTTTGAGGCGGCGAAGTAGCCCGCCCGGTTTCTTTCCGGCAATCGACCGGTGACGATGAACCGAACGGCTTCGCCGACGAGAGCAGCGCTTGATCAAGTACCTCGGCTCCAAACGAACGCTTCTTCCGGCGATCGGCGAGATCGTCGGGCTCTTTGACGGCGTGCGAACGGTGCTCGATCTCTTCTCCGGGACGGCCCGTGTGGGCCATTCCCTCAAGCGGGCCGGCTATCGCGTCCTCGCCAACGATCACAACGCCTACGCCCACACCCTGGGGCGCTGCTACGTGCAGGCGGATCGAGAAGACGTTGAGCAGGATGCCCAGCGCCTGATCGACGAGCTCAATCAACTCCCTGGTGACGCTGGGTACTTCACCGAGACGTTCTGCGCGCAAGCGCGATACTTGCAACCGAAGAACGGCGAGCGCGTGGACGCGATTCGGGAAGCGATCGCGGCCAAGGGGTTGGAACCGGAGCTGGAGGCGGTGCTACTCGTCTCGCTCATGGAAGCGGCCGATCGCGTGGATTCGACCACGGGCGTGCAGATGGCGTATCTCAAACAGTGGGCCCCGCGGTCGCATAACGACCTGCGCTTGCGGATGCCGGCGGTGCTGCCGCGCGCTGCGGCGGGCAAGGGTGAAGCGCATGACCTGGAGGCGGCCGACGCTGCCAAGACGCTCGAGGCGGACCTGGCCTACCTCGACCCCCCCTATAACCAGCACAGTTACCTAGGCAACTACCACGTTTGGGAATCGCTCATCCGTTGGGACAAGCCGGCGGTGTACGGCGTGGCCTGCAAGCGAGTCGACTGCCGGGAGCGCAAGAGCGATTTCAACTCCAAAAAGAGCATACACCAGGCCATGCAACACCTCATTCAGGTGGTGCGAGCCAAGGTGCTGGTCGTCTCCTTCAGCAACGAGGGGCATATAACTCGCCAGGAGATGGAGGCGTACCTGGCCACACGTGGCGAGGTGTCGGTCTTCGAGCACGACTACAAACGCTATGTGGGGGCGCAGATCGGCATTCACGATCCGAACGGCGTTAAGGTCGGCGAGGTGAGCCACCTGCGAAACAAGGAATACCTCTACGTGGTCGTGCCGACGGGAAGCAAGCGGGACGCCTCTCGGTTGCTCTCTGCCGCCACAGAGAAGTGAGTGACAACACGCCGATTCTGGGGGTGTATGGTCGACGCCTCCAGGGACTGCTGTTGGAGCGTTTTACCTACTTCTCGGGGGAAAGCTCGGAAGCAAAGCGGCGCTCGCAGCAGCCAGCGCCAGGGCAGTTTCGCAGGAGATTGTGACTGGTCGGCCGCCTTCCTCGGGCAGCGTCCTGTTATCTTGTTCGCTCGTGTAGGTAGCAGCAGTCCGCGCTCGGCCCGACTCCCATGTGGGAGCGTGGGTGTGGGTTCCGGGCATGGTCGGCAGTGCGGCCCACGGTAGACGCACACCGGTCGTCGTGATGGACTTCATCGAAGCGCCACCATGTTGAGGCGGAAAGGAGCAAGCGGAGTTGACGACGCCAAGCCATGACGCTGACCAACTACTTCGCAGCTTGACCGAACGAGAGCGCGAAATTCTCACACTCATCGGACAAGGGCACTCCATGCCCGAAATCGCACGCCTGTTGGGGCGAAGCGTGCGCACCATTCAGGCCCATCGCTATTCACTGGGGCGCAAGCTCGAGGTGAAGTCGAGCTTATCCTTGGCGCGCCTGGCCATCGAGTTCGGACTGGCGCCGATCAATCCCAGCGGCGACGGCAACACCGCGAGTTGCCGTGCCCAAGAAGCGTTGGCGGTGATCGAGGCCGGCTCCACCGCCATGAACGACAGGAACTCGCTGGACCAGCTTGTCTGCCATCTGGCCCAGGCCCTGGAACTCCGCTGCGTCCTGGTCGCCGAGCACCTCGAGTCGAATCCCTCGCAAACGCGGGTGATCGCGGGGTGGCTGGACGGTCAGCCGCTGGAGCACCTGACGCTGCCGCGCGCCAACTGCCCCTGCGCCGACCAGACAACCCACGCCGTGCATCGCATCCCCTCAGGGCTCGCCGAGGCGTATCCCAATGTTGACCAGGTGCGCGAGGCCGGTCTCGACTCCTACATGGGCATGGCCCTCGTGGATGCCAACGGTCAGAAGATCGGCACGCTCTCCATCCTGGACGATACACCGATCAATGATTCTCTCTATCCGGAAACGATCTTGAAGATCTTCGCCGCCCGCGCCGCCGCGGAGTTGCAACGATGCCGGGACCAGCGGGCCCTGCAGAGGAGCGAAGCCCGCTACCAGGCCGTCGCCACGGGCGGCGGCAATCCCATCGCCCGCCTTGACGACGAGACCTGCCTCACCTTCGTCAACTCGGCCATGGCGCGGCTGCTCAACGTCGAGACCGACCAACTCCACGGCCAGAAGTTGCTCGACTTCCTCCCACTCGAAGATCAGCAGAGGCTCCTCGAGACCATGGCCCAAGTCGACGCTACCGACGCCTCTCGACCCGTCGCGATTCGCTTCGCGGGTGACCTCGGCTGCAGTTCACCGTGGCAGCTTCAGGCCATTCACAGTGGCGACGACGGCATGGTGGAATACCAGGTCATCGTGCCCCGTGAGGGCTGAGTAGCCTCACCACAAGTCAAAAGAGAGGCCGCGAGGTGATGGCAACCTCGCGGCCTGTTTCTTGCTATCGATCACGGCGCCTCCCGCTGGCGGGGTCCGTTTAGGGACAGGGCACGCCATAGACGCCGAGCAGCGCCCCAAGGTCGGCCTGATCGGTGTCGCCGTCGCCGTCCATGTCACCGCCGCCGTTGACGCCGTAAGCGCTGAGCAGGTGGCCAAGGTCAGCTTGGTCACGCTGACCGTCGCCGTTGAAATCGCCGGGGCAGTCTGGCGGAATGTCGAGCGGCACCTCGAAGCTGAAGGGGTGCAGATCGCCACCGGAATACGAGGCCGTCGATTGGCCGCTGATGGTGAGCAGCGTGCCGGCCTTCACGGTGAGGCGGGCCAGCGTGTAGGTTCCGGTTCCCGTGTTGGCGGTGTCGAACCAGAGGGCGCTCATGGAATTCCCCGTGACATCCGGTCCCTGCGCGAAGCCGGGAGTGGTGAAGTTGGGAGCGCTAAAGAAGCTGTCGAACTCCAGGCTGGGGAAGGTCGCCCAGAGGTTGGTCTGCGGCACCTGACCGTCAAAGTCGGGGTGCTGGTAGAAGAGCCCGTCGACGGAAGCCGTCCCGTCGCTGCTCGTCCAGTCGTCGCCCTCCGTCATGACGACCTGCAGATCGAACGACTGGGCCGCCGCCAAGGTCGGGTCGTCCAACTTGGCGTCGGCGGAGATGGGCGCCTCCACGACCTGATGCACCATGGTCGGGTCGGGCGGGTCCTGCACCAGGCTGAGGGCGGCAAAGGCGTTGATGCGCCCGTACCCGTACTGCGGGTCCCAGCCCGGAGCCCCGAGGTCGTCGGCGGAATCCTCGATGATCTGCCGCACCTCATCACTGGTCAGGCTCGAGTCGGCGGCGCGAATCAGGCAGGCCAGCCCCGCCACGTGTGGGCAGGACATCGAGGTGCCGTCGAAGTAGGTGTAGCTGTTGGTGCCGCCGTTGAAGATGTCGTCGATCGTCGAGTAGACGGCGACCCCCGCCGCCACCACGGTCATCTGCGGACCGGTGGTGGTGAAGCTGGCGAGGTGATCGCGATTGTCGGTGGCGCCGATGGCGAGGGTGTTGTCCCAACGGGCGGGAAAGAAGATCGCCGCCCCGGGGGTGTTGCCGCTGGAGGCGCAGAGCACCATGCCGGCGGCATGGGCGTAGTTGATGGCGTTCTCGAAGTAGCTGATGCCGTCGGGGTAGCCCAGGCTCATCGAGCCGACATCAGCGCCGTGGTCCGCCGCCCAGATGACGCCGGTGCCGCACTGCGTCTCCGTCCCCGAGCCGAAGTCGTCAAGCACCTTCACGGGCATGATGCTCGCGCCCCAGCAGACGCCGGCGACGCCCTGGCCGTTGTTGCTCTCGGCGGCGGCGATGCCGGCGCAATGCGTGCCGTGCGAGATGAACCAACTGTCGTCGGCGTTGCTGCCGCCGTTCTGGGCGTTGTAGCCGGCAAGCAGCTTGTCATTAAGATCGGGGTGGCTATGGCTGACGCCGGTGTCGATGATGGCCAGCGTCACGGAGCTGTTGCCGGTCTCCAAGTCCCAGGCTTCGGGCCCATCGATGTCGGCGTCGGCTGTGCCCGTCTGGCCTTGAATGTTCTGGCCGGTGTTGTGCAGGCCGTACTGATTACCGAATGAGGGGTCGTTGGGGAAGGTGGTGAGGATGCCGCCGATGCCGTCGAGCTCCACCGACTCAATCGCCGGGCTGTTCGCCAGGATGGCGGCAAGAGTCGGCGTATCGGATCCTGCCGGCACCTGGATGGTGTAGTAGCGCTGCAAGCCGAAGCGATCCGCCAGCTCCGGATAGGCCGGCTCGAAGGGCAGCGTCGGCGCGATGGCGCTCACGCCCCAGTCGGCGAGCGTCGCTGCCAACCCCGCATCGATGACCTCGCCGCGAGAGTCGACCAGCGTCCAGGCGCCGTCCTGCGTCCGGCCGGGATTGATCGTCGCCTCGAGCCGTACGATGACGTGGGTGGAAGCCCAGCCCCCGCGCACATCGGCGGCCCGCTGCCAGCCCTCCTCACTCGGGAAATTGGCTTGGCCGCTTGCCTGCTGCGTGCCCGCCGCCACACCGACCAGCGCCAGCCCCGCGATAACATACCTGCCTCGTCTCATGGTCTCTCCTCCTTCGCCGGATATGACAGTTGCTGCGAAAGACTCCAGCGGGTCTGCGTTTTAGTCTGAACCAAGACCGCGCTCTGTCAAGCCCGGCCGACCCGAATGGCGAGAAGTGTGATGTCGTCGGGGCGTGCCTGCAGCCCGGCGAAGCGCCGCGACTCCCAGAGGGCGTGCAGCAGCACCCGATTGGCGTCCGCGGAGGGCTCTTGACGGAGCAGATCGCGCACCGACTGGCCGATCCGCGCCCGGCCATAGGAGCGGTTCTCGAAGTTCATCACGTCGGGGAGGCCGTCCGTGTAGCAGAGCATCACATCGTCGACGCCGAGATCCACGATCCCCTGCTCATAGGTCGTCTTCGGATCGATGCCGATCGGCAGCCCCCCCGTATCCATGGCAGGCAGATCCGTGACTGAGCCATCCCTCGCGACCTTGACCAGCGTCGGGTATTCGTGGCCGGCGTTGACGTAGGTGAGCCGAAGCGTGCCCGGATCCAACACGCCGTAGAACAGCGTCGCGAACTCGTTAGGCTCCGTGTCGCGCGCCAGGGCCCGGTTGGTGAGCGTCACAATCCGCCGGATGTCGTAGATCGTCTGCGCGTAAGCGCGCAGGGCCGAACGCACGGACGCCATGAGCAGCGAGGCGGGCACTCCCTTGCCCACGACGTCGCCGATGACGAAACCAAGATGCCCATTCAGGTCAAAGACGTCGTAGAAGTCGCCGCCGAGTTCCGTGCAGGGAAGGTAGCGGCTGGCCACATCCAATCCGGGGAACGTCGGCGTCTTCGTGGGCAGCATCCGCTGCTGCACGTCGACGGCCAGCTTGACCTGCCGCTGCATCTGCCGGGCTCGGCTCTGCTCTTCCAGCAGGCGAGCGTGGGCGTTCGCCGCCGCCGCCACCTGCAAGACCGTGCGCAAGAGTTCGCGCTGTCGCCAGCTGAAAGCCTGCGATTCATCGCCATACAGCCGGACCGTGCCCAGCCGCCGTCCCTGGTACACCAGGCCGCCGATGAGGCAACTGTTGATGCCTTCGCGCGAGCAACGGTCCGCCCCGGCGAATCCTGCTTCGCTGGAGACGTCACTGACGTAACAAAGTTCCTCGCTCAGGGCCCGTTGGTCGTGCGGCGAGGAACGCAGCGGAATCGCCGTCAGCTCGCAGAAGTGCTGGCTTAGACCCCGGTGCTCCTGCAAACGCAGCGTGCCCGACTCGCTGTCCAACACCCGCAGGGTGCCGGCGTCAGCGCAGGTCACCCGCATGGCGGCGTCAAGGGTGATGCGATGGATCTGCTCGCGCTCGCTGGTCATCGCGAACAGGGCCGTCACCTCGAAGAGCGCATGCAGGTCGGCGGCCCGGCCGCTGATGTCCGCCTGCTTGCTGCAATTCTCGGTGGTCAGCTCTGCCAGCAGCATGACGAGGCGCTCGACGAGCACACGCTCCGAGGAGGGAGCGGCCTTCGACCGATCCTCCGCCCTGAGGCAAATCGCCCCGATGAGGCGGCTCTCGGCATCGCCCTGCACGTAGATCGGAGCGCGAAAGGCGGGAATCGTGTCGGCGTCATCCGCCGCCTCCACGATCTCCTCCACCAGACCGTCCGCGGTGGTGCGGATCAGGCTGCCATCGGCGTTGCGCAGCTCTGGAACATGACCGGTCAGATCCGCCAGGGCAGAGCAGATCCTGGCGAGGGTGCCGTCGTTAATGAAATCGGTCAGGTTCACAGCGGCCTTCTTGCCTGGTGATTCGCCCGTAGCGGACTGAGCCCAGGATAGCGGCGCGCCTCAGGGGCCGCCCCCCGCGCCGGCTCCGGAGCCCTGACCGGAGCCGCCCTGCCACAGCGCCCGCAGCAGGGGCACGAGTTCATCCGGATCGTCGATCGCTTCCAGATGCTCCAGGCCTGAGTCGACCAACTCCGGATCGTTGACGGCGTGCCCCAGGTAACTCAGCAAAAGCGCCGAAGTGGCGGTGAAGCTCGGTCGTTTCTCCAGGCGCTCTTGCAGCATCTCGATGATCTCGTCGAGACGCTCTTGAGAAGGCAGCACCCGCTCGTCGTAGCGGACGGCGAAGACTTCCGGATGGGTCACCACCAGGCCGCGCAACGTCGCCCCGGCGGAGAGGAACAATCCCGCCCCGATCTGCGAGTTCAACTTGCCGATCTTGGCCAGGGGATGGCTCGGCCGGGCTGCCAGCGCCGTGGTGAAGTACGACTCCGCGTCGAAGTAGCGCCCCTCGTTGAGCAGGCTCTGGGCTCGACGCATCTGCTTGTCGAAGAGCGTGTCGGTCTGCCCGGCCAAGTCCTGCAACCGCACATCCTCGCGGATGTTCTTCGGCAGGTAACGCTCGAGCAGGGTGTCGATGTCCGTCGGGTACGGGGTGGGCCTCTCGTCCGCCGTCGACGACTCGAGCGCGGGCTCCTCCGGAAGAGTCGGCTGCAACGCCGAGGTGTCGGTCACGCCGCTCTCCCCGCGCTGCTGCAAGATCTCTGTGAGTTGCCGATACTGCTCCTCAAAGGTGAACATGCGCTGCCAGCGCTCGTCGAACACGTTCTCCGCCTCCGGATCGGCGAGCGTGGAGGGAAGTTCCAAGCCGGTGGTGTCAAAAGCGCTGGCAAAGTGCTCGACAAGGTCGATGTAGGGATCCTGACCCGGCTGTGGCAGGCCGGCGTTGACCCGGTTGTCCAGTCGCTCACCGGTCCGCAGGGCGTTCCCCGAGGTTCGCGGGCCCGGCTGGTTGGCGTCGGCGCCGGGCGCCGGCGCTGTCATGAGAGACTCTTCGAACATACCGCGCAAGCCGGAAGCACCCACCTCGATGACTCCGCCAGCCTCCGTGTTGCTGTAGCCCACGATGTTGCCGCGCAAGGAAGCATCCGAGCTGCGCGCCGCGAGCGAGCGGATGAACACCGAGCCTCGCATCGAGTTGAACGCCGGCGGAGCGCCCACCGGCAGCATCAGTCGACTGACCATCCGGGAGCGTACTTCCTCGAGGTCCGTACCCTCCCCTGACCGCGCCAGCGGATAGTGGGCGAAGCTGTTGGGGTCTGTCTGGGCCAGAACTTGGTGCGTGGAGGTCAAGGAACGAATGCCCCGCAACGCCAGGCCGGAAGCGTAGGAATCGCGGGCGAACCGGTAGAGGTCGTTGCTCCCCAACTCGCCTCGAAAGTCCCGGGGGGCCGTGTAGCCCAAATTGTCGCGGAAGCTGCGATTGGCGACGTTCCCGGTGAGGACGGCGTTGCGGAACATGTAGACATCCCGCTCACTGAGGGCCGTGGGGTTGATGCCCTGAGTCCCCGCCTGCAGGTTGTTGTCCAAGGCGTACTGGGCGTGGGCGGCGGGGGCCAGGCTCGCCAGCAGCAGCACCGACATCACCAGACGCCTCGGGGAACGGTTGAAATCCGGCTTGTTTCTCGTCTCGTTCATGTCCCTATTGTATCGGGCGGCTTGCCCGGGACGCTGGACTGAACTCTCAGAGCCGGCCCAAAGCCCTCGGCTGCTCCCTGCCCGCCGATTTAGGGTGGTTTGGCTCGCCTAAGCGCCGAGCTCGACCCGCGTCGCCGGGGCCGAGAAGTCCCGGAGCACCTCCTCGACGTCATCGCCGGGGACGGGCACGAGGTAGTAGATCAACTCCCCGGCGCACCAGGTGTAGATGTGGACCTCGGCCCCCTCGCGGACCAACTCGTACAGGGACCCCTCACTCATATCCGCCGGGGCCTGGCCGTGCTGCACGAAAAGACTGAGCGGCACCCGGCCGCTGGGCGCCTCGCGGGTGTAGACGTAGTGCAGCGAGGGGCCGTAGTAAGGCACAGCGCACTTGCCCGCCCCCTCGAACCGGTAGCCACTGCCGCTCAGGGACGGCGCTGGGGCCTGGGTGCCGAGGTACTCCGACAAGGTGGAGGGCACTTCGCCGAGCTCGCGACACTTCATCTTGCCTTTGAAATAGCGCCCAAGATCCCCGCAAATGCGAGCCTGGGAGTCGACGAATTTGAACACCCGGGTGCTGGCCTGCTGCAACGTGATGTCACTGCGAGGGGAAGGCAACCCGTTTCGGCCCTGCCAGGCCAGGAAGCCGGACACGCCCACCAGCAGCGTCAGCACCGCCGCCAAGGCGTAGCGGGTGAGGCGCTGGCGGAACGAGTAGATCGGAGCCGGGGCCGGGGCCGAGGTCGCCGGAAGCGCCGGAGCCGCCGGGGCGCTCGGCGGCGCGATGGCCTGGGCTTGTGGATCGGCCTCCGCCAGGGAGGCACGCACACGCTCGGCCAGCCCCGCCGGGGCGCTTTGAGCCATGACCTTGCTGACTCGCAACTTCAGGGCGCGCTCGAAGGCAATGCGGTCCTCCGCGTGCGGATCGGCCTGCATGGTCTCGTCGAGGCGCTGCCGCCAGGCCTCCGGAAGCTCACCATCCGCTTCCAGCCGCAAGAGAACGGCGGCGGAGAGCGGGGAGCCGTCAAGCGGGTTGTACTGATTCTCGTCGGTCATGTCGTTTCGCTGTTGGGGCTGGAGTCGGTGCTGAATCCCAATTCAGCCGCCAGATCGCCCAGGGACCGGGTCAGTGCCAGCCTGGCCCGGTGCAGCCGACTCATGATCGTGCCCACTGGCACTTCCATGATGACGGCGATTTCCTTGTACTTCAGTTGCTCGACGCCCCAGAGGAGGAGCACCGTCCGATATTCCGGTTTCAAGTCTTCGATGGCCGTCTTCAGGCGGCCATCGACATGTTCCCAATCAAGCTCCGCCAAGCTCCAAGCGGGCGGCGGTTCGTCAGGCGGGCGGTCGTCCGAGGCCACGCCTCCGAAGTCTTCAACCGCGGTGGCCTGTCGTTTATTCCTCTTCACATTGGTGTAAAAGCAGTTGTGAACGATCGTGAACAGCCAGGGCCGCATCCCCCCGCCCCGCTCTTCGTATCGCTCCGACGCCTTGAGCGCCCGCAGGAAGGTTTCCTGCACCAGGTCCTGGGCCTCCTCGGGATGGCCGGTCAGCTTCAACGCCATCCGATAGACGGCGTCGAGGTGCTGCATGGCCAGTTCTTCGAAGGTCGCGCGATCCAACCCGATACCTCGGTTCCAGGGGGGGGCCAGGGCTCGTTTTCGCCGCCATCCAGACCGTCGAACCCGCCCGGCCGGGGACCGAGCCGTCGACAGCGGGGCCACTACGGTTCGCTAGTATAGTCGCTCTTCTCGAACCGACCGGCAAAGGACGCCCACCATGAGCAGCGGCAGGCCAGCGTACTACGTCACCACGCCGATCTACTACGTCAACGATCAACCGCACATCGGCCACATCTACACCACGACGGTCGCCGACGTGCTGGCGCGATACCACCGATTGCGGGGAGACGAGGTCTTCTTTCTGACCGGCACCGACGAGCATGCCGCCAAGGTGCTCGACGCAGCCGGCGAGCGGGGCTTGACCGCGCAGGCGTGGGCCGACCAGAACGCCGCCGCCTTCGAATCGATCTTCTCCACGCTGGGCATGTCGCACGACGACTTCATCCGCACCAGCCAGGATCGCCACAAGGACAAGGTCACCGCCTACGTCCGGGCCCTGATCAAGCACGGCGATGTCTACCTGGGCGAGTACGAGGGCTGGTACGACCCCGGCGAGGAAGAGTACGTCCCCCAGAAGCGGGCCGAGGAATGCGGCTTCAAGTCCCCCATCTCCGGGCGCGAGCTCGTCCGCAAGAGCGAGAAGAACTACTTCTTCCGCCTCAGCGCCTACCGCGAGCGTCTCAAGGCCCACTTCGAGGCGAACCCAGCTTTTGTGCAGCCACAGGCCCGGCGCAAGGAGATCCTCAACCGCATCGCCGACGCTGAGGATGTCCCCATCAGCCGGACCGGCCAGAGCGACTGGGGCATTCCGGTGCCCGGTGACGAGGAGCACACGATCTATGTCTGGATCGACGCCCTCTTCAACTATCTGACCACCGTGGATACCGACGAGCGGCGGCGGTACTGGCAGGCCCAGGCGGTGCACCTGATCGCCAAGGACATTCTCTGGTTCCATGCCGCCATCTGGCCGGCCGTGCTCATGGCCCTCGCGGAGTGCCCCGGCTACGACTGGGTGAATCTGCCCCGGCAGATCTACGCCCACAGCTTCTGGATCAGCGAAGGCCAGAAGATGAGCAAGAGCCTGGGCAACTTCGTCGACCTGGCCAAGATCGATCACTACGTCGAGGAGTTCAGCCTGGACGCCCTGCGCTACTTCCTGGCGGTGAAGGGCCCCCTGGGGACGACCGACAGCGATTTCGCGGACACCGCCTTCATCGACACCTACAACAGCGATCTGGCCAACACCTTCGGCAACTGCGTCAGCCGCGTCACCAACATGATCGGCAAGTACTTCGGCGGCGAGCTCCCCACGCCGACCGACGATGCGGTCGAGGGCTTCGACTGGCCGGCTCTCGCCACCTCGGCAGCCGAGCGCCACGCCGGCGAGGCGGAAGCGCTCAGTCTGGCCGGTATGTCGGATGCGGCCTTGGAGCTGGTGCGCAGCGTGGATGGCTACATCGAAGCCACGCAGCCCTTCAAGCTCGCCAAGGACGCGGCAAAGCTGCCGCAGGTCGGCACCATCCTCTACAACTGTGCGGAGGCCTTGCGCATCGCTTCGATCCTGCTCTGGCCCATCATTCCCGGCAAGGCCGAGGAGTTCTGGCGGCGCCTGGGCCTGGACTACGCCGAACAAATGAGCGCCAACAAAGGTCGAGGCAATCTCGAAGCCTGGTGCGCCTGGGGAGGGCTCAAGCCCGGCACGCCGATCGAGAAGGGCGCGGCGCTCTTCCCGCGCTACCAACCGACGCCGACGAGTTGATCCCCCCGCGTTGTCACACGAAAGCCGAGAGAGATCGCTCCCTCGGGAAGCAGACGAGGCAATCCCATGGACGCTGGCTTTCCCCCAATCGACGATCCGACCGCGGGCGATCTCGACGAGATCAATCGGCAATACCGCGGCAACGCCTCCGGTTCGCTCCTCTTTGACGACAACCTCCTGCCGCTCGACTTCTGCATCGCCGCGGACGGGCACCTGATCGCGCCGGTGATGGTGGCGGTGCTCAGTAGCATGGATACGGTCATCTTCGCCCCCGAGGAGAGCGACGAAGCGCTGCAACTCCTGGTGACGCCCGAGGAGCTGGGCGGCATCGACTACGAGTCCGCGGACACCGATCGCTGGCGCGTCTACCACGGCGAACCCCAGGATGTGCGCTGGGCCAAGCTCTGGGTCGAATCACTCAAACTGCGTGACCTGGTCTTCGACGGCGAGGCGGTGGCCCGGCCCAACCCCTTCGCGGAAGCCGAGCCGCGCCTGTGCCGGGAACTCAACCAACGGCCGACCGATATTCAACAGATCGCGCACCGGCTGCTCAGTGTCGAGATCGCGGAACCCACCGTGGTCGGCGTCGACCCTTGGGGCGTCGACGTGCGAGCCCGCTTCGGCGTGGTACGGCTGGTCTACCCCCGGCGGCTGGAGAGACCCGATCTGGTTCTCGAGACCTTGAAGAACGAACTGCACTAAACGACCGAGGTTCTTACCACGAAGTTCACGGAGGACACAGAGGAGAGAAGGAGAGAGGACTTGAGTTACGCCTGCCGCACACTTGCCCGTTCCCCTCTCCGTGCCCTCCGTGTTCTCCGTGGTGAATTCCTCTGAACGCCGACGGAGCATCTCAATGCGGATCGCTTTGACCTACGAAACACCGGGCGGCCAGCCCGACGTCCCCGGCGCCGAGTTCCAGCGCAACCAGACCGGTCAGAGATTCAGCGCTGACGAGTTGCGCGTGCACGTGCAGGGCTGCACCGCCTTGGTCAGCAACTTCTGGGATCGCGTCAACGAAGATTTGCTCACCGCGGCGCCGGATCTGAAGATCGTCTGCAACTTCGCCGTGGGCTTTGACAACATCGATCTCGACGCCTGCACCAAGCACCGGGTGCTGGTCTGCAACACGCCCGACGCCGTGACCGAACCGACCGCCGACCTCGCCTGGACGCTGCTGCTCGGCGCTGCCCGGGGGATCAGCAAGCTCGATCGCTACGCGCGCAGCGCGACCTACCCCAAGCGCGGGCCGCTGGGCATGTGCGAGTTCTGGGGCCGCGACTTGACCGGTCGCAACCTGCTCATCGTCGGGGCCGGGCGCATCGGATTCGCCATGGCGATGCGTAGCCTGGGCTGGAGCATGCGGGTGCGCTACATCGATGAGCTGCGCCACGCCGAGTTCGAACACGCACCGCTGTACGCAAAGCGCGTGTCTTTGGAGGAGGGTCTGCCCTGGGCGGACTTCGTCAGCCTGCACGTGCCCTTGACGCCGGGGACGCGGCACCTCATCGGCGCGGAACAACTGGCGCTCATGAAGAACACCGCCGTCCTGGTCAACACCGCCCGAGGCCCGGTCGTTGACGAAGCGGCGCTGGTGCAAGCATTGCAAGGCGGCGGCCTCTACGGGGCCGGTCTGGATGTCTACGAGCGCGAACCACACCTGGCGGCGGGGCTGGCGGCGCTCGACAACGTCGTGCTCTCGCCACACGTCGGCAGCGCCACGGAGAAGCACCGCTTGCAGATGACGCAGATCATCGCGGACAACCTCGTCGCCTTCGACGCGGGCAAGCGTCCGCCGACCTGCCTGAATTACGAGGCGGTGCCCGACGCCGGCGCAACTTCAGGCTGACAGCGACTCGGCATCATCCGGCGGCGGTGTGTATGGCGCATGCAGGCGCAGCAGCTTGCACCGGTAGTACACGGTCGTGGCGCTCATCACGCTGAGCAGCACCCCGATCGTCCAGCCGTGCATGCTGGGCTGGTTGTGGGCCACGACCCGGATCATGTCAAAGTTGATCAGCAAGAGCAGCAGCACTGACTGGGCGGCGAGGAAGTTGGCGAAGGCCCGTGAGGGCGGGAAGGTGAGGCGCTCCTCGCCCGGCTTGAGCTTGAAGGGGTAGTTGTAGAGCTTGGGGAAGGGCGTGAGGGCGACGAATGTCAGGTACATCCCCACAGCGCTGCCGTAGAGAATCCCCAGCCCCGCCTCGGAAGCCTCGGGCACGGGCTGGGGCGACTGCGGCACCGCGCGGAAGTCGCTCAGGTTGATGAGGATGTCGGCGAGCCCCCAGACGAGCAGCAAGCAACTGGCGAGGTGCAAGCCCATTCGCAGGTGCTGAGCGGCGGGGGAAACCGCTTCTCCTCTGGAGTCCGCCGCAAGCCGTCAAGCGGTGCGTGTGCCATGTCGATTGCGCATCGTGTCGACTCGCGGGGGGATCGGCAAGTTGCCGGTCGCCGGCAAAGCCCCTGGCCGCGACAATGTTGCTAATTCGCCGCCGATAGCAGACGCAAGGCCCGGGCGGCGTCGGTGACGGCTCCGATCTTGGCGGCGAAGGAGGTCTGCCGGGCGATATCCCGGTCGGTGACGTAGTGCACATCGAGCAAACCGTCCGCCTTGTGCCCCGTGCGCAGGTAGTTGATCTCGGCCAGGGCCAGGCTCCAGCCCTCCAGCCAATGCGAGAGCTGTGGACGGATATGGTTCTCACCGGTGAGGTGCAGGATGATGTTGATGTCGCTGGCGGGCCCGGCGTTGGCGTTCTTGGTGCTGCCGAAGAGGTAGGCGCCCTTGACGCCGTACTTGGCGCCGTCGAGGTTCGCCGCCAGTTGCTCGGCCAGGCGCAGGCGCCAGCGCCAGTGGTTCTCCGACTTCAGTTCCGGCCGGGCCTCCGGATCATCCGGCACGTCCTCCAGGCCAACGGGCGTGGACAGCAGGCCGACGGCGCTCTCGATCTCGGCGTTCATCAGCACGCGCAAGATCTTGCCGCCCGCTTCCGCCGGCACATCGATCACCCGCACCACCTCTTCCAGACGCTTGGCGTCGGGCAGGAGCTCCGAAAGGATGTTCTTGGCGTTGAGGAAGAAGTGCTCGTTGAAGGCGTTGTCCTTCGAATCCGGGTACAGAGGCAGGTAGCGGATCTCGGCTTCCACCAGGTCCTGGAAGAAGTGCGTGCCGAAGGACAATTCCGGCACGTAGTTGCCTTTCTGGCGGGCGATCTCGATGAGCACGGAGGTGTTGTTGATGTCCGAGTAGGTGGCGTTGACGCCAAGCTTGACGTCGCCGCGACTGCCCCATCGTCCGGGTCCCATGAGGATGAACTGGCGACGGGGCAGGATGCTGTTGAGCTTGCCCACGATGCGCCCCACCGCCTTCAGATCCTCCAGGTTGTCAATCTCGGCGTACTTGTCGGGATCGACGTAGACGATGTGCGTGATGTCGGGGACCCGGCCGTTCGAGACGTAACGGCTGGCGCTGAAGAGCAATTGCTCCCGGGGGATGTCGCGGGGAATGGCGGCCGGCCGCGCCTGCATCGAATGGCTCTGCGAGCGGCACTGCACCAGGTAGAGGTCCTCGCCATCCGAGGCGAACTCGACATCCACCGGCATCTGCAGCTTGTCGCGCAGCGTCGTGAGCACCGCTCCCATTTTCTCGATGAAGGGAGTGTTGCTAAACAAGCCCTCAAAGGTCACCACGAGCTGCTGCTCGTCCCAGTCGGGTTCCAGGCCGCGCGGGGTGCGGACTCGATCGCGCTCCACGATGGAAACGATATGCCGGGCCGCCGGATAGTCATCCCCCACCTCGCGCAAAAGCTTCTTGACCTCGACCGTCTCAAAGTCGTTGGTCTCCAGATTGATGACATCCATCCAGTGCGGCGAGTAGCGCATGATCTCGTCGAGCGAGACGTTGACGCGCAGGCCAGGTTGGCCCGGCGAGACCAGCACCGGGTAGTCGTCGCTGAGGCGATCCACCGCCCGCGTGCCCAAGCCCGGCACCATGCGCACCAGTCCATCGTCGCGGCGAATACGGGTTGACCAGCGGAACTCGTTGTTGCTGAAGGCCACGCCGGCGAAGGACGGAAAGAAGTACTTGCCCACACGCCTGCCGACGACCTCCTGAATCAAGATGCCCATTTCCTCGCGGAAGTCGAGCAAGCCGCGCTCGGCCCGGTATTCGATCGGATCGGGACTGAAGACGGAGGCGTAGACCTCGGCGATGGCGTCCTGCAAGGCCTCCAGCCGCTCTTTCTTCGAGCCTTGATTCGCCAGGAAGAGGCTCTTGTATTTGCCGGAGAAGGCGGCTCCCACCTGGTCCTCCAGCAGGCTGGAAGAACGCACGATGATGGGGCTGCCTTCGAAGTCATCGAGGGCGGCGGCGAATCCCTTGGAGAGTTCGGTCGGGAAGGAGGAGTTCTTGAAGACCTGGACGATGTGCGGGTAATCCTGGCGAATCCGCTCGATCTCCATGTACTTGTGGTTGTAGACCTCGTCCAGGTTGTTGTGGTGGATGAACTCGAGCGGTGCGTCGGAGGCGACGTACCAGGTCTTGGGCGTCTTGATGCCGCGCAGGAGTTCGTTGCCCTCAGCCGACTTCTTGATCACCTGCGAGGCAAGAAAAAGGCCCGCCCCCTTGCCGCCCAGCTTGCCCTGACTGCGATCCGGGTGGATCAGGTTGGTGACGATCGGATAGAAGTCGCGCACGCTCACGAAGTTCTTCGCTAGGTTGATGTAGGCCAACTGATCCACGAAGAAGCGACGCAAGAGCGCCACCTTCAGGCTGGTTTGCACGGCGACGGGTAGCTTGGCGTCGTCGATGTCGGCGTTCTGGAAGCGTTCCACGGCTTCGGTCGTCTCGGCGAGCCCGGTGCCGGGGCTCTCCAGCGACTTGATCAGGAAGGTCGACTTCTCTTCATTGATCCACGACTCGATGCAGGAGACGACTTCGCGCTCGCTCAGGTTGCGGGCAGCGACGTTGAAGGTTTTGCGGGTCAAGCGGGCGATATCGCGCAGCTTGCGCTTGGGCTTGGGGCGATTGTCCTCCGCCGTGTCAGAAATGGTCGTGTCCAGATCCGCCAGGCTCTCGCGCAGCAGCGCCTCCGCCTCGGCGATGCCGTTCCAGCACAGATGGTTGATCATCTTGCGGGTGATGCGGGCCAGCAGGTTCTGGTCGGTGCGGTGTAGGAACTCGAGCAGCACTTCCCACGGCTTGCGATCGGAGGCATTCAGGCCGCGGATGGCGGTCTCCCAGCTCTCGTGATCGCGGCGCAGGCCCTGCTGCATAATGTGCAGTCCGATCCGCTCCGCCACGGCGCTGATGAGGCGGCGCTCTTCGCGCAGGAAGGGACCTTCATCGGCGCGGGGCACTTCCTTGGTGTAGCAGGCCGTGACCTCGCCCACCTTCTCCCCCATCACCACGATGTCGGCGCTCTGCTGCCACTGCGTCGGCTCGAACTCCAGGGGAATGCGGGTGCCGTCCACGAAGGAGATCATGGTGCGACAGGCTTCCGGGTACTGCCAGCCGGCGGGGAGAATGCGGATCAGGCGGTTGTAGATCTCTTCATCCGGAAAGTCGGTCTGCCCCAGGATCTCGTCGACGCGGTAGAGACAGTTGAGCTCCTTGGCGCGCTCTTCCAGCGCCGACATGATCGGGTCGCGAGATCCATCGATATTCAGCATGGCCATCCTCGCCTTCGCTGATGCGGGCTTGGTGCTTCTCTCACGCCATGGTATGCCGAGTTCAACCGGCGCGGGGGCTGGGTCGCCTCAGGCGGTGCATTCGCCGCTCGAGATCACGCCGCGGCCGCACCGGCCGTCCACCCGCAGGCTCAGGGGCTTGGGCAGACGGACATGGCTGACGAAGTCGCCTTCCTGTTCTGTCGGCTGTTGGAGCAGCCACTTCCAGTTGATGGGGCGTTTGCTGCCGTGGGGCACCGTGAAGTAGCTGACGTGGAAGCTGGTGATGTTGTGGAAGAAGTGCGAGCCCTGGCTGGGATCGACCATCATGTTGGGAAGGGAGGCCTCCACGATGGCCCGGGCGCCGCAGATCGCCCCCCAGCCGACCGGGATGCCCAGCCAGGGATCCGAGCTGCCCCAGCGGCCGAAGCCGATCAGGAGGTAGGGCCGCTGCTGCCGCAGGAGGGTGGTGTTCAGCTTGTCCAGTTCGGCGGCGATGCGCGGGGTGTTCTGGGGTTCGAAGACATCCGGCTTGACGTAGATCACGTCTTGGATGCAGTCGACCGTGCCGTTCCCCATGACATGCTCGGAGGCCACAAGCGCCGCCGGCGAGTCCATCTCCTCCGCACTGATCTCGACCTGTTCTTCCGAGACGACCATGGGCCGCACCTGCAGGAAGCCAAGGCGGGGCGGCTGCTCTTGGTGGCCGTGGGGGAAGGTCATGGCGAACTCGATCTCGACCGCCTTGCCCAGCGTCTCCTCGCCGAGGCGCAGGAGCTCCTTCATCGCTTCGTTGAAGGGGAATTCGCGCAGCACCAGGAGCGGCGCGAAGTTCAGGGCCCGCGGCCCCGTGGGCCCGATCCCGGGCACCAGCCGATCCGAGGCGGCGGTGTAGGTCGAGGCGACGTAGCGGAGGCTGCCGTCGTACTCGGCGTCGCTCAGCGAGCAGTGCTGCAGATACTCACGCTCCTTGAGCGGATCGTGGTTCACGAGGTTGGCCATATCGATGGACCAGAAGTCGCTCTGCGTGGTGCGCAGCAGGTCCTGCACCGAGCCGAAGGGCGGCGGCGCCTTGGGCTGGGCCGGCGAGTAGGCCCAGGAGACCCCGCCGTCCACGATGGTCATGCCCAAGCCAAGCGCCAGGTTGACCACGCCTTCTTCGGGGCGCGATCGGCCCGTGGGGTAGAAGTTGAAGCTCCGTCCCACCCCGGAGAGCTGCGGATAGAAGCGATTGCCGAATTTCTCGCCGATGACTTCCTGGACGATCACCGCCATCTTCTCGTCGCGAATGTCCTGGTCGGTGGCGCGGATGTAGTCCTTGGCTTCTTTGAAGAACGTCGAGGCCCAGATGTGCTTGATGGCTTCGCACAGCCGCTGAAATCGCGTCTGTGCATCGGGCTGGTTGTTCGGCGTCATCTTGGTGCCGTAGACGCCGGCGAAGGGACGAAACAGGGCGTCCTCAAGCAAACTGGAGGAGCGCACCGCCAGGGGCGTGTGCACCTTCTCGACCAGCGCCTGCAAGTCACCCAGCACAGTCGTCGGCATGCGCCCCTGCTGGAAGGCGTGGGCGATGCGGTCGTCCGGCTCCTCGGAAAGAGCGATCTCGTAAAGATCGTTCTGCTTCATGAAGACATCGAAGACGGCGGTCGCCAGGACGGCGAAGCGGGGGATCGAAACATCGATCTTCTGGAAGCAGTCCTGGGCGCGGGCTGCCTCCAGAGCATCGTGGATGATGGCGAGGCCGTGGGCCTTGCCGCCGATCTGGCCCTTGCCAATCCGCGACATGGCGCCGTCCGATTCAAGGAACCGTCGGTCGAAGTCGGGCACCTGGACATCGGCGAAACCTTGCTCGTTCACGGCCTCACCCTCCTTTCATCTCATCCCAGGGGGAGCCGCCGAACCGAATTGTCGCCCACTCCAGCGAGAAGTCAAACCCAGCCGCGCTCGTGGCAGGCCCGGGACACGCGATCGACGGCGATGACGTAGGCCGCCTGACGCATGTACATGCTCCGCTTTCGGGCCAAGTCGCTGACCTGGATGAAAGCGCCGGTCATCTTGATGTCGAGCTTGCCCAGCACCTCGTCCTTCTCCCAGAAGTAGTTGGTGTTGCACTGGACCTGCTCGAAGTAGCTGCAGGTGACGCCGCCGGCGTTGGCCAGCAGGTCGGGGATCACGAAGATGCCGCGCTGATGCAGGACGTGGTCCGCGTCGGGCGAGGTCGGGCCGTTGGCGCCTTCGGCGATCACCTTGACCCGCTTGCTGATGCGCTCGACGTTGTCGGCGGTGATCTGGTTCTCAAGGGCGGAGGGAATCAGGATGTCGACATCCTGATCGATCCAGGCGTCGCCGGGAAGCACCTCGTAGCCCTTGTCCTTGGCCTTGACCTTGTCGATGCCGCCGAACCGATCGGTGATGGCGAGCAACTCGTCGAGATCGACGCCGTCGAGCTTGCGATACGCATAGGAATCCTGATCTTCCTGGTCCCAGCAGGAGACGCAGACGACGGTGCCGCCCAACTCGGTGTAGAGCTTGATGGCGTGCTGGGCGACGTTGCCGAAGCCCTGGACGCTGGCGGTGGTCTGCTCGGGGTTGATGCCGAGGTCCTTGAGCGCCTCGCGCATGGTGAAGACGACGCCAAAGCCGGTCGCCTCGGTTCGCCCCAGGGAGCCGCCCATGCCCACGGGCTTGCCGGTGATGAAGCCGGGCATCTTGGCGCCGTGGATGGCCTCGTACTCGTCGAGCATCCAGAGCATGTGCTGGGCGGAGGTCATCACGTCCGGCGCGGGCACGTCCTGCACCGGGCCGACGTTCTTGGCCATCTGGCGGATGAAGCCGCGGCAGAGGCGTTCCTGCTCGGTCATGCTGAGGTTGTGCGGATCACAGATGACGCCGCCCTTGCCGCCGCCCAGCGGAATGTCGACGGTGGCGCACTTCCAGGTCATCCACATGGCAAGAGCGCGGACGGTGTCCAGCGTCTCCAGCGGGTGGAAGCGCAGGCCGCCCTTGCAGGGGCCGCGAGCGTCGTTGTGTTGAACGCGAAAGCCCCGGAACACCTGCACCCGACCGTCATCCATATGCACGGGAATGGCGACCGCGAACTCACGCAGGGGAGCACGCAGCAGGTCCTTGGTGCCTTGATCCAGGTTGAGAAGCTCAGCGACTCCATCAAACTGCGCTTGAGCCATCTCGAACGAATTGAACGCCTTCTTAGTCATTGAAACACCTCTCAATCCGCTCGTAGCACGACACGTGCTATGGGGGACCGAGCATTGTACCTCGCCCCCCAATACGCCAGAGGCAAGCGGGCTCTCGATCCCTGAATTCTCAAGAAAACGAGCAGAATTCAGCCCTCTGTCGTCGCCGTTTCCCGCCTCGTCACGCTCCCCCTCGAGCCGGCCGGACCGCTATGATCCAGGCGTCGATGAACCCTCGCATCCCGCTCCAATTCGACGTCCGCAAACCCCTGCTTCTGGTAGCCGCGGTGCCCCGGGAATGGCGTGGTTTCAATCTCGAGTTCAGCAGCGACGCCCCCTGGTCGCCGGTGGAACTGGCCCCAGGAGTCCAAGCGCTCTGCAGTGGTGTCGGCCGCGCCAACGCCGCCGCCGCCGTCGCCTGGAACCTGGCCCAATCCGATTACGCGCTGGTGTTGAACGTCGGCGTGTGCGGGGCGTTGCCCGGCTCGCCGGCGCGGATCGGCGAGGTGGTGGCGGCGAGTGAATCCGTGTTTCATGAAGAGGGCCTGCTCACGCCCGAGGGATTTCAGGACACCGCCGGCCTCGGCTTCCCCTTGGGACCGTTTGCGGGCAATCGTGTCCCGGCCGCCCCCGAGGTGTTGCCTGGCTTGCGGGCCGTCGCGGATCACGTCGGCCCCATCGCCACGGTGGCGACCTGTTCCGGGACCGACGTCGCCGCCCACCTCGTCCGGGAACGTACGGGGGCCCTGGCGGAGGCGATGGAGGGTGCCGCGGTCCTCGCCACGGCGGCCCGTCTGGGCGTCCCCGCCGGCGAGTTGCGGGCCGTCAGCAACACGACCGGCGACCGGCCCCATCAAGACTGGGACCTGGCGGGCGCGGTCAAGGCCTTGGCGGGAGCGCTGCGGCGGCTATTGGACCTCCCCGGCTAAGCCAAGGCCCCGCCAGGGGGTGGCCACCGCCGTGCCGAGTCCCCAGGCCCCTTCCCTGCCTATGGGGCGTTTGTTTCGTTCGGACATGCCGATGCTGCCGATCGGGGGATTCGGTCGGTCCAGACCGCATAGGTCTTGACGCCGACGCCCTTTACCATGCCGCTGGGGAGGGCAGGCTAAACCAGGCAAGAGAAGCCACCGATGCCAGATTCGTGGTCCGGCGGAGGGATGCCGGTCTTGCACACTCGCGACCGAGCCCGGAGGCGCTGCACGTATGGCCCTGAACATTCTCAAGCGGGACACCGGCCTGGTCGGGCTCGACTTCGGCTACAGCGGGCTGAAGTTGCTCCAGTTGACCGGTGGCGACTCCCCGGCCATTCTGCGCATGGGGTTCATCGATTTCCCGGATGCCATCCGCGAGGACTTCGACGCCCGTCTGCACCAGGCCCGCCAGCATCTACCCAAGCTCCTGGCCAAGCTCCAACTCAAGGGGGCCCGGGCGGTGTGCTCGATTCCCGCCGCTCTCACGGTGGTACACCACGTGCAAACGCCGCGTCTCGAGGGCGCTGAGCTGGAGAGGCAGGTCCGCGAGCGGTTCCTTCAGGCGGTGCCCTGTGACCTGGACGGCGTGGTGCTCCGCCACTTCGTCGTCCCCCCGGAAAGCCGCGGCAACCAGGGACAACAGGAAGTCATCTGCATGGCCGTGTCGCGCGATGTGGTGATGAAGCTGGTGAGCTTGATCAAGTCCTGCCGGCTGGTGCCGGCGGCGATGCACGTGGAGCCCCTGGCCATGGTGCGGGCCTTCGATCACATCACCAATCGGGCCGAGGATTCCGAGATCACCACGCTCTACCTCGATGTGGCCGCCCAGGGGACCGGGATCATCGTGGCGCACGGCCGGGATCTCGTCTTCAGCAAGATGGTCAACATCGGTGGGGCGGCCTTTGACAAGCGGGCCTGTGAACAGGTCGGGGGGAGCCTGGAGCTGGCCCACCGGCATCGTCTCCGGGCCAACCAGGTCGCGGCCGAGCCCGGCGCTGTCGCCTCCAACCAGGGGGCGAGCCGCCAGGCGAGCGCGGCCCAGGCACGGAGCCAAGCCGGGGGGGCGCCAATCGAAGCCGATCTCCCCAGCACGGCGGTCGCGGATGAGCGTCGCCAGGGCCGGTTGCCACCGGAGATGCAATCGCTCGAGGGTGCCGCCGATGTCGCGGAGAACGACCCTCTGGCCATTGATCTGAGGGATCTCTGGGACACGCTGGCGGATGAGATCAGCATGTGTATTCGATACCACCAATCCGCCTATCCCAGTCGGCGCATCGATCGGGCCATCTTCCTGGGCGGCGAATCCGCGAACGTGGATCTCTGCCAGCACGTCGCCCGCGCCTTGCGTCTGCGCGCCCACCTGGGAGATCCCCTGGCTCGTTTGAGTCGGCATCCGGACCTGCTCGTGGCGGGAGTCACGGAGTCGCAAGCCTACCCCGGCTGGGCGGTGCCGCTCGGTCTGTGCGTCAGCCCCACTGACCTTTAGGAACCTCGCCATGAAACCAAGCAAGCACTATTCCCGTGGGGGGCCCGGGGAGAACAGCTTCCTGCCCGAGGACTACGTCGAGCAGCGGGCGGAACGCCGCACCAACGTCATCTCGCTGTCGCTCTTCGCCATCGTGATGTTCGCGGTCTTCGGCGCTTTCCTGGTCACCAATCGCCAGTGGAACACCGTCAAGGCCCAGCAGCGAGCCATCAACATCGAGTACACCAACGCCGCCAACGACATCGAACAACTGGAGATCCTGCAGGAGCAGCAGGAGACGATGATGCGCAAGGCGGAGTTGACGGCGGCGCTCATCGAGCGAGTCCCGCGCAGCGTGCTGCTGGCGGAACTCATCAACCGCTTGCCCGAAAACGTCAGCATGTTGGAGTTCACCTTGAAGCAGGAGGAGCCGCGCCAGCGCCGCCTCTCCTCCAAGAGGTCCGGCACCCAGGATCTGGCGGGCAAGAGAGATCGGCGGGCCAGCAAGGGTGAGGCGGAAGCCGAGGAGCCGGTGGTCGAGGTTCCCCAGTTCGAGACGGAGTTGCAGCTCGTCGGCGTGGCCCCCACCGATGTTGAGGTTTCCGAGTACATCGCGGCCCTGAACGACTGCGATCTGCTGCGCCACGTCACGCTCAAGTACAGCGAGAACTCGATGGTCGAGGATCGCATGGTGCGCGAGTTTCGCCTTCACATGAAACTCGACCTCAGCGCCGACGCCCGCAAGATCGAGCCACTCCTGGCCCAGCGCCCCATCGAATCACACCGCGAGGCGACGGACCTGCTCTTCGGCGAGCTGCCCGACCTGCTGCGCGACTCCGACTCGGGCAGCGGCGCAGACACGGGCGGCTGGTCCGGCACCTTCCGCAAGATGAGTCAGAAGCTCGACGAGAAAGACAAGGCCACGGATGAGGGCGTTGCCGCTGTCGAAGACAACGAGGGAGGTAACTGAAATGCATTTCGGCCTTCGTGAAATCATCTTCTTCTTCGTTCTCCTGCTGGTGCCGGCGGCCAGTTTCTGGTTCGTCTTCAAGCCGCGCAACGAGGAAATCCAACTCGCGCAAGAGGAGATGTCCCGCAAGCAGGCGCTCCTTGACGAGCTCAAGCAGGCGACGGCTCAGACCGCCGACCTCGAACGCGCCAACCGCGAGATTGGGGAGGCGATCGAGGTCATCGAGGACAAACTGCCCAGCCATGATGAAGTCGACGTGATCCTGGAGAACGTCTGGAACATCGCCAAGCAGTGCAACCTGCAGCCGATCAGCGTCCACACCAAGGATCCCCAGCGCCTCGCCCTGGCCGAACAACTGCCCCTGGAAATGAAGATCGTCGGCGACTTCGACGGTTTCTACCGCTTCTTGCTCATGGTGGAGCAGATGCCGCGCATCACCAAGATGCCACTCCTGGAGATGAAGCGGGTCATGGATGTGAACGGCTTCATGGAAGCGAAGTTCACCATGAGCATCTGCTTCGAGCCCAGTGACCGCACGGCAGGAGGGATCTGATGTCGGATATCCCAACCAACGAAGAAGCGGTGATGCCTCTCTCCCAGCTTACCGCCTCAGAGGAGGGTGGTGAGAACGGCGGCGATCCTTCGATGAGCGCCGAGTCCCTGCTCGCCAGCAGCCTTTCCAAGAAACGCAGCCCCCTGGCCGGCATGCTGGTCATCCTGCTGGTCATCGTGGTGGCGGCGGCGGGGCTGTACTTCATGCGCCGCATCGGGGTCAGCGGCACCTTCGCCTTCAGCGACATCGACATCGAGGTGCCGGAGTCAATCGGCAACAGCGCCGAATACGACCTGGTGATGCGCGACATCCGCGAGGAGACCACCGACAAGCAGGTGCCACTGGAGAACGTCAAGAAGAACCCCTTCTACATCGCCCGCGGCGCCACGCCCGAGGAGGAGACCAATCCCGACCCGCGCGACCACAGCCAGGCGGATGAAGAGACGCGGCTACGGGCGGAGGCGGAGCGCGCCGAACTGGCGCGAGTCGCTGCCGTCAAGAAGGAGCTGGGCACGCTCAAGCTGCGCAGCATCATGGGAGGGTCTCGACCAATGGCCATGATCGGCGACGACTTGCTCCAGATCGGCTCCCGTGTCGGCGAGCATTTCCGCATCAGCAACATCAGCGACCGGGGCATCGAGCTCCAGACCGACCGGGGCGAAACCTACGAGCTGCAACTGGGCACGGACTAGCGCGGCTCGGCAACGCCAGTCATTAATCGGCGGACACCCACGTGGCCAAGAAGATCAACCTCGACAACCTGATGAACGAGCTCGGCCTGGACGATGCCGAGGAGAGCGGCGACGCCGCGGAGCCCTCCCAGAAACGCCGGCACCGGGTGGACGAGGCCGACCAGGTCTTCAGCCCCTTGCCCGCCATGCCTTCCGGGCAGATCCGCTCCGGTTCGCGCGATATCGACCCGGAAGTGTTGGAGAGTGTGCAAGCAGATCCCGCCGTGCCCCAGAAACCAGCACCCGCCCACACCGCCTCGGTGGGAAGTCCCCTGAGCGACGTCTGGGCGCCGGAGGAGGACGAGCCGGACGCCGAACTGGAGCTGCCCACCCTTCTGCAAGAGCGGGGTATCGCCAACGACGAGGTGTTGGCCAGCGCCGCCAACGTCATCAAGCAGTCGCCCGGTCGGAAGCTCGAGGATGTCTTGCTTGAGATGGGCGTCGACGAGGTCGAACTGCTCCAAGTCGTGGCGGAGATCAATCGCCTCGAGTTCGAACGCATCAGCTTCGACGACGAAGACGAGCCCGGCTTCGATCGCACCATGCTCAATCGCCTGGGGCTCGACTTCGTCAAGCAGAACAACGTCATGCCCCTGCGGCGGGAGAACAAGCGCCTCGTCGTGGGCACCACCCGGCCCGATGACATCTTCCTGCTCGACGAGGTCAAGCGCAAGCTCGAGGTCTCCGCCGTCAAACACGTGCTGGTCCCCGGCTACGACATTCGTGGCGTTCTGGAGTTGTTCGCGGAGGACGAGGTCGACGATGTCGACGTCGACGACATCCTGGGCGATATCGAAGAGGACGATGTCGAGGTTGTCGAGAGCAAGTCCGAGGAGGTCGACCTCGAACGCCAGGCCGGCGAATCACCGGTCATCCGCTACGTCAATTACATCATCCAGCAGGCGTATCGCGACGGCGCTTCGGACATCCACATCGAACCGGGCGAGAAGAAACTGCGGGTGCGCTTCCGCATCGACGGCGTGCTCTACGAGTCGATGAACCCGCCCTTCGCCTGGTCGGCGGCCATCACCTCCCGACTCAAGATCATGGCGAACCTCGACATCGCCGAACGTCGCCTGCCCCAGGACGGCCGCATCCGCTGCGTCGTGCAGGGCAAGAAGCTTGACCTGCGTGTGTCGACCTTGCCCACCGCCTTCGGCGAGAAGGTCGTCATGCGCATCCTCGACACCAAGTCGATCAACGTCGGGCTCGACGAACTCGGCTTCGAAGAGGACGCCCTGCACATCTGGAAGAGCCAGATCCGCCAACCGCACGGCATCCTGCTGGTCACCGGCCCGACGGGTTCCGGCAAGACGACCACGCTCTACGCCTCGCTGCGGCAGATGGACAGCCAGCGCCTCAACATCTCCACGGTGGAGGATCCCGTGGAGTTCCAGGTCGCCGGCATCACCCAGACGCAGATGCATGAGCGGATCGGCATGACCTTCGCCGCCGCCCTGCGCGCCCTCTTGCGCCAGGACCCCGATGTCATCTTCGTCGGCGAAGTTCGCGACCTGGAGACGGCGACCATCGCCATCCAGGCCTCGCTGACCGGCCACCTGGTGCTCAGCACCCTGCACACGAACGACGCCCCTTCCTCGGTGACCCGCCTGATCAACATCGGCATCGAGCCGTTCCTCATCGGGGCCGCCGTCAACGCCGTCATGGCCCAGCGCCTGGTCCGCCGAATCTGCACCAAGTGCAAGTTCGAAGAAGAACCGACGGCGGACCTGGCCGAATTCCTGACCATGCACGGCCTGAAGATGAACAAGCTGGCCGCCGGCAAGGGCTGCGAACGCTGCCGGCAGACGGGCTATTCCGGCCGGGTCGGCCTGTACGAACTGCTCGTCCTCGACGATCAGATCCGCGATGTCATCGCCCGCAACCCCAACGTCAGCGAGTTCCGTCGCCTCTGCATCGAGCGCGGCATGACGACGCTGCGCCAGGACGGCATGACCAAGGTCGGCAAGGGCCTCACCTCCGTCGAAGAGGTCATGCGCGTCACGGAAGCGACGATCTGAACCAACTGCAGTATCCGCGAGTGAGAACGTGCCCTCAGGACGCCGAGTTGTCCCCTGCCCCGGCCCGCGACAGGCAAGTCGGACGCAAGAGCAACCAGAGAGTCACCGCCACCGTCAGCACTCCGCCGAGCAGCAGAACCGCCCCAACCAGCTTCTCGTCAGTTCCCAGCAGGCTCACCCCCTTCCAGGCGAACCAGGTGGTGAGGAGACCACCGACCGTCAGGATGAGCGCGGCCGGCTTCCTGTAGCGGACGGCGATGTACACCTCAGTCAGCAGAATGACACCGAGCAGGATGGGCCCGACGTAGAAGACCCGAGTGGGTGGCGACTGCGCCAAGACGACGAGTGAATCCATGGGAAGGCCTCCGCTTCGGGTTCTGCCCAGCTTCGTGGATGCCGCTCCAACTCGCAACAGCCAAACCTCGGCGAGGCCCTGGGTGGCCGTGGCCAGAATGTACCTTTGGCTACACCTTCGGACTAGCGAGTCCGACAAGCCTCGTATCAGCTCTAGAAAAAGTTGCCTTCCGCTTGACTGATATGTAGCCGATGCTACACTTCTTGAGACCAAGAAGATCGACCCAGCTCCAGGAAGCGCGCGACCGTGAAACAGACCGCTGTGGAACGACATGAGAAGACCCGCCAGGACCACGCCAACGAGACGGCGGAGGACTACGTCGAAGCCGTGTCGGACATCCTGCACGAGCGGGGCGAGTGCCGCGTCCGCGACCTTGCTGAACGCATGGGCGTTTCTCACGTCACCGTCACCCGCATCATCGCCCGCCTGCAGAAGCAGGACCTGGTCGAGACCCAGCCCTACCGGCCGATTCGCCTGACCCCGGCGGGTGAGCGGATGGCGGCGGCGAGTCGGCGGCGGCACCACATCGTCCTGAGCTGCCTGCGGGCTCTCGGGGTGCCGGAGGTCGACGCCCAGCGCGACGCCGAAGGCATCGAGCATCACGTGGGCAAGACGACGCTGGACTGCATGCAGACCTTTATCGAGCGCCGAGCCGCTGCCGAGGAGGAAGGCCGATGATCGCGACCTGGTGGCGACGATTGCGGGCCGCCCGCCGGCGCATCCTCATCGAGGACGCCCTCAAGCACCTGCACGCCTGCGAAGTGCGTGGCAGCGGCGGCAATCTCGAGTCGATGTCCGGGGCCCTGCGGCGATCCCCTCGCGCCGTGCTGCGCCTGCTCAGCCGCATGGAATCGCAAGGTCTGGCCCGCCCCAAGGGGCATGGCTTCGAACTCACGGAGCCGGGACGGGACCTCGCCATTCAGATCATCCGGGCCCACCGCCTCTGGGAGCGATACCTCGCCGACGAAGCACAGTTGTCGTTGGCAGCGGTGCATGCTGTCGCCGATCGCCGCGAGCACAAGCGCGACGATGCTGCCCTGCAAGCCCTCGACGCCGCCCTGGGCCATCCGGGGATCGACCCGCATGGAGATCCCATTCCCAGCGCCGATGGCAGCATCCGACGCGAACCGCGCACCGTCTTGACCGACTGGCCCCTCAGCACCTCCTGCGAGGTGGTGCATGTCGAGGACGAGCCAGCCGAGGCGATGAGCAAGCTGCTCAAGCTCGGCGTCGTGCCCGGGGTGACGCTCGAACTCACCGGCCGCAGCGGCGAGGAACTGAGACTCACCGTCGATGGTGAGGAGCGGGCGATGTCACCGACGCTGTGCGGCAACGTGCATGTGCGCGAGCCGAGCCGCCTCCTCGACGATCACCTGCGGACGATCCGCCTGTCGCAACTGCCCCTGGGCTGGACGGGGCGGGTGGCGAACCTGGACGATGCCTGCCGCGGCTTCACCCGCCGGCGCTTGCTCGACCTCGGCCTCACCGCCGGCACGAAGATCGCCGTGGAACTCGCCAACGCCGGCCAGTCGGCCCGGGCCTACCGGGTGCGGGGCACGCTTATCGCCCTCCGCCGCAACCAATCCGACCAGGTCTACCTGGAGGCCGGCTCGCTGCAGCCGCTTGAAACGCGCGAAACCGCGGGAGCGAGTGCATGAGCAAGGCTGCCTGCAAATCCTGTCCCGAATCCGATCGCCAGACAATTGTCGGCGTGGAGGTGGGCGGCAAGTCGCCCGTCATCGCCCTGGCCGGCAACCCCAACACCGGCAAGTCGACCATCTTCAACGCCCTTACAGGGCTGCGGCAATACACCGGCAACTGGCCCGGCAAGACGGTCGCCCGCGCCTCGGGACACTTCGTGCACAATGGCCGGCGCTACACGCTCGTCGACCTGCCCGGCACCTACTCGCTGCTCTCCGCCTCCGTCGACGAGGAGATCGCCCGTGATTTCCTGCTTTTCGACCGACCTGATTGCACCGTGGTCGTGCTCGATGCGACGGCCTTGGAGCGCAATCTCAATCTCGTCTTGCAGGTGCTGGAGGTGACGAGCCGGGTCGTCATTTGCGTCAACCTCATGGACGAAGCCAAACGCCGCGGCATCGAGGTCGACATCGGAGAGCTGCAACGTGAACTTGGCGTGCCCGTGGTCGCCACGATTGCCCGCAAGGGCAAGGGGCTCGATGACTTGCTCGCCGCCGTCGAAAGCGTCATTGCCGGTCGGGTGGCGCTCAAGCCGCGTACGGCGCCGACGCCAACCTCATTGCAGGAAGGCGTGGAGAAGCTCGTGTCGATGATCCAAGAGATGTACCCGGGCCTGCCCAATGCCCGCTGGATCGCCTACCGACTGATCGAGGGCGACCATCGGCTGACCCAGGCGATCGAATCCGGGGAGTTGGGCACACTCACCGGGGCTGGCGGACGGCCCGCGCCGTCGACGGGCGCGCGATCCGATGACTCTGCAATCGTCGGAGGCGCTGCCTGATGTCCGCACTGACCCCCGACGATCTACTCCGCCAGGCCGACCGCGTGCGCAGCGAGGTGGGCGATCGCTTCCGCGACGATGTGGTGACCTCGCTCTATACCGAAGCGAGTCGGCTCGCCGACGGCGCCGTGACCCGCCGGCCCGGGGCGCGGCTGAACCTCGGCTACCACGTCGACCGCGCCTTGACGCATCCGCTGCTGGGCGTGCCCATCATGCTCTTCATGCTGGCGCTCGTCTTCTGGCTCACCATTCTCGGAGCGAATGTCCCCTCCGCCTTCCTGGCCGGCGTGCTCATGGAAGAGGGCGGGCTCACCGGCTGGCTCGATACCTACTTCGGCGTTCAAGCGCCCGGCTTCGCCGCCGCCAGTCTCTATGAACTGCTCTATGGTCTTGCCGACTGGCTGGGTGCGCCCGGCTGGCTCAGTGGCTTTCTGCTGGACGGCGTCTATCTCTGCCTGGCCTGGGTCATTTCCGTCATGCTGCCGCCCATGGCGATCTTCTTCCCGCTCTTCACCTTGCTCGAGGACGTCGGCTACCTCCCCCGCATCGCCTTCAACCTCGACTGGTTGTTCAAGAAAGCAGGAGCACACGGCAAGCAGGCGCTCACCATGGCCATGGGATTCGGCTGCAACGCCGCCGGTGTCATCGCCTGCCGCATCATCGACTCCCCGCGCGAGAAGCTCATCGCCATCATCACCAACAACTTCATGATCTGTAACGGTCGCTTCCCCACGGTGATCATGGTCGCCCTGGTGGCGGCGGGGTCCGCTTCGGGAGGCGGCCTGCGCGGCAGCCTCATCGCCACGCTCATCGTCGTCGCCGTGGTGCTGCTCGGCGTCCTCTTCACCTTCCTGGTCTCCTGGGTGCTCTCCAAGACGCTCCTGCGCGGCGAGCCCTCCGCCTTCACCCTGGAGCTGCCGCCCTACCGCCGCCCTTCCATTCTGCGCGTCATCCACCGCTCCATCATCGATCGCACCATCTTCGTGCTCTGGCGCGCCTGCCTGGTGGCGGTGCCCGCCGGGGCGGCGATCTGGGTCGTCGCCAACGTCTCCATCGGCGGCACGCCCGTCGCCCAATACATCGTGCGCTTTCTCGATCCCCTGGGTCAGCTCATGGGGCTCGACGGGTCGGTGCTCCTCGCCTACATCATCGCCATCCCCGCCAACGAAATCGTCGTGCCCACGCTGATGATGCTCTACGTGCAGAACGACAAGATGATCGAGCTCGAAGGCGCCGCCTTCGCCAACGTCTTGCTGCAGCAGGGCTGGACGCCGCTCACCGCCGTGAGCTTGCTGCTCTTCTGCCTTCTGCATAATCCCTGCGGCACGACCATCTGGACGATCTGGAAGGAAACGCGCAGCCTGCGCTGGACGGCCATCGCCTCTCTGATGCCCGTCGTCCTCGGCATCGTCATCTGCATCGTCGTCGCCGGCGTCTGGCGCTTGGTGACGTAACGTCGCCCGCGGTATCGGCACCGAAGCAACGGTCAAGATGAAGCGACGGCCAACATGAAGCGACGCGATTCATCGCGGTTCACGGCAGGCACCATCCGTCGTGCGGGGAACCGTTGAATCTCCGCGATTGTCGCGCGACCCGCGGCAGAGCCGCGTCACTTCATGGGGAGATACCGCCAGGATGCGACTTGCCTACCGTGACAATCTCGCGATGCGGACGACGGTGTTGACGCCATAGGGGTAGGCCGTGGGATACAGCTTCAGCGTGCCCGCTTGCGGATCCGAATCGACCTTGAGTTCCTGGCCGTTGTCGACCCAATGTGCGGTGGTGAACTTCTCGCCGGCGCCCGTGAAGCTCCGCGGCGTGACGCCGCGCACCTTGGGGCCGCCGTGCGCTTGCGTGTTCGCCGTGGCGGTCAGGCCGGTGATGAAGAGATACGTTGCGTCGCCCATGCGCAGGGCGAAGTCACCGTCCTCGCCGTCGATACCGCAGTAGCGCCCCCGATAGAGTGGACAGTCATCGCCGCCGTGCAACTCGATCCAGTCCCCCACGCGCGCGAGCGACGCCTTCTCGAAGTCCGGCACCGCACCCGTTGCGGTCGGACCAACGTTCATGAGCAAGTTCGCCCCGGCCCGCCGGCAGAAGCAAAGCTCTTCGATCACGTGGGCCGGTGAAAGATAGTTGAAGTCGTTGTTCGCGATCCCCCAGTGGAAGTTGAAGGTGTGGCACATCTCGCCGGCGACGTACTTCTCCATGCCCCTTCGGTCGAGCGGCTTCGGCCTACCGCGCTCGAAGGTGACGCTGTCAATCTCAGGGTGACCCACCTTGCCGCCGTGCGAGATGCCGGTGTTGTTGATGATGAGCGCTTCCGGCTGGTGCTGGCGGATGACGCCGTAGAGCGCATCCACCTCCCAATCGGCGTTGGTATTGGACCAGTTGCCGTCGAACCAGAAGCCGCCGATCGAGCCGTATTCCGTGCAGAGGATCTCCAGTGAGTCGCGCAGGTACTGCTGGTAGGCCTTGAAGTCGCTGGTGAAGCGCGGGTCGGTCCAGTCGAGCGTCGTGCAATACAACATGGGCACGATGCCTTCCGCCCGGCACCCCTCGACGAAGTCCTTGATGAGATCCCGGCCGGCCGGCGTGTGGGTCACGTCGTATTTCGACAAGCCACGGGTGTCGTAGAGGCTAAAGCCATCGTGGTGCCGGCTGGTGTGGGTGATGTACTTCATGCCCGCTCGCTTGGCGAGGCGGGCGAGGTCGCGGCCGCTGAAGTCCTCGGCGGTGAAGGTTTGCATGAGCTTCATGTACTCATCGGTTTTGATGCCGTACATGTGCTTGGCCCACTCACCCACGCCAAGCTGCGAGTAGATTCCCCAATGCACAAACATGCCGAAGGCGAGATCTTCGAAACGGGCGATGCGATCTGCCGCAACGGGAATGTCTCCCTCGCCCTGCCCGTCATCACGGCTGGAACCGAACGCAATTGCATTTGCCATCATGAGCCCCAATGTGCTCCCCGCGAGACCTTGCAGAACATCCCGGCGCGTCATCGACATGGCGCATCCTTTCCGTTGGCCGATCGGAGTCGATCGGCGTGTACGCAATCATCCTATCGAGTCCGACGAGGAGACGAGCGAGGCGTCGCGCACGCATCCGTCATTCCCGCGCAGGCGGGAATCCAGGCGAACACCCGGCGCTCACGGCGCGGAACTGGATGCCCGCCTGCGCGGGCATGACGCAATAGAACACTGGGGCAGGTGTGATGTCAGCGGCACTTGGCGATGCTGGCATAGGCGCTGATCGCCCTGACCATGCGGTCGGCGCTGCGGAAGACGGGGACGCCGAGCCCGGCACGCTTGGCCAGTTCGTCGGCGAAGGCGTCGTAGAGCCTGCCACAGTCCACGCAACAGGCGACCGGCTTGTCGGACGCAGCGATGATCGCCCCCAGGCGGGCCGCGACGCCATCGTCTGCCGCGACGTTCTCCCGGTGCGAGTCCGCGGCTGCAAGCGTCTGCAGAACCGGCGTCGGGGGCACGGGCGAGATGACCGCCAGATCCACGTTCGCCGCCTTGAGCATCGACTCCGCCACGCCGCACCACACATCGGCGTTGGCCATGGGCGTGAGGTCGATGGGGTTGCTGATGTCGACGAGGCGATCGATGCCGCACTTCGCTTGGGCTTCGCGGATGCCGGCGAGAGTTGCCTCGTCGAAGGCGGCGCGGGTGAGAACGGGGCCGAGTTGGTCCGCCATGCCCACGCATTCGTAGCCGGCGTTGCTGACGAGTCCCATGCGGAACTCGCCCAGCGACTTGCCCGCCCAGGCGCTGGCGAGCAGCACCAGGTCTTCGAAGGCTTCGAACGTGTCGGCGACGAGCACGCCCGCTTCTTCCGCGAGTTGCCGGCAGACGTTGTAGTCGGTGGCGAGGGAGGCGGTGTGGCCGCTCGCCGCATCCGCGCCCGCGGCGGTGCGGCCGCCCTTGTAGAGAATGACCGTGCGACCCTGTCGGGTCAGCTCGCGCGCGAGTTGGCAAAAGCGCAGACCGTCGCCCGCGCCGAAGCCCTCGACGTAGACGGCGAAGGTCCGCACCGCCTCATCCGCCGCCACCGCTGCCAGGGCATCGCTCACGCCGGTGCGCAGTTGATTTCCCGTGGAGATGGCATAGCGCGGTTCGTAGCGAGATTGGCGGTTCATGCGCGTGATCATGAAAGCGCCGCTTTGGCTGATGTAGGCCAGGTTGCCCGGCTCACGCTCGCAGCGCGGGATCTTGCTGTGCGGGATGAAGAGCGTGTCGAGTCCCGCGGGCCGCGAGATCACGCCCAGGCAGTTGGGGCCGACCGCGGCGATGCCCGACCTGTCGATTGCCTGGCCCAGACGTTCGCCGAGTGCCTTGCCTTCGCTGCGTTCGCTGGTACCGCCCGCGATGAGCAGGGCTGACTTCACCTTGTTGCCCGCGTGTTCCAGGATCTCGACCGTGGCCTTGGCGTCGACGGCGAGGACGAGCAGATCGATGTCGAAGGGCACGCTCTCCACATCGTCGTAGCAGGCGACGCCGTCCACCTCGCCGCCGCCCGGCTTGAGGATGGCGAGTCGATCGGGCGTGAAACCACCGGCGAGCAGGTTGCGCATGATGATGCGGCCGGGGTTGGGCCCCTTGCTGGAAACGCCTGCGATCGCCGCCGTCTTGGGATGCAGGAGCGTCTGCAGGCGCTCGCTCGGGGCAGCTTCGCTCTGGTGCGCCGGCGTGTCGTGATCGACACGAATGAGGCCGTCGAGGGGGAGCAGCGCCCCACCGCTGACGACCAGCGGGTTGATCTCCGCCTCCACGATGGCAGGCGAGCGATCCGGCGCAGAGCCGTCGAAGTAGTCGACCAGCGCTGCCAGGACCTGCACCCAGTTCTGCAACTCCACATCCTCGAGCAGCACCGGGCCGCCCCGGAAGCCCGACCACAGCTCACGCATGGGCATGGCCTGGACGAAGGCGCGGGCGCGCCGATCGTCGAGGTCGACGGCGGAGGTCATGCGCAGCGCGTGCTCGTCCCGCAGCTTGGGATTCCAGAACTCGGCTCCGATACCGCCGATGCCCAGCACCACAATCGGGCCGAAGTCGCGCAAGCGCCGCGCCCCGAGCAGCAACTCCAAAGGGGCAGCGGTCTTGTCGACCTCAATCGCTTCCACAGCCAGGACGCCGCGCAGTTGCGTCGCCTCAACGCCGGCCTTGGCGATCATGTCGCGGGCGGCGGCGCGGATCGACTCCGCGTCCTTCGTGATGCGGCGCACCGCCCCTGCTTCCGTCTTGTGCAGCAGCCCCGTCGCTTGCAGCTTCAGGTAGACATGCTCGCCCGGCAGATCGAGGACGGCATCGACCACGTCCAGCGACCCCTGCGCCAGCAGCAGGCGCTTGGGAGCGCGCAGGCCGCAGGCTTCGAGAATGTCGTATACATCCACCTCCAGCAGCGCCCCCTCCGCTGCGGAAAGCACGCTCCTGACCCGACCCAAATCGATGTTCACCCAGTGGGCTCCAGTTCCTTCTCGAGGTCTTGGGGAAGAACGGTGACGAGTTCGCGCTTCGCCTCCAGGCCCTTAATAAGGTCTCGGCCGCGCGCGCCGGCGAGGGCCTTGGCCCAGGCGGTGACGTGCACGTCGAGATCGCTCTCGGGATGGACGTGGTTGGCGAGCGTCAGGGCGTCGTGCGCCTCGATGCCTTGCTCCAGGCAGCGGTGATACAAAGCGCCGGCGTCGCGGCCGAAGGTGAAGGCGCGGACGTTGGAATCCGCGATCTTCGGCCCCTTGGCCTGCCACATGCGCTGCAGAAGCGCCACCCAATCGGTCTTGAGTCCGACCAAGTGCGAGGCCGCCCCGAGCAGAACCATGTTGGCGGCCTTGGCGGTGGCCGCCGCCTTGGCGAGCTTCTCGGCGTCAAGCAGCACATGATCGGGGATTCGCCGCAACTGCTCCAGCACCTCTTCCATCTCCGGGTAGTTGGGGATGTTCACCACGGGCGTGATGTTGGTCACGATCGTGCCCGTGGGCGAGAGGTAGTCAAGGTAGCGCAAGGCCTCCATCGGCTCGATGGAGATGATCAGATCCGCCTGACCATGCTCGATGAGATCGCTGTAGACAGGCTCGCTGGAGAAGCGCAGGTGCGAGACGACCGCCCCGCCGCGCTGGCTCATGCCGTGCGTCTCGGCCTGCTTGATGGCCAGGCCCTCGTCCAGGGCCGCCGTGGCGATCGCCGTCGCGATGGAGATCGCGCCCTGTCCGCCGACGCCGGCGAGAAGGATGTCACGTTTCATATTCCGGCTCCTTGTCCGCCGCTGGGGCGGTCTTCACCACGGAGTGCACGGAGTTCACGGAGAGGAAGAAAGGAAGAGAGAGAATCCAATCCGGCCGCTTTCCTATCTCGGTCTCTCACACTTCTTCTCTGTGTCCTCCGTGCACTCCGTGGTTGAAACACCTACTTCACTGCCTTCGCGCCCGAGGGCTGCTTGACGACGGTCTGAACCTGCGGCGGCTCGGACTCGCCGGTCTCACTGGCCTTGTTCTTCGCCGCTTCCTTGGCCCGCTGCTTCTTGTCGCGGCTGAATGCCTGCAGGCACTCGCGCTTGCAGACGAGGAAGGAAGCGCCCCGATAGGCCAGTTCCCGGCGGAAAAGCTCCATGAGCTCCTCCGGCTTCGTCTTCTTCAGGTCGACAAAGTACGAGTGCTCGGGATTGGCGCCCATGCCCTCGGCGATCTTGGTCAAACCTTCGCCCGACGCCAGGTCCGGTTGCCCGCCCGTCATCGCCACGTAGGCGTTGTCGGAGATAACCACCGTGACGTTGGCGTCGGCGGAGATCACGTCAAGCAAGCCCGTCATGCCCGAGTGGGTGAAGGTCGAGTCGCCGATCACCGCCACCGCCGGGTGCAGGCCCGCATCCGCAGCGCCCAGGGCCATGCCGATGCTGGCGCCCATGTCCACGCAGGAAGCCATGCTGTTGTAGGGCGGCAGGGCCCCGAGGGTGTAGCAGCCGATGTCGCCGAAGATGCGGCCATCGGGGAACTCCTTCATGACCTCGCTCAAGGCGGAGAAGACATCGATGTGCGAGCAGCCATCGCAGAGGCGCGGCGGCCGGGCCGCCAGGGGCAGGTCTTCCATCTTGGGTGCGGGCGGGGCCACACCCAGGGCTGTCGCCACCGCGTCGGGCGTCATCTCGCCGGTGCGGGGCAGTTCGCCGGACATGCGGCCGAGGAAGTTGTCCTTCTTGATCAGGGCCAGCGAGGCCCGCAGGCGACGCTCGAGCCAGGGATAGCCGTCCTCGACGACGAGCACCTTGTCGCAGCGCTCCATGATGTCGCTGAGCAGTTCATCGGGGATGGGGTAGGCGCCGATCGCCAGCACCGGGTGCTTGAGCCCGTGCTTCTGCAGGGCCTCCATGACGTAGTTCCGGGCCAGGCCGCAGGCGATGATGCCGATCGAGGTGTCGCCCTCGGTGTGGTACTGGAAGAAGGGCCCCGTGCGCAGGCGCTCGAGAATGGCGGGCTGTTTGGCGACGAGCTTCTCGTAGTTGGGGCGGGCGTTGGCAGGCACGAGCACCCAGTCACGCCAGTTGTTGCAGGCCGGCTTCTGGTCCGGCTTGATGGGGTCGGCGATGTTGACGTTGGAGCGGCTGTGCGACAGGCGCGTCACCAGCCGCAGCGTCACCGGGATGTTGAATTCCTCGGAGATCTCGAAGGCTTCCCGCGTCCAGTCGTAGGCCGTCTGCTGATCCCAGGGCTCCAGGCAGGGCATCATGGCGAAGTCGGCGAGGATGCGGCTGTCCTGCTCGTTCTGGCTGGAGTGCATGCCCGGGTCGTCCGCGACGGCCAGGACCAGGCCGCCGTTCGCCCCGGTGATGGCGCTGCTCATGTAGGGGTCGGCCGCAACGTTCAGGCCCACGTGCTTCATGGAGACGAGGGTGCGCGAGCCGGCGTAGCTGTGGCCCAGGGCTTCCTCGTAGGCGGTCTTCTCGTTGGCGGACCACTTGGCCCGGACGTTGAAGTCGGGGCCGATCTTCTGGATGGTCTCGAAGATCTCCGTGGCGGGCGTGCCGGGGTAGGAATAGGCAGCCCGGATGCCGGCGTGCACCGCCGCAAACGCCACTGCTTCATCGCCCAGCAAGATTCGACGATTGGACATCGCGCGTACTCCGCTAAATGAGAGTGTTCTATCTCGTGAAGAATAGCCGGGATACCCCGCCACGCAAGCGCGGATTCGGCCAATCCGGTAGTATTCTTTGTGTATTCCAGGTTTTTGGCCGGATGCACCTTGGATTATTCGGTGAACACACCAGACATCCGACATATCAGAGGGTGTTGTTGGGTCCGAGAGCTGGGGTACGGCCGAGCAGGTGGGCCAATCGCCTCAGCCACCAAGCACGGTCTTCGCGATCATGGCGATGATCCCGCCGGCCAGGCCTCCCAGGTTCGCCGCGATGTGGGCCAGGATCGGCAAGGCCAGGCTCTTCGTCCGCTGCCGGTAGTACGCCGCGATGAGGCCCAGCGTCGTGGTCATGCCCACGACGATGATCGTGGTCAGCACATCGCAGCCGGCCAGGTACACCGTGAAGTGCAGGCAGCCGAAGAGCAGGCCGCTGGCGATGACGGGCCCGCTCAGGAAGAACTGCCCGAGGCGCAGGCCGCGCTCCTGGTGCTCATCCATCCAGGTCTGCACCAGGCCCCGTGTGAAGATCTCCTCGGTGACGGAGGACCAGAGGCAGACGGCGAGCAGAAAATGGAGCAGGCTCGGCTCACCCAGGATCTTGGCCATCCCCTCCGCCGGCGTGAAGACGATGAGCATCGAACCGAGAGCGCCGGTGACGCTCCCCAGCCCCGCTGCGATCAGCCAATCCAGCGGCCCCGCCTTGGGAAGACACCAGCCAAAGTCGCGCAGGCCTCGCCCCCGCCGCGAGAATCGTTCGACGACCATGAAGCCCAGGCTGAGCGCCACGAGGATGGTCTTGAATCCGTACCCCTTGAGGAACGACGACGGCGGCGCTTCGATGCCCGAGAGGCCGCGAAAGGCCTCCTGAGCGATGACGAAGACCAGCAGGCCAACGAAGAACGCGGTGAGGGGCGACACGCGCAGGCGCATGGTCGAACTCCGAGTTGTGCGCGAGGTCCGGAAGCAAGGAAACGGCCAGCGCGCGCTTCGGCGAAAACGGAGAGCACGGGAACCGATCCATCAGTCGCGTGTCGCAGCGGTCGCTTCTTTGAGCAACACGCCCCGGCCCGTGCGGCCGTCGATGACGCCCAGGGCCGGGGCGTCCAGGCGAACCCAGTACAGGCCGTTCTCGCCGGCTTCCACCACCGTCTGGCTCTTGAGCCAGTCCCAGTCGATGCGGCCTTCGCCGCGCTGGGGATTGGTCGTCAGGTAGCCGACGTGGAAGGAGGTCATGTTGTGGAAGAAGTGGCTTCCTTCCGAGGGCATGACGCAGAAGTCGTCGAAGCCGGTTTCCACCACCACGCGCACGCCGCCGATCTGCCCCCAGGAAACGGGGATGCCCAGCCAGGGATCGGAGGAGCCCCAGCGGCCGGGGCCGATGAGGATGTAGGGTCGCTTGGCCGCCTGCAGCTTGCCGTTGATCGCCCCGACGGCCATGGCCGTCTCCCGGCTGTTCTTTCGCTCGAAGACGCTGGGATCGACCAGGACGACGTCGCTGACACCTTCGATCCAGCCGTTGCCCAGGGCCCGGTCGCTCTCGCAGAAGGACTGGCTGCCGTCGATGATCGAGAGATCCACCCGGCGCACCTCCCGTTCCTCCGCGAAGGGTCGCATCTGCAAGCAGGCGAACTCGCGCTTACCGTCGGGGCCCGGTTCCAGGTTGGCCGCGAACTCGATCTCCACCTGGGCGTTCATCGTCTCTCGGCCCACCACCAGCAGGTCGGTGAGGATCTGCGGCAGGGGGAAGAGCCCTTGCTTAAGCACGCTGGCAAACGTCGCCAGCTTGGCGCCGGGCCGGGCGGAGCCGTCGTAGATCGCGTGGTTCTCCGGGGAGTAGACCGAGGCGACCGGATCCAGCCTGCCATCCTTGTCCGCTTCCGACATGGGGAAGGGGGCGGGCCGGTAGTCCCGATGCACATCCCGCGAATCGCGGTCCAGCGGCAAGGCATAGAAGCTCCGCTGAGCGTTCTTCAGGATGTCGTCGACCGAAGAGAACTGCGGCAGGTGCGAGGGATACTTGGGGCTGAAGCGCAGGCCGCCCTCGCCCTCGACCACCGCCTTGCCCAGACCCAGCACAACGTAGGCCACGCCGTCCTCCGGCTTCACCGGGCCGAAGGGGTAGTGGTTGTGCGATTCGGCGACGCCGGCCAGCGTCGGATAGAAACGACCGTTCACCGCCTTGCCGATGAGGCGCTGAATGATGACCGCCATCTTCTCCTTCTCCGGTCGATGCGGTGTGGCGCTGAGATAAGCGCGGGCGCGACTGCTGAAGGTCGAGGCGTAAACCAGCTTGATGGCGTTGCTCAGATCGTCGAGGCGGTGCTGCAGCTTCCGGGAGTTGTTGGGCAGCATGTACGTTTCATAGACGCCGGCGAAGGGCTGGTACTGCGAATCCTCCAGAAGGCTCGAGGAGCGCACCGCCACCGGGTAGTCAATGATGTTGACCAGGGTCATGAGCTGCCAAGTCAGCTCCGAGGGCAGTCGGGCGGCGAGGAAGGCCTGGCGAATCTCCTCGTCAGTATGTCCCCCCTTGGCGTGGTAGTCGAGATCGTTCCCCTCAATGAACTTGTCGAAATAGTCAGTGGCGATGACCACGCTGCGAGGCACGGTGATGCGCGCCCCGGGGTACTCGTTGGCCAGGTCGTACTGCCGCAGCAGCGAGTTGACGAAGGCAAGGCCGCGCGCCTTGCCGCCCAGCGACCCTTCGCCGATGCGGGCGAAGTTGCTCAGCTTGCCGAAGGTGTCGGGGTCGAACGCCGCCACGATGTCCTGGTACGACAGTCGGCGGTGGTCGTCGAGGATGGTGATCAGACTCTGCCGCAGGTCTTCCAGGTCCTTGAAGTCGCCGATGCCCAGCGGCCGCAGCCGGGCCGCCAGGCGAAACTCGGTGCGAGCCTTGAGCCAGGTCGAGTAGTGGTTGCGCTCGGCGTGGTACCGAAGCGACTCCGCGGGCACGCGCTCCAGGGCGGCGCGAAGGTCCTTGAGGTCGTAGGCCCGGGCGACCTCGTCGCCGCTGTTCAGGCGGAAGACGAAGGGGCCAAAGCCGAAGTACTGCAGCATGAACTGCTTCAACTCCGCCAGCAGCCGCGGCGACTCCTTGTGGACGAAGTGTGCCCCGACCTCGCCCGCATCCTCAGCGGCGGCGAACTCGGTCGACTGCATGAGAATCGGTGTCTCGGGGTTGTGATGCTTGACGAAGCGCGCCAGGGCCGCCCCCGAGCCGGCATCGGGCCTGCCTTGCCGCGGGAAGGTCCGATCCGTGATCACACCCAGGATGTGCTCGCTGTAACGCTCGTAGAGGGCCACGGCTTCCTCGTAGGTGTAGGCGACGAGGATCTTGGGTCGGGCCCGCATGCGCAGGAGCTTGTGGGCCAGGGTGATCCCCTCGCCGATCAGAGTCTGACTCTGCTGGGCCAGCAGCGCGTAGAGGGCCGGCAGATACGACGAGATGAAGTGCACCGAGTCTTCCACGAAGAGGATGACCTCGACACCGATCTCCTTGGTGTCGTAGTCGGCGTTCTGCGCGTCTTCGATGGCCTTGACGATGGCCAGCAGGATCCGCGTGTCGCCGGTCCAGACGAAGACGTGATCGAAGCTGAGCTTCTCCCGTTCGACGACCAACTCTTGCAGCTCGCGGGTGTCGTATCCCAGCAGCACCACCGGAATCTTGGGGCGCCGCCGCTTGATCTCGTGCCCAAACTCGATCGGATCGACCGCACCCAGGTGCATGGTGGTGATGACCAAGTCAAAGCGCCGGCCGGCCTCCAGCAGCTCCAGGGCCTCCTCCGCCGTCGAGGCTCGGGTCACGCGCGGGGCGTAGCGCAGGTTGAGCCGAGCGTACTCCTGGAAGATCAGTTCGGAGATCTGCCCGTCTTCCTCGAAGATGAAGGCGTCGTAGAGACTGGAGACGAGCAGCACCTCGCGCACCCGGTAGGGCATGAGATTCTGGAATCCCTCCAGGCGGGATCGCAGATGCCTGGGCTTCTTCTTGCGAGTTGCCGACTCCAAAGACCCTTCCTCCGTTGTGGGTGCGGTCCGTCATTCTAAAGCGTGTGACGGCACGCCGTACGTCGCGCAAGAGCACCATCCGGGGCAGGAGCGAAATCGAGTTGTGCCGATCGTACAGAATCCTGTACCGACAGGCTGCACAGACAAGAAAAGCCCGGGATCGGATGATCCCGGGCTCCAAACAGGCAATGCTGACGATGGTCCTTCCGCCGACCGGGCGGAGGCGAGCGGGCGATCAGACGACGCCTTGGTCCATCATGGTGTTGGCGACCTTGAGGAAGCCGGCGATGTTGGCGCCGTTGACGTAGTTGCCCGGGGTGCCGTAAGTCTCGGCCGCTTCGTAGGAAGCGGTGTGGATGGCCTTCATGATGCCCTTGAGGCGCCCATCCACCTCTTCGCGGGTCCAGCTGAGACGCAGGCTGTTCTGGCTCATCTCCAGGCCGGAGACGGCGACGCCGCCGGCGTTGGCGGCCTTGCCCGGCCCGTAGAGAATCTTGTGGTTCAGGTAGACATCGATGGCGTCGGGGGTGCTGGGCATGTTGGCGCCCTCGGCGACGACGAAGACACCGTTCTTCATCAGGTTCTCAGCGTCCTTGCCGTTGATCTCGTTCTGGGTGGCGCTGGGGAAGGCGCAGTCGGCCTTGAAGTCCCAGACCGGGTTGTAGTCCATGCCCGGATCGATGGGAATGTAGGTGGCCTCGGGGAACTGATCGGCGTATTCCTTGACGCGGCCGCGACGAACGTTCTTCAGATCCATGATGAAGGCCAGCTTCTTGTCGTCGATGCCGGCCGGATCGTGGATGACGCCGTTGGAGTCGGAGCAGGTGACGCACTTGCCGCCGAGTTCGGTGACCTTCTGGATGGTGTACTGGGCGACGTTGCCGGAACCGGAGACCAGGCAGGTCTTGCCCTGGAGGCTGTCGTCCTTGGTCCCCAGCATGTTGGCGGCGAAGTAGACCGTGCCGTAGCCCGTCGCCTCGGGACGAATCAGCGAGCCGCCCCAGTTGAGGCCCTTGCCGGTGAGCACGCCGGTGAACTCGTTGCGCACACGCTTGTACTGGCCGAAGAGGAAACCGATTTCCCGGCCGCCCACGCCGATGTCGCCGGCGGGCACGTCGGTGTCGGGGCCGATGTGGCGGCAGAGCTCGGTCATGAAGCTCTGGCAGAAGCGCATGACTTCGTTGTCGCTCTTGCCCTTGGGATCGAAGTCGGCGCCGCCCTTGCCGCCGCCCATGGGCAGCGTCGTCAGCGAGTTCTTGAAGACCTGCTCGAAGCCGAGGAACTTGAGGATGCCGAGGTTAACGCTCGGGTGGAAGCGAAGGCCGCCCTTGTAGGGGCCGATGGCGCTGTTGAACTCGACGCGGAAGCCGCGGTTGATTTGCACATCGCCCTGATCGTCAAGCCAGGGAACACGGAACAGGATGACGCGCTCGGGCTCCACGATCCGTTCCAGGATCTTGGCACTGCGGTACTCCGGATGCCGCTCCATCACGACGCTGAGTGATTCCGCAACCTCACGAACCGCCTGCACAAACTCAGGCTGCGCGGGGTTCTTCGCCTCAACTTGCGCCATGAAATCATTGACGAAGCTCGACATGATGCACCTAGTCCTTTCGATTCTGCAGGTCGCAACCAGATCAGTGAGGGACAGCCTCGGAATGCCACCGAGGATGAGTAGAAAAGCGAACCGGGCGATGTGCCCAACAACCCTCTAAACCGCATGAACAGACGGCCCTGAGAGGTCGCGCATGGTACAGGATTCCGGATTCGTCAAGGCGGAATCCGCAACCAAATCGCCCCCTTTTTGGGGAACCATATCGGGCCGCTTTCTCGCTCTCCTCAGACCGTTGCCCGCGCGCCATAACCCTAGCTATTAGGAGACTTCAGTCTAAAGAAATCATGCGCTTCGACCTCGACTCGAAACGAGCCACGGAGCCGATTCCTGCCTCCTTTAGCAAGCGCCTCGCCGACGCGAAATCCGCCCCCACGTGCCCCGCCTCATGCGCATCGGAGCCCAGGCTCATCGCTTCGCCCCCGGCGGTCCGATAGGCCGCCAAAACAGCCGGCCCGGGCATCGGCTCAAGACCCCCTTGCCGCAGCAGCGACGTGTTCACTTCCGGCGTCAAGTCCGCCTCCACGCAGGCCGCCATCGTCTCCGCGAGCAATCCCGAATCACAGCGCGCGTCCGGCACGTTCCACAATCGAACGGCGTAGCGTTTGACCAAGTCAAAATGCCCCAGCACATCGAAGACGCGCGCACCGTGCGCCTCCCGAGCCCGGGCCGCATCTTCCACCGCGCGGCGGACCGTGAGGAAGTAGTCCGAGAATGCCTGCTCGAGGGAGGCGAACTGCTCCCACCAGCCGCGCTCCTGGATCGGCCCGCGCTCCGTCCAGTGCACGCTCAGAAGGACAAGGTCGAACTCGTGCCTCGACAAGAAGTCGAGAATGAAGTCCCAGCGCTCTGGCTGGTAGCAGACCTCGATGCCTTTGCCGACAAAAGCCCGGCCGCGGTACGTCTCACGCAGCACGCTCAGCTCATCGGCGTAGCGCTCCTCGTCGTAGCGGCAGGTGTCCCACTCATCTGGATGGGTGTCGAAATGCTCGGTGAAGGTGACGCCGCCCAGCCCGGCGGCCAGCGCTGCCTCGACATTGTCCGCCGGCGGCGTCTCACTGTCGATCGAGTGCCAAGAGTGGATGTGCTGATCGTAGATCTCGCGCATGGGCATCCTCCGCCGCGAGTCTAGGCCGAACCTGCCGCCAGGGCATCCAGACGGGTCCGCCCCTCGCCCAGACCGAACCTCCCCACCTCCCTCTCTCGTTTTCCCCTTGCTCCCGGGGGAGATCCCCTTAAGCTGGTGGTGAGAGCTGGTAGTGAGGAGATACCCGGGATGCAGTTACGGAACCCCGCGAGGGCGCATCGCGCCTTCACGTTGATCGAGTTGCTCGTGGTCGTCGCCATCATCGCGCTGCTTATTGGGATCCTGCTCCCGGCTCTGGGCTTGGCGCGCGAGAAAGGCAGGCAAGCGGTCTGTCTCTCGAATGTGAAACAGCTTGTACTCGCCGCCTTGCTCTACGGGCAGGACTACGGCGAGATCTGGCCGTGCAATGCGCGCACACCACACTGGGCCCCGCCGAAGGGCCAGACGGGCTGGGCGCGCACGTATCGCCGTCAGCCAGGTCTGCTCTTCGAGTACGTCGACGGCGTGGACAAGGCCACGGAGTGCCCGACGAAGCGGCGTCAGTCCAAGTGGGGCGAAGATGGCGGCAGCAACATGTTCGACACCGCCAAGCTCGACTTCGACTACACCATGGTGGCCCGCATGGAGGGGGCGCCGATGGACTGCCAGACCCGGGCGGCCTATCTCCGTGAACCCGCCCAGTATTCCGGGCACAGCAACCCACCCAACTCGCTCGGGGCCAATCCCGACGGGCAGAATACGCTGGTCAACTTGACCGGTTTGCCGCTCTTCATCGACGAGAGCAACTACTGGTACAACGATGACATCCCTGACGGCGCCTGGTCCAACTGGGACCAGATCAGCGAAGTCCACGGCGGCGGCGGCACAGTCGGCTACTTCGAGGGCCACGCCAGCGTCCTACGCTTCCCCTCCGGTGCCGCAGAATCAGTCGAAGAAGACGCTGACCTCACCGCCGACGACTTCTACGTACTCGGCCCCTCCGGCTGGACCCGACTTGAGAAGCTTGGGGACGCCACCAATCCCCCCTGGGACCGTGGTTTTCCCTACTGGGGTTGGATCAACGCCCCATACTAGGAGTGCCGCGAGCTGAGATTCGTAGAGGCGCCCATGCCCACCGTCGAATTCACCAGCAAGCTGAACCGATTCTTCCCGGATCTGAAGCCGATCCCCATTGATGCCGCCACGGTGAGTGAGGCGATCCGCGCCCTCGACGAGACCCACCCCGGCTTGGCGGCGTACCTCGTCGACGAGACCGGCGCCCTGCGCAAGCACGTCAACATCTTCATCAACAACGCCTGGCTGCGCGATCGGCAGACGCTCTCCGATCCCCTGGAACCGGGTGATCGACTCCTCATCATGCAAGCTCTCTCCGGGGGCTGACCGGAGGTTCCCCATGGGTCAAGGCCACACGCTCCTGCTCGGCACCCGCAAAGGGCTCTTCGTCTTCAGCCGCACCAACGGCGACTATCAGCTCGTGGAACACGCGTTCCACGGCGTGCCAGTCGCCTACGCGACTCTGGATCCTCGCACGGGCACGCTCTGGGCCTGCCTGGATCACGGCCACTGGGGCCAGAAGCTGTCGCGGTCCGTGGACGGCGGCAAGACCTGGGATGAAACCCCCGCCCCGCAGTACCCCGAGGGGGCCACCATCCGAGACGATACACCCGCGAGCCTGCGCTACCTCTGGATCCTCCAGCCGGGCGGCGCGGACCAGCCGGGCCGACTCTACCTGGGCACCGAACCGGGCGGCCTCTTCGTCAGCGAGGACAACGGCGACTCCTGGCGGCTGGCCACCTCGCTCTGGAATCACCCGACACGGCAGCAGTGGTTCGGCGGCGGCCGGGATGAGGCCGGCATCCACTCCATCGTCATCGACCCTCGCGACAGCCGGCGCCTCTTCATCGGCGTCAGTTGCGGCGGGGTGTACGAAACGCTCGACGACGGCGCGAGCTGGACCACCCGAAACAAGGGGCTCATCGCCGACTTCCTGCCCGACCCCGACAGCGAGGTCGGCCAAGACCCGCATCTCGTCGTCGGCTGCCCCACCCATCCGGAAGTGCTCTGGCAGCAGAACCACTGCGGCATCTTCCGCTCCCTCGACGCCGGCCGGAAGTGGTCCCTCGTCTCTCAGAAGAAGGGGCCGGCCCACTTCGGCTTCGCCATTGCCGTGGACGAACAGGACCCCGACACCGCCTGGGTCGTCCCCGCCATCAGCGATGAGATCCGCATGGCCGTCGAGGGCAAGCTCTGCGTCTGCCGCACCACGGACGGCGGGCGAAGCTGGCAGGATCTCCGCCGGGGCCTGCCCCAGGATCTGGCCTACGACATTGTGTTCCGCCACGCTCTGGACCTGGCGGGCGATCACCTGGCGTTCGGCTCAACGACGGGCAACGTCTTCTTCTCCGACGACCGGGGCGATCACTGGCACTGCCTGGGCAACCACCTCCCCCCGGTCTACTCCCTCCGCTTCGCCTGAGGCTCCGCTGCCTCAGGGCTGTCGAATCCTGGCGTTTGCCCCCTCCGCCCGCCGAAACTACCCTCTTGCGCTTGACTTCCCCCGGGAATGGACCCTCGGCGCGGCAGGATGGGCACGGGCACGCATGCACTTTGACTTGGTGGATAATGTGGTTTCTCGGTCAGACGACCGGATTGTGACCCGCAAGCAGGTGTCTCTGGCGGAGGAGTACCTGCAGGATCACTTCCCCGGCTTCCCCGTGTTGCCCGGCGTGATGATGCTGGAAGCGATGGCGCAAGCGGCACGTAAGCTCTTGAACCAGCCGCGTTTAGTCGTTGGCAGCGTCAAGGCCCTGCGCTACAGCAGCATGGTGCGGCCCGGTGAGGCCCTGCAGATCGAGGTTCGGATCACCCAGGAGCACGGGGACGGCTCCTTCACCTGCAAAGGGACCGGCAGAGTCCAGCGTCCTGGAGAGCCGGAGCCGCAGGAAACCGCCGTCTCCGGTAAGTTCACCCTACGACCCGTCATCGGCCCGGCTGACACGACGACCCCTAGCCATGGAGGCAGAGAGCAACCATGACCCGTGATGAAATCCTTGCCAAGGTCACCGAAGTCCTCGAAGACGCGCTCGGCGTCGACGAGGAGGATGTCACGCTCGAGGCCACGCTCATCGGCGACCTGGAAGCGGAGTCCATTGACTTTCTCGACATCGTCTTCCGCCTGGAGAAGGGCTTCGACATCAAGATCGAGCAAGGCGAACTCTTCCCCGAGAACGTCGCCCAGAATCCCGACTACGTCCAGGACGGCAAGGTGACGCAGAAGGGCATCGACGCCCTCAAGGACAAGCTGCCCCACGTCAACTTCACCGAGTTTGAGAAGGACCCGGACGTCTCCAAGGTCGGCGACATCTTCACCGTCGACACCATCGTCCGCTTCGTCGAGCGCAAGCTCGAAGCAGCCTGAGCCGGGGCAGAGCGAGCAACGCGAGCGCCGCCCCGGGCGCACGCTCCCACCACCGGACACCGCCTCGGAACCGCCCCATGCGCTGGATGTGGATCGATCGAATCATCGAGCTGGAGCCCGGCAAGCGCCTGGTCGCGATCAAGAACGTCAGCCTGGCGGAGGAGCACCTGCACGATCACTTCCCGGCCCAGGCCGGTCCGGATGGTGAGCCGCTCGAGCCGCTGCCCGTCATGCCGGCCTGTTTCCTGATCGAGGGCATGGCCCAGACCGCGGGGATCCTGGTCGGCCACGCCGGCGGCTTCAAGGAGAAGGTCATTCTCGCCAAGGTGCCCAAGGCGGAACTGACCGGCGATGTCTTCCCCGGCATGACCGTGCGCTACGAGGCCACCCTCGAGCGCCTTGATCCGGCCGGCGCCTCAACGGTCGGCGTCGTCAGTGTTCGCGACCACACGCCCGATTGGCGACAGATCGGCACCATCGAGATCTTCTTCAGCCACGTGGATCAGAATCTGGCGGGCGTCGAGTTTCCCGAAGAGAACTTCGTCTTCGGCGACAACTTCAAGGCCCTGCTTGCCGCCTCAAACATCCCCGAACTGAACGAGGCGGCTGCAGGAACGTAGCCACGGAACACACCGGGGGCACGGCGTTGCACGGCGCGGTCGGCGACCACGCCGCCGGCAGCTCCTCCCACACACGCGGCAGTGGCAGGCACAGCTTCCCATCTCCGCCCTACCGCTCGATGTACCCGAGCCGGGCGTCGAGATCGCCCGTCTCAATCTCGTACAGTGCCGTCAGCTTCGCGGTGAACCGCTCGCGCCAGCGCCCGCTGCGCCCGACGCGGAACGTCCGTGAGCGCGTCGGATCGAGGCCGTGCTCGATCAGTCGCTGCAGACGCGGTCGCGGCAAGGCAGCCAGGCCCAGGCAGCGGCCAAGGCGCTCCATCGCCAACAGGCGCAGCCTCGCTTCCATTAACTCCTCGAAGCGGACCACCTCCGTCGCCGGGTCCACCAGCCAACCCAGGAAATTCTCGAAATACTCGCGCACCGGCGGCAGGGGAAAGGTGTGCTCGTCGCCCGGCACGCCGCGGATCATCGTCTCGATGCGGGCCGCGTCATCGGGCAGTCGCCGCGTAAACAGTTCGTGGTGGAAGTGCTTGCTAGCCGGATCCATCACGTAGTCGATGTAGCTCACGATGAAGTCTCGCGGATCGCGCAGGATGAACACGCGCTGGTTCGGGTAGCGAGCCAGCGTGCTGCGCGTCTGCTCGTCGAACATGCAGTGACCCACGGAGACCCCGCCGGGCGGCACTTCGGCGAGCGCCCGCGCGTACAGCGCCGGCCGCTCCTCGGGCGGCAGGCCCGGCTCGACGTAACGCAACAGGTTGCGACCAACCCGCGTGCCCGGCAATTGCAGGAGCAGGTTGCGCAGAAGCATCGTCCCGCACTTGGGCACACTGATCACCACCACGCCGTAGCGCGGCAATCGCGCCCGAGCCGCGGCGGGCCCCTCCGACTCAGCCGATGGTGTGTGCGGCGTGGTCATGAGCGCGAGCAAGTGTACCTCGCCGGGTACACGGCCGCCTGAGCCCAAGACGCCGCGGTGATCACCCCCGGGGCGACTCACCCCTTCTGATACAGCGCCGCCACGGCCCCGGCGGGATCCTGGATGATGCAATAGCGTGCGGGGCCCAGCTCCTTGGGGCCGGCGATAATCTCGCCGCCACGCTCCAGGCAAGCAGCCAGACTGGCGTCGAGATCGGCGACGGTGATGTAGATCATCCACTGCGGCGGCAGGTCGGCGTTGCCGCCGCGGGC
>SWCD01004086.1_pt1 | contig 108997 bp, 110 predicted proteins | sample 4693011 | NCBI WGS metagenome assembly SWCD01 (sample SAMN10267278, study PRJNA491770) | bioreactor metagenome | isolation source: DHS bioreactor inoculated with marine | place: Japan: Omine Ridge, Nankai Trough | reverse complement strand
TTTTTCTCTATAGTAATTTTCCTCTATCTCACTAGACTGCTCAGCATATGGCTCCGTCATAACTTCTTGTAACTTTTGTACAAGGCTATAGTTGCCTTTTTCTGCCTCTTTGTAAGCAGGAACAAGGAACCACTCTCGTAGTGTGTACTTTGGGTTAACTTGTTTCATCTGTTGAGAGAGCTTCTCACGTGACTCTGGTGTAGTAGCCTTAGTGTTTATGAGTGTTTTCCACTTCTCCAGCCACTCTGTCCATCTTTTTAATATCTTCTCATCGTATATGGAGTCACCATAAAAACTTTTTGTAAGTGTTGAAATATCTTCGGGAACATTAGAGAGTTCACGAAAAAGTATAGTGTAATCAACAGAAGTTTCTATCATCAAGACTACAAGTTCATTGAAGAGGTCTGGATTAAACGTGTCTAAGCCCAGTTTCGAAGCCCACATTTTTATCATTTTTGCTTGCATGAGCTTAGAAAAAGAATTTTTTATCTCTTCAAGTTGTTCAAGACTTTTTTCATCTGACTCAAACAAAGGTTGTAGTGCTGTACAAAACATAGTAAAGTTACGCTCAGCAGCTTTGGGCTGATTAAGAAATGAGAAATGCACCCCTCCCCCAGTCCATGGCTGGTATCTAGGGTCAAACATGTCCATAAACCCAAATGGACCATAGTCAAGAGTAAAACCACCTACTGAACAGTTGTCACTGTTAAAATTTCCTTGACAGTAACCAACACGAACCCACCCTGCTACAAGTGATGTGAGACGTTTTTGAAACTCACGTGCGAATAGTAGTACTTTTTCCTGCAGAGGCAAATCTGTACCAATTTCATCACTATATTCACGTTCAATTGCATGTAAAACTATTTTTTCTAGCTCTTCCATTGCTTTTGGATGCTCTTTTTTACGCGCACGACGACCAAAAAGCTCAAGTTGACCTACTCTAAGAAAAGAGGGAGCAACACGTGTCGTAATAGCAACATCCTCTTCTATCATCACTTCAGGGTCTCTAGAGTACGAACCATTCATAAACCAAGGACGTCTGACCTTTTCAGTTTGTGATGTATATAAGGTTAAAGAGCGTGATGTTGGTATACCTAAGGCATGCATATGCTCTTGTACTAAAAACTCTCGAACACTTGAACGCAACACTGCTCTACCATCGGCTCCACGACAGTATGGTGTTCTACCACCGCCTTTAAGCTGCATTTCCCAGCGTTTACCGTTTATGAGGGCTTCAAGTATAGAGACAGCACGACCATCACCATATCCATTTCCTGTTTTAAAGGGACACTGGTCATAGTACTCTGTCCCATAAATAGAAAGAGCATATCCTGTTGCCCAACCTGTTTTTCGTAGAGGCTTAGTCAACTGTGAGGTATCACCAGAAAACATTTTCATAAAATCCTTAGATGTTGCTAAACTATCTGCAAAACCAAGCTCCTTAAAGAACTCTTTACTATGTGCAATATAAATTGGATCTTTGATTGGTGTAGGGTTTACAGGAACATAGTGCCCACTAAAAACTTGCCGCGGTAAATGATCATCTCCACCTTCTGTAGCATCAGGATCAGAATGTAATCTGTCTACGAAGGAGTAGTTTGCTAATTTTGCTAAGTCATTGAGTGTTTCTATGCTCTGTGACGTTTCTTCTTTTTCCTGCATATATCTTCCTTAATAAACAATTTTCTTGAAGTATACACTTGTTTTTTACGTTCAAACTTAATGAAAAAATAGCGATGTTTTTTTTACTTCATATTTAAATTTTAGTTTGCTTTGAGAGTTCATCAATCCTTTTCTCTTCTTCGCTTGTTGTTGTAAACCAACTTTTAAATTCACTTTTAAGATAATTTAATGCCATTTTTGGACTTACAGCTGGTGGTAAAAGTGTTATGTCTGGATCTATCCGACAATCGACCACAACAGGTCCATCATGCATAAAAGCCATCTTCGCCGCATTTATAAGTTCTTCATAGGTATCTGCTTTCATCCCCTTACAATGTGACGCATCCGCCAATGCTGCATAATCAGGATTGAGTAGTTTTACTCCTGATGGTACATTGCCATCATGAGCACGTTCTTCAAACTCGATAAACTTGAGTGTTGAGTTGTTTAAGATAAAACACTTAACCGGTACATTGTACATTGCAGCCGTAACAAGATCATTTATACTAAACTGAAACCCTCCATCACCAGCGATTACCACAACAGGACGCTTTGTGACGAGATTTGCACCTATTGCCTGTCCCAGTGCTGCACCAAGTGTCGCTAAGTTCGCACTCCAAATAAAACGCTGTCCCGGTTTGAATTGTGCAGCATTGTTAATCCAGATTGTCGAAGTGCCCGAGTCCCCACACAAGATACCATCGTCTCCAAGACACTTCATAACTTCTTGAACGACCGCCCCTGGATGGATTTTTGCTTGAGAAGCAGTCTCTGTATCACGGTAAAGAAAATCATCAAGATGTTTTCTCATGTACTTTGAGAGACTATTTAGATAAGGGTTGCTTTTCTTTTCATGGACAAACTTCATAAGTCCTTCTAAAGCAGGTCCTGCATCTGAGAGAATGGGATAGTCAACAGAAATATGTGAAGCAAGGTGTTTTGCAAGGCGGTCAATTTTGACAATTGGAATATCTGGATAAAGATGACTATAAGCAAAATTACTACCAACAACTATAAGAAGTTCACAGGCATGTAGTGCTTGGTTAGCAGGGTGTGATCCCATAAGCCCTATTCCCCCTACAATATTTGGATGGCTATTATCAATAATATCCTTAGAACGCGTAGTATGGATAAGTGGGGCGCCAATCTTTTCGGCTAATGCAACAACCAAATCGCTTGCTTCACGTGAGCCTTCACCATAGAGTATAGCTACGCTATTGGCCTTATTTATCGCTTCAGCTGCAGCTTCAACAGCTTGCATATTTGGTGAAATACGACTTTTTTCAACAAAGCTTACTGACTTATACGGTATAGCATCATGTTTCATAATGTCCGAAGGCACAGAGATGTGTGCAACACCACCTTGCAAGGCAGCATTGATTGCTATATGTAGCAGTTCAATAAGATTGTGTGGGGAGCGTGCTTCAGCATTAAAGAGACAAATTTCGTCAAATAGTTGCAGTTGGTTTCCTCCCTGAGGCATTCCTGTCCCAATATAATCTGTTTCTATCTGTCCAGTTATGGCCAATACCGGAACACCATCTCCAGCAGCATCCGCAAGTCCATTAAGCATGTTGTTTGCCCCAGGTCCTTGACAAGCAACTGTTACGGCAAGGGAATTGCTCATTCGTGCTTCTCCAGAGGCCATAAACCCTGCGTTAGCCTCATGACGTGTAAGAACAAAATCCATCTCTTTATCAATACGAATACTCTCCATAAGAGTATCAATTGTATCACCAGGAATACCGTAAATTCGTTTTACACCTGCACCTTTGAGTATATTAACTATTTGAGTACTTATGGTATCGCTCATAATTTTCTCCTTTACTATTTTGGTTTTGCTTCGTGTATATAAGACTCATCTAATTTGTCCAAAGAGTCTACGCCTAAGGAGCTTACTAATTCAAGAAATGATTTAATAGTATTCTTATGAAAGTTGGCAACGCGTTCATATTTTTCTTCTACTACCAAGCCTTTTTGTAGTCCCTTATCTTGAGTCGCTATACCAGTTGGACAAGTATTAGTATGACAACGTAATGACTGTATACATCCAAGAGAGAACATAAATCCTCTCGCACTATTACAAAGATCAGCTCCTAAACAAAGTGCTCTAAGTAGAGTAAAACCACTAAGAACCTTACCTGCATAAATGATTTTAATACGATCACGAACTTCTATCTCTTCTAAGGTTTTGTGAATAAACCTAAGTGCATCCTCACCTCGCATACCGACATTATCACTATACTCTATTGGTGCAGCACCTGTTCCTCCCTCAGCGGCATCTACTGTGATAAAATCAGGATAAATACCTAGGGTATTAAAAACTTCTATCATCCCAACAAACTCATCAGTATCTCCTAAACAGAGTTTAATACCAACAGGTTTATAAGCACTGAGTTCACGCAGTTTTTGGATAAAATGAGCTAATCCTTCGGGTGAATCAAATGCGGTGTTTATAGGTGGGGAAATAACATCAACATGAGGTTTTAGCATCCGTATACTAGCAATTTCTGAAGTATTTTTGTCTGCTGGAAGCAAACCCCCATGACCAGGTTTTGCACCTTGAGAGAGTTTTATCTCTATCATTTTGACCTCTTTAAGCGCACTTTTTTCCTTAAAAACACTTTCGTTTAAGGTTCCATCTTCATTTCTAAAACCGAAGTTAGCCGTTCCTACCTGTAAGACAATGTCACCGCCTTGTCTATGATGAGGGCTCAAACCTCCTTCACCTGTATTATGTGAAAAACCTCCTAGCTTAGCTCCTTTGTTTAGAGCACGAAGAGCACTCTCTCCTAATGACCCAAAACTCATTGCAGAAATATTAAAGATGGATGAAGAGTAAGGTTGTTTACAGGCATCGGAACCAATACTTACACGAGGTGCTTTTGTAAAGTGTTTTTTTGGAAATATGACATGTGCAACCCACTCGTATCTTTTTTGATATAAATCGAACTCAGTTCCAAATGGGTGATAAGAATTTTGATTCTTCGCACGACGTTTAACAAGGTCTCTACTTTCTTTATTAAATGGCATACCATTGGTGTTGCTTTCAAAAAAATATTGGTGTATTTCTGGTGATATTGCGAGTAAAATATAGCGAAAATGACCGATAACAGGATATATTCTCAATATCGCGCGTCGTGTCTGCAATATGTCATACCAGCCAACGGCAAAGATAAATGAGACTATAACCGCAATAGGTATCATCTCTAAATTATAAAAACAGCTAATTATAAAAGGAGGCCAAACTATAAGACTCAGCCAGATAAATATTTTACTCGAATTCATAAATTTCCTTTATTCAAGATGCCACTATTCTAACGAAATCTTATACAACAAACAAACAATAAAACTTATACTATAAAGAGTACTAAACACATACATAAATAAATACACTCTGTAAATTTACAATAAACAAAAAAAACAATACAATTAAATGTAATAACCCAAAAAGGAGAAGAGATGCCGTACAAAAGTATTGAGAAATTGCCAGATCAGGTAAAAGACAACTTACCAAAACATGCGCAAACTATTTATAAAGAAGCTTACAATAGCGCTTGGGATGAGTATAAAGACCCAGAAGACAGAAGAGGTGAAAGCTCAAGAGAAGAGGTTTCACACAAGGTTGCTTGGGCTGCTGTAAAAAACAAGTATGAAAAAAATGATAATGAAGATTGGGTTGAAAAATAATCTTTATCTTTTTTTAAATTCTATACTACTTTTAGATGGTCTAAGTCTTAGAGCACTAGCTCCTTATATTTTTAATGGCGTTTATTGCAGCTGGCAAAAGCGATTCATTAAGTGCTGGATGGATATATAACATCTCTTTGAGATGTCGTATGTCGTTATCTATGTGCATAACCGTAAGTACTTGATGAATCATTACTGAACTTTGCGGTCCAATCATGTGGCAACCTAGTATCTTGTAACTATCTCTCTCTACGATAAACTTTGTAAATGGATATGTCAGTTTTGTTGACTTTGCTTTTGCACTTGCTAACCAGTCAGTTTTTGATACTACAAAATCTAACTTTTTATCTTTCGCTTCTTCTTCAGTAATGCCTACACTTGCTACTTCAGGGTCTGTAAAAACTGCGTGTGGCATATACTTAAAACTCAAAGGCTTCTCTTCATTTTCAAAAAGGAACTTATAAAGATGGTTCATCTCAAAAGCTGCAGCATGTTGTAACATATGCTCTCCCGCGGCATCGCCAAGGACATATATACCCTTTACACTTGTTTCAAAAAATTCATCTCTTTTTATAAAACCTTCTTCATCAACTTGTATAGAGGTGTTTTCAAGATTCAATGTATATGTGTTGGATTCTCTACCTGTAGCATAAAGCAATGTTTCACAGATATGCTTCGTCTCTTGACCCTTTTTATTTTCAAAGCTTATATTAAAAAAAGAGTTCTCGTATTTTGCATCTTTTACCGTCGTATTAAACTCTATATCGATGTTCTTTGAAAACTCTTTTTGAAATGTTTCGGAAATTTCTTTGTCTTCATGTGACAAAAGCGTTTCACTTCGAACCAATAGTTTCGTCTTAACACCTAAGGCGTCAAACACATTTGCCAATTCACATGCGATAAAACCAGAACCTACGATTGCTATAGAGCTTGGAATCTTATGTATAGGAAAGACATCATCACTCGTCCAAGCATTCTCAAAAGGTGGCTTTTTTGGTTTACTCCCGGTTGCTATTATTATTGTCGGTGCGGTTAATGTCTCGTCATTCACTCCAACAACCTTATCTGAGATAAAAGAGCCCTCACCTCTAAAGAGTTCCACGTTTTCATTTAACATGGACTTATAGTCATCATCTACACCATCAATAAACTCACTATTTTCTCTAAAAACTTTTTCTCTATCAATTGCATCTATATCACTACTTATATAATGTCTTTTAGACTCTTGAATAGTTCGTATAACATCAGCATAACCAACTAAAAGCTTTGAAGGGACACAACCCCTGTTAGGGCAAGTACCTCCTAGTTTAGATTTTTCAATTAGAGCAACTTTCTTGCCAATCTGACCAGCTTTTGCAGCTAAGGTAGAGGCTCTCCCTCCTCCAATCACAATCAAATCATATACTTTCATACTTTAAGCCCTTTATATTAACTGATTCATAAATCCTATTCTCTCGCATTCTATTATGAAAACTTTAATAATGCAAGGCAGTAGCTAGTTATCGATGTTAAAACCTATCATGTTTGATATATTCATTATATTATGTTAAGGTTGGTTTGTAATAGATGAAATAAAGCATATTTATGGAGGTATATGCAAAGAATCTGAAACCTTGTAATGAACAATCATTTTATATAAAAGGAGAAAGTTATGAATAAGAAAGAACAATACGAACAGAAGTTAGAAGCAAAACTAGATCAGTTAAACGCGGAGATAGACAAACTTAAAGCAAAAGCCCAAAATGCACAAGCTGATAAAAAACTTGAATATAACCAGGAGATTGAAGAACTTCAATCCATGCAAGAAGATGCTACAAATAAACTTAACGAACTCAAAGATGCTAGTGACGATGCGTGGGAAGACCTTAAGATAGGGATAGATAACGCATGGGATAGCCTGTCAAACTCATTGAAGTCAGCTGCTTCAAGATTTAAATAAAGGAGATAATAGATGAAGTCACATATACATACACTACTATTGGTAGGAATATTAGGTGTTGCTCCACTTTGTAATGCACAAATGAGCAATCAAGACACATCAATCAAAGAGGTAAAAGAAGATACTAAAGATCTACTCCAAACCATAGGTTCTTATAGTGTCGACAAAAAAAACGAAGCTGTTGAAAAAGTAAAAAACAGTTTAGACAAACTCGATAATCGCATTGATACCCTTGAGTCACGTGTTGATAACAACTGGGATAAAATGAATAAGAAAGCGCGACTAGAAGCTCGTGAAAACCTTAAAGCTCTTCGTAAACAACGAAATGAAGTTGCCCAGTGGTATGGTAGCATGAAAAACAGTTCAGCTAATGCTTGGGAACACATGAAAAAAGGTTTCTCAAACGCATATAAAACTCTTCAAAAAAGTTGGGAAAAATCTGAACGAGAATTTGAAATCCAAAATAAGAAGTAAATATGAAATATAAAATAATAGGTATTTTCATCCTAGTGGCGGTTGCCATCCAATTTATACCATATGGTAAAAGTCACTCTAATCCACCAGTGATTGCAGAGCCTATGTGGGACAGTCCTAAAACGAAAGAACTCTTCGTTCGAACTTGTGCAGATTGTCATAGTAACGAAACAAATTGGCCTTGGTATAGTAATATAGCTCCAGTTTCTTGGCTCGTTCAACATGATGTTGAAGAGGGTCGTGAACATTTTAATGTATCTATGTGGGGCGTACAAAAAAAGAATGATGGAGATGAAGCTAAAGAGGAGTTTGACGAAGGTGAAATGCCACCTTGGTTTTATGTCATCCCTCATCCAGAAGCTCAATTGTCAGAAGCTGAAACAAAACAGTTAAGCAAAGGACTTTTAGCAACATTTGGCGAAGAACATGAAGAGCATGATGATTAGTGTTCCATAGACATATAGAAGAGTTTATGGGAGAATTTTAAATAGACGTTTAAATGAGTATAATGGAGGCTTAATATGGGAAATTCTGAAGATAAAAATTCTCAATACGAAAAAAATAGTTTAACGCTGACTGGTGCTGTTGCTTTAGGAACAGGAGTTATGATTGGAGCTGGTATATTTGCCTTGACTGGACAAATGGCTGAAATGACCGGAGCACTTTTTCCTTTAGCTTTTCTCTCTGCAGCATTCATTGTCTCATTTAGCGCTTACTCTTATGTGAAAATGTCTAATGCTTATCCAGATGCCGGTGGAATTGGCATGTACCTTCACAAGGCCTATGGAGACTCTCTACCAACGGCATTTAATGCCTTGCTCATGTATTTTTCCATGGTAATTGCTCAAAGTTTTTTAGCTCGAACATTTGGTTCATATACCATGCAGCTTTTTGACTCAAATGAAAATGAAATGCTAATTCCAGCCTTGGGTGTTGCTCTACTACTTGTTGCTTTCCTTATTAATTTATCTGCAAACCGTTTAATTCAAAATGTTGCTTCTATTATAGGTTTCATAAAAATAGGAGGCATAATTATTTTTGGTGTTGTGGGCGTATGGATTGCAGATAGCATAGCTGTAGACTTTACTCCGGAAAAAACAATGTCCGACTCTACAATTAGCGGTTTCTTAGGTGCTACAGCATTAGGAATTCTCGCTTTTAAAGGCTTTACTACTATCACAAATAGTGGTTCTGAAATAAAAGACCCGCATCACAATGTTAGCCGAGCAATTATTATTTCTATTGTCGTATGTGTTGTCATTTACGGCTTAGTTGGATTTGCAGTGTCTAGTAACTTATCTCTTAGCGATATCATTGCTACACAGGATTACTCTCTAGCTGCGGCTGCGAAACCTGCACTCGGTGATTATGGCTTATGGTTTACAGTTGTCTTAGCCATACTTGCAACTGCTGGAGGTGTTATAGCGAGTATTTTTGCAGTTTCAAGAATGCTAGCAATGCTTACAGAGATGAAACTGGTACCACATAGTCATTTTGGAATGCCAGGTAGTATTCAAAAACATACACTTGTCTACACTGTAGTTCTGGGCATACTCTTAACCGCATTCTTCGACCTAAGCAGAATCGCCGCTTTAGGGATTATTTTTTATCTTATTATGGATATATCTATACACTGGGGTGTACTACGATACTTACGACACGATGTTGGGGCAAATATATCGGTTCTCATTACGGCAATACTCCTAGACCTCTTGATTCTTGGTGGCTTTATCTGGGTGAAGGTTATATCTGACCCACTCGTCGTGAAAGTAGCAGTGGCTGGTATGATAATAATTGCTCTAGTTGAAATAATATTTCTCAAACTAAAAAGTGAATAAAACAAAAAACTTCCAGGAGTCAGCGCATCTCGGTCTACGACTAATGTAAACAGCTGACTCTTACCATAAAAACACATCACTCAAAACCATGCTTCAGCAACTTGTGTTATAATCCCATTTAATTTTAAAAAATAATTTATTCAATATATCGGAGAAGAAATGGGATTAGCGATAGGGCTCGTAGGGCTTCCAAATGTAGGAAAATCAACAACTTTTAATGCACTTACAAAGGCACAAAACGCAGAGGCTGCAAACTATCCTTTTTGTACCATTGAACCAAACAAGGCGGTGGTTCCAGTTCCAGATAAACGTCTTGGAGAACTCTCCAAAATTGTCAATCCTGAACGTGTTCAATACGCTACACTAGACTTCGTAGACATCGCAGGTTTAGTTAAAGGTGCAAGTAAAGGGGAAGGTCTTGGTAATAAGTTCTTATCTAACATACGTGAAACAGAGGTTATTTTACAGATTGTGAGATGTTTTGATGATGAAAATATTGTTCACAACGAGGGGAACATTGATCCCTTACGTGATGTCGCTATCATTGAAGGTGAGCTTATCCTTGCAGATATTGAAGTACTTTCAAACAGAATAGAGAGACTTAAAAAACAGGCGAAGTCTGACAAGTCAGCACAAGCTTCTCTAGATATAGCACAAGAACTTCTTGAGTTTCTTGGTGAAGAAAACTTAGCACGTAACTTCTCTAAAACAGATACTGATGAGTACAAACAACTTACACGTGAGATAAGATTTCTTACAGACAAAGAGATAATGTATGGTGCCAATACTGATGAAGATGGTCTTCTAGAAGATAATGAATATGTTACTGCACTCAAAGAGCATGCTGCAAAAAACAATTGTGAGCTTATTAAACTCTGTGCAAAAGTTGAAGAGGAACTCATAGGCCTCGAAGATGAAGAGGCACAAGAGTTTTTAACTGACCTTGGTGTAGAAGAATCAGGTCTTGAGCAAATCATCCATAAAGGTTTTGATAAACTTGGACTTATGAGCTACTTCACTGCTGGTGTAAAAGAAGTACGTGCTTGGACAATTAGAAAAAACTCTACTGCGCCTCGTGCCGCAGCTGCCATTCACAATGACTTTGAAAAAGGCTTTATTCGTGCAGAAGTTATCGCTTATGAGGACTACGTCTCTTTAGGTGGAGAAGCAAAAGCAAAAGATGCAGGAAAAATGAGACTTGAAGGTAAAGAGTATATCGTGCAAGATGGCGATATAATGCACTTTAGATTTAACGTCTAAAAGGAGAAGAGTCATGCTTGAGTATGTAGGTCCAAAACCCCATATTTCACACACTGGAATCGATTTTGATAACAACAAAGAAGATAAGTATGTTTATCTTCATATAGTTGTAGAACTCATAAAAGCTTTAAGTCATGACTACTTTGAAGATAAAAGATATACATACACAACAGATGATACAAAAGTTGATGCAAGTAGACTTATGCATGAACTTAAAACAGTATGTCAAAACCTACCGGACCTTATAAAAAAAGAAAATATTTCTGTAGAAGAAGAGATAGAAGAGAACATACAAAGAGCACATGAAAACAAAATGCTCACAACAGAAGACAAAATCACTCTTGAAAATAACATCAATATTATGCACGACTATTTAGTCCAACGTGCCATAAACAAAAGTGTCTATTACTGCAGCATAGAAGTTTTAGCGGGCCTTTTAAAAAAAGACCACATAGACTACATAATAACTCCAATGTACCCGCAGTTTACACATATACTTCATTCTGTACAAGGTGTATTGATAAAAGAAAAATTTCCTATAGATAGTAAAATAGATATCTATAAAGAGGATTCAAAATTATTCGTAAAACTACAGGTTATCAACCTTTAATTGACGCTATTGTTTCTCCATATTTCACATCTTGACCAGCTTCAACTTTTAACTCTAGCATATCTTTCTCAGAAAGTATAATGATTGTAGAACCCATCTCAAAACAACCAAAGTCAAAACCTTTATCTAAAAACATATCAGAAAAATCATAGCTCTGAACTGTAGTCGCATTTGCATTTGTTTGAATACGATCTTCAAATGCCACCTTCATTACGCCTACATTAAGAGCACTGACTAAAACCATATAAAACTTTTTGCCATTTGTAGCTTCACAAAGAATAACTACTCTTTCATTTTCTATGAAAAGATTGAGGCGTTTTTTCAGTGAAGGGATATTTACAGGGTAAAATTTTCCAGGAATATGCACAGCCTTTAAAACCTTTAGATTAGTAGGTATATGATAACGATGGTAATCTTTTGGGGAGAGATAACAGTTTATAAAACTACCATCCTTGATTATCGCTTTTTCCTCATCACTAAACTCACTTCCTATAAAATCAGCGCATTTATATCGCATCCCTTTTATTTGTAAGGCATAATCATCTGTGATAGTGCCACACTCAGAGATTAAAGAGTCACATGGAGAAATAAAATCTTCTGCTTCAAGTGAAAAACTTCTATCTTCTCTTAATTTTCTAGTAAAAAGTGAGTTCAAACTTTTATATGTACTCGGATCATGAAACTCACTCATATCAAGTCCCATAAGTCTTACATATGTGTTGTTTATAAATTTTTGTACTGGTGTTGGAAACTCTTTAGAAGCAAATTTTCCAAAGCTTTGTGATATTGCTGATGTTATATGTCTTTTATTCATTCTTTATACCTTAGTGTATTTTTTTCTTTGCTATCTCTTCTATGAGAACCGTTGCGTACGAGCCTTTTGGGAGTGTAAAGTTCATCTCATACTGTGCTTCAACTTTATTAAAACGTCCTTCAATTTCTGTGGGGTAGACCCAAGCATAACGCCTTGCTCCATCCGCATTTATCTCATCATCAAATGTTTTTTCAATTTCGCCAGCCAATCCTGTTGCATTTTTGACTTTCTTACCGCATAACAGACCCGTCACGCTAATAGCTCTATCATTAAATCTTTGTAAGTCTTCTTCTGAACCTTCATACTCAAAAAGTTTTCCATGAGGATAATGTTCCATAGTATCACCCGTTATAAGTTTAAAAGGATGCTTTTGAGACTTCATCTTCACGACTTCATCATTAGGCATATTTAAGAGACCTTCTATCTCTTTTGCTTCAAAACTATTCACAAGTGAATTAATCTCCAAACGTCGAGAAAGCCAAAGGTTGAAAAGGTGGCTTTGATATGCGTTGATTAGGAGTTTTTTTACTCTAGGGTTTCTCTCTCTCGCTTCCCCTTTTGCAAGTTTTTCTCCTAAGATATGGTTGTCTCCATCATTTCCAAAACGTTGATAACCAAAATAGTTGGGCATACCACCATTTTCAATGTTTTTGAGTGCCTCATCAATTTTAGCCGCGGACGTTGGATTTACTTTTTTTACTTTAATATAAAAACGATTTCCTTTAAGATGCCCTATTCGTATCTTATTGTTATGGTAAGTTTTTGAAAGAATTTTTATGTTTTCATGGTTAAAATTCTCCAGTGCTTCTTCATACTTTTTATGTAAAGATATGTACTGTTTTGTCATTGCATGCTTATCTTTAAGTCCAGCATAACCTATCTCTTTGTTTTTAATACCAAGATATCTCGCTATTTGCCCTATCATCTCATTAGTAGAAAGGGATTTTTTTCTCACGTGAAGAATGAGATGTTCACCTTCACCCGAGAACTCATAAAGAGGTATCTCATCGACCACAAAGTCTCTAGGAGACTGTTTAAAGTGAAAGTCTATACTTGCGTGTGCAAGTGAGTAAAATCTATCCATATATTTTATATTCCTTAAAAATGATGCGCTTTACATCTGTTTACATATTTATTTCGTGTCGCTCTTGCGAAGATAGTCAGAGGTGTACGACTCTGTTGTGCTCTTCTTAAAATACTTTTTCTATCTCTTTTGTCAAAAGCAACAAGCATCTCATACTCTTCTCCACTACACCCAACACGCTTTTGAATCTTATGAGTAAACTTCACTCCAATCTTATTCAAATCAGTCATTTTACCTATATCGCTCAACAAACCATCTGAGATATCCATTCCAGCTTTAAGTCCTCTTTGAGCATTTGTTATAAAACCTGTTCTTAGTTTTATGTCTATAAACTTTGACTTACTATGAATAGAACCTAGACTTAAGAGCTTCTTCAAATCTTTTGCTGATTTTCCAAGCCGACCTGTATATGCAAAAAGGTAACCATCTCTCACATTTGAACGTAGAAGAGGTTTCTTAACCTTTGAAACTACAGTAATTGTGATATCCAATTTGGTGTTACCTATCGTATCACCGCCAATAATCTCAGCTCCGAACTCTTCAGCTACGCTTTTAAAACCACTTGCTAGTTCTCGCATATCCTCTTTTGTCATATCTTTTGGCATTGCAACGCTTAAGAGTATGTACTTTGGAGTCGCATTCATGGCAATCGCATCAGAGATATTTACAAGCATCGCTTTTTTAGCGATATTGAAATAAGAGAACCATTCACGTTTAAAATGAACATTCTCAAAAAAAGCATCTTTGGAGTAAACATAACCATCCAAAACTGCACCATCATCGCCTATATGTTTCGTACTAAACTGTTTTATAAAATAACTTTCTAAATTCAATGGAACTTCTTTAAGCTTATATTAATTTTTATCTATATAGAATAAATAGCATTATAACATTATTAGGAAATATTAATGAAAAACTCTATCAAAAATATATTTAAGAATTTAAACACTTATCTATTTTTCGTACTATTTACAGCTTTTATTGCCATGGTTTTAACATTTGAGCAGAGTTTGTCATTTAAAAAAGTTGACAATCTCAACAACCAAAAGAAGACTATCTCGACACTTACTAAACTGCAGAGAGATGATGTTGAGTTAGCACTTATACAGTTTAATGGAAAAAGTGTATATCTACACCAAGAGATTGCAAAACTTCGTAGTTTTTACAAATATAACTTTAGTGACAAGTATGTTTTTGGAAACTCAAAAGAGTATCTCGATGATTTGGAAAAGCTTTCAAACCTAACTACAGTCTTTAACAGTGCAGCTAATGAGTACTATGTAAAAACAAAAGTAAAAGACGAAAAAGTTGAAAAAGCTACAAAAAAGAAGTTAGACACTGCTTTTTTTAAGATAAATAGACATATAGACAATATGCTTTTTAAAAATACCGCTTATGACCAAAAAAAATTTCAAATAGCTGAAATAGCGATGGCCATTTACTTTATACTGGTTTTACTTGCAACTATATGGTATAGAAAAAAGCTCTACTCCATTTATAAAGATATAGAGTATCTCTACCAGATTGAAAAAAGCAAGAAGTCGTATACTATTTTTTCACTTGAAGCAGATGCTATCGCACTCAGAATGAATAGAAAAACAGTAAATACAGACAACCCTTCTATGCTCGACCCCGTTACAGGAATAAACAATCATAAAGGAATGCTAAACGCCTACTCACATAAAAAAGGTCTCAAGGATAGTAACTTTACATCTGTCACCATACTCGAAATTGACAACTTTTCTAAAAGCAAACGGGCATATACTCAAGAACTTACACAAGCTATTTTAAAAAAAGTTGCTTATACTATATCACTCCATGAACAACCTGTAGACGTTATAGCCAGAACAGACTATAATCAGTTTACCCTGATACTTTCTCGTTCATCCAAAGAGCAGTCATTTAAAGATGTAGAGCTTATTAGACAGAGTATTTCTGAACTACGATTTAATGTTCCGGACAAAGGTAGCTCAAGTGTTACTGTAAGTGGTGGATTTATCATCAAACCGAACAATACAAATCTAGACGAAGCCCTTAAGCAGGCAAAAGAGATCCTTATATATGCCAAAAACACTGGCACAAACAGAGTTCTTCAAACAAGAGACATGGCTGAAAAAGAGCTGTAAACACATCTCTTTAGATGTCTCAAATAGTAACACACTTCAAGTTCACAAATTCAAACACCTAATTTAAACTCTACTAAGGGTAGTCACGATATAATCAGCCTTATTTTAGTTCTATAATTGAAGGATGGGTTAATGAGTATTCCTATTTATACTTACGATGCAATTGTTGTAGGTGCGGGTCTTGCGGGCTGTGCAGCAGCAAGAGAGTTACAAAACGCAGGCAAAAAAGTTGCCGTAATCACAAAACTTCACCCTCTTAGAAGCCACTCTGGAGCGGCTCAAGGTGGTGTGAATGCAGCATTTAGCGATGAAGATAGTATTGAGTTACACGAGTTCGACACGGTAAAAGGTGCTGACTATTTAGCAGATCAAGACGCTGTTGAGTTTATGTGTCAAAAAGCTCCAGAGACAATTCGCTGGGCTGAGAGAATGGGTGCAGCATTTAGTCGTACAGCTGACGGGAAAATCGCGCAGCGTCCATTCGGTGGGCAATCTTCTCCACGTGCTTGTTATGCAAAAGACAGAACAGGTCTTACACTTTTACAAACTATTTATGAACAAGCACACCGTGCAGGTGTAAAGTTCTGGGATGAGTGGTATGCAGCTGACATCATCTACAAAGATGGCAAGGTCTCAGGTGTAGTTGCATTTAACATTCGTGATATGCAAACCGTAATCTTCAACGCAAAATCTGTGATGTTCGCTACTGGTGGATATGCACGTGCATATAAAATCAACTCTAACGCACATGCAAATACTGGTGATGGTCTTAGTATCGTCGCTCGTCATGGTCTTCCTCTTGAAGATATGGAGTTTGTACAGTTTCACCCATCTGGTCTTTCAGGAAACGGTGTTTTAATTTCTGAAGCTGCTCGTGGTGAAGGTGGACGCCTTTTTAACTCTGAAGGTGAAAGATTTATGGAGAAATATGCTCCAAACGCATTAGAACTAGCCTCTCGTGACGTTGTTGCTCGTGCTATTTTAAATGAGATTAGAGAAGGTAGAGGTGTTGGTCCAAGAAAAGACGCTGTTTATCTTGACGTAACTCATTTAGGTAAAGAGCTTATTATGAATAAACTTCCAGAGCTTCGTGAACTTGCTATAACATTCCTTGGTTTAGATATGATAAAAGAACCTATCCTCATATCTGCAACCGCACACTACTCAATGGGTGGAATTCCCGTTAACATTGCTGGTAATGTACGTAAAAACAATGACGAAACGGTTGAAGGTTTTTATGCCGCAGGTGAGTGTTCTTGTGTATCAGTTCATGGTGCTAACCGTCTTGGTGCGAACTCTGTTCTTGAAGCGCTCCTATTTGGACGTTTTGTTGGGAAAACAATGGTAAGCGAAGTGGACAACATAGAGCTTCGTGCCGCAACACAAGAAGATGCGCAAAGAGCTCAAGATGAAATCAACTTTATACTCAACAACAATGGCGATGAGACTGTTCCTGCTCTACGTGAAGAGCTACAGCAGTGTATGACGGCAAATGCTGGTGCGTTTAGAAGCAAAGACACTCTACAAATTGCTATAGATAAAGTGAAAGAGCTTCACAAAAGATTTAAAAACATTCGTATCAAAGACAAATCAAAAGTTTACAATACTGAACTACAAGAAGCTATCGAGTTTGGTCATATGCTTGACTACTCCGCATTTATTGTTGAGAGTGCGATTGCTAGAGATGAGAGTCGTGGTGCCCACTACAGAGAGGACTTTGAAGAGCGTGATGATGAAAACTTCTTAAAACATACAATGGCTTACATGGATAAGAATGGTGATATTTCACTTGACTACATGAAAGTTGTTCTTGGTAAACATGAACTAAAAGCTAGAACGTACTAGGTAAAGGGGATAAATTTATGAGTGAACATACAATAACGACACAAGAAGTTAGTTTCAAAGTATTTCGTTTTAATTCGGATGAAGATTATCTTCCATACTACGAAGATTATAAAATGGAAGTAACTTCTGAAGAGGTTGTTTTAGATATATTAAACAGAATTAAATGGGATCATGATGGCAGTTTTTCATATAGAAGATCTTGCCGTCATGGTATTTGTGGAATATGCGCTATCAAAGTAAATGGTCGTGCTACACTCGCTTGTAAAGAGAGTATGAACGATATGGTGGAACTTTTTGGTAATGAACTCGTTATCGAACCACTTAGCACAAAACGTGCGGTAAAAGATATGATTATCGACAAAGGTGATTTCTGGGAGAAACATGATGCTGTAAAACCATATCTTATCTCTGATGTAGATGAACATCCTGAGCATGAGCATATCGTAACACCAGAGGAAGCAGAAGAGCTTAATGAGGCAGACTTGTGTATCCAATGTGGTGCATGTCACTATGCTTGTCCTGTTGTAGAGATAAATGAGGACTTCTTTGGTCCAGCTGCATTTGCAAAAGCGTATCGTTTTGAAGCAGATGTTCGTGATGATGCTCATGTTTCAAGACTTGAGACTCTTCATGAAGAGAAACAAGGTGTTTGGGACTGTGTAAAATGTATGGAGTGTGCCGAAGTATGTCCAAAAGATGTTGATCCTATTAGTAAAATAACATCACTGCACAATATGCTTTTCCAAGAGGGTGTTGCAACATCAAATGTCGCTACACGTCATGCTGTTGGATTTAAGCACTCAATCGCTAGAAATGGTGTACTTGACGAGGGTGGACTCGTTCTCTACTCAGAAGGTCCAGCAATAGTAAAACATATACCAGTAGCATTTAAAATGTTTACAAAAGGTAAAATCGTTCCACCGTGGGGCATTACAAAATCAGAGAACCTTGATGAGATTCAAAAGCTAGTAAAATCTTCATCAACGGCAAAGTTCTAGGAGTATATAGATGAAAAAATTAAGATACGCACTTTTTACAGGCTGTACTGCAAAACAGAGTACACCTGAGCAAATGATGTCAACTATGGCTGTTGCTGATAAACTAGGAATAGAACTTGTAGAACTTACAGAAGCATCTTGTTGTGGAGCGTCTCACCTTCAAGACTATGATGACTTTTTATCTTTAGTTTTAAACGCTAGAAACATAGCTTATGCAGAAAAACATGAACTTACAATGGTTACTATCTGTAATACATGTCAACTCAACACTGCTATGACAAAACATCGTTTAGACAACGACAGTGACCTAAAAGCAAGAGTAAATGAAAAACTTGCAGAAGTTGGACTTGAGTATAAGGGTACATCTTTAGTTACTCACTTTCTCTACGCTATCATCGATGACATCGGTCTTGATAAAATAGCTGAAATGGTAGAGACACCACTCAGCCACTTTAACATAGCGCCTTTTTACGGTTGTCACAACATCCGTCCTTCTGAGTTACAAAATGAGACGCATAAATCTGCAGAGAATCCTTACAACCCTACTTCATTAGATGACTTGATTATCGCTTGTGGTGGTAAGAATGTTGATTATGATGAAAAAAACAAATGTTGTGGTTTTCACGCAGAACTTCAAGCTCCAAAAACAGCAGCAACCTTAACTGGTAATGCAATCGCAGGTGCTATGGATAACGATGCTGACTGGATGGTAACACCTTGTCCTCTTTGTCACCTCAAGCTTGATACTCAAACACACCATGCTTCTGAAGCTATTGGTCGTGAAGTATCACTTCCGGTTCTTCACATGCAACAGATGTTAGGTTTAGCTCTTGGATGTCCTCAAGAGTCACTTGGTATGAAACACCACGTTACAAAAGTAAACTTCATTTAGATTACTTCTCCCGCATTTATGCGGGATATTTCACTTCATTTTTAGCTCTTCTTTTAAAAAAATCACAACAATGGAAACAAAATGTCAGAATCAATAGAAATAATATCTTGGAACGTCAATGGAATTCGCGCTGTAGCCACCAAAGAAGCGTTAAAATGGATCGATGAGCGCCAAACTGATATATTATGCCTCCAAGAGATAAAAGCCCTTGAGGAGCAGATGCCTCAAAACCTCTTTGAAAAAGAGTATGCCGAACGTCACGTGAACTCTGCACAAAAAAAAGGTTATAGTGGAACAGCAGTCTACTCTACTCTGAGTAGTGACTTCGTTTCTACCGCAAACCATGTCGACACAATGGATGAAGGGCGTATAGTTGAGACACATTATGATGACATCGTACTCTTTAACATCTATTTTCCAAATGGTCAAAAGGATGACGATAGACTCGCTTACAAAATGAAGTTTTACGATGACCTACTTGCACACTGTGAAGAACTAAGAGAAAATGGAAAAAGTATTATTATCTGTGGTGATGTCAACACTGCTCATAGAGAGATAGACCTCAAAAATCCAAAAGCAAACTCCAAAACATCAGGTTTTTTACCAATAGAACGTGAGTGGATAGATAAACTACTTGAGCATGGCTATATAGATACATTTCGTTATGTTAATGGTGATGAAGTGGATAGATACAGCTGGTGGTCATACCGCTCAAGTGCACGTCTTAAAAATGTTGGATGGAGAATCGACTACTTCTTCATCAGTGAAGACTTGGCTGAAAACCTTGAAGACGCTTTCATACTTGACTACATCACCGGCTCGGATCACTGTCCTGTTGGGATTAAAATAGCTATTTAAACTCATAGAGTTTAAAGCTATACCTAGAATATATTAGTTTGAAAAATATATTCTCCAACTGCCAATCAAGCATCAGTCTTCTTTATACTCTTCAACCTGATAAGTAAAGATATCCGGCATTCTACTTAGACAGTCTGTCTCCATCTCTGCTTTTTGGCAAAGGTATTCGAAAAAGAGTTCAAAGGAAGGGAGCTGTTTCCAGACTTGCGGTAAAAATGTGGCTTGATGAACATCATGCTTTAAAATCACCCCATCTACTCCGACAGATATCTTTGACTTAAGCTCCTCTATGGAGTCATAATGTAATGCTTCAGGTGTACTCAAGACGGAAACTTCCACTGTGATTCTTTCAAACTCCTCTTGTCTTAGTGAAGGGAATCTTGGATCGTTTAATGCAGCACTTTTTGCATTATAGATGATGTCCTCATAGAGTTTCTGATGTGCAGCGATAGAACCAATACATCCTCTGAGCTCATCATTGCCTATAGTCAATGTCACAAATGCTGCACCCTGCTCCTCTAACCATGGATTTTCATCTAAAACTTTTTTCAAGTCAAGTGTATAGTCTAAGCCTACTGCCTCTGCAATAGCTGTACGAGCTAGAGTCAAAAGTGTTTTTTTTACATTTTTCATTCTCTACTCCTCAACAAAGGCCGCACTCATATAGCCTACTACCTGTGACTTGTCTCCACTAGCATCCGCACTTGTACGATAGTCAAGTAAGACAGATTTAAGTCCTCCTTTCTTAGCAGAGAGTACCATCGCTTCTACACCTATCTTTCCGCAGGCTTCACACCCTTGGTGCAGTTCACTCTCATCAAGGTTTTTTACGGCATTCAGACAGATAGAATCAAGCCTATTGGCTTTTTCTATGTCATAGTAATGACTTAGGTCAGTACTGATGACCAGAGCTGTTGCTGGATCTTCAAGAAGATAATCAATAAGCTTAGATAAGTTTTCTGGATTCTCATCTCCGTAGACCAACTCCACCACTGAAACATCTGGCTTATAAGTTTTAATAAACGGTACTTGTACTTCTGTGCTATGTTCATGATGTGCATCAGGTGCACATGCCAGACCAAACCTCTCTTCTAGCTCACTTACCAACTCTTTATCAATAGGTAAACTTCCCAGTGGCGTTTCATAGTTGTCATACTCAGCTATAGAAGTACCTCTAATCGCAACTCTATGACTCGGGCCAATTACTACTACACGCTTGCTCTGGGTATTTCCTAAAAGACGCAATGCTATATTAGCCGTAAATGCACTATACACATATCCTGCATGAGGGACGATAACTGCTCTTGGTTTGAGTTCTAAAATACTCTGATCCATGATATGTTCATCAACTATTGTATTATACTCCTTGAACATTGCCTCTATCTCATCTGGGTTATCCGGATAAAATTGACCTGCGACTGCTGTTTCTCTTGTACTCATGACCATACTCCTTCTATTTCTCTGTTGCATTTAGGACAATGTCCCTCTTTTAGTTTGTTGAGTGTTATACTATAGCCTGTACGGTCTATGAGTAACTCCCCACATTCTGGACAATAGGTATCACCATGCACTGGAACATTTCCAAGGTAAATGTACTGAAGTCCTGCTTCTTGACCAATCTTTTTAGCACGTTGCAGTGTCGCAAGTCCTGTAGGATTATGTTCTAACATTTTATAATCCGGATGAAAAGCACTTAGGTGCCAAGGTACATGCTTTCCAAGGTCATTAGCAATAAACTCTGCCATTTCATGTAGGTCTTTATCACTGTCATTCTCGCCCTCTATTAGCAGTGTCGTCACTTCCACCCAGATTCCTGTAGCCACCATTCTTCTGAGCGTATCTTTGACCCCTTCGAGACCCCCTTTGAGGACTTTCTTGTAATAGGCGTCATTCCAGCTTTTAAGATCAATGTTGGCAGCATCCAACCAACTTGACATATCTTCAACGATTTCAGGTGTTTCAAAACCATTACTGACAAAGATATTTTTCAAACCTTTCTCTTTTGCGATAAGGCCAATATCTTTTGCATAAGGGTAAAAAATTGTAGGTTCATTATAAGTATAGGCGATAGACTTCGAAGCGTTTTCAAGTGCAATATCCACCATTTTTTCAGGACTCACTTCTATATCATCATTGACACGTGACTCTTGAGAGATGTTCCAGTTTTGACAAAATGGACATTTGAAGTTACAGCCTACGGTTCCAAAAGAAAGTGCGGTAGTCCCCGGTAGTAAATGATACAGTGGCTTTTTCTCTACGGGGTCAACATTCATAGCTACGGGATGGCCATAGACTAAAGTCTTGAGTTCTCCATCAACATTTTTATTAACACCACAAACCCCCACTTGTCCATCTTTCATTTGACAATAATGCTGGCATAAAAGGCAGATAATCTTCTCTTTACCTTCTACTTTTTTATAGTACTTCATGTTTTGAAAATAAGTCATAATCACCCCTTTTTTTAAGCAATCTGCACAAGAAACAACTCAACTATTCTATATAATATCACATAGTTTAAAAAAAAGTCAATTCAACTTATTTGGGATGTATTTGTATTATCAAGGGAAAAGACAGATAAAAAATCTTTAAAAGTAAGTGTTCAATACTCTATGCTTTTCTAGCCACAAGAGAAGCAACACGTGTCTTTTCTCCTCTAAGATTGATGTCGTCTTTTTCTTCATAGTAAATAGTATCAAGCCCTATAAAGCTATGTAGGAGTTCATTTTTTCTTAGTAAATACTCTGGATTTGAAGGCTGTACAAAATCTCCATGTGCAACGATAAAGGTTTCAAATATTACAACTCCTCCACTCTTGAGAGACTCTTTTATCTGTGGCAGTAGTCGTCTGCTAAGATAGTTTATATTTACAATTAAGTCGTATTTGTTTGGTTCTAAGTTATATGTATCTAAATCTGTTTCTATTTTATTTATAGTTGCTAAGTCTTTTACTTCACCAAGGGCATAGTCACTGATATCCACAGCATCAACTAAAAACCCTTTTTCAGCTATGTAGTGAGTGTTTCGCCCTATTCCACACGCTAAATCTAAAGCCTTTCCAACATTGGCAAGGTTTATGTATTTCTCTACTATCGGTTCAATACTCTCTCTCATAGGCTTTTCAACATGACGTTTATTCCATCGTTCTTTGTCTTCTAACATATATGCTCCTTTTTTAAGTAATGTCTTAATTGCTCTAAAAGTAATGGTTTAGAGTAGTAGTATCCTTGAATAATGTCACAACCTAAATCTTTTAATATCTCAACCTGTTCTCTATTTTCAACACCCTCAGCAACTGTCTCCATCTCAAAGTTCTTCCCGATTTCTATGATACTCTGAACAAGCTTTCTTTCACTCATATCATACACTATCTCATCTATAAAACTTTTATCAACTTTAAGCTCACTTATTGGAAGTTTCCGTAAACTAATCAAAGATGAGTACCCAGTTCCAAAGTCATCTAAGGAGACGCCAATACCCTCTTTCTTCATACTATCAAGCAGAGGAATAATCTTGTCAAAATCAGATATAGAGAGACTTTCGGTTACTTCAAGGATTAAAAGCTTTTTATTGAAATTTTGCTCTTTTATCATACCCATTAACTTCTCCAAGAAATCATCTTCAACAAATTGAACTACAGAGATATTGATAGATAAAGAAAACTCAATATTGAGTTGTTCTTGCACCTGTTTGATTTCATGCAGAGATCTTCTTATTATAAAATCTCCCAGTTCATCCATCATTCCTGTTTGTTCTGCAACCTCTATAAATATATCTGGACGGATTGTACCAAGTGTTTTATTGTCCCATCGAACAAGAGCTTCAACCCCACAAGTCTCTCCTTGCAGATTTACTTGCGGTTGATATACCATAAAAAACTCTTCTGAATTCATCGCACCTCTAAGTTCATGTTCTATATCTGATTTTAAAATATTTTCATGCCTCATATCTTCTGAAAAGTACGCATAGTAGTTTTTATGTTGTTTTGCTTTGTACATTGCCGTATCAGCAAAACTCAAAAGCTCATTAATATCTTTAGAGTCTTTTGGATAGCTGGAGATTCCTATACTCATTCCAATTCTAAATTCATGTGCGTCAACTATATAAAGATCCGAAATTATTGAGATAAGGGACTTACAAAGAGAATCTAGTTGCTCTCTATACTCTTTTGTTAAAAATACAATAAACTCATCCCCACCCTGCCTTACAAGCATATCCGAAGATGAAAAGAAACCTCGTAAACGATTAGCCACTTCTTTAAGAATTCTATCACCTACAGTATGTCCAAAGTGGTCATTAATATTTTTAAAGTTGTCAAGGTCCAAATAGAGAACATAAAACTCTTGAGCGTTTATACGTTTCCAGCTCTCTATGTTTTCATACATATATTTTCTATTTGGTAAGTGTGTCAACTCATCATGTTCCGCCTGAAATATTAAATCATTTTTACTTTTTATTTCCGATTCTGCCAATCTTTTAAATAACCAAAGAAGAAGAAAAAATACTAAAATCAAGATACTAAAGTAAATCACGGCATTTCGCAGCAACATCTCTTGAATGGAACGGTAATCTTTTTCTACGGCTATCCAAAGTTGATATTTTGCATTATATACCATCGCTCCATACTGATCTTCTCCAAGAATATTCACTAACTGAAAACTCACAATATCTTTTTTAGTTTTTATCTCATCAAGAGTTAATAAGTACTTGTGGTAAAGCATATTTTTAAGATAAGTTATAATTTTTTCCTCGATAGGACGAAGATAGAGAATATCTTCAGAAATTTCTTCTTTCCCACTTATATACTGTCTAAAGTAGCCTTCATGTTCATTTTTGTCTTTAACTATTAATATATTGTATTTATCCAATACATTAAACTGATCGATGAAGTTCTGGTTTTTTCCATTGAGTATACCTGCCGCCATGACAGCTAAAACCTTACCATTTTCATCTCTAATGGCTTTTCTTATGGGAATAACCCATTCACTCAAAGCTTTAAAGTATGTAGTTTTACCTAAAACCATGTCATGGCTCTCTAATGTCTTCTTAAAATAGTACTCAATAGATTTGTTTTTAATAAGATTTGCATGTTCTGGAACATGAACATTTGAACTTGTAACTAGAAAATTTCCATTTGTATCTAAAAGTCCAAATCCAATCAAAGCTGGATGCTTCTTTAAAACACTATCAAGATATTTTTCTTTTTGGGATTTTGTTTTTTTACTTTTCAGTAACTTCCTTCCGATGGACTCAAGAAGTAAGTTCTGTGCTGCAAATTTATAGTCAATGCTATTGGCTACAAGCTGTGTATTTGTTTCTAATTCAAATGTAACTTTTTTAACAATATGTTTATAGTCTAAATAGAGAATACTTACAAAACCTATACTAAGTATGCCCATTAATACAAAAAATAAATTCCAGATATAATTTTCAGTTCTTTTCATAACGATACATTACACTAAAACATCTTAAGAGAGTCTATTCCTATACTCTTCATATCCAAACTCTTTTATAAGTTCGAAGTTTCCACTATCACGCTCTATCACCAAAGAAGGTAACTTAATACCATTAAACGTGGTGTTTTTTACAAAGGTATAGTGTATTTGATCCTCAAAAATAATTTTATCACCTACTTTTAACGGTTTATCAAAAGAGTAGTCACCCATGATGTCTCCGGCTAAGCATGTATTTCCACCGAGGCGGTAAGTATATTTTTTCTCACCCGCTTTACCCGAGTTTCTCACTGCAGCACGATATGGCATAGAGAGAGTATCTGGCATATGTGCTTCAGCAGACGTATCCAAAACCGCTATATCCATTCCATTTTTAAAAGTGTCCAGAACTGTAGATATCAAAAATCCAGTTTCCCATCCAACAGCTTCTCCTGGTTCAAGGTAAACATCGACATCATATTTTTTTTTAAAATCTTTGATTATACAAATTAATTTTTCAATATCATAGTCTTTTCGTGTAATATGGTGTCCACCACCAAAGTTGATATACTTTACGTTTTTAAAGTATTTTGAAAAGTTCTTTTCAAATGCATCTAACACTTTTTCAAGTGCGTCTACATTCTGTTCACAAAGTGCATGAAAATTAAGTCCATCTAGTTTTTCTAAAACTTTTTCATCAATATTAGCTAGAGTCGTTCCAAGCCTACTATAGATACCACAAGGGTTATAAATATCAACAGGAGATGATGACACTTCAGGGTTTATTCTTAGAGAAATATGTATTTTTGGATTAATTTCTTTGACTTTTAAAATATACATATTTAATTGGTTTATAGAGTTGAAGACAATATGATCAGAGATTTTTGCTATCTCTTCAATCTCTTCGTCTTTAAATGCAGGAGAGTAAGTATGAACTTCTGCATTTTTTGAAAACTTACTAAACTCTTCACGTGCAAGTTTAGCTTCATAGAGTCCACTTGCTGTACACCCTTTTAAGTACTTTGCAACTAACTCAAAAGTACTCCACATTGCAAATCCCTTCAAAGCTAAGATAATCTTTGCTCCACTACGAGTTTGTACATCATCCAAAATCTTTAAATTATTTTCCAAAAATCGCTCTTGGCAGACATATGCAGGCGTTTTTATCTCATCCAGATTCATATAGTTCTCTCTTTAGTAGACTCTTTAATATTTTTTACAACAGAGATAAAATGATCGACATCTAAATCTAAATCACTTACCATATCCGAAGCTTCTTGGATCGATTTATCACTAAATACCTCTTTGACATTCACTGCAGTCCTCACTATATCGAGTGCATTTACATAGTGGACTAGATGTTTAAAAGATTCATGCTCAAAATCCAAACCTTTGAGTATGTCGACATAGAGTGAATTTAAATTCCAATGCTCAAAGAGCAAACCACTAACATAATATGAAGAGGTGTCAAATAAGGAGTTTTCGTACAGGGGAATACTCTTAGCATTTTTAAGACCTTCAGAAAAGTTTTTGATATTTCCCCAAAGCGTTATCTCTTTTGCTAAAATAAGCTTACCCGACTCCATTATCAAAGCTAAAGGAGTCAGAAATTGAGCGTCAGTAGAATCTATCTTAGAGTACCATTGATTTATCAAACTACTCTGTATATGACATATCTCATTAAATATATCATTCGATCTGCCATATGGTCTTAAGTTGGCTATAATAGTCGCATTTATCGAATACCGTACCACAAGACCAAAGACAAGCTCCGTACCAAAGAGGGTAACTGCTTGAGAGACAGAAACTATCTGTTTTGAGAAACCATACAGAGGTGAGTTTATCATCTTGAGGATATTAGCTGTCAACAAGGCATCAGACTCTATAGCTTTTATAAGTTTTCTTACATCGACATTTTCAGCACCCTCATCATAAAGCCCTCTTACTATCAATGCCGTGTCTGAAAGAGGAGGAAGTGACTCAATTTGACTTACAATAGTTGCATAATTCATCTTTACATCCTTTAATACCTTATGAACTTCTCATAGCTCTTTAATCTGCCAAGGGAGACCTTGCTCGTTCATCTCTTTCATAAATGGATCTGGGTCAAGTTGCTCCATATTAAAAACACCTGTCCCACTCCAAACACCTTGTAGCATCAACTTAGCGCCAATCATCGCTGGAACACCCGTAGTGTAAGAGACTCCCTGAGAGTTTGTTTCAGCATAACACTCTTCATGATCTTTTACCTGATAGATATAAATCTTTTTCTTTACTCCATCTTTGATTCCCTCTGCTACTATTCCTATATTTGTCTTCCCTTTTGTTCTTGGTCCAAGTGAGGCAGGATCTGGAAGTAGTGTTTTTAAGAACTCCATCGGCACTATCTTCATTCCTTTGTGCTCGACAGCTTCTATACCTAGCATACCAACATTTTGGAGTACTTCCATATGTTTTAAGTAACTCTCCCCAAATGTCATAAAAAATCGTATCCGTTTTAAACCTTTGATATGCTTTACTAAAGACTCCATCTCTTCATGATACAACAGATAACTATCTTTTGGTCCTACTTCTGGGTAATCCCATACTTGCATTATCTCCATTGGTTCCGTTTCTATCCACTCACCATTTTCCCAATAACGACCCTTTGCAGAGACTTCTCGAAGATTGATTTCAGGATTAAAGTTTGTTGCAAAAGCGTAACCGTGCTCACCTGCATTACAGTCTAAAATATCTATTGTGTGTATCTCGTCAAAGTAGTGCTTTTGGGCATATGCACAAAAAATATTTGTTGCTCCCGGGTCAAAACCACTTCCTAAAAGACCCATGATTCCAGCCTCTTTAAACTTGGCGTCTCTTGCCCATTGAAGTTTGTACTCAAACTTCGCTTCATCTGGATGTTCATAGTTTGCTGTATCTAGATACGGTGTTTGCGTAGCGATACAAGCGTCCATAATTGTCAAATCTTGATAGGGAAGTGCTACATTGATGACAATGTCTGCTTTAATGGTCTCAATTAGAGCTATTACCGCGTTTGTAGAGTCTGCATCTAAAGCTGCTGTTTCTATATCTGCACCTGGAAGCTCTTCTCGTATCTCGTTACATTTTGAAAGCGTTCTACTCGCCAATACAATTTTTCCAAAGACATCTGCGTTTTGTACACATTTATGTACAACAACACGACTTACACCACCTGCGCCAATTATGAGAGTTTTTTTACAATTCGGCATTAAGTGCCTCCTTACATTGAAGTTTTAAAAGTGTTAATTTAGTATATTTTTTTATAAGTATACTTAAAAGGTCCTAAGTCAACTTAAACGCGAGTGCTAAGACACTAAGCCAAATTAAGCCCATTACGATGAGACTTAAAAGAACTAAAGTGGCCCCTGCATCCTTTGCCTGTTTTGCCAATATATGATAATCCGTCGTGACCAAATCCACAACCCTCTCTAGCGCAGAGTTTGCAACTTCAGCCAAAACCGGAATGAAAAGAGACAAAAACAGTATGCTTGAGTAAGCAAAACTTATAGGGAGTACCCAAGCAACAGTTCCCATAACAAAAAGCATAAGAAGCTGCCATTTAAAAGAGGTTTCATTTTTAGTGATGTCTATAAAACCTTCAAGGGCATAAACACCATTTCTAAAGAGTGAATGTTTTGGTTTATTGAGTTTTTTTTCTTCCATATTTTTCCTTCATATTAATTACTATCTCTCGTACTTCATGGTGTGGTGTATCTATAGAAACAGGTTCAGAGTAGTAGATGTCAATTTCTCTACGTTTAAAAATATTTCTTCTGTTCTTGCCTTTATACTCGGCAAAACTACTTCCAAACATTCCATCTATAAACACAGGAATAATGACACCTTCATAATCTTTTGGCATTATCTCATAGCCTTTGTAAAACTTTCCTATTTGACCATCTCTGCTAATGTAACTCTCCGGAAAGATTCCTACTATTTTGCCCTCTTTGAGTCTTTCGTGAGCAATTTTAAAAGCATCTTTAGCAGCTTTTTGTGAAACTGGTATAGCCTGACCTTTAACAAAAAATGCATGAAAAATAGGCCAATGATAGATATCTTTCTCCATCATGAAGTTTATACGGCGTTTAATTGGAAGTTGTAAGATAACCCAGTCAGCCCAACTCACATGATTTGAAAGAAGTAAAATAGCACCTTTCTCTGAAATATTCTCTAAACCGTGGTATCTATAAGAGTGACGAAGAGACGAGCAGACTTCCATAACAGCCCAAAAAGTTTCAACTAGATATCTTTTAAAAGTCATATAGATAAGATAAGCACCCATAAGAGTCATCATGTAAAAAAGCATCACCGCATTCATTCCATAATAAGCAAAAATGGTCGTTAAAGATAAAAATACAAACATAAAAATATTTTGAATGAAGTTATTCCCTGCAAGGATTGTACCCAGGTGTACTCTGGGAGAGAGCATTTGTATTTTTGCATTGAGAGGTACCATCAAAAATCCGGAAAAAACCCCAAATAATATAAATAAAAATGCAAGCAGAAACATAGACTCAACAAATGTTACAGATGCCACAACCATAGTAAGACCAAAGGCGCCAATGACTACGAGTCCCATATTTATAAAATACTTCGAGTAGCTAGCAGCGAGTAAAGATCCAAGTACAATTCCTATGCCTGCAAGTGCCATAACACCTTGTACGAAGACAGTATTTGTCACTCCTAAGTTACTTTTTGCATATTCACCAAAAACAGCCAAAACAACCTGAGAGATAGACCAAAAAAAGCTCAAAGCGATAATCGCTTCAAAAATTTCATGCTTACGCTTGATTGTTTTTAAGTTTTTCAGAAGATATGCACCTTTAATGTAACGCTTAAACTTAAAAAGACGCTTGCTTGACTCAAGCATTTTATTTGGAAGTTTTGAAGCTAAATACCACTCAACAAGAGAACCAGCTACTAAAAACCACCCTATAGGAGCTATAGTTTGGAGTATCTGTTTTTCACCTTCTAGTCCATCCCTAAACATCCCCTCAAACAATACAGTATAGAAGATGATACCTCCAAGAATAGCGATTGTTGTAATAGCTTGCACGGCAGCATTTGCGCTAGAGATATGCTCTTTACCAAAAAATTCTTTGATGTAACCATATTTTGCAGGCCCATAAATAGCACTCTGCAGAGCAAGTAAAAATGTAAGTATGAACGCAGTGATAAAAAGACCATTGTAATATGAGTAAGTGATACCAAGAGTAATCAAAACAGCAAAAAGTGCAGAGTGTTTCATTATTTTATTCTTAGCAAATCTATCTGACAAGAAACCTGCAGGAGAAAAGACCAAAATAAAAGGCAGAAGGATAAGAGCGTTTACAACCGCCGTAAGCATTATTTGCATCTCGCCATCATAAACTTTAAAGATGGTATTTTGAATAATTATCTTATGACCTAAATCAGTAAAAGCATTTAAAAAAACCACTAAGAAATAGTTTACACTTCCAACTATTGCAAAAAGTTTCCCTTCTTTTATCATCGCTTAGATTGTCTCTGCATTTACGAGAGTTGTACTCCAGCCTTCGTAATAACCTTGTGCTTTTTTTATTTCTGCATAAAGTGTTTCAACAACTTTTCTTACCTCTTCACTTGTAACAGCATGATTTTTTACAAGAGCAACACCATTTTCAAACTCTTCTGTATCTATCTCATCTTTTACAGTGAAACCATCAAGTTCCAATGTATTTACAAATCTATTTTTCTGTGTCGGTGTTTCAAACGAGACATAGTGTTCAACATCACGTGGAATACTTAAATCATCCTCTTCTTCTTTAAGTAAGAAGATTATTTTTTCACTCTCAATATGACACAGTTCAAGTTCACTTGGGAAGATGTTTTTATAGTGAAAATCCCATTTTGCATCTTTCACAACACTACTTTCATACTGATAATTACTCGGTGTAAGCATTTTAGCCACTGTAGTATCTAAATCTTTAGATTCATCTGAATAAAAATAGAATTCACTCCAACCATCCACGACTCTCATACCCACATACTTTGCCGTGTCATTATTTTCAAGGGCGATGATGAGAGACTCTTTTGTCTCTAAGAACTCTTCATATCCCGCGTTACTCATATCTAATGCATCAAACTTTATAAAAACGCTAAAGAGCCACGCAAACCTCTTCACATAAGCGTATGCATTCATATCAACTTCTATATATACTAAACCACTATCTTCTAATCGTGTAAATATCTCTCTCATATACTCTCAATCATTTTTTTCTTTATTATAACTAATAGAAGCTTGTTATTTACATCGAAAACTATAAACTTTCTTAAACAATGATATTAATTATCATAACTGTTTATTTTTAAAAAATAATTTACTATTATTTCGCCATAAAATGATTTTGATAACAAATACTAAAATCATAAATAAACAAAAAAAGGTGAAAACATGAAAACAGGAATCAAATTAGCACTATCAGCATCATTAGTACTCTCTAGCGGACTCTATGCGGATGATAAAGCAGATCTAGCTATGCTTAAACAACAGGTAAAAGAGCTTCAAGAGATGACTCAAATACTTACAGACGAAACAAGTGATTTAAAAACTGGTTTTAACTACACGGTTGTAGATAAAGATAAATCTTTCTCAGGTCTTGGTGCTGCGGCTTCAAAAGTTTACTACTCAAAATCTCCACTTAGTATTGGGGGTTATGGTGAGATGTACTACTCTACTACACAAACAGAGGGTGCAACTGCAGGCGAGTCTCTTGTAGATGTATACAGATTTGTACCTTATATAGGGTACAAATTCACAGACAATATCATCCTCAATACGGAGCTTGAATTTGAGCACGGTGGTTCTGATGACTCAAGTGACCCTGATTTAAGTGGAGGATATGTTAAAGTAGAGTTTATGTATCTTGACTTTCTCATTAATGAGAACCTCAATGTAAGACTTGGTAACTTCCTTGTTCCAATGGGTCTTGTAAATGAGAGACATGAGCCAACACTCTTTACAACAGTACAGCGTCCACAAACTGAGAGATATATTATTCCTTCAACATGGCATGAAAGCGGTGCTATGGTATTTGGTAACATTACTGATGACATCTCTTATAAGGTAGCGGGAATTACCTCTCTTGATACATTGGAAGATGGTTCAAAATGGCTTAGAAGTGGTCGTGGTGCTTCTTTTAAACAAAAGAATCCTGAGTATGCAGGTGTAGCGAGGGTTGACTATACAGGTATAAATGGTCTTTTTGTAGGAGCATCTACATACTTTGGAACTTCAGGAATCGGTGAAGACTCGACTACCTTCATGTATGATATTCATGCAGACTACAAGAACTCTGGTTTTAGAGCTTATGGTATTTATTCTCAAGTAATGCGTTCAAAAGCAAATACAATTGGAACGAACGGTGTAAAAGAAGCTGGTGGTGGGTACCTAAACCTTAGCTATGATGTTTTAGCATCTACAAGCTCAAGCTTTTCTTTACCAGTATTTGCTCAGTATGAGAGTGTAAACCCGCAAGCAGAATTTGCAGACGGTACTTCTTTTGACGCAGTAAATACAACAACAGTTGGGGTAAACTTTTTTCCTCATGAGCAGATAGTTCTCAAAGCTGACTATGCAATGGCTGACAATGACTACTCAAACAGTGGTAAAACTTCAGACACGTTTAGTCTCTCAATGGGCTTCATATTCTAGAAGTGCAAAATATTTTTTAGGATTGTGAATTTCGTTATAATTCGCAACCTAATTTTAAAGAAGTTATATTATGAAAAAGTTTACTATTTTACTCCTAGTTTTAGGAGTAACTCTCCAGGCTCAAATCCTCATATCACCTATAGATGCTATGAAAGAAAACTTTGGTACTGATGCCACCATAACTAAAAAGAACATCCTTCTTACAAATGCCAAGTTTAAAGAAGTCCAGAAAAATGCGCAACTCAAAATGGATACAAAAATATATAGAATTTTTAGTGCGAAAAAAAACAATCTGCTGCTAGGCTACGGTATATTGATAAACAGAAAAGTCCGTTCAAAGAACACTGTTGTACTCTACATGATAGAGGATGAAAAACTAAAGAGTATGGACATAATTGCATTTAACGAACCCTTGGAATATGTACCCTCTGAGACATGGAAAGAACAGTTTAACAATACTTCCACGTCAAAGTACTTACAACTCAACAAAGATATTCCTACTATTACAGGTGCTACTCTGAGCGCTCGAAGTATCACTGATGGCTCAAGACTCGCATTCTCTCTTTACAATACGCTACTCAAAGGAAAATAACTTGCGTTTTACTCTCATTAAGGATCTCAAAAAAGATGTAACCATGAAGCCTATATTAACTGGTTTACTTGCTTTCATACTCCTATATGTGAGTGCGGATGTAGTTGTAAAAGAGCAGACCATAGGTCTTTTTTACGATGAGATTACACTTACTCTTTTTGGAAGTGCAGAAGAGTTTTTAGACCCTATGAGTAAGGCATCATTTTTAGAATTTTTACATGCAGAAATTTTCTTTTTGATGATGATTTTACTTACTCTCAGTGCTATTTTTATACGTTTAAGAAGTCAAAACAAATTTTCACTTTTACTTTTAAACATTACAATGAGCTCTGCCCTACTCACTTTAGTTACATTAGGGCTCTCTTACTTTGTATCAGCAAGTTTTATCAACATTTACGTAGTAACATTTTTTCTTTGGCATATTGGTAGTATTTTTATGATTTTGCTCTCTTTGTGGAGCCTCTCACGTGAATAGTCTCTATAAATATGCAATTCTTTACTTTTTACTCTTTTCTTTACTTCTTTTAGGGAGTAGTGTTTTACTTTTCGAACATAAGATAGGATTCTCTCAAATTGAAGTTTTGCAGTATTACTTAGGCGATGAAGCGAGTTTTATGATAGCAAAGAGTCCCCTTGGACTTTTAAAGATTATACTTCCTCATATCTTTGCATTTGGACTTTTTATGATGGTTTTATTGCACTTTTTAGTATTTACAAAGCAGAGAAACGCATCACAATTTATTTTTATAATATACACTGCATTTGCAAGTGCTTTCTTGGAATTATTCTCACCTTTTCTTATTTTGGCTGGAGTAAATTTTTTCGCTTATGTAAAGATAGCTTCATTTTTCACCATGTTGGGGATTTCACTCTATGTTAGCTACTTACTCTTTAGCTCTATTGTAAAAGAGTAGCTCTTCCACATACGCTTCAATATTTTCACTTACTACCACACTCTTATCTGTCTGTACGACCACATATGCTAAATCTAAAGAGTCAAGAAATGCATACGCCTTTTTCATAGGCATAACACTTGCAGCAGTTGCATATGCATCGAGATCACTATTAGGAAGTTTTGAGACAAGCGTTATAGAAGCAAACTTCTCTTGAGAAAACTTTGTTTTAGGATTGATGAGATGATTGTTTTTTACATTGTCCACATAACGATTGTAGTTTCCGCTTGTAGAGACTCCTATCTCACATTTCTTTGTTTTAAAGCTTGCAAGCGGTGTCTGCTCAAAAGGATTTTTTATCTCTATACTGCAAGTACCAAGACATCGTATGTCGCCACTCAAAGCCAAAACCGCTTTTTTAACACCTTTGGACTTTAAAAAAGCTATAGCTTTATCGACTCCAAAGCCTTTTCCCATACCACCTAAATCAAGCTTTATACTATTTGATATGAATGCTTTTTTTGAATCAAAGTGAAGCCCTTTAAAGGAGGTATCGCTCTTTTGAAGACTCTCACGTGTTGGCACAGACTCGTCTTTGCCAAACTTATACAAGTCCTTTGTCACACTTCCTATGGCTATGTTGAAATAACCATCGCTTCTTTCATAGTACTTTTCACTCAAAAGAAGTGCTTCATAAGTGTAGGGAAGTAGAGTTGTGCTTTTCTTTTCGTTCAGTATAAAAATAGGAGAATTCTCTTTATAAGAGGAGAGAGCACCTTCAACTTCACTAAGAGTTTCAAATGTTGGTTTAAAGTACTCTTTGTTCTTACTTTCTAAAGATACTGTTGCAAAGGTGCCCATAAGCACCTTCGTTCTACTTAGTGTCTCCGCATTTAAGATAAAAGCATAAAACGTGAAGAGTATAACAAGAAGTTTCATCTTACTTAGATGTCTATCACTTCATTGACTTCAAGACCAAAACCACTCAGACCTACTAAATCCATCTGTTTTGTTGAGTTTAGAAGGTTCATTTTTGAAATTCCAAAAGACTTGATGATTTGCGCACCGATACCAAACTCTTTTGGAGCGGAATTGTCTTGGTGGTTTGTCTTATTTATGAAAACAAGAATTCCACTGTTTTGTTTTAAATACTCTATAGAACTTACGAGGTTTTTGTACTTCTTTTGGTTTAAAAGAAGTTCTATGTCAGGTATAACATTGTGAACACGTACATTTGCAACTTTTCCAGCTGAGTAAAACTCTATTGCTGTATGCTCTATATCGTCATGGTCTGCAAAAGTATGACGTTTTACTTTGACTCCAAAGAACTCTATCTCCTCAACTTTTATAGATTTTATGAGTGATTCATTTGCAAGTCGATACTCTACTATATCTGAGATAAATACAGTTTTGAGATTATGTTTTTCACCAAAAACATCCAAATCATCACGACGAGCCATTGTCCCATCTTCTTTTATGATTTCACAGATAACACCCGCTTCGCTCAGACCTGCTAAACGGCAGATATCTACACTTCCCTCAGTATGACCTGTACGGATAAGTGTTCCTCCATCTTTTGCTATAAGAGGAAAAATATGTCCAGGTTTTACAAGCTCTTGCGCCTTTGCGATTGGATTTGCAAGTATTTTGATAGTGTCATCACGCTCTTTTGCTGAGATACCTGTAAGAGCATCTTTCGCATCTACTGAAACAGTAAATGCTGTCTCATACGAAGAGGTATTTGAGCTAACCATTGGATTTAAATCTAGTCTTGTAGCTATTTTCTTAGAGATTGCTACACAAATGAGTCCACGAGCATGCGTTGCCATAAAGTTAACATTTTGTGGTGAGCTAAATGCGGCTGCATAAACTAAATCACCCTCATTCTCTCTATCCTCATCATCAATCATGATGACCATATTTCCCTTTTTGATCTCTTCTATCGCTTCAGTAACTCTTTGTATCGGTGTCATAAATTCTCTTTTGCTTATTTTTAAGTCATTATATAAAACTCTTCATTAAATATAGGTATAATCCTTTTTCATGAACAGACTCAAATACCTTAATCACTATAATGAAGAGACAAAAAGTCAAGTCCTCAGGCTTATACAGAGTGACACATTAAAAAAATACTTACTCAAAAAATATCCAAATTCTCACTCCATAAATAGTGATAAAGAGCTCTTTAACTATACAATGAACATTAAAAATGAGTATATAAAAAAGTCACCACCATTAAGTAAAACACTCTATGATTCAAAAATAAATGTCATTCACAATGCTCTTGGTACACATCATTTCATCTCACGTGTTCAAGGCTCAAAACTCAAAGCAAAAAACGAGATACGCATCGCATCTATGTTTAAAAGTGTGCCTGAAGAGTTTTTGGAGATGATAGTAGTACATGAACTTGCCCATTTTAAAGAAAAAGAACATAACAAAGCCTTTTACAAACTCTGCGAATACATGCAGAGTTCATACCATCACGTGGAGTTTGACTTGCGACTCTACTTAACGCACATGGACATGCATGGAAAGATTAAAGAGTGGGGTAAAAGAGATACACCTTAAGCTAAAAACTCTTCTACATCTGCGACTATCTCATCTATCGCTTGTGTTGCTTTTGTATAAAGTACTTTTGAGTAAAGTCTGTCATCTAAGGCTGCGCTTCTCTCAAGATTATTAAGAATTGAGAGTTTTATTTGTCGAGAGAGAAACATATCTGTGTTTATGACATTTCCACTAGTTCCTATGACTATTATTGCCTCACAATCTTCAAGCTCCTCATAAAGGTCCGCGTACTTTGGAGCCGCTTCTCCAAAAAAAACTATATTTGGACGAAGTAAGTTGTTACACGATGGACATACACGATACACACTCTCTAACTTTTCATAGCCTATATCATCTTTAAAACCACACTCTTCACACACCACTTCTCTTAAAAAACCATGCAGATGTAAAACATCTTGACAACCAGCTTTTTCAAACATATCGTCCACATTTTGAGTGATAACTGCAATCTCCCCAGGATACTTCTCTTTAAGTAGTTTTATCTGCTCATGAGCATAATTTGGAACTTTATCCCTTATATCTTCTCTACGTTTATCATAAAAGTGAATCGTCTCATTTCTGTTCCAACTAAGACATCCTGCTGTACATATCTCTTTGATGTCATAGTTTTCCCAGAGTCCATCACTATCTCTAAAAGTAGATATACCACTCTCAGCACTCACTCCTGCCCCACTAAATATTATCACTTTCGCCATGTTGCTCTCCTCTACTCTTTATGAAGTCAATGCCAAAACTATAAGAACTGGATATATAATCAACCCTAAATATATAAAAATCTGGTTTATCGGTACTAAAAGTACTTGAGAGAGCTCCACAGAGACTTCTCTTTGGATAAATACTTTTTTTAACAAAACAATTTTCGTTAGAACATCAGATGCTTTAATCGATATGAGAATTACACTATAGATATTGTAGTCGCACAACATAACAAATATGATTCCAAAATAAAATGTTGGTTGCATAAGTAGAAATACCCATATATTTTTTCTATACTGCTCATACATACGAGCTAAAATACCAAGCAGTGTCCCTGCTTTTTGCCACCATATTTCATAACTCTCAAGTAAAACATACAGCAAAACATAATTGAGCACATACTCTTCTAGTACCATCAAATAACCTCAAAAGACTCTAAATTTTCCTCATTATAGCAAAATGAGAAAAATTTAAAAATTTATCAAAATAGCTCTTGACAATAGAAATATTTTTGTCTATAATTTCGGCTCACAAACACACAGTAGTTTGTTTAAAACACCGCGGAATAGAGCAGTTCGGTAGCTCGTCGGGCTCATAACCCGAAGGTCGCAGGTTCAAATCCTGCTTCCGCAACCAAATTATTATCTACAAAATGTTGGGGTATCGCCAAGCGGTAAGGCACTAGTTTTTGGTACTGGCATTCGGGGGTTCGAATCCCTCTACCCCATCCACAACTTCTAAATACAAATAAATCACAAAAATAATATTACCATTTCATTGTTTTATAACCTTTATCTATATTTAATAAAATAGTGTACAATCTTTTGATTAAATTTTTAATCACAAGGGGACAATATGTATGCAATAAAAATATTTACACTTATAGCACTCAGTATCTCTACACTTTTTAGTGCTGATGTAGTAAACATTCCACGTATGAGTATGGAGCTTGCTATGAAAGTTGCGCAAGAGTCTGTAAAGTCCTGTAGAGAAAAAGGCTACTGGGTAAGTGCTGTTGTCGTAGATAGAAGTGCCAATACGCAAGTCGTATTAAGAGATACTCATGCAGCACGTTTTACCATAGATATAGCTGAGCAAAAAGCCAACCTAGTCATTATGTCTGGGCTTGATACTTCTGCTTTTGTACCTAAACGTGGCGATATTCGAAATGAGCTTAATAATATTGATGGCATTATAATGATGCAAGGCGGTGTAGGTATAAAATCTGGTGACACACTTCTTGGAGCCGTTGGAGTGAGTGGTGCTCCGGGTGGAGATATTGATGAGTCCTGTGCTAAAGAAGCACTTAAATCACTTCAAGAGCGTCTTGCATTTGCACTTCTTGCTGAAGATGATGAATAGTAGTCGATTATTAGCTACTTACTAATACACTTCATAATATGAAAACATACCAAAAAGAAATTACCTTTAAGCCTAGAAAAAGAGGTTTTCATTTACTCACTGATGAAATATTGAGAAGTATCGATATATCATCTTTTAGTGTCGGTATAGCTACTATTTTTATAAAACATACGAGTGCTTCACTTTCTATTAATGAGAATGCCGATCGAAGCGTAAGAGATGATATGGAGACTTTTTTTAGCGATACATGTGACCATAAAAAGTACTATACGCATACATATGAAGGTGATGATGATATGCCATCACATATTAAAAGTACACTTATTGGCTCAAGTCTAACCATACCAATAACTAACGGAAGATTCAACTTGGGAACATGGCAAGGTATATACCTTAATGAACATAGGGATTGTGCTGGTATGCGAACTCTTGTTGTGACAGTAATAGGAGATTAATTGGAGTCTATATATATAGAGAGAGAAATTCATCTTTAAAGGTAGGTTCTTTCATAGAGTTACGCTAGCTATGGAAGCTAACGAAACTCTAGATAATCTTTTTTTAGATAAAAGATTTGTATTAAAACTTCTAGAAGTCACCTCTAGCAGCACGCTCAGGAATCTCTTCCATTGCTTTTTTTACTTTAAGACCAAGAGTTAGCATCTCTTCTGGAAGTGGAAAACCTCCGTGAATAGCAAGTGTCATATCCATTGTTATAAGAAATCTATCTCCATTTCCATACTCTACAAGCATAATTCTACACGGCATAAACCCACCATAATATCTAGAGTGATTTAAAAAGATTTTTGCAATGTGAAGTGAACAAAGTGAGAAAATTCTTGCATGTTTTACCTCGTCACCAACTGCATCATCTTTTGTATACATCTTGATATCACCAGTAATACGCATGTTATATGATGCGGCAAGTGACTTGATAGAATCAGCAACGTCTTCATTTTCAACATCCTCTTCTACCTTGTATTCATTCATCATTGCACGTGCTGGATCGCCATACTCTGCAACTTTAGTAAACATGTTGTCGTAAGCTTCCATAGCTCCATCATCTAACTTGTGTTGTTGTGTTACAGCCGTCCAACCCATATGCATTGTCGAACATCCAGTCGCTAGCAATGAGAATCCCACTAAAACTAGTCCCATAATAATATTTTTAATCATTTTACATCTTTCCTTTTAATCATAATTTTCCATCTTATAAGTCTAGTTTCACTTCACAAATAGTTCACTTGAGTAATTAAACTAACTTATCAAAGATACCAAGAATATACAAAAAAATAGTCAATATGTCAAACCATTGCAGAAAAAATATACCATTTTTACATACTTGATGTAGTATAAATAATTGGTTTTCTTAGTTTTTTTACGATATCTGTAAAATATACTTAACAGGATAATAGGAGGGATTCAATGGAACACACTTATTTGTCAATAAAACTTATAGAAGAAGCACTTAAAAATAGATACATAACATATAAAGAAGCTATGGAGCTCAAGCAGAATTATAAAAAAGAGTTCGATAGTTTTACTAAATAGATGTACAAAGACTTAAACTCAGGCAGTGCAAATATTAGATTTTTCTTCTTTCATCTTCTATGAGAGAAGCTAAAGATGTTGTTTTCAACATACTTTCAATCTCCATCTTAGGTTTAAGCCACTTGTTATGAAGTGCACATGGGTTTGCAGCATCACATGTTTCAAATCCTAAAATACATCTATCCTCTTCTAGTGACTCACCTATTGATTCTAAAATATCACATAAGTATATGCTCTGAGCATCTACAGCAAGAGTAAACCCACCGTTACGACCTTTCAAGGCAGTCACTAAACCTTTTTTTACCAACTCCGTCATAAGTTTTGTTAGATATTTATATGGCAATTCTAGTTCTTTATGTAAAAAAGAGACTGAGTGTGGTTCTGATGAGTGAAGGTGTAAGTATGTTAAAACACGAATCGCGTATTCAGTCGTTTTAGAAAAATGCATATGCACCCCACCTTAAAAAATTAAATTTACTGATTATAACTTATAAACTTATAAATATTACTTTTATTTTAATATACTACTTTAAGGTAGTATATATATAATTCTATCATAACTTAACCCAAGGAAACAAAATGAACTTATCACAAACCACAATTACTACTGTCAAACAATCGATACCTTTAGTAAGCAAGAATGCTGAAAAAATTACTTCACGTATGTACGAAATCTTATTTACAAAATATCCAGAAACTAAACCCTTATTTGATAATGCGCAAAGCGATCAACATAAAAAACTAGCAGGTGCAATTGCAGCTTTTGCGTCTAATATTGATAATTTGGAAGCTTTATCTGGAGCTGTAGAAAAAATGGCTACTACACATGTGACAACTCACGTGAAACCGATTCACTATCCAATGGTTGGAGACTCTTTAATTAGCGCGATGAGTGATATTCTAGGAGATGACTTCACATCAGACCATAAACAGGCATGGGGCGAAGCATATAATTTCTTAGGTGAAATTTTAATGAACCGTGAAAAAGAACTGTATGCACAAAACTAAAATGTAGAAAATAAATAAAAGGAGCTTAAATGTTAATGCAATTACAAGATGTACAACAGGTATCCAATGATGTCATGAACATGTTACATGAAGAAGAACTAGAAATAATAAATAGTTTTCATGATGCCGTTTTGGCAAAAGACATAGCACTTATAGATGAGCTCTTCAAAGTAGTTCAATTTGACATAGAAGACCATTTCTCTACTGAAGAGCAAATGATGCAAGAGAGCCAATTTTTTGCTTACCCTATTCATAAAAGTGAACATGATACTATGAGAGGAAAAATCAAAAAACTTCATGAAAACTGGAGTATTCACAAAGATCCTCAAGCCATTAAAGAATTTCTAGAAGAAGAGTTTAAACATTGGATTATTTTACATATATCAAGATGGGACTCGGAAACCGCAATGCATATTGGAGACAATATGTAGTGCGGATTGTGGTATATATCTCTATCGCTTATAATACGCTACAATAGAACTCTTTTGTATTGTGTGCGCATTAATCATATACCCTACTAATGCTGGAGTTGCATTTTTATCTAGACCTAACTTCTCCACATCTAGCGCATAAACAGTAAGAACATAAGTATGGGGTTTGTCACCTTTTGGAGGGCACGCTCCACCAAACTTATCAATACCATAGTCTGTCTTACTCTCTATACTCCCTTGCGGTAACTTAGCAAGTTCGCTTGCATTTGATGAAATCTTAGTCACACTACTTGGTATATCAAAAACCAACCAATGCCACCATCCACTCCCAGTGGGAGCATCAGGATCGTACATAGTCACCGCAAAACTTTTTGTCCCTTTTGGTGCACTACTCCATTCAAGTTGTGGCGAGGCATTGTTACCTTTACAGCCAAACCCATTAAAAACTTGGTCCATAGATATTTGTCCTGCTATCTCCTCACTTTTAAGGGTTAAACCCTCTGCAAACAGACTACTACCAAACAGAACAATACAACATGTAAAAACTGTACGCTTAAGTATCAACTTCATTCTCTTTCCTTTTTAAAATTTACAGTAATCATACAAAAAACTACTTATAAAAGTAAATATAAACCATTTTATTCTTATCTAAATCGTCAGTACAGACCAACTTCCATCTTTAAGAGCTTGTGTGAGTAGTTCTCCGGTATGATTGCAGAGTATACCTATCTCCTCTAATTTATCTACAGCTTTATAATCCTCAGCACAGACTATGCATGAGCTAAACTCTACGCCATCTGTTTGCATAAGCTGTACTTTTTCTCTCACGCTGTTATCTGATTTTGCCACCTTGATAGAAGCACCCCAGAACATCACGTGAACTCTTTTCCAGTACTCTCTTGGAAGACTTACTCCACCATAAAGTAGTGGAAACTTCATAATTGAGTCTATATTATCTGTTGAAATTACAATGAGTAAATTTTCTTTTTGCATCTTAACCTCGCTCATTTAAAACATTTCCTTTTTGTGAAATAGAAAAAATTATAGTAAAATAAACTTTAATGATAATTACTAATTATAATAAATCAATATACTTTGAGGCTTGTAACTTATGAATCAAGAAGAAAATATAAATGAAACAAATGTTAAAAACCTAATAGATAATCTAAATGAAGCTCAAAAACTTGCTCAAATAGGTCATTGGGAACTCGACCTCACGACAAATTCACTTTTCTGGTCAGACGAAGTATTTAGAATATTTGGCTTAGAGCCACAAGAGTTTGAAGCTACATATGAAGCTTTTTTAGAGCATATTCACCCTGATGATCATGAACTCGTTAACCATACCTACTTAGAGTCGATTAAAAACAAAAGTGCCTATAGAATCAGACATAGGGTTATAACCAAGGACAATCAACTCAAGCATGTGGAGGAGAGGTGTATTCATAAGTATGATGACAATGGTGACATAGTAAAATCTATTGGAACTATTCACGACTTGACTAAACAGGTAAAAAATGAAGCAGAATTAAATATTGCGTCTAATGTCTTTAGATATTCCAATGATGGAATAGTCATAACAGATAAAAATAACACTATCATATCTATAAACAAAGCTTTTGAAAAACTTACAGGATATACACTTGAAGAAGTTAAAGGAAAAAATCCAAAGATTTTTAGCTCTGGATGGGGAGATAAAGCATTCTATAAAAATATGTGGGATGATATATCTACTAATGACTTTTGGCAAGAGGAGCTTTGGGATAGAAAGAAAGACGGTACACTCTATGCGACGAGAATGTCTATTATCCGTATTAAAGACAAAAACAACGATCCGATAAACTACATCGCGATATCTCATGACATCACTGAGTCAAAAAAGAAAGAAAAAGTCATACATGAGTTGGCATATTATGATTTCCTGACAAAACTTCCAAATAGAAAACTATTCAAACAGGAAGTGGAGAGTTATATAAAGTCATCTCATTACAGTAACCAGACTTTTGCCATTTTATTTTTAGACTTAGATAACTTTAAGTGGGTAAATGACTCTTTAGGTCACCATATGGGAGATAAAGTCTTAATTAAAGTCACGCAACTTCTTGAAGAAACTATTTCAAAAGACTCTATTATATCAAGACTAGGTGGTGATGAGTTCGTAATTTTAGCTCCTTATCAAAAAAAACTCACTATAACGAAATTAGCTACCAAAATTTTAGAAACAGTTGCTAATCCTCTTATCATTGATAAAAACGAGATAAGTATCGGCTGGAGCATCGGCATAAGCGTTTATCCAAAAAATGCCCTCACTTGTAATGACCTACTTAAGAATGCTGATACAGCTATGTATATGGCAAAAGGAAATGGCAAAAATAATTTTAGGTACTTTAATGATAAAATGAACCAAGAGGCAATGGAGAGATTAGAGTTAGACACAAAACTAAGATATGCTATAAAAAACAGTAACTTTACATTGCATTATCAACCAAAATATTTATGTAAAGAAAATACCATAAGTGGTGTAGAAGCACTCATTAGGTGGCATGACGATGAACTTGGATTTATACCTCCCGACAAGTTCATACCCATTGCCGAAGAGTCTGGATACATAATAGAAATTGGGAAGTGGGTAATACAAAAAGCTCTATCTGATTTAAAAGAGATACACGAAAATGGATTACCCCATATAACAATGGCAATCAATATTTCCGGTAAACAATTAAACGAAAGTGATTTTTATCAAAATACCAAAAAAATGATTCAGGAGTCAGGTATTGATCCAAAGTGTATTGAGTTTGAAATCACCGAAACATCTATCATTAAAAACATTGATAGTGTCCTGATTTTACTTAAAAAAATAAAAAAACTAGGAGTAACAATTTCCATTGATGATTTTGGAACTGGTTACTCTTCACTCTCTTACCTTAATAAACTACCTATTGATGTTTTAAAAATAGATAAAGAGTTTGTGATGATGCTTCAAGACAACAAAAATTCCTCAAATAGCATTGTCAAAGCGACAATAGCATTGAGTAAAGCCTTAAACCTAACAACGGTAGCAGAAGGTGTAGAAACACTACAACAAAAAGAAATTTTAATAGACTATGGGTGTAACCTCATTCAAGGCTACCTCTATTCTAAGCCTTTAGACTTGAATACTTTACTGCAGTTTATACAAGAAGAGCAGTAACTATTAGCTTTTAAGTGAGTTTACTATATAATGCCGCATAAAAAGCTAGAGAGGAGAACAAACTTTATGGATAAAACTATAGATGTACATTTTAAAGTAACACCATCTCAAAAAGAGACTATAGATTTAAGGGCTACTGAGAATGGATTTGACGACATCTCCTCGTATTTAAAAGTCGTAGCACTTAAAATGCAAACATTTATCCTTACACCTGCAGGATCATCGATACAAGAAGCATCTGTGGAGCTTGGATTTAAAGTTACAGAGTCGCAGATGAAAAAGATAGAGGAAAATATGAAAGAGAGTGCTTGTGATGACCTTACTACATATCTTCTCTATGTTGCACTACACGGGATTGTAACAGCTGTGGTAGAAGTACGTTCAACTGGAAACTTAGATGCTATGCTACAACGTATCGCTGATAGTCGTAGATCAGAAAAACCGAGAAAATTATTTTAATTCAAACTAAAACATTATGACAGTTAAAACAAAACCACAAACATCAATAAAACGAACACAACCTGCAGTTTATCTCGTTTATATTATTGGTGAAAAATATATTCCATGGGATTTTTCAATGAGAATGCTTATGAATGTTTTTCATAAAACACCTGAAGAAGCAAGAGCCATTGCAGATGAAATTCAAGTAAATGGTGAAGGTATTTGTGGAGCTTATATCTATGAGATAGCTGAAACAAAAGCTGTTACTGTTGAAAGACAAGCAAACAAAGAGAGATTTTCTCTTCAATGTTTACTTGAAGAAGTCTAAACCTACCCTAGTTAAAAACCTGCAATAGTTTCCATCGCTTGATCAAACTGTTCAGGCTCTAAAACAAAACTGTGAATTCCTGCATCAATTAAAGCACCTATATTTTCTTCATCTTTTGTTGCCACAAGAGTAAATATAATTTGTTGAGGCTTCATCTCTTTAATCTGCTTCATAAATGTAATCCCATCTAAAACATCAATGCTCATATCACTTATAATCGCATCATATTGATTATTATAAATTAGCTTGAGAGCTTTTTGTTCACCCTTCACCCTCTCTACATTGTTAAAGAAGTCATCAAAAGCTGTTGTCTTGTAGTTAAATATAGACTCATCAGTTTCAATAAACAATACACGCTTGTTTGTTTTTTCTACACTCATTTCTTTCCTTTGATACGCTTGTTAAATCTTTTTTGTGGTGTTTAAAAATTGTTTAGAAAACTCTATCCCTTTTTTCTTAAAACGCTCAGCAACTTCAGGAGTATAGACTTCATCTGCTGCTTGAGAAAAAAGTGCTATCCATACAGTAAAATGCTCTTTGTGCATACGAGGAAGCTTTACATGTGCACCGATAAAGTTTCCATAGTAAGTGTTTTCACCATTAAGTTTCGCCAACCAAAAGTCAGCAAGAAGCTCAATGTGGTGTATCCAATCTTCCTCTTGCATATCATGACCAAGCTCATGAATGAAAAAAGGACCAATCGATTTATCTTCTATTGCTCTTTCATAAAAAAGAGTCATTAAAGTTCTGAGGTTTTCTCTTGTAATACTATTTTGAAGTTCTATGCTTTTTCCTTCATCACGCTTTTTTGAAGCGAAATTATAGCAAAATTTACAAAAAGAAAAAAACTCTGTCTTACGAGAGTTTTACATAGATTTAAACAAGTTGTTCTTTCAAAAAATTAGCTGTTACAGTATCCATCGTCTCGATATGATGAATCATCCATCGTACTAGATTACCGTCTATATATGCTATAACAGCATTTGGTTCTCTATTTTTGGCAAAATACTTTACAAGAGATTTTAATTCATGCAGATGTCTATCATGCTCAGCTTTATGTGTAGCATAAGCTGGAAATTTTGCCTCTTCCATCATTTTATCTTCATTGGAGAAATGAACTAAGGTATGTTCTAACAGTTCATCTAAAGCATCTGCCACTCCATCGATATCTCGACTCCTTGCAGCTTTTTCAAGTTTGTTTATTATGAGCATCTCTTCTAAATGTGTATCGTTCATACTTGGTATTGCAACCATTGGTAACTGTTCTTGTGTAATCAAAATTTTTCCTTGATTGAGATAAGTATTTTTGGATGATACAGTAAACTTCCTTGATAATCTTTTGCTTTCTATCTCTGCTTTAAACTTTAAGGGCGCCTCTAAACTTTTTCTCGATATAATAATTTTTCAAACCTTATTTTACGGAGATAATATGTTAATCCAAGAACAAGATGTACAACAAGTTCCAAACGCTATGATGAATATGCTGCACGAGGACGAGCTTGAAGTAATAAACAACTTTTACGCTGCACTCAAAGCAAAAGATATTGAAGCAGCAGATGAACTTTTTAAGCAGTTTTTAACGGAGATAGAAACTCACTTTAAAACAGAAGAAGAGATGATGCAACAGGTTGCTTACGGTGATGCACAAATGCATAAAAATGACCATGATGTCATTAGAAAAAAACTAGCAAAGTTTCATAAAAGATGGGAAGTTCTTAAAGGTCCAACAGAGATATTGGGTTTTTTAGAAAAAGATTTTAAAAAGTGGTACACACAACATATCGCGAAATGGGATGCTCAAGCGGCTCCACATCTCGGCTAAATGAAAAGTCTAGTCAAAGTAATTACCTTCTTCTTTAAGAAGGTTTTCCTGACTTGACTACAAATAAGCTTCATTATAAAGACTTAATGAAGACCGTTTATACAACTCTTGCAAAGTCTCGCTTTTGGCATTATAAGGAGACGCTCCAAATCTATCTCTTTTAGACAAACACTACATGAAAATGAAATATCATTCTTCAGGCGATCTTTAAAGTAAAGAAGTTTTCTCTTTCGCATATAGATCTTTTTTAGATTTCTCTGATTAAGTTCTTCTTCACTGATGTTTTCAAAAGATATGATATCACTGAGAGTAGATTCAGGTGCAACAACATGCGTAGTCAACTCCAACTCTTCAATTTGCATGTTAGCAATATCAATCTCTTGTTCAATCAGGTCTTCTAGAGACAAGTTTGAAAAAAGACTATTTTGAGAGCAATTCATTGAGCTCATCTTCATAAATAATCTCTTTTTCAAGAAGTACTTTTGATAACTTCTCTATAGTCTCCCAATGCTCATCTACTAATTTTTCAATTTTCTTTTGACCCTCTAGCATCCATCGTTCTAACGCAGCATCAATTTTATCATGATAATGTTTTGTATCTTGAGTATTGTCTGAAGTACTTTTGTTGGCATCCATGACACCATTGATATTTATGTACCCAACTTCTCTGTCCATTCCATAGTGTGCAATGGCTGCATATGCGTCACGTGTAGCTTGTTGTAAATCATTTGAAGCACCAGTATCGATACCGTCGATCTCTCCAAAAGACTTTATCTGAGCTGTTCTACCCGCGAGAGATACACATATTTTATCTTTAAAGTCCTTCACCGTCATGTTGTCTTGAACATCACTATAGTTGTGCGACACAAAGCGCTCATTATTGTCTTTTGGAGTTAGACTTACATGCTCTATATGGACATGAGGCATTAAAAACTTAGAAATTACAGCATGCCCTGCTTCATAAACAGCAGTCTCTTCAAACATCTGTTCTATTGAGAGATAAGACTGCTTCTCACCATACTTGATGCTATTTATCTGCTCAACCAAAATCTCCTGCGTTATAGCAGGTAGAGAGTGACGTAGGCAGTAAAATGATGCTTCTTTACTTAAGAGTTCAAGTTGTGCACCTGTAAACCCAGCTGTATACATTAGAAGCTTATTCATATCAAACTCACCACGTGAAGGTTTATTTTTGATAGTGTTTTCCAAGAAGTAGAGTCTCGCGTCTTTATCAAGGTTATTTATCTCGATATGTATCTCTATTCTACCTGGTCTAATAATTGCAGCATCAATATTTTCTTTGTAGTTTGTCGCCGCGATTACAAAAACATTTTCACCCTTAGAACCACCAAATCCATCCATTTCCGCAAGAAGTGTATTGATAGCAATCTCTCGAGTACTACCTCCTCCACGTTTTCCTATAGTATCTATCTCATCTATAAATACTATAGCAGGAGAGTACTCTTTAGCCTTAGCAAAAACTTTTTTTGTTTTCTCAGGTTGTAAGAGTTCAAGTCCCGTTATAGAGATAAACGGAAGTTCTGCTTCTTTAGCAAATGCCTTAGCAAGCATTGTTTTACCAGTTCCCGGAGGTCCATACAGAAGCATCCCTTTTGGTGGCTCAATGTCAAAACTTTTTAAAAGTTTTGGTTCTTTAAAAAAATTTATAACCTCATGTAGTCTCTGTTTTGCCATATGATGACCAGCAATATGGTTAAAAGAAATATTAGGAATGTCAAAAACAAGTCCATCTTCACTAAAGTCTTTGATTCTAGTAACTTGCTTAAACTTACAGCTATTTATTTTGTAAGTAATAAGCCCATTTTTACTTGTAATTTTATCATCTATATGGAGTGTTACATTCTTTCTAAAAAGCTCTTTTACAATCATTTCCTCTTCTATAAGAGGATTTATCATCTCGTTGATATAGTTCACACACTCTTTTGATAGAGAGACCTTTATAGTACTAAACTGCCTTGTTGATTTTCCGGAGTTGACTATATGCTCGGTTATTTTGTTAAAAAAGGTAGTACTTACCTTATCTTTAAGACGTCTTGCATCTAACTCTGGAGCAAAGTTAAGAATCTGAAGTTTTAAGAAGTTTTCAAAGTTATTTGAGAGTACAAACTCTATCTCGTACTTCTTGTTAAACCCATCTTTATAGTTTAAAAATATCTTTTTAGTTATGTTTGCAAATGCTTTATAGTTTAGTTTGTTAAAGAGCACAATGTGTGCTTGCGAAAACCTAGATACTAACTCTGGTATGATAGCTTGTTGTTCTCCACCACTTCTACTGTCTCTTTTTGTTTCACGTCTGATAGCTTCAAGAATCATAGACTCGGCTTGAATATAGTCTTGTTTTACGAGTTCTTTAAACCTATTATCTAGATAGAGTTCCTTTCCTAAGCTCGTAGTAATGATAAATATACATTCTGTAAAGTCAACCATGTACTCTGCATTTTCATCTGTATAGATAATATCAGGATCTTCACTACACGGCTCGTCAGTCACTTTATCCCAACCACAACCATCGCGCATTTTCCCACCTTGGAAAATTGAAAGAAGATTACTTTGGATATTTGTATCACATTTTTCAAAAGAGTCAAGAACGATGATAGATTTCGGATTTCTATGGACAAATCCTGTGAGTTGTCCAACTCCATACCCTTTCCAACCAGCAGGGTAACCATACAATTCTCCACCATTTTGTTGATGGTACTGTGTCATGTCAAATGTCATGAGTCTATACTTTGGTATATGTTCACTCATAAGCTCGGCAAGATAACTTTTTCCAGTGGCAGGAGAGCCTAAAAAGAGATAGGTAGCCTTCGGTGCTTTTTTATTCTCAGTGATATCATTTTTCATACTGTTTACAACAGTCTCGATTGCTTCGGCTTGTCCAAACAAGTCTTTAGAAAGTTCTACTCTCAACTGTTTGGCAAATGCTATCTTGTTCTGAGCTTCACTCTCGAACTGCTCCTCGTCTTCTCTCTCATATTTTTTAACTTGTGCTTTAACTAATGCTTCTGTCTCTGTCATATCTATACTCTTTAACTTCCATTTTATTTACTATCATATATTTTATAATTATCTTCGTATAATACTAGATTTTTATTGAGCCTAAGCATAAAAAATAATGCTAAGTGCTTAGACCCACTTTAGAATGTTGTAACTTTATAATCTTTAGTTTATTGATGTAAGCAAACCAACTAAATCTCTTATAGATTGTACTTTATAGTCTGCTTTGGAAAAATCATGCGTCTTTGTAAACTCATTTGAAACCACAACACACTCTATACCAGCGTTAACCGCTGATGTAAGCCCTCGCTGTGAATCTTCTATAATTAAACATTCATCTTTCTCTGCAGCAAACCTTTTCATACCTGCAAGATATGGGTCCGGATAAGGCTTAGCTCTTGGGTACTCTTCAACACAAAGGCTAAAGTCCATATACTCCACAATACCCCTACTCTGATGAATTAAGTCAAAATCAACACGTCTTGCTGTAGTTACTACTCCCATTTTATACTGCTCTTTGAGTTCCCTTAAAACATCTACTACACCATCTATCTCTATCTCTTCATTTTGTATATACTCTTGATAATAAATGTCTCTTTGCTCTCTTTTTGTATTTATATCTTTTGAAGAGATTCCCGCTTCCCTTGCAAGTTCCCAAGCCGTACCGCCACGAGCCATAATCTCCATGTAACGCTCAAACCCAAGTTCAATACCAAACTCCGCCAAAGCTTTTAAATTTGCTTGAAAATAGTACCTTTCAGTCTCGACTAAAACCCCATCATTATCAAAAAGAAGGTATTTCTTTCTCATCTAGTCCATCCACTTACTTGAGTTATACCCATCAGTTGGACGTATTATCTCTTTTTTTTCAAGTACTTTTTTCAAGAGATACTCTTTTTGGGTTGGAGTAAATCCGAACTCTTCATAAAAATCCCTTGCATTTTCTTTTGCAGAAATGTCCATAAACAACTCTTCCCAAATTGAAGCTGCTTCTTGTAAAAATTGCTCCATCATAAAGGAGTCCAAGCCCTGCCCTTCATACTTTGGAACAACCGCAAAGCTCATTGTAGCACCTGTGTCACCCTCAAATTTTCTCGCCCAAACGGCTCCTGCTATCTCACCATTCACCAAAGCATAAAGCCCCAAGTCCTTACGTGTAAAACCGTAAAACTCTGTATACTTTGACAACTGCTCTTCTTTATCTGGATGTGCATATTTAAACATATCCAGAACTATTTTTTGTTCACTTGAACGTAAAAAGTAAAGTTCTCTGCTCACCCTAGCTCCTGAATTTTCTTCTCATAACTGGCATTTATATCATCAAGCTCATTTTGGGCTATCTCAAGGGCTTCAAAACTCTCTTCTACTTCTGCTTCTTCAGATGAGACAAGTTTTGAAAGTTCCATAAGTGTAGCGCTGTCACCTGAGTTTGAAGCATCTATCAGTTCTTGATGATGCACTTCAAGTTTTTCTTCGGTCTCCATTATGAGAGACTCTAGTTTCTCCACTGTTTTCTTCAGTGAAGCAGTACGTTTATTCCTCTCTCTTACAAGTTCTGCACGAACTTTCTTATTCTCTTTCGTATTTGATTTAGGAGCCGTTTTTACTCTCTCTTCTTGCTCTTCATCATCCCAACCTATCTTTTCTAAAAATAGCTCATATCCACCATCAAAATACTCAGCACCCTCTTTTGAAAAAATGATAAGCCTATCGCAAACACGACGAAGAAGTTCTTCAGAGTGCGTTACAATGATAACGGCACCTTCAAAACTCTGTATAGCGTTCGTAAGAGCGGCGATACTCTCCATATCTAAGTGATTGGTCGGTTCATCAAGAAAAAGAAGATTTACTTCACGTGCTAATATCTGTCCAAGCATCACACGTGACTTCTCTCCACCTGAAAGAAGAGAAACTTTTTTATCTGCACTATCACCACTAAACATCATTGCTCCACAGATACTTCGTATGACTTGTGTTGAAAGTTTTGTGTTTGCAGAGTGTATTTCATCTGTTACAGTAGCATTTGGATGGAGTCTTGCTATGTTTGTTTGTCCAAAGTGTGCAAACTCTACAGAAGGATGCGAGTGTATACTCCCACTCAAAGCTTTAAGCTCTTTTGCTAAAGTGTTAAGGAGTGTTGACTTCCCTTTCCCATTTTTTCCTATAATTCCAAGTGTCTCTCCGCGTTTTATACTAAAAGAGATATCTTTAAACAAAATATTATCACTTGTATAACCAAAACTAAGGTTTTCAACTTCAAGCATTATCTTTGCAGGCGTCTCTTTAAAATTAAAGTCAAAAGAGAGAGTGTTATCATAAGAGAGGTCATCTAAAAGTTGCATCTTTTCTAGCTGTTTAACTTTTGACTGTGCAAGTGAAGCAGTAGAAGCTCTTGCTTTATTTTTGGCAATGAACTCTTCAAGCTCTTTTACTTTTTTGTCTTGCGCTTGTTTTTGTTTCATATAGAGTTCATCGTTTGCATGGAGCTGTTCATAAAATTTATGTGTATTACCTTGAACCATCTCTATGTTTTTACGTACTATACCCATAGTATGGGTACAAACAGCATCCATAAAGTCTCTATCGTGAGTGATAAGTATCACTTCACCCTCAAAGGCTCTTAAAAAAGTCTTTAACCATCGAAGCGAGACGATGTCAAGGTAGTTTGTAGGCTCATCCAAGAGAAGCAAGTTTGGCTCAGTCACAAGAAGTTTTGCAAGATTTATACGTATCTGGTAGCCTCCCGAAAAAGAGAGTGGATTTTTTTCCATATCCTCCGCTGAAAAACCAAGCCCAAAGAGAATCTTTTCTACTCTATAAACATCATACTTCATCTCATCACTCAAAGCGAGTGCCGCCTCTTCTCTAAGTGTTGTTTCACTAAACTCCAGATGCTGTTTCAAGGTTCCTATCTTATAGTTTTTAGGAATGATTACTTCCCCACTGTCGGCAGACTCTTCACCTAATATAATTTTAAAGAGTGTAGATTTTCCACTTCCATTTCTCCCTACTAAACCACTACGATTTCCTGCATTTAGTTTTAGATTTAGATTTGAAAATAGTTCCTGAGAAGCAAAATTTTTTGAGATGTTTTGTAGTTGTATCATAAGGCTCTTTTAGATAATGATTTTTGTTGACATTATAACACAGTGAATTCTATGCTTTTAGAATTCTTTTTTTGATTTTGTGATAGAATTAATAAGAAAGGACAAATTATGAAAAGAGAACAAGCAAAAATCATCTTTTTTTTAATCGTTCTTTTTATTTTTCTAAACTCACTTACATACACCATAAGTGAAGCACAAAAAAATGAGAAAATTGATGTTGAACTCAAAGACAGTCGTAACAACTTACAAACACATTATAGTCTTCTTCTTCATAACCAATCTGTCTTAGCAGATGCTGCTTATACATCCACTGTAACGAATAAAAAGTTTATGGAAATTTATGAAAAGATTGAAGGTGCATCAAAAGCACAAAGAGTGGCATTGAGGGAGGAACTTTATTCTCTTTTAAAACAGAAGTATGAAACCTTAGTAATGCAAGGGGTCTTACAGTACCAGTTTCTTCTTCCAAATAATGAATCGTTTTTAAGAATGCATAAACCTAATAAATTTGGAGATGACCTCTCATCCGTTCGTGAAGATTTTGCATATACAAATAAAAACAAGACACCTGTAAAAGTTTTTACGCAGGGTAGAGTTGCACATGGCTTTAGAAACACCTACCCTATCTTTGCTGATAACGGCAGATACTTAGGTGCGATGGAAGTCTCATTCTCAAGTGATAGTTTTCAAGATTACCTAACAAATATTAGTCATATTCATACGCATTTTCTTGTTCTAAAGGATATATTTAATTCTAAAACATGGACAAGAGATGATCTCATAGTGAAATACGAACAAAGTATGGAACATAAAGACTTTGTACTTTCAATAAATCGAATAGATAAAAATAGGGAGTGTCCCTTAAATGATAAAGAGAATTTTATACAAACACGTAAAAAAATAGATAGGGGTATACAAAGTCAAAAACAATTTTCAGTTTACAATCTTTCCAATAAGGACTATGCAGTAATTGCATCCTATTTTCCTATTTATAATCTTACAAATACTAAAGCTCTTGCTTGGTTGGTCTCCTATGAAAAAAGTCAATCAATAGCAAAAAGTATTGAATCAGTCCAGTACATTCGTATAGTCTTCTTCTTTGTTTTTGTCCTCTTAGAATTACTTCTCTACAAACTCATAATCGTTAATAACACAACAAAAAAAGAGCACAGGCTTATTAATGATATCCTCAATTCAACTGATGACATTATGTTTATAACAGATTTTAAGTCTATCAGCTTCTCAAATAAAAAGTTTAAAGATTTTTTTGCAATAAGGAGTGAAGAAGAGTTCAAAACACTCTACGACAATGCTTCAAATATGTTTTTAAACCATGAAGGCTATCTCCACAATCAACTTAAATCAAAACATGAAAGTTTTTCAGACTTAATTACAAAAACGCAAGAAGAAGATAGGGTTGTTCTTCTTAATAATCAATCTAATGAACAAAAGTCTTTCAACATAAGCGTATCAAAAATTTCCAATGACTATATAAATAACTACTTAATAACACTTACAGATATTACAAAGATGAAAGAAAAAGAATCTAAAATAAAACAAAAGGTCTACATTGACGGTCTTACAGGAGTTTATAATAGAACGAAATTTGATGAAATTTTCAAGAGTGAATTCAATAGAGTAAAACGCTACCCCTCTAAATTGAGTCTGGCGATAATAGACATAGATAATTTTAAAAGTTTTAACGATAAGTATGGACATTTGATTGGAGATGAAGTACTTATAATGCTTGCAGAAAAAATCAATTCGCAACTTAGACTCTCTGATACATTTGCAAGATGGGGTGGAGAGGAGTTTGTCATCCTTTTTCCAGAAACTTCACAAAAAGAGGCATTTATGATATGTGAAAAACTAAGAGTATCTATAGCATTATTTTCACATCCAGTAGCAGGTAGTGTCACAGTAAGTTTTGGTGTGACACAGCTTAAAAATGATGATACAATTAACACTATGTTTAAACGCTGTGATGAAGCGCTCTATCTTGCTAAAAATCAAGGAAGAAATAGAGTTTGCGCTAAATAAGCTTAATAAAAGGATGAAATTTAACTATGAATGACACAACTGATATAACAACACTAACAATTAGAGTGGCTATTTTTATAGTCATAGTCGGAGTTTTTTTCTTTGTTTTAAAAGGGAAAAAGAGAAACTAAAGAGATTATTTCTCTTTAGTTAAATTGTCTAAACTTGTAAATAACCGCTTAGATGCTTTTTCAGCATCTTTAAAGTGTTCGATAATTTTATCTATTTCTTTCGTCCCAATAAGAGCCATGGCTTTTTTGATAGCATCATGAACTTCTTTATGTGGAGTTACCATCGCCTTAAACTCACCTTGAGTACCAAAATCTTTTTGACCCTCACCAGCGTACCACTTACCAAAACGGCACTCTGTATGATCAGTCATGTTAAAGTTTACTTTACCGGCAAATACAGATGAGTAACCATTGTTTTTATAAACCATGTGATCAAGTTTTGCCATATTTGCAAAAAGCTCATGACCTATGCTTTCATTGTCTCTTGTAATCTCTTCTGCATTTTGAATAAGTACTTGTAATACATCTACGAACTCATCTAACGTTTTCTGAGAAGAGAGAGAATACTCTTCAATCTTTTCACTATTTTCACTCATGTTCATAGAGTTTTGTTTCAGGACACTAATATTTGCTTCAACTTCACTTGTTGCTTTTTGAGTACGTTCAGCAAGCTTTCTTACTTCATCAGCAACAACAGCAAATCCACGGCCATGCTCACCCGCACGTGCAGCTTCTATGGCAGCATTCAGTGCAAGAAGATTTGTCTGGTCTGAGATATCTTTAATGAGAGTAATCACACTATAAATCTCTTGTACATTTGAATTCAACTCTTCTGCTGAATGTCTTGAGTCGCCAACCATTTCAGTAATGCTACCTATAGCACCTTTCATGTTATCAGTAGAAAGAGTAACTTCTTGAATCACTTCACTTGTTTTAGCATTAAGCTCATTTACAAGGTTCACCTTCTCAACATTGTCACTCATGCTCACTCTTAGATTATCTGCATTTGAAACAGCACCTTGTAACATCTCTTCAGAAAGTGCAAGATTAAGCCTATTAACTTCTGACTCTTCATAGATTTTTTGAGCTGCTTTTTCTGCTTTAGATGCTTCTTCTTGTGCCTGTAATGCTATACCTTCTACTTTATCTAAAAAGGTGTTAAAGCTTAGACTTGCCTGTCCTAGTTCATCACCTGATTTTACAGGTAAACGCTTAGACATGTCAGCATCACCTTCTGCAAGTTCATCTGCTACTTGAGCAAGGTTCATAATTGGATCAGCAATACTTTTTTTGATAATAACCATCAAAAAGAGTAAAATAAATAGGTCAACAAATGCCATTATGTAAACTTGTCTTATAAGAGCATCTTTAGATTTTTCTATAACGTGATTTACTTTTGAAATACTCTCACCTACAAGAGCATAACCGACAATATCTCCAGAAAAATCCACGATCTCTTTAGAAGTGACCAAATACTTATCTGTTATATGATAACCTTCAGTATTAGCGATGTCTACGTTGTTCAAGTCATTAAAGAACTCTTTACTAACAACTTCTTCTTTCACTGCAAGTCTGTAATTAGAGACTTTAGGAGCATTCTCTAGAGATTTAGCCGTCTTGAGGTATTCATTTTTCATAAGTATGGCAACATCAAAGCCATTGTTCTTTTTTGCTGCGTTAACTATCGAGTTGAGTCCTTGCATAAATTCAACAGAACCAAGATACTCTCCATCTTGAATGATAGGTGATATACCACGAAGCACAAGTCCCGCACGACCAAGCTCTATAGCTACTAATGGTTTTTGTGTATTTTTAACACTAACAATAGTTTTTCGAAAGCCTCTTAAATCATCTCCAAACTTTTTAGGAGACCAAGCTCTTAAGAAACTGTGTACATTTGTATCATGGATATGAACCTTCACATTTTTATAGTTAGTGTAATCTTTAAACTCTTGAGAGAGTTTATTAAGACCACTAATTGCGAAGCTTCTGTTGTTCTCTTTGAGAGCACGTACCACATCATAGTTTTTTGAAATATTGATACTGTTAGTCAGACCAATACCCTCTTTTGCTCTTATCGCTTCGTCATAAGTAAGTGCTAAAGAACGAGACTTCTCTTCATAAACATTATCTGTCATCTCTTGTATAGAATAAAAATAATTCACAAGAATAATAACAAAACCTATAAAAATAGATATTATTAATGGGATATGAATTTTCTTACTAATCGATACTGATTTTACATCTACCATTTTTTTCCCTTTTTTGTCTATTTAAAAGATTACTTTATCTTCCCATTCCCATAGTGTTCAAATAAGTAATCTGTAACGGTTTTTACATCTTCTTTAGTCATAGGTGCCTTAAAGTGTGTAATCATCTTATCCACTTTTTTTGCCCAAAAATCACGAGACTGTGGACCTTGGTTGATGATATAACCGAAAGAATGACACATCAAACAGTTTGCTTGAACTGCATCAAAACCTTTTCCCATTTTAATCTCATAAGAGATATACGGTACTTCTACCGCACTTTCAACCTGTGCAAAAAGTGAACTAAACATTAGTAAACCTAATAATATAATTTTTTTCATCATCTTCTCCTTAAACCACTTCAACCGTTACTACATCAATACCATTATATTTGTATCCACCATGATTCCATAAAACATCTTTTGCAAGAGGTTGTTCATCACCCAAGCGATTTACGGCTTTAGCCATTATGTTAACTTTTCCATACTTTGTTGGTTTGTAAGCGAATCTAAACTCTGTAAACGCATATCTACCATTCTCTTGTTTTAACTCAGACTCTTGCCAAGTTTTTCCCTCATCCGTAGAGATAAGTACTCTCGCTATACCATGCCCATCATCAAAAGCAACACCACGTACAACCACATGAGAATTATGATATACCTTCATTCCATTTTCAGGATAGCCTATGATAGATTTAACATTCATAAATGTAATTGGTTTTGTTGGTTTAAAGTGCTTATCTGGAGTTTCACTCTCTGTTGCATTATCTGGAATACGGTAAGCCACATCCATAAAGAAAAGTGATTTATACTTGTTTGTCACTGTAATGTTACTTAGCATTTTTACCCAGCTATCAGAATAATAACCTGGAATAACTAAACGCAGTGGATACCCATTTAAGTAAGGTAAATCTTCTCCATTCATTTCATATGCAAGGATTACATGATCATTAAGCTCTTCAACTTCAAGCTCTCTAACAAAGTTTGGCGTTTCATAGTAAGCTGCATTATCTTTACCATTAAAGCCTATCCACTTAGCATCTTTTGAAAGTCCTGCACGATTTAAGATGTCTGATAGTCTAACACCTTTCCATTTTGCACAACCCATCGCTCCACTACCCCACTGGATACCACCAGCTATAGGATGAAATGCAGAACGGCTATTTCCACCACACTGAAGAACAGCAGTTACTTCTACCTGTTCAAAACTATTTTTAAGCTCTTTAAGTGAAATGTTTAACTCTTTATCAACAAGTCCATCAATCTTGATTGTGTAAGCATCAGGATCAAGATGTGTTGGAATATCCGGAAGGTGCCATCTAACAAAAAACTCATCATTTGGAGTAACTCCTTTTGTAAATGTACTTCTAGGAGATTCCAAAAGTGGCGGTCTATCTGAGTAAGTTATTAGTGGGCGTTTTTCAGGGAAAGCCATATCTGATACCTTGCGACTATCTATTGGCTGTGTTGTTTGACTAGCAGACAGTCCAGTGCCTAAAATAGCAGCAGATGCGACTAGTGAAGTTTTAAAAAAATCTCTTCTTTGCATAGTTCTTCCTTATCATATTTATTAATGAGATTATTATAGCTATTTACATTTAAATGTAGGTAAACGAAAGTAATAAAAATAATTATCTTGCTTTATATGTTTCACCTTGAAGAGGAGTATCTACTAAACCTCTTTCGGCCATAAAATGAACTGCGATTGTCTCTGTTTTTCTTGCACTTATCGCCCTAAAAACAGCAAAATGAAGATGGGGACCACTTGAGTAACCGGTATTACCAGAGTAGCCTATGTGTACACCTTTTTTTACATACTGTCCAACTTTGACTACTACGCCATGCTGTTTTAGATGATAGTATGTAGCGAATGTGCCATCAGAGTGGACAATCGTGACATAGTTTCCATCTTTTGCAAATTTTCTCTTATACCCACCACGGCTTGAGTCTGATTTAGTTCTTACTACAACTCCCTCACGTGCAGCGTATACTTTCGTACTTTTTTTCATAACAAAATCAAGCGCATACTTTGAACTTCCCTTATGTGTGTAAGAGCCATTATAGCCTTGAGAAATCTTATGAGCACTGCCTATAGCAAATGGGAGTCTATAGATGTACTTGTCATCATGAACAGCATTTTTATCACCTATAATCCAAGCATATGAGAAGCTGTAAGAACTCTCTGCCTTAGTCAGAGTTAAAGTTGTATATATTTTACTCGACTTAGCTTTTACGACAAACTCTTTTGCAGTTCCTTTACTCTCTTTTATATTTTTATAACTTGTATTTACGCGTACAGTCACATCATAAAAATTACTATTTAAAAAGTAAACTTGTATCTCATTTTTTACTCTTGTTGTGTAAATAGAAACACTCTTTTTAGGCTTTGTGTCTTTATCTTTCGAGCTGTATGAGGACTCTACTATTTCATTATAAAACTCTTGTGTAGTCGCTTCAAAAAGAGTATTGTTTTGTATCTTTTTCTCTAAAAGTTTTGACTTCTTTTTCTTTTTATTTTTTTTATAAAATGCTATCGATTTGTTTTGGATGTTTGTGTTTTCAATAAGCCCTTGAAGTTCTAAGGAAGTGAGTTTTATAAATCTGTCATACTCTTGTTCTTTAATGGATTTGAGTATCTCTTTATGGATTAAGTGAAGTAAAAAATCATAATTCTTTTGTAGTTTTCTCAACTCTAAAAGATATGCTCTAATCTCTTGTTTATCTTGAGTACTATCTACTTTTTTGCCATTTTTAGTTGCTAAGAGAACTTGAGTTTGAAATTTTATTATTTCAGGTGTCAAAGTCTCTATATCCGTAAATTTTGAAAGTTTTTTAGAACATTGAAAAAGTGGTGTACCTAACTTTGCAAATGTTTTTGGATAACTGTCCGCATCTAAAACACTTAAACATAAAAGTAAAGTTAGAAAAAGTCTAGAATACACTAAATATACTCAGGAATCAAGCTCTTAATCTTTGCATAAATCTTTTCAAAATCAGTAGAATAAACTCGAGTTTGGCCAATGGAAGTGATGAAGTTTGTATCTCTTTGCCAACGTGGAACAAGATGCATATGAATATGTTCAGCAATACCTGCACCAGCTGCCGCTCCAAGGTTCATCCCTATATTCACGCCCTGAGCATTGAGCCCTTCTTTAAGAAGTCGTACCCCTTTTTGAGCTAAGCTCGACATATGAAGCCAAACTTTTGCATCTAACTCTTCAAGCTTATCTGTATGAAAATGAGGAATAATCATAAAGTGCCCTGGAGTATAAGGATATTTATTCATTACCATAAAGCAGTGCTCATCTTTGTACAGAATGTGCAAGTCCTCTGCATCATGAGTACTGATATGGCAAAAAACACAACCCTCTATTTTTTGGTTTGTAACATACTCATCTCGCCAAGGAGCATACAGGACATCTTCCATTTTGATTCTCCTTAGTGGCTTACTTCTCTACCAAGTACTTTTTCAACTGATGCTATCTTTGTTTTGAGTCTATTCTCTGTATTTTTTCGAATGTCAAATTTTAGAGAAGAGTAAACTCTTTCAAGATCACTCAACTGCTCATAAGCCATTTCAAGTACTCCCAACGCCTCTTTCATACTTGGAGCTTCAAAAACAGTCCCCATAGGTGTCAGTTGATATGGAACTCCAGACTTGTCTATTGCGTCTATGATTTTACTTACGCTCTTTGAAACAGATGCACCTTCTCTCCCATCACTTGATGTGGGAAACATTGAAAATTCTACTAATACACTTAACATATATTCTCCTTAATTTTGTTCTGCATTTTAGCACATCTAACTAAAAAATTATTGAGCTTCTTAAAAAATACTCTCTAAGTCTTTAGACTATAAGAAAGCAAAAACCAAGTCAGGAAAAACTACAACAAGTAGAAGCCCCAAAAGTTGTAAAAGAATAAAGGGAATGATACCTCTATATATCTGCATAGTCGTGATACTTTTACCTGCTGCACCTTTAAGGAAAAACAGTGAAAGACCAAAAGGTGGTGTTAAAAATGATGTTTGAAGATTCATCGCAATAAGTACTGCAAACCAAATTGGGTCTATTCCAAATGCATTCATTACAGGCACTAGTATTGGAACTATGATAAAACTTATCTCAATGAAATCTATAAAAAAGCCAAGTATAAAAATACTCAACATCGCAATGGCTATAAAGACCCAAACATCCCCTATGTCTTCACTAAAAAACTCTAAAATTAAATCACTTCCGCCAAGTTCATTAAATACTAAACTAAATGCAGTAGCTCCTATAAGAATCATAAAAATCATCCCTGAAAGCTTCATCGTTTCAAAAAGAGCATATTCAAGCATCGTAACGCTCAGTGTTTTGTTTAAAAATGAAAGAAGTAAACCACCTAAAATTCCAAATGCAGCTGACTCCGTTGGAGATGCAATACCAGCAAAAATACTTCCTAAAACAGAAACCATAAGCAGTATAGGTGGGACTATCGCTTTGAGTAAGTCAAAAAAAGAGACCTCTTTATCACTCTTTATAGCAGGTGCATCCTCTTCTTTTATATAAGCACGAATCAGTATATATGTAATGTATAAAGAGACAAGTGTCATACCAGGAAGTACCGCCCCCATAAACAAATCTCCAACACTTACGTTTATAACGTCACCAAGTATGATAAGAATGATTGAGGGAGGGATAATAAGACCAAGTGTTCCACTTGAAGCAATAGTTCCAGATGCTAAAGATTTGTTATACCCTGCGTTTATCATAAGTGGAAGCGCAATAACACTCATCATTACAACAGAGGCCGAAGCTATTCCCGTTGAGGCAGCTAAAATCGCTCCAACTAAGACGACGCTTACGCCAAGACCACCTCTAACACCCTTAAACATGACAGTCATAGACATTAAAAGTTTTTCCGCCATTCCAGACTTCTCTAAAACCAAGCCCATCATAATGAAAAGAGGAACAGCCATCAGTGTTGTATTGCTCATGATCCCGTATATTCTAAACGGTAAGATATTAAAAACTTCAAAACCTAGTTCAGGAATAACAAAAGCAAATATCATCGCAACCCCACCAAAGGCAAACGCTACGGGAACACCAAAAAGTAAAAGTAGTAGAGCAATTATGAACATCACTAATGCAATCATAAAGTTCTCCATATTTTCAACTCTCTAAAAAGCATCATAAATGCTTCTAAGGCGAGGAAAGTAAAAGAGAGTGGCATCAAAGATTTCACAATCCATCGATGTGTCAGGCCACCTGGATTTGAAGACGCCTCGTTTTGTATAAAACTCATCTCTACAAACCCAACACCAATATAAACAATTAAAAAAGAGAGTGGAAGCACAAAAAAAAGTATGGAGAATATATTTACTAATGTTTGTGTTTTATATGAAAATTTATCATAAAATATATCAACACGAACATGGGCGTTGTGTCTGAAACTGTAAGCAATACTCAGCAGTATGACAACATCAAAAAAATGCCACTCTAACTCTTGTAAGGCAGTCGAACCTTCAGAAAGAAGGTAGCGTGCCGTTGCATCATAAAGAATCAATACAACGAGTAGAAGTAAGATAAATGCGGTAAAGTAAGAGACGAATTTCATGCATTTATCTATCATATTCATTCCTAGATGAAGTTTGGAGCGTCATTTGCAAAGAGAATCACATCACCCTCTTTTGTCTCGTGTCCAAGGACCTGTGTGAGTTTCGATTTATCTGCTAACATTATTTTATTTTTCACATTCAAATGTTTTTTAAAGAGTTCTGCGTTGAGTGAACCAGTAACTATTACAGTATCAAAAACATTATTAATCGCATTTATGAGTTGTATGTTGAGTTCTTTTCTACTCTCAACAAGTCCTGGAGTCACTATCACCTTATTTCCCTGATGAAGAGAGCAGAGCCTGATACCTTCTAGCATTCCATCTATATTACCGTTGTATCCATCGTCTAAGATGAGCTTACCACCAGCTTTTATGAGTTGGAGTCTATGCTCTACTGGCTTTAACTTACTAACAGCTTTTGTAATTTCTTCTCTGCTCATTCCAAACTCTTTGGCTATTCTCACAGCTACTGCTATATTCATAGTCTGAAATTCACCTAGAACATCAGTATGTAAGGAGTAAGTCTCACCTTCTATCTCAAGCTCAAAGTCTGTTCCCTCAAGTGTCGCATTTACATTTTTTATCTCATCACCAAAAAAAGTTACTTTTTCATGAGGCTCATCTGTTACAGAGTTATGTACAAATGCATGTTCAAGCCGAGGTGATTGTATAAGCTCCAGTTTTGTTCTTTTGATATTTTCTATTGTCTTAAAGTACTCAATATGTGCTTCACCTACACGTCCAACTACTACAGTTTGTGGTTCAACAAAGGTAGTGATTGCATAAATATCACCATGCTCTCTAGCCCCTGCTTCACAGACATATATCTCTGTATCTTCAGGAAGAGAGTTGTTGACGTCAGCCATTATTCCACCCAGAGTATTCACACTTCTTGGCGTTGCATACACTCTGTATTTTTCACTAAGTATCTCAGCCAAGAAATTTTTTATACTCGTTTTTCCATAACTCCCGGTAATCGCTACTACCTGTAACTCTCTCATCTGAGCTAATTTCTTTTTTGCCTCTTTTTTGTAAACGGCAAATAAAAACTTCTCTATCAGATATGAACCGATGTACGCTACAGCCAAAGGCATAAAGACCCCATAAACAGCACATGCATCTTTCACAGTGCACAGAATATTTTGAAACAGAGTTAGGGAGACTAGAAGTATGAGAAAACGTTTTACTCTCCACGTGAGTACGAGCTTTTTATCAAGTTTTTTATGCCAAACAATCATGGCAGGTAAGATAGCAAACACAAAAAATATACCAAAGAACTTACCCGTAGTATAGTAGGCTATAAACGGAATAATAAAATATATGACATGCCATTGTGGTTTATGATGTTTCAGAATGACACGTGAGAGTCTATAGTCATACCATTGTAAGTTCGTGATTAAATACCAACCCAAAAGCGTTACAAATCCGACATTTACGATAAATGCCGCAAGTGTTTCATATAATTCCATTCTATTTCCTTAACGTAGCTAAAAAAGTCGCTTCCACTTTTTTTGAGATATCTTCAGCATTTTGCATAAAAAAGTAATGGTCACCTTCGTATATCTCAAGTTTTGAGTCTTGAACAAGGGCATCAATTTTCTTTGCAGAGCTTAAAGGAGTTGCAGTATCATCTTTTCCCCAACAGAGAAGTGCTTTTCCCTTATAAGCTGCAAACTCTTTACTCATATCTTCATTGACTACATTTTTAAAAGTTTCATACATTGGTTTTGAGAGTGCTTTAGCATCTTCAGCTACAAAGAGTGAACGAAATTTAGCAAGACCTAGAGCATTAAAAAATTTTGTTGCTTTAATCTTTGCCTGAACAGAAAGTGATTTGTTCACATAAATACCTGAACTTGCAACTAAAACTAAAACTTTAGGATCAAGGAGAAGTGCTACTTTACCACCAAAAGAGTGCCCCAGTATTATGTCATTTGAGGCATTTATGTGAATCATAAAAAGCTCTACAATACGTGCAACATCAAAACTATTAAGAGCTATGCCACATGTAGACTTACCAAAACCAGGTAAATCTATATAAATATGACGAAAACCACTCATAGAAGAAGCGAATGATTTTTTCATAAGGTTTTTGTTACTTCCCCAGCCATGTAAAATAATAAGGTCAACTTTGGCGTCAGGATTGACTATCTCATAACTAATGTCAAATGTATGTTGATTATACTGTATTGACTTTAACGCCATCTACTTCCCTTTTGCTGAAGATATAGAGTGTATGTACTCATAAGTAGATTTTACTCGTTTAGAGTGTGGAAGAGATTCACTCAGCTCTTCTATAGAGGCCTCGAAGTTTTCAAAAAGATAATTTGCCATAGATCCCGGAATGGGGTTTATCTCATTTAAAAGCACTTCACCATCGACTACAAAAAAGTCACACCTTATCAATGCACCTTCAAAAAGACCATCATAAATCTTCTCAAAGCTCATTTTTAACTTTGCTGCTAAGGCATCTGATATATCTGCTTTTAAGACCTGTTCTGAACGTGAGAAGTCCATATATTTTTTATCAAAGTCCAAGAACTCTTCTTTTGTTGGTTCTTCCACTATTGAGTAGTGCATCTCACCTTTTGCTTTGTATCCAGCAAGATTATACTCTTTAACATCTTCTATAAAAGGTTCAATTAAAAGTGTCTTATCATACTCAAATGCAGTATCAAGCGCATAATCGAGTTCCCCCTCTTCTTTGACTATACTGACTCCTATAGAACTACCTAAACGTGATGGTTTTACTATTATAGGAAAAGGTATTTGAATATTAGCATGTCTGTCAATATGAAGAATTTCATATTGAACACTCTTTACTCCCACTGCATCGGCAAGATACTTTGTATAACGTTTATCATAAGAAAAAACAGAAGCATCAACACGTGGCCCAATATATTTTATAGAAAAAAAGTCCAAGAGAGCAGCAACAGTTCCATCCTCTCCATCTGCTCCATGAATCAAATTTAAAACCGTACCATTGTGCTTTATAGTACTAAACATACTTTTTTGTGTAAATCCACCTTGTGTCAAATGTAACTGAGGCATCTTTTTATATTCACCTTTTGAAAAAGTAGTCGCCTTCATTTGCTTTTTGTCTATAGAGTAAAAAGCATGTTCACTATCACAAAATACAAATTTTAAATCAAAACTAGAGAGTTTTTCCTTTAATGTTATCGCACTTACTATACTAATTTCATGCTCGAAACTAGCTCCACCAAATAAAATTGTTAATTTCAATATATATTTCCTTATTTAAACTGTTTGTAGTAATTTTAGAGCGCCTTTTACGAGTGAAGCGGTATCTTCGCCTTCGCATGCACTTAGAGCTTTACTAATTTTGTCTTTTTTAAATCCTAACGCTTCTAAGGCTTCAGCCGCTTCATTAAACGCGAGTGAGCCAGAAGAAGAGTCATCCCCTGTAAGTAATTCTGCTGAAAAACCGTTGAGTTCTACTAAAATTCGCCCTGCACTTTTTGGACCAATCCCTGGAACTTTTTTTACTCCGTTTATATCTTTATTACTTATAACCGTGGCAAACTGGGAAGGTGTATATGTAGAACATATAGCCATCGCTACTTTTGGACCTACTCCATTTATCTTTATAAGTCTTGCAAACATCTTCTTTTCACTCATCTCTAAAAAACCGAATAGTAGAGAGGCGTCTTCACGAATAACTTGCGTTATAAAAAGAGAGATATTTTCTTTCCCTATTGCAGAAAATGTTTGCAACGAGATAAACACTTCATAAACCACTCCATTTACATCTATATGTACGACACTTGGCTCTTTGTGTACTATTGTGCCTTTTAAACCTACTATCATTTGCTTTTTTATCTTCCTTATTCATCCATTACTTGTATTTCAAACTGGCCATCGCCTAGGTCTACTAGTCCAAAAACTTTTTCATGAGAACCCTCTTTAGGTTTATATACAAGTTCCATTGGAGGGTCTACAAGTTTAAATTTAATCTCATTGTAACCTATCCATCTATCCTTATTAATTATTCTCGCATCAAAGATACTATCTTGAAAGGATGATGTTCTCGTTGTTTGAAGTGCTAGCTTATCCGCTTTAATTTCTAAAGACTCTTGTAATCCTTTGAGTTTAAGCTGCATACTTTGAAACTGTTTATACTTTTTTACAAAACTTTCAGGCATTTTCACACCCTTCTTTTTGTAGTTAACTAAGCGTTTTTTGATATCTAAAAAAGCAGGTGTTCCTTCTTTAACAAGAGTTGAGTATTTATTTGTCTCTTTTTTAAGTTCCGCAATCTCTCTTTCTAAAGAGCCGATCTCTTCTTTGTTCTCCATTAGTCCTGATTGTGCACCTTTACTGAGTAAGGGATCTATTGTAAAACTATTTTCACTACCTTGAAGCTTTTGAATCTCTATTCGTCTTGTTGCAGTTGCTTTGACGTGTGAAGCACAGAGTTCTAAATCTATCTCTTTAGCTTTTATTGTACCACCAAGAGCTTGCGTGACATCAACTATGTCACCATCTATTTCTCCGTGTTCAAGTCTTGTCACGTGGATATTATTTCCGTATGCTCTCCCCTTATGCACATTGATATCAAGGTTATCAGCCTTAATTGAAGCTGTTTTATGTGTTTGTCCACCAACACTCGCCTTTTTTGCTACAACTTTTGCATTTGAACCGACATTTCCATCTATTTCAATCTCAGTTACTTCCACTTCCATACCAGTACCGACTGCATCTTTGATAGCATCAGACTCTGAAACACTAATGTTTACATCCGAGTCTACACCACTCGATATGGAACCAGTCGTCTTAAAACTTATCTCTCCAACATCTACCTCTTTTTTAATCGTGTAGGCATTGTCTTCTAGTTTAATATAACCATTAGCAACAGCTATATACTGAACAGATATTTCGCTCTCTTCAACACGAATCGTATCATCAACGGAAAAAGTCACTTCGTTAGAAATTGTAGGCTCTTCAGGTTGCATATACTCACCACGACAATTTCGTCCAGGTTTACCATTTTGTGGTTTTACATACTCTATAAGGAGTTCATCTTTTTTAACGCTTTGTATAAAGTCCCTTGAAGAGTAGTCAATTTTTTCATTTTCATCAACACTGTCACTCTGTTCATAATGAAAGATAAGACTATCGTTGGTTGTCGGTGTTGGCTCATAAGCCTCAGCTATAAGAATAGTTTCGTTTTTCTCAAACTCTAACTTTTGCGCTACTTGCACCCGAGCAGATAGTTTTGAAGCAACACTGGCAACCATCTCGTCAAAAATATTTATAAGTATACCTGCTCTGATTTTTCTTTTGTTTATCTCCAAAAGCAGAGTATTTTCCAAACCTGGACTATAAGCGATAGAAGATCCAGCTGATATACTCAAGTAAACTTTACACTTTGAAGCATTAGCACCAACCGCCATTTTCATATCTCTACAAAGGAAGTTTTGCTCTTTTGTCTTGGAAAATATTTCTATTTCGTATGTTTGTTTGATTTGAAAGCTTGGGTTTAAAAGTTGTTTCTGATCATCAAGCTCATAAAGTTCTTCATTTGAAACTAATTCCCATTCAGTATCTTTTTCCTCTTCTCTCGTATAAGTTTGAACATCTAAGATATTAAAATCAAGCATTTCAGGTTTAACATCGTAAGACTTCGCAATGCTAAAGAGTTCTTTAGCTACGTTTTGAGTTCTAACTACTGTAGGTCTTACAGCTTTTGATAATGTATCTTTCTCTTTAGATCCAAATAATGCCATATTTTAAGTACCAAACTTTTATCATAATTTATTTTAAGGCTCTATTTTAACCAAAAATTTGTTAAAATCTCGTAAAACCAAATGAAATAGAGATAAAAGCACCTATGTTTAAAGCAATTTTCACCAACAGTTTTGGAATTTTAGTCTCTAGAATTTTAGGATTTATTCGAGACCTTTTAACAGCTTCTGCACTTGGTGCTAATATCTATAGTGATATCTTTTTTATCGCATTTAAACTTCCAAACCTTTTTCGTCGTATCTTTGCTGAGGGCGCATTTACTCAAGTTTTCATTCCTGCATTCGCAAGAACTGCACATAAAGCCGTTTTTTCAGTAAACATATTTTTAGTTTTTCTCTCTATCATACTTCTTATTACCCTTCTTGTAAATCTCCTGCCAGAACTATTTACAAAAGCGATAGCGGTTGGCTTTAGCGACAAAACACTTGAGATAGCAGCTCCTTTCGTTGCCATAAATTTCTGGTACCTTCCTCTTATATTTGCCATGACTTTTTTAAGTGGAATACTCCAGTACAAACACCACTTCGCAACAACAGCGTTTAGTACAGCTCTGCTCAATATCTCGCTTATAGCCGCACTTTATCTGAGTCAAGGAAAAACACAAAGTGAAATAGTCTATTACCTTAGTTACGGGGTAGTTATTGGGGGTGCTTTACAACTAGTAGCTCATCTTATCGCACTGAAAAGATTAGGTCTATTGAGACTGCTTTTGGGTGGTTTTAAGTATATACAGGTGAAGAGTAAGCTTATAAAAAGAGATACTAAAAAATTTAGAAACAACTTTTTTCCAGCAATGTGGGGAAACTCTACCGCGCAAGTCTCTGCATTTTTAGATACTTTTCTTGCCTCATTTTTAGTAACTGGAAGCATCTCTTACCTCTACTATGCAAACCGTATATTTCAGCTTCCTTTGGCACTGTTTGCAATAGCGACTTCAATAGCACTTTTTCCACGAGTAGCAAGGTACCTTAAAAATCAAGATGAAACAAAAGCAAAAGAATACTTGTCAAAAGCATTTTGGTTTCTAACATTTTTACTCACTGCAAGTACAATTGGTGGAATCATACTCTCACGTGAAATAACATGGCTTCTCTTTGAACGTGGTGCCTTTAGTACACAAGATACGGCTAATACTACACTTGTTCTGCAGATGTATATGCTTGGACTCTTGCCATTTGGCTTACAAAAACTTTTTGTACTGTGGCTTTATGCAAAAGAGATGCAGATGAAAGCTGCTAAAATTGCCACCTTTTCTCTGCTGACATACATCTTCTTCGCCTTAGCGTTTATAGCACCATTTGGAGTGAGTGGTTTAGCACTTGCAAGTAGCCTTGGGGGCTTTGTTAGTTTTATCTTTACCCTCCATGTTTTTGGAAGAAAAAACTTTTTTGCTATCATTCGTTCAAAAAACACTCTGTATTTAATCTTTACTTCTATAATACTGAGTATATCGCTGCTTTATGTTCAGCAGTATCTCCACCAGTTTATCATTTAAGGAAAAACAATGAATCAAAACATACAAAATGCCATTCTAGCCTCTTTAGTTGCAGATGCTTATAACCTTGGTTCTCACTGGGTTTACGATGAAAAACAGCTTCAAGAACTCTCCTTAGATTGGAACACACTCAATGCACCAGAGGCGATGTGGCATAAAGGAAAAGAAAAAGGTGACTTCACCCACTATGGTGACCAGACTTTTTATCTTTTAGAGTATATGAAAGAAAATAGGACTTTCAACAAAGAGGACTTTTATCTTTTTTGGAAAGAGAAGATGTCTGTATATACGGGCTACATAGATGGAGCGACAAGAGGTGCTCTTGAAAATATTGGCCACACCTCAAATGATCTTAGCATCTGTGGACGCTTAGCACCTCTGCTTATAAATGTAGATTCAAAAGAAGTATTTTTACAAAGAGTAAAAGAGTTAGTTGAGATCACTCACAATACACAACTCGCACATGATTCAAGTCAGTTTTTCGGAAAACTTTTATGGGCTAGCTTAGAAAAAGAAGATATTCAAAAGAGTATCCAGATACTTAAAACAGAGCATCCTGAACTTGAAGCATGGATAAATGCGGGAACAGCATCCAAACAAGAAGAAACATTTAAAACTATTAGAGAGTTTGGCCCTGCCTGTGGAATTGATGGTGGTTTTTCAGGGGTTATTCACCTCTTATCACTTGATGATGATTTTAAAACCGTCTTAGAGAAAAATGCACGTGCCGGTGGAGACAATTCTGCTCGTGGGATGGTTGTAGCTATGATTTTAGGAAGCCAAGATAGTCTATCTATACCAAATGATTGGGTTGAGGACATAAAGCAGATTAAAAAAATAAAACAAGTTTTAAAAATGGGAAGTTAAATGAAAATATTTGATTCAGTACAAAAAACAAAACGCGAATTCACTCCTTTAGAAGCTGGTAAAGTATCTCTCTATGTTTGTGGTCCTACTGTATATGATGACGCTCACTTAGGTCATGCGAAATCTGCACTCGTATTTGACTTACTTACTCGCATTTTAAAAGCGAGTGGTTATGATGTTACTTATGCTAGAAACATCACCGATATAGATGACAAAATCATCAAAAAAGCAATTGAGCAAGGTAAAGATATAAAAGAGATTACAGATTACTATACAGCTGCGTTCCATAAAGAGATGGAAGCTATTGGTGTCAGTCGTCCTGATATTGAGCCCAAGGCTACAGAGAGTTTAAATGCAATGTATGAAATGATACAAAAACTCATCGATAAAGGTCATGCATACGCAACAGCTGAAGGCGATGTATACTTTGATACTTCAAGTGACAGTGAGTACTTAAGTCTCTCTTCACGTGTTCAAAATGAAGAGGATAAACAAGAGAGAGTAGAAAGTTCTTCTTTAAAGAAAAATGCGGCAGATTTTGCACTCTGGAAATCTGTAAAAGACGGGAGCGTTACCTTTGAATCTCCTTTTGGAAATGGCCGTCCAGGGTGGCACCTAGAGTGTTCTGCTATGATAGAAAAACATTTGGCTAAACCAGATGCCGCGTTTGCCGTGGATATTCATGGTGGTGGAGCAGACTTACTTTTCCCTCACCATGAAAACGAAGCAGCCCAAACACGATGCAGTTCAAACCATGCACTTGCAAACTACTGGATGCATAACGGTTTTGTAAATATAGATGGCGAGAAAATGTCTAAGTCCTTAGGCAACAGCTTTTTCTTAAAAGACGCTCTCAAAGAGTATGATGGAGAAGTATTACGTTTTTACCTTTTAAGTACACACTACAGAAGTAACTTCAACTTCAATACAGAAGACTTAGGCATCGCAAAAAAACGCTTAGACAAGCTCTATAGACTTAAAAAACGCCTCTTTGGACTAGCAGAAAATAGAGATACTACACTCTTTCAAAAGGAACTTTTACAAGCTTTAAGTGATGACATGAATATATCTTCCGCTTTAGCACTTATCGAGGAAATGATTTCTACAGCAAACGAAACACTTGATACTGCTGGAAAGCATAAAGTTTTAAAACGTGAAACAATTTCAAACCTAGCATACATAGGAGAACTTTTAGGCTTTGGGGTACAAAATCCATTTGAATATTTTCAGTTTGGTATGGACGAAAGTACGAAAGAGAAGATAACAGTTCTCATGGAAAAACGTAACGAAGCGAAAAAAGAGAAAGATTTTGAGGCCTCTGATAGCTTACGTGATAAGATTCTTGCTTTGGGTGTAACTCTTATGGATACGCCTGCAGGAACTTTTTGGGAAAAAACTTAAGAACTACAAACTTTATTTTTCCCATTTCTTTTTGCCTTATAAAGAGCATCATCTGCTCTTTTAATCCCAGCTTCAATGTCGGTTTCATTCTTAATAAATACTTCTGAAACTCCTAAACTAATAGTAAATTTTATCTCTTTGTCCTTGTCAATACTTAAAGAAGACTCTTCAATCTTAGCTCTTATCTTTTCTGCTATTGTTACTGCACCTTGTATATCTGTCTTTGGTAGTAACATGAGAAACTCTTCTCCACCAAACCGAGCGACGATATCACTCTCTCTACTCATAGTTAGTAAGATACTTGAAACAAGTATAATGACATCATCACCTATCTTATGTCCATATGTGTCGTTAATATTTTTAAAATTATCTATATCTACCATTACAAGGGAGATACTTTCTTTATCACGTTTTGCTAGGTTAAAAAGATGACTAGCCATTTCTGAAAAAGATCTTCTGTTATAGAGCTTTGTAAGGGGATCAATGGATGCAAGCATTTTCAATGATTTTTCCTTATTTTTCAATTCAGTTATATCTGACATAATTGCTATGTAACCCATACACTCGCCGTTCTCAGATTTAAATACCGTTTTTGTTATTTTGAAGTCCCGTATAGAGCCATCACTTATTTTTATTATCAATTCATACTCTTGTGAAAGCTGGCTTTCGTACAAGAGTTTGTCCTGATCTCCATGAAGTTTAATCAAATTAAAAGGGATTACACTCTCTAAGTCTTGTAAAGTTTTTCCTATCACCTGACTCTTTTTAAGACCTAAAATATTTTCGGCGAAAGCATTGTTAATATTTTTAAAGACACCCGACTTATCTTTATAAAACATCGGATTTGGGATATTATTTATGATGGCTTCAAGAAGCGTTTGGTTGATTTGAACATCTTTTTTAAGTTTTCTTTCTCTAAGGTAAAAAAACATCACTAAGATTAACATAAAGATAAACCCAATGATTATTTGTAATAATAATCGATAATCAATACTCTTCTCGTACTTGATAGCTAACCAGTCATTTATAATTTTTTGTTTCTCTTTGTGATCTACACTCTGAACTGTTTTTTGCAAGATTTGATAAAGTAAAGCATCATCATTTCGAACACCAATACCCAAATCCCAGGAACCATCAAATTTTCCAGCAATTTTAAGTTCCCCTGTAAAGTTTTTTTGCAAAGAGTAACCAATCGTTGCCAAAGTACCTATATAACCATAAATTGAACCATTTACAACTTGTTGTAAACCATCTTCTAAGTTTTCAACTTCAACTATATCAAGGTTTGGATATTTTACACGCAGTAGTTCTAAAAAAGCGTAGTCCTTTGTGATTCCAACTCTTTTATTCTTGAGTGAAGAAAAATCTGCCACAAATGGTGCATGTATCTTTGTCGCCACAACAAGAGGTATATTAAGGTATGCATCTGTAAAATTAAGGTATTTTTTTCTCTCTGGGGTAGACATAACCAAAGACATAATGTCACACTTTCTTTGCTTTGCAAGCGCTATCGACTCAGTCCAAGTTTTTACTTGAACAAGTTGAAACTCAACAGGAAGTTTTTTCTTAATAATCTCAAAATAATCTGCGCTCATACCAACGTGCTGTTTAGCCCTAATCTCTTCAAAAGGCATCCAGTTTGGATCTACACACATCTTTACAACTTTCTTCTTTGAAAGATAGTTTCTCTCTTCATCCGTAAGATAAAAATCGTGTTTGGACTTATAAATAAACTCTTCTAAATTGACTCTCTCTTTAATATGTCCAAAAAGATTGTATATGTCTAAGATTCTTTGAATTTTTATTGGGTCAATGTTACCAAAAGCGTTTCCACCGGCATAAGCAAGAGCTTTTAAGCTATTTCCCTCATAGATAAGAGCTTCTTCCTTCTTCTTTTGCGTATCATATTTTTTCTTTATAAGTTTTATCGTCTCGTATGGATGAGCGTATGCATACTCATAACCCTTGAGTGTCGCATACTTAAAACTTTCAACTCGATGTGGATGGTTTTGAAGTTCTTTTTTTGATGTAAACAGAATGTCATCGTAAAAATCAAACCCATATTCTTTTGGATCCCAAATATTATAATTTATACCCTTCTCTTGAAGTGCATAGACCTGATTTGTTCGATAAGCTGCAATAATGTCTACTTCTTTGTCAATCAGTTTTTGCACATCCAGGTTGGGATCGAGTCGCTGCATATCTGAGAAACTTACACCATGAGAACGAAGCATAGACAGAAAAGATGTGGTATATGTTGCTTCATTAGCAATCATAATTTTTTTATTTTTAAAATCTTTAATAGAACGAATTCCAGAAGATTTCAATGTCACTAAAACATGAGGAGAGGATTGCAGAAGTGCACTTAAAAGGACTATTTCTTTATCTTGAGTTTTATCAAGTATGAGACTTGAGTAGCCAACACCATACTCATTTTTACCACTGAGAACATTTTCAACTATGTCTTGACCATGCTCGTACTCAAAAAGTTCTACATCAAGACCTATATCTTTGTAAAAACCTTTCTCTTTTGCTATGTAAAATCCAGCAAACTGGAACTGATGTTTCCACTTAAACTGTACTGATACTTTTTCGAGTTTTTTGATATCTTCTGCAAATAAAGTAGTAAAAAATAAAAATACAAAAAACAATAATCTCAACTCAGTTACTCACTTTACATAAAATTGGCTCATTATAGCAAAGCAAGCTGTGATATAATATTAAACTTATTATAAAAAAGGGACATTTTTAGTGACTACCGATACTTTATACAAACACTTACTTGATACTTCAAAAGGAACGACTCAAGAGTTCAAACGACTTTTTCATGGTCGAGGAGGATTCTATGAGAACTACAAACATCTTACAATTGATTCAATAGACATGCTTTTAAATGTTGCTCTTTATTTTGAAGAAGAAGGAGAAGAAGAGCTTATAGAGATGCTCAAAAATTTCACAAATGAATCGCACTACGACACATTAGTTGTACAACGACGTTATCTAAAAGGCTCGCCAAGTGAAGTTCTACTAGGCGAACTGCCTGAGGACATCCATGTAGTAGAAAATGGAATAAAAATAAAAATAAACCTTCTTAGCAATAGAAACTCTGGATATTTTCCTGACATGAAAAAAGGAAGAGAGTTTGTCAGATCAAATGCTAAAGACAAAAGAGTTCTCAATCTCTTCTCTTATACATGTGCCTTTTCACTTGCAGCGAAACTTGGCGGAGCGTATGAAGTCATCAATGTAGATATGAGTAAAAGTGCTCTATCGACTGGAAAGGCGAACCATTCCCTTAACAAACTAGAACCAAGAGGCGTAAGTTTTTTACCTTACAATATTTTAAAGTCATTCTCAAGCCTTAAACGTAAGGGTCCTTACGACTTCATCATCATAGATCCTCCAACCTTTCAAAGGGGTAGTTTTGAAGCAACCAAGGATTATGAAAAGATAATAAAAAAACTCCCGCAGATAGCTTCTGAGGAGTGTCTTTTACTTTCATGCTTAAACTCACCCGATTTAACAAGCGATTTTATCATTGAGATGATACAAGAGTGGGCACCGAGTTTCAAATTTGTAAAAAGATTAGATAATGTTGCCGAATTTGCGAGTGCAGACGAAGATAGAAGTCTGAAAAACCTTGTTTTTACAAGAGAGACCACTTAGTCTCTCTTAGCAATTCCTCTTAAAACTACCTTCTTTTCTTCATCTTAAAAAAAATCACACACAATTTCAGCTAAGACTTAAAAGAAAAATTATAGAATGGTTTTTATGATAAAAGTATTATTTTTAATTATATCTATATTGTTAATATCATGTTCGAAACCCAAAGAGTACGAACTGAAAATTGCTACAAATGTGTGGATAGGGTATGCACCTCTCTTTTATGCAAAAGAAAAGGGTTATCTAGACGAAATAAATATCGATTTGATAACGACTGTATCGCTTGGAGAGTCAGCAAATATTTTTCTAGTCTCAAAAGCACAGCTTTTGACAACGACACAACATGAATACAATATGCTTCAAAAAGAGATTGGTTCTATTGTACCGATAATTCTCATGGACCGTTCCAACGGAGGGGATATGATTCTCTCAAATAAAACGATTGATGAATTAAAAAAGAGTAAACAGATAGATGCCTATCTAGAAGTTGATTCAATAAATAAAGAGATGATTAAAGATTTCACACGAATTCACAAGCTTGATTCAAAACATATAAACTACATAAATAAAGACCAAGCACAAATACAAAACATAAAATACGATAATTCTAAAGACATTATAATCGTTACCTATACACCAAACGACATCACTCTACTCGAAGAAGGTTTTCAAGAAGTTGCATCAACAAGAGATACAGATACGCTTTTGGTTGTAGATGCCATTGCCACAAGTAGAAGTACTTTTCAAAGAGAAAAGAAGAGACTCAAAAAACTAAAAAAAATCATAGATAAATCTATACAAGAGATTATGGCTGACAAAATAACAGCACATGAACTTACTCAAAAATATTTAAACAATATCTCCTATAAAGAATTTGTAAACTCAATAAAAAGTATAAAGTGGATCAATGAACCATCTGAAGAACTTCTTCTAAAGATTGATAAGATGGGATATAAAAAAGAAGACCTTTTATGAAACACTCGCTCTCAATCAAACTTTTTTCACTCGTAACCATACTTCTTTTAATTTTGGGCATATCTTTCGTCTTCCTAAACTTTTACAATCATTCTAAGGAGAACATAGAGTCTCTTCTGACTTCAAATATACAAACAAACTCCCTCAAACTTAAACACTATCTAGACACAAACCTACAAGATCAAAACATAAATCAAATCAAATCACACCTTGATCTATTATCTAATGTAAATGACTCGATTGAAAACATTTATATATACAATGAAAAAAGAGTTCCAATCTACTCCAGTGATAGAAACTTTGATACATATGACAGTACAAATTGTATACCCATCTTTGAAATTTTAAATAACGACATATTTCATAATAGTTGTTACACCATAAGTACAAAGTTCTACAAGGGATTAAAACCCTTTTACTACTCTACACACATCTATCTTTCACAAACATATTTAGATTCTCTTTTTTATGATCAAACAATGGAGCTCTTGTTTGAGTACTTCATCACTGTAATTTTAATGTTCTTCATAACATGGCTGATTATTTCAAAGGTAATTAAAACTCCACTTGAAAAGCTTAGACAATACGCTTATTATGAGAATAAACCTCCTCAACCATTTTATATACAGGAGATAGAAAGTATCAGGTACTCTCTTGAAATGACATTTAATAGACTACACAAAGAGCAACAAGAGCTCTATAGTTTATCTACAAGGGACCAACTCTCTGGCCTATACAATAAAAGAAGCTTGATAGAGAAAATGGATTGGCTTATCTCTGAAAAAAGCAGGAAAAAAGAAAAATTTGCAGTAATGTTTATTGATTTGGACAACTTTAAAACTGTAAATGATTCTATGGGACACAATATTGGGGATAAAGTACTACAAGAGGTTTCAAACCAGCTACTTGCATCCGTAAGAAAACATGACATAGTTTCAAGAATAGGTGGAGACGAGTTTGTAGTCGTTCTATCTCAAATCGATATAGATACTAGAATCATCGAGGTTATAGAGAGGATTAGAACAACTATTCTAACCCCTATCCTTCTACAAAGTATAAAGTATCAGATTACAGCAAGTATGGGGATTGCACTCTATCCAAAAGACGGTACAGATACAAACACCTTAATGAGAAATGCGGATATCGCTATGTATAAATCAAAAGAGCTTGGAAAAAATATTTATCATTTTTTTACCGATAGTTATAATGTTGACATCCAGCAAAAGGTGTCTATTCAAAACCTTCTTATAGAAGCTTTGGAAAATCACTACTTTGAGCTTTACTACCAGCCAAAAGTAGACATAAAAACTCAGAAAGTCTCATCATGCGAAGCACTTATACGGTTAATACATCCAAAAAAAGGACTAATCTCCCCAAATGAGTTTATATCTATTGCAGAAGAAAACAACTTTATTGTACCACTTGGATACTGGGTTATAGAAGAGAGTGTAAGACAGTTAAAAGCTTGGAGGAACACACCATTTCAAGACATAAAAGTATCTATTAATCTCTCAGCGAAACAGTTTCAAGATACACAGCTCATATCAAAACTAAAAGAGTACACTCAAGATATAGACAGATCAAAACTAGACATAGAACTTACAGAGTCAGTATTTGTCAATAGTTTTGACTCACAGCACACCATTATAAATGAAATCAAAAAGCTTGGTTTCTCACTCTCTCTTGATGACTTTGGTACAGGTTACTCTTCGCTTTCATATCTTAAAAACATTCCTTTTAACACTCTAAAAATAGACAAAACATTTATAGATGATCTAGAAACTGAAAAAGGAAAGGAGTTTGTAAGGATGATAATAAACATTGCAGTTTCACTCGGCTTAGAAGTAGTCGCAGAGGGGGTAGAAACAGAAAAGCAGAAAGCTTATCTTGATTCCGTAAACTGTAAATGCTACCAAGGGTATCTCTTTTCAAAACCACTTCCAATAGAAGGTTTTGAAATGCTTTTAAAAAGCAAAAAGAACCTCTAATCAAACTATTACTTTTCTTTTAGTATAATTCATATAATTTTCTATATGGATACTACATGATAAACTACAACTCTATTAAACCCCTACTTTTTAAACTAGAACCTGAAAATGCACACCATCTCGCAGCATTTGTATTACGTTTACCAAATATCTGTCAGATTCCATTTAACTCTTATTTAGAGTCACATTTTATAGATGATACGATTTTAAACCAGGAACTTTTCGGTCGTACTTTTTTGAATCCCGTTGGTCTTGGTGCGGGTTTTGATAAAAATGCGACAATGATTCGTGGTATTCAGACACTTGGATTTGGCTTTACAGAAATTGGTACTGTAACACCAAAGCCACAACCCGGGAACCCAAAACCTCGAATGTTTCGTCATATAGAAGAAGAGACCTTACAAAATGCTATGGGTTTTAACAATGAAGGAGCTTACAAGGTAATCAAACGCCTCAAAGAACGTTTTCCTTTCACCACTCCCATCGGCATAAACATTGGAAAGAACAAAGTCACTCCAGAAAAAGAAGCTATAAATGACTACACACATCTTATTAAAGCTTTTGATGGATTAGGAGATTACTTTGTTATCAACATCTCTTCTCCAAACACACCAGGTCTTCGTGATTTACAAAATGAAGCATTTATAGGTGAGCTTTTTAAAGAAGCAAAGGCACTGACAGATATGCCAATCCTACTAAAAATCGCTCCTGATATGGAACTAAACGATGCAGTAGCACTTACAAAAATGGCAGTTGAAAAAGGAGCCGACGGAATCATCGCCACAAACACGACCATAGACTATTCACTTGTAAAAGAGCCTAAGGATATCGGTGGTTTAAGTGGTGCAGTTCTTAAAGAAAAAAGCTTTAAGATTTTTGAAGCTATCGCTAAAGAGCTCTATGGTAAAACTACACTAATTTCTGTTGGTGGAATAGACTCTGCAGAAGAAGCATACAGACGAATCAAAGCAGGTGCTTCGCTTGTACAGATATATAGCGGCATAGTTTTCCATGGTCCAGATATGATTATGAATGTAAACAAAGGACTTATAGAGCTATTAAAAGCCGACGGATACACAAATATAACAGAGGCAATCGGAGCCGATAGAAAATAATATGAAAATATTTTTAACTTTAATACTAACCTTAGGAACACTTATGGCATCAGCACTACCAAAATACGAAACAAAAACTCTCAAAAATGGACTACAGATAGTAGTCATTCCACTGCATAATAAAACAAATGTAATAAGTACAGATATCTTCTACAAGGTAGGGAGCCGTAACGAAGTTATGGGAAAAACTGGAATCGCGCATATGCTAGAACATATGAACTTCAAAAGTACAAAGAATCTCCCAGCGGGTGAATTTGACAAAGAGGTAAAAAGTATTGGTGGTGTAAATAATGCTTCTACAAGTTTTGACTACACCCACTACTACATAAAATCAAGTAGCGATAACCTTAAAAAATCCATAAATCTATATGCCGAACTTATGCAAAACCTAAAACTCAAAGATGAAGAGTTTCAACCAGAACGTGATGTAGTTACAGAAGAACGTCGCTGGAGAACAGATAACAATCCTCTAGGATACCTCTATTTCAGACTCTTCAATAATGCTTACCTTTACCATCCATATCACTGGACACCAATAGGCTTTATGAATGACATTAGAACATGGACAATAGACGATATAAGAGACTTTCACAGTACTTACTACCAACCAAGTAATGCGATACTTGTAGTTACAGGAGACATAGAACCTAAAGAAGTTTTCAAACGTGCTAAAAAAGCTTTTGGTGACATAAAAAACAAAAGTAAAATTCCAAAAGTGAAGTTTGTAGAACCAGAACAAGATGGGGCTAAAAGAGTTGTGATACACAAAGATAGTGAAGTCGAACTTCTCGCTATAACATTTCACATACCTGACTTTAAAAGTCCAGACCAAGTAACACTAAGCGTTATTTCTGAGATTTTATACTCAGGAAAAAGCTCACGTTTATACAAGGATCTTGTTGATAAAAAACGCTTGGTAAACAGTATATATGCTTACAATATGGAAAATATTGACCCAGGACTCTTTGTCTTTATGGCTACATGTAATCCTGGTGTTAAAGCTGAAGATGTTGAAACTGAAATTATCAAGCAGATAGAGCTTATGAAAACTACAAAAGTGACAAAAGAAGAGCTTGAAAAAGTAAAAATTAATACAAAATCAGATTTTATATACTCACTTGAAAGTTCAACATCTGTGGCAAATCTTTATGGAAGCTACCTTGTAAGAGGTGACTTAACTCCACTGCTCACATATGAAGATGATGTTAATGCTGTTACTGCAAAAAAAGTACAAGATGCAGCAAAAAAATATTTTAACTTTAATAAATCAACTACAATGGTTCTCAAAAAAGGCAAATAAATTTGATAAGAGAGAAGTACTACTACTATTTTGCTTTACTGATTAGTATTCCTTTTCTACTATATATTGACTCTCCCTTTATGCAAGAGTACTTTGCTTATGCGCAAGACCTTGCATCATTTTTAATTATTATTACTTTCATCGCTGTTTACAAACGTAGTGCTAAAAGAGTTAGAGAAATTATGATTATTGGTTTAGCTGTAGGTTTTGTTGGTGAATTTATACTCTCAAAAGGATTAGGGTTTTACTACTATAGACTTGACAACATCCCTTTATGGGTTGGTTTTGGTCATAGTCTTCTCTTTGCTTTAGTTCACAGGATTATACGAGTACCTCATGTTATACGACATAAAAGTAATATTATTCCATCTATTATTGTATTTGTGATTATATTCAGTGGACTAAAGCTATATTTTGAAAATGACTGGTTTGGTTTTTTATGTAGTGCTGCTTTTTTACTTCTACTTATCAAAATGAAAAAATCGAGACTTTTCTTTCTTGTTATGTTTGTTATAGTTTCATATATAGAGATAGTTGGAACAACAACCCTTTCTTGGTATTGGTCACCTACAGTAATGAACATTAAGGGCTTTATTCCAAGTGCCAATCCACCAAGTGGCATTCCACTTTTTTACTTTATATTTGATTTTGTAGTCCTGCATATTTATCTCTATAAAACCCCCTTAACCAAAGAAAAATACAATAGAAGAAAAGTTATCTAAATAATTTTTCGATATAATTGCACCAACTTTAATAAACTATGAAAGGCTAAATATATGGATATAGTTACAGGTTCCTCAACCGCACTTATAACTCCATTTAAAAATGGAAAACTTGACGAGCAAAGTTATGCTTCACTCATTCAACGTCAGATTAATAATGGTATGGACGCAGTCTGTCCTGTTGGAACAACGGGTGAGAGTGCCACTCTCTCTTCAGATGAAGATAAAAGATGTATGGAGATTGCTGTAGAGGTATGTAAAGGAACAACTACAAAAGTTCTTGCAGGTGCTGGAAGCAACTCTACTTCTGAAGCTATTCTAGCTGCAAAAAATGCGCAAGATTGTGGTGTAGATGCAATCTTTTCAGTAGCACCCTACTATGTAAAACCTTCACAAGAAGGACTTTACCAGCACTACAAAGCTATTGCCGAGTCAGTACCTGATCTTCCATTTATGCTTTATAATGTTCCTGGACGTACAGTTGTAGATATTTCCGCAGATACAGTGATAAGACTTTTTGATGACATACCTAACATCTACGGTATTAAAGAAGCAACAGGTTCATTAGAACGTACAGTTGAACTTTTATCTCGTCGTCCTGAGTTAAAAGTATTTTCCGGGGATGATGCTATAGACTTTCCAATACTCGCAAACGGAGGAGCTGGGATAACATCTGTCACGTCAAACCTAATGCCAGACTTAAAGTCAGAGTTGGTAAGACTTGTTCAAGCAGGTGATTTTACTGCTGCAAAGGCTATTAATGATAAACTTTATCCCCTTAACTCTGTAATGTTCTGTGAAGCGAATCCTATTCCTATAAAAGCTGCTATGTATATAGCTGGACTCATAGATACTCTTGAGTATAGACTTCCTCTTGTTCCTCCAAGTGTAAAGAACATGAAAAAAATTGAAGAAGTTATGAAAAATTACGACATAAAAGGACTATAACATATGGCAGAACAAACAATGAAAGGTAAAACTCTACTCATATCTGGTGGTACTCGCGGTATCGGGAAAGCTATCGTTTACGACTTTGCATCAAAAGGGTGTGATGTAGCATTTACATATGCATCAAGTGCAGATACTGCAAATGAAATTATTTCTGATGTTGAAGCTAAGTATGGTATCAAAGCAAAAGCTTATAAACTTGATATTTTAGAACCAAACACATATAAAGAAGTTTATAAAGAATTTGATACAGATTTTGAAAGACTAGACTTTTTCATCTCTAATGCTATTATCTCGGGTCGTGCCGTTGTTGGTGGATTTGCTCCATTTATGCGTCTTAAACCAAAAGGTCTTGGTAACATCTACACTGCGACTGTGGAAGCCTTTGTTGTTGGTGCTCAAGAAGCAGCGAAGAGAATGGAAAAAATAGGTGGTGGTAGTATCATCTCTATGAGTTCAACTGGTAACTTAGTATATACTCCAAACTACTCAGGTCATGGAACAAATAAGGCTGCAGTTGAAACTATGGTTCGTTATGCTGCTGCTGAACTTGGTGAGAAAAATATCCGTGTAAACGCAGTAAGTGGTGGACCAATCGACACCGATGCACTCAAAGCCTTTCCAAACTATGAAGAAGTAAAAGCAGAAGTTGTAAAACGCTCTCCACTTTCACGTATGGGTGATGCTACAGATTTAACTGGAGCTTGTGCTTTTCTTTGTTCAGATGCAGCATCTTGGCTTACAGGTCAAGCTATCGTTATTGATGGCGGCACATCTTTTCAATAAGCCCTATATAGAGAGTAATTTTATTTTTTAATTACTCTCTAAAATCCACTTACTTAAAATCTTTATCTTTTATCTCTTTAAACGCAGGCATAATTGTTCTTGAGCCTTCCCACTTCTCTTTAGTTCCATTTTTTATACTTTCTACTATGCTCTTCTCATCATCTTTGTATCTTTGAGCTATAGCCATAAACGATGGTCCTACTAACTGAGTCCCTACTCTATGACATCCCATACACTTATGTTTGAGAGCTAGTTTTTTGCCATCAAGAGATACTTGTTTTTGTTTGTTGGAAATTCTAGTCGCATTTTTAATCCTTACACATTACCATCTAAAAAGTTTTTTACAATTTCATCTGCTTTTTCGCCGTGTTTTTCTCTTACTTTTTTGATTTTTAGTCCGACTGATTCAAGGGCTTCTCTCATATTTTCACCTATCATTCTTACTAAAATAATATCGCACCCTTCAAGTTTTTTTACATCTTTTCTATGAGAGTTTGTGTGTGCTTTATGCTCTTCATTAGATGCATTATGCTCATGCTTGTGGGTGTGTGCATGATGTCCACCATCATGATGTTTATTTGGAACGAACTCTACAAGCTTTTCATCTTCAAAGATTGCAAAAAATGCTGATTGTCCTGTACGTTTAACTATAGTCTCTTTATCTTCATCTACTGCTACAACTATCTTCATCTATAATCCTTTTGTTTTCAATTATACTGCAGTATAGCCTCTTGTATTTTAATATATACTTATTTTTATTATTTAATTTACTTATTATATTAAGGGGAGTTGCGTTGTTAATCTCTAATTTCCACTTCTTAGATATACTACTTTATCATATCAAAATAGGGGTTTATTATGAAAATCACAGAAGATAAGTTTGCACTTTTTGAAAAAGTAGTTTACGATAATGACTTAGAAAAATTTAAAGTAATGGTTGCGTCTTTAGAGGATATCAACATCCAAAATAAATATGAATGGACCTTACTTCATATCACAATTCGTCGTGATAGAAAAGAGATGGTTACATTTTTACTAGAAAGCGGTGCAGATATTAATAAAACAGATGGTGTTGGTTGGACTCCGCTTATGGAAGCAATAATGGATGATAAATTAGAACTTGTAAAACTGCTTGTAGAAAAAGGAGCAGATAAGTCTATCGCAAATGTAAGAGGTGTAACTGCTCCGATGCTCGCCCAAAAATTTGGCAGATCAAATATGTATGAGTATTTAACATAATCATTTTAAAGGAAATAGAATGATTTATGAACTCTCAAATCCGCTCACAAAAACTTTGATTACTCAAATTAGAGACAAAAATTGCGATGCAGTTCGCTTTCGACTCACTATTAGTGAACTAACAAAGCATCTTGCCTACGAAGCTTTTAAAGAGTTTCCATTAATGAAAAAAAATATAAGTACTTGGAAAGGTGAGTCAACTTTTAAATCCATTGACGAGTCAAAAATTGTCGTCGTCACAGTTTTAAGGGCCGGAATGCCGATGCTTGAAAGTGTTATAGACCTTCTTCCCGACGCGAGTGCTGGTTTCTTAGCCATACAAAGGGATGAGACAAGCCATGAAAGCGTTCTTTATTACGACAGACTTCCTGATTGCGAAGGGAAAACCATTCTTCTTGTTGATCCAATGGTCGCCACTGGAGGGTCGATGATAGATGCTCTCAAGGTTATCACCGAGAAAAATCCTCTAAAGATTATGACACTTAATATAATCGCTTCCCCTGAAGGACTTACAAGGGTTAATACAGCTTATCCTGAAGTCGACATTTTCATCGCACAAATTGACGAAAAGTTAGACGAAAACAAATACATAACTCCAGGCTTAGGTGATGCAGGAGACCGTGCGTACAACACTTTATAAGGGAAAAAGATGAACTCATATAAAGACTTGATTACCAGTCTTTTAAACATTGGAGCTATTCGTTCAAAAAACGTTTTAGAAGCTTTCAGAAAAGTTGACAGAGTGAAATTTGTTTTAGATTCTGAAGTTTACAATGTATATGAAGACTATCCGCTCCAAATTGGATGCGGACAAACGATTTCTCAACCAAGAACTGTGGCGATGATGTTAGAAATGTTGGAGGCACAAGAGGGAGAACAAATTTTGGACTTAGGAAGTGGTTCGGGGTGGACTACCGCTCTACTTGCTTGTATAGTCAAGGAGAAGGGTTATGTCACGGGAGTGGAAAGAATACCTTCTTTAGTGGAATTTGGAAACAAAAACCTTAAAAAACTTGCGCTAAAAAACGCTAAAATAATTCAAGCAAGCGACAAACTTGGAGTCGTTGGAAAGAAATTCGACCGTATTTTGGTGTCTGCCGCGGCCCAAGTGTTTCCTTATGAGCTAGGAGAACAGTTGAAGGTTAACGGAAAACTCGTAATTCCCATAAATAATTCCATTTATGAAATCAGAAAAAAAGAGAATGGAAAACTTGAAAAAACAGAATATTACGGCTTTAGATTCGTCCCTTTAATTCAAACTTGACTTTATAGCAAATACTTCGTTATTATTATTTATAGACGAACAAATCAAGGAATAGATCATGTTTTATTATACATATTCCACCGAAATTTATTTAATAGTCTTTATCGTCGCTTTGTTAGCGGCTGTAATCCACATTTTTAGAGAGTATGAGAGAGGGGTTATATTTACTCTTGGACGTTTCACTGGAATCAAAGGTCCGGGACTTGTCTTGCTTATTCCTTTTATTCAACAGAAGGTCAAAGTCGATCTTCGAACAATCGTTTTGGATGTGCCGACTCAAGACGTCATCTCTCACGACAATGTATCCGTTCACGTCAATGCCGTGGTCTACTTTAAAGTAATGGATCCCCAAAAAGCGATTATAGAGGTGGAAGATTTCTACGACGCTACAAGCCAACTTGCTCAGACCACCCTGCGTTCCGTCGTTGGCGGACATGAACTAGACGAAATGCTCGCTGAGAGAGAAAGACTGAATTTCGACATTCAAGAGATTCTCGACAAACAGACAGATGCTTGGGGAATTAAAATCTCCAAAGTTGAAATTAAACACATAGATCTTGATGACAGTATGGTCCGAGCGATAGCCAAACAAGCCGAAGCTGAACGTGAACGCAGAGCGAAAGTCATTAACTCAAAAGGGGAACTCGAAGCGAGTCAAAACATTCTCGAAGCGGCTAAAACACTTAGTCAAAACGATTTGGGAATACAGTTAAGATACCTTCAAACAATGAACGATGTTTCCAATGATAAGACAAATACTCTCATTTTCCCATTTCCCACGGAGTTTGCCAACTTGTTTAAAAAAGATTAAAAGTTTATAACGTGAATTTTAACTTTATTTTCGAACGTTCCAACTTTCTCTTTGAGGCGATTGGAGGATTGGGACTCTTTTTACTTGGCATTCTCATACTAACTAGTGCTCTTCGCGATTTGGCGGGAGACTCCGTGCGTTTAGCGCTTATGCGTTTTACCCATTCACCTCTCAGTGGTGCTATTACCGGCTCTCTCGCCACCGCCATTTTGCAGTCTTCAAGTGCTACTACCGTTGCCGCGATAGGTTTTGTGGGAGCGGGGCTTATCGGTTTTTCTGAATCTTTGGGAATCATTTTTGGAGCGAATATTGGGACAACCGTTACGGGTTGGATAGTTGTGTTTCTAGGTTTTAAAATAAACATGGTCAACTTTATGATGCTGTTTTTGTTTTTAGGAGCAATTCTTCGTCTTTTCGCAAAAAAACGCATAGCTACATTTGGCTACGCTTTAGCCGGGTTCTCAACAATTTTTATTGCAATTTCAATGATGCAGCAAGGGATGGGAGCATTCTCGGATGTCTTGACTCCCGAACTCCTTCCTCAAGACACTTTTGCTGGACATTTGAAGTTAGTTGCGTTTGGAATCTTTTTTACGGCCATAACTCAGTCTTCAAGTGCTGGGGTGGCAGTCGCGCTTAGCGCTCTTTTCGTGGGAAGCATCAACTTCGAACAGGCGGCCGCTTTGGTTATAGGAATGGATGTGGGAACTACAATCACCGCGGCTCTGGCAACCATTGGACAATCCATCGAAGCCAGACGAACCGGATTTTCGCACGTTATTTACAACGTTTTCACGGCTGTTGGAGCCATCTTTTTAATCACTCCTTTCACAATTACTGTGGATTATTTTTTTCCTAGCGCTCTTGAGCAAAATACTGAAATTTGCCTTGTCGCATTTCACAGTGTTTTTAACTTTTTAGGACTTGCGATAATTTTACCATTTACCCACAATTTTGCGAGATTAATGAATAAAATAATCCCCCAAACACGAGAATTTTACGCAACGACTCTAGACTCCATTTTGCTTGAAGAACCAAGCCTCGCTCTTACTGCGGCGCAAAATAACATGCGCATCCAGATAATCGCTTTACTTAAGCATCTCGACGCACTTCTTCGTAATTCCGACTCAAGTCGAACCAATCTAAATGAACTTCAAAGTGCGCTTGATAAGACGCACCGCTACCTCGACAAAATACATATTCAAAGTGGACATGGAAGGGACTGGAAGAGACTTCTAGCCATGATGCACTCGCTAGACCATATGCAAAGACTTCATGAGAGATGCGAAGAGGATGAAAATCGAGCCTTACTCATTAGTAAGGCCAAAATGTTTGTCAAAGACAAAGAGATAATAACATCCGGAATTCAAATGACTCTTCAAGACCTAAGCTCAAAAAAATGGCATAAGATGTTCAAGCACTCACGTAAAACGAGACTCTCTCTGCAAAGAACTCTAAAAATGTCTAGAGCAGTCATTGTTGAAGAAATTGCGAAGGGCAATATGAATGTTAAAGAGGGAACCGAGTATCTAGAATCCGTTCGATGGCTCAAACGAGTGAGCTGGCATCTTTCTCGCATCTCTCATCACTATGAAGAAGCTCTTCTTGCAGCAGGCAGTCGGTAATAATTAAGTTTACTCCTATACAGGTTAGATATTCTTGTTCTTTTTCATCGTTTACAACGTATGCTCCCACATAAAAGCCGGCTTCCCTTAGTTCCATCAAGCATTCATAGCTTAAAAGTGTTTTAGCAAGGTGGCATGCATCGACTTTTAAGTTTCTTAATCGTTCAACGAGATTTTGGGGAATAGAGTCTTCAATCAAAAGAGCCGTCGGAATATTTGGTGACATTTCCTTGACGAGAGGGAGGTACTCGCATACGAATGAAGAGATTAAGACTTGTTCGGAAACTTTTGCGGAAGCTATTTCCTCTAAAACTATTGAAACTACAGTTTTGTCTTCAAATCTTTTTTTTAGGTCTTTAAGTTCGATATTTAGATAAATAGAATTTTCTCTGACAAATTCCAACGCGATTTTTAAGCTTAAAAGCTTTTGTCCATTGCCATAATCGAGAGAGTTTAGCTCTTCGTAAGTAAAGTCGCCAACATTGTATGGTTCGCGATTTTTAAAAACCTCCAAGTTTTCTACATTCGTTGTTCTTTCAAGAGTGTCGTCGTGAAAAACTACAGCCACTCCATCACGACTTAAAGTCACATCAATTTCAATAAAATCACATTTCCCCAAACTTTTTTTCATGGCTAATAGCGTGTTTTCTGGAGCGACGGAGTTCGCACCTCTATGCGCACCCAAGAGAGTTCTTTTTTCAAATAATTTTAAAAAGTTCATAAATTATTGTATCATATATTATGTATGATAAAAGAAGTGCTTACTCTTGGGCTCTATACGACTGGGCCAACTCAGCTTACGCCACTACGGTGATGGCTGGATTCTTTCCCCTTTTTTTCAAGTCTTATTATGGTGCCGAGGTCGACGCAACCCTCAGTACCGCTCAACTTGGGTTCGCCAACTCTACATCAAGTTTTGTCGTTATTTTATTGGCCCCTCTTTTGGGAGCCATTGCGGACAAAGCTTCGCTAAAAAAAAGATTTCTCTTTATCTTCGCTTACCTTGGAATAATAATGAGTTTAGCTCTTTCGTTCGTTAGTCAAGGCAGTTGGCAAATCGCAATTTTTGTATACGTTCTCGCCAACATCGGTTTTATGGGTTCGAATGTATTCTACGATGGGCTTTTGCCATCCGTCTCTGATGATGAAAAGGTAGACTTCGTTTCGGGATTAGGTTTTGCTCTTGGCTATCTGGGAGGAGGAATTCTTTTTAGCTTAAACGTGTGGATGCTCCAAGATTACGCCTTTTTTGGTTTTGAAAACGGGGTTCAAGCCATCAAGGCATCCTTTGTAAGCGTTGCCTTGTGGTGGGCCTTATTCTCGATTCCCCTGCTACTATTCGTAAAAGAGACGAGAAACGAAAATGCAAAACGAGCCAATACTTTCAAAGATGGATATCTAAGATTGAAAAATACGTTTGTAAAAGTAAAAAAATTGAAGGGGCTCTTGCTATTTTTAGTGGCTTATTGGCTTTATATAGATGGAGTTGACACCATCATACGCATGGCCATCGACTATGGTATGGCCCTTGAATTTGAAACTGAAGATTTGATTTTAGCATTACTCCTTGTTCAGTTCGTCGGGTTTCCAGCGACACTCCTCTTCGCGAAATTGGCACAAGTTTGGGATACAAAAAAAAGCATCTTTTTAGCGATTGGAATCTATCTATTCATTCTATTTTGGGCCGTTAGAATGAGCGAAAGTTACGAGTTTTACATATTGGCGTTTATGATAGCTCTCGTCCAAGGAGGTATTCAAGCCTTAAGCCGTTCCTACTACTCAAAAATGATTCCTAAAAGTCATGCCGCAGAATTCTTTGGTTTTTACAATTTTTTGGGTAAATTTGCCGCCATCCTTGGACCGACTCTAGTTGGATTCGTAGCCCTTTTTACACATGACTCAAGAATTGCAATGGCTTCCATCGGCATTTTTTTCATCATGGGAGGAACTCTTCTTTACTTCGTCAATGAAGACAAAGTCTCACGTGAGGTTCGAGAGGGCTTAGATTAAAACGGGCTTTTCTCGCATCTCTTTAGCTATCGCTTCTTTTGTCTCGTTTCTTATTTCCTGAACTGTACGCCCTTGCGGATATATTGGTTTCAAGTAGGTTACTTTTATCTTTTTTGGACGAGGAAAAATCTTCCCGCTTTGTAGCGCTTCAAAACTTCCATCTATTACCACTGGAATGACGGGTACATTAAATGTTTTGGATAAGATTGCGAAAAACGGTCTAAACTCTAAAAGTTTTCTATCTCTGCTTCTCGCTCCTTCCGGAAATATTACTAAATTTTTCTTCTCTTTCAAAGGTAATGCGGTATACTGCATAGTCTCTTTGAGATTCTCGTTTGCGTCTATCAAGATATTTTGCCCATGTATGGCGATCGGTTTCAAAATACCCTTGCCAAAAACATTCTTGTAAGCTAGAAAAAAACTTTTTTTCAAGACTCCATAAGGAAGCGTCGCTAGTATCAAAAACCCATCAAGCATACTCTGATGTGATGGAGCGATAATGCAAGGAGTTTTAGGCAGATATCTTTCACCACTGTTTTCAAGACGAAAGTAGCATTTAAATAGTGGAAAAAGCAAAATTTTGTACACAGACATTATAAATGGAGAGTAGACGAGCTTTTTATTTAACGGTTCGATTAAGAACTCTTTAAACTCTTTTTTACGAAACTCTATCCTAGTAGCTCTTTTTTTGATATATGCATACAAATCCCATACGGTCATAATCTGTGAAAATATTTTTTCGTCGATAAAGACGCCAAAACCATTTTCTATGAAAAGAAAAAGTTCCACATATTGAATCGAATCAAGACCGAGATTCAGTTCTATGTGAGAACAGGGTTTAATGTCAAATTGCGTTAAAGTGGATAGATACGATTTTAAAAGCTTGTATATCTCATCGTTAGGCTCGTCTTTGGCATTATTTTCCGACTCATCGTACACTATTTCGTAAAAAGCGATTTTTTGCTCAGAAGGAACCTTTAGGTTGTATAACTCGATCGCGTACCAACGAATTTCTTCCTCTATATTAACGATTTTTGCGTCTTTGAGAGCTTGAATTTTGGGTTTTACGATAGCGGACAAAGCCCCATCTTTAAGAAATACTTGAATTTCTTCAATATAAGGGGAAAATGACAAAATCCTCTCTTCTATTTTTTTAAAGTCCATGAGTATTTGTTAAATAAAACATATTATCAAACCGCATATTTTTGATATGCTCTAGTCATATGTGAAGAGCTCCTCGCCAATAAAACCATTAGAATAAGTTCTTTTTTCATTGAACATTTCCTTATTATTATTTTGCATATGATGCCATCTTATACCTAAGTAAGTAATAAACGGATAAAATCACAGTATTAAAATATTAAGGACTTTTTTTGCTAAATCTACCAAATATTCTAGCATTTTTACGCATACTTTTAGCACCGCTTCTATTTTGGACCATCTTAAATGAGCACTTTTTTGTAGAGCATGGTTTTCATGTCACGTGGAGTTATTATTTTGCCACAATCATCTTCGTCTTGGCATCAGCAACAGATTTCTTCGATGGCTATATAGCCAGAGAGTGGAATCAAACAACTCTTCTTGGCGAGATCATGGACCCTCTTGCAGACAAGATGATTACAATCGCAGCCTTTTTGGGTCTTATGCTCAGTGGCGAAGCTTCCGCTTGGGCCATTTATATCATCGTGGTTCGTGAGTTGTTTATAACTGGACTTCGTACGGTTGGTGTAGGACACGGTATCAGTGTAAAAGCCTCTTTTGCAGGTAAAATTAAAACCGTATCGCAGATGATAGCCATAGGTTTTTTGCTAATGCACTGGCCATTTGGGGACGCACTTCTTTGGATTGCCGTCGCACTTACAGTTTACTCTGGTCTAGAATATGCGTGGGGCTTCAAAGAGTTCATTTTAAAAGGAGAAAAATAGATGGGGATAATTATATCACTTTTAGTTCTTAGTGCACTTATATTTTTTCACGAGTTGGGTCACTATATAGCAGCTCGTATGATGGGAGTCGCTGTTGAAGTTTTTAGTATAGGTTTTGGAAAACGCTTCTATACTTTTAAAAAATGGAATACAGAGTGGAGTATCAGTACTATACCTCTAGGTGGTTATGTACGTATGAAAGGTCAAGATGATTCTGATCCAAGTAAAAAAAGTTTTGATGCTGATAGTTACAATGTCAAAACACCGTCACAGAAAATATTTATACTTTTAGCAGGTCCTGCATTTAACTTTATCTTGGCATTTTTTCTTTACTTCATCATCGCTCTTGGTTCACCAAGTGTACTCTCTCCCGTCATAGGAACTGTAGTAAAGGACTCTCCTGCTTTTATAGCTGGACTTGATGCAAACGACACTATCACATCTATCAATGGCAAAAGTATCACAACATGGAAAGAGATGGCAGAAATTATCTCACAAAGCGAAGGTAGTCTTGACCTTATTATACAAAGAGCTGGTTATTTAGAACACAAAGTTTTAACTCCAAAACTCCAAGACGCACAAAACATGTTTGGAGAAACAGTCAAACGTAAGATGATAGGAATAAGTGCAGCTGGAGTCACTCATGAGCTTGAACTTACTCCAACTCAAACACTCGGATATGCGACGGAACAGACACTTTTTGCATCTACGATGATATTTACAGGGGTGAAAAAACTGCTCTTTGGTGAAGTCCCTGCAAAAGAGCTTGGTGGTGTCATAAGCATAGTAAAACTAACATCAGATGCTACAGAGACTGGTTGGATGAGCGTCCTCTTTTTTGCAGCTCTCATAAGTGTCAATCTTGGTGTTTTAAATCTCCTACCGATTCCTGCACTCGATGGAGGACATATCATGTTTAATCTTTATGAACTTATTTTTCGTCGTGAAGCGAGTGAGGCTGTCATGATAAAATTTACCATTGCAGGATGGGTTATACTTTTTGGGCTTATGGGACTTGGACTTTACAACGACATCAACCGCTTAGTAGGTTAACACCATATTTAGATAAAAGAATCTGTAAATAAAGAAACCCTTTATTTACAGATAAATAATTTTTAAGACTTATCACTCAGACCTAAAGCTTTTGCAACACCAGCTCCATAAGCAGGATCTGCTTTTGAACAGTTGCTTATATGTCTTAACTTAATATGTTCAGGTGCATTGCCCATATTTCTAGCAGTGTTATCAAAAAGAACTTGTTGCTGCTCTTTACTCATAAGTTGAAACAACATTCTAGGTTGTGTGAAGTTGTCATCATCCTGCTCGAACCTGTTTGCTCCGCCATCTATATCTAGTTCTGGCTCAGCGAACTCTTTTTGCTCTTGCCACTCTTCATAGGAGTTTGGCTCATAGCCAATAGTAGCTCCAGCATTATCATCAATTCTCATAGTACCATCTCTGTGATAACTATGGACTTTAGATTTCGCAGCATTGACTGGAATGAGGTTATGGTTGACTCCAAGTCTATATCTTTGTGCATCGCCGTATGAAAACAGTCTTCCTTGGAGCATTTTATCAGGAGAAAAGCTAATTCCAGGAACTACACTTGCAGGATTAAATGCAGCTTGTTCCACATCAACGAAGTAGTTTTCTGGGTTACGATTTAGCTCAAACTCTCCAACTTCAATCAAAGGATAATCTTTTTTAAGCCATACTCTTGTTAAATCAAAAGGATTAAATTTATAGTGCTTCGCATCTTCTTCTGACATTATTTGCACATACATTTTCCATTTTGGAAAATCACCTTTTTCTATGCTTTCAAATAGGTCTTGCTGATGACTTTCTCTATTTTTACCAACTAAAAGTTCTGCCTCTTCATCTGTTAAATTTTTGATGCCCTGTTGTGTAACAAAGTGAAATTTAACCCAGTTTCTCTCATTTTCTTCATTGATGAAGCTAAAAGTATGACTTCCAAAACCATGCATATGACGGTAAGAGTACGGAATACCTCTGTCACTCATAGTGATAGTAACTTGATGGAGTGCATCAGGTAAACTAGACCAAAAGTCCCAGTTGTTTTTTGCACTTCTCATATTTGTTTTTGGATCGCGTTTGACTGCATGATTTAAGTCTGGAAACTTTAAAGGGTCTCTAAGAAAAAATACAGGAGTATTGTTACCTACTAAATCCCAGTTCCCTTCATCTGTGTAGAACTTAAGTGCAAATCCACGTATATCTCTTTCAGCATCTGCAGCACCTCTTTCACCTGCAACGGTGGAAAATCTAGCGAACATATCTGTCTTTTTCCCAATTTCTGAGAATATTTTTGCTTTAGTGTACTTTGTGATATCGTGAGTTACAGTAAAGGTTCCAAAAGCACCAGAGCCTTTTGCATGCATTCGTCTCTCAGGAATGACTTCTCTGTCAAAGTGAGCCATCTTTTCTAAGTACCAGACATCTTGAAGTAGCATAGGTCCCCTTGAACCAGCAGTAAGTGAATTGTTGTTGTCAGCTACGGGTGCACCCACAGCAGTAGTAAGTTTTTTTTTCATTTATATTTCCTTTTTAAAATAAAATATCTTTTAATAACATCCCACTAAAATATACTTATATAATTCTACTTAAACTTTATTAATAGCTAATGGAAGAGGAAGCTAAACCTTATCAGAATCCTCTTCAAGACAAATAATTTCCAAAGTTAATTTCAACTCCAACTGTATGAAACTTAGGAAATAATATTCCCCCCTCTTTTTTTCCGATTTCATACGTTTCATCGTAGACTCAAAATTTTCTTTAACTACGATAGGTGCATAACTTGAAGGTTTTACTTCCTTTGAGCAAATCTTTTGTATTCATATATTTCTGCCTTTGTTTATGATATTCTAAATCGTGTTCTAGTCATTTATTAAAAAATGCTAAAATTCCACTTAAAAAAGGGCTTAAAAACATATGGACATAAAAGCTAAAATCCTTCACGGCTTTATAGAAACAGTAAAAGCTGATAAACGCAGCGTTTATTATGTACTTTACTATACGCTTTTAGAGGGCATACTTGTGTTAAGCATTCCCCTTACCTCTTCTTTTGTCATTAACTCTCTTATTGCGCATTCGCATATTTCACTTGTAACCTTAGGGACTATTATCTCTGTTGTTTTTGCTTTTATTATCTTTTTACGAGTTATGCAAGAGTACATCATTGAAAAGTTTGAGCAAAGAGTTTTTGTAAGCGAGGGTTATGAAGTAGCGAACAAGGTTTTTAAACTCAAAGAAGACCACAGAAGTACATCTTATCCTATAGATAAGCTTATGAACTACTTTTTTGATATTACAACCATCCAAAAAATCTTTCCTGTTCTCATACTCAATGGTGCAGGTTTAATTGTTCAAACGGTTATGACTCTTTTACTTTTACTTGTTTTTAATGTAAACCTTTTTCTTTGGGCTACATTTATCATAATACTTAACCTTGTCCTTATCTTACTTTTTGGTAAAAATGGAATCCTTTATGCCATAAAACGCTCAGATACAAAACATAATGCCATTCACTATCTACAAAAGATTCCTTCTCTAGAGCTAACAAAAAGTGAGATGCTTAACACTCTTGAAGAGAAGATGAATGAGTATGTAGATGCTCGCCAAAATCAGTTTGGAGTACGTATCAAACAGCTTGGAACAAGTTTTTTTATCCAAGGTATTATCATTACTGGATTTTTTATACTTGGTGGTTATCTCGTAATAAATGGTAGTCTGCCAGTTGGGGAGTTTGTTGCTGCTGAAATTATCGTGGTCACACTTATCTATGCACTTAATGGTTTTGCAAAACAACTTGATTATATCTATGATGGGATAGAAGGCTTTTACAAGATAGAGAAACTCTCATCATCCCTAGATGAAGAAAAAGAGCAAGGAGCACACCATGACTAAGAGTTCCTTAGAAAAGATAGAGCTCTCTCCTTTTGTAGGCAAAGCAAAAACTATCACACTGGTAATTGTTTTTATGCTTATCTCCTTACTTTTTTTACCTTGGGAGCAGACAACAAAGAGTGAGGGAAAACTCATCGCTTATGATCCAAGTGAAAGAGACTACACCATTCACGCTCCCATTTCAGGCTTTATAAAAAACTACCATCTCGAAGAAGACAAATTCGTTAAAGAAGGTGAGTTACTCTTTGAGATGCAAGACTTGGATGCTCAGTACCTTCCAAAACTCAAAGACATTAGTAATGATATTAAGATTGAACGTAACAATACAAACAATACGCTTACCCTGTTGAATGAGCAAATAAGAAACCTTCAAGAAAACCTCAGAACCGGTCTTCAGATTCATGAGAAAAAAATAGCTCAAATAAAAGATTCTCTTCGTAGTTTACAAAACAAACACAAAGAAGTAAAAAACAACCATGCAATTACAAAGAGTAACTACGAACGTATAAAGCTCCTTTTTCAAGAAGGAATAGAGTCAAAACGTAGCTATGAAGTCGCACACAACGAGTATGTCAAACTCACGGCCCTACTCGATACGACAAGTATAAATATACAGAGAGAAACGAAGGCTCTTGAGATACAACAAAAAGAGAAAGAGAGTTTTCAAAAAACACAAGAAAATAGAATCAAAACGATGCAGGGCCAGTTTATAGCATCACAGAATAGACTCAAGACATTAGATAAAGAGATGACAAACGCTTCCATAAACATCTCAAGAAATGCTAATGCCAAAGTATATGCTACAAAAGACGGCTATCCCCTACGTGTTTTAAAGAATGATAAAGATCGTTATGTAAAAGTGGGAGATCCTCTCATTCATTTTGCTCCTAAGGTGACAAAGAGAGTGCTTCTTGTTAAGGTAAGAGCCATTGATATGCCTCTTATAAAAAAAGGTCTTAAAGTGCGTATACAGTTTTATGGATGGCCATCACTTCAGGTCTCTGGATGGCCCAAGATTACATATGGTACTTTTGGAGGGATTGTTGACAAAATAGATCCTATAGCGCATGAGGATGGAGCTTTTTATGCTTATGTAACACAGGACCCGACAGACCCGTGGCCAGATGATGAAGTTCTTAAAGTTGGAACACAAGCGTCTGCATGGATTAGACTCTCGACTGTTCAAATCTGGTATGAGATATGGAGGCTACACAATGCCTTACCTCTTAAGATGATTCAACCTCAAAAGAGATAAAAATGCTTCAAAAAACTCTTCTCGCTGGACTCTTTGCGTCTTCTATACTCTGTGCTACAGAAGAATTCAATCTAATTAGTATGAAAAAGTACTTGACAAAAGAAAACCCTTATGTCTACTCAGCTCTAGGAAAAAAATATGTCACACAAGAGAAACTCAGCTATGTTCAAGGAGTCTATGACACCAAGATAGTCGCAAAGTATGATGAAAAGGATTATCCTTATACTGATGGAACTTACTATGGGACTTCTTTAGAGAAACCAACTGAATCGGGCATAGACCTTAGTGCAGGTTATCGTTACGCTGAGGGTACACAAGAGTACAATAATATTAAAACAGGAAAGAATGGAGAGTTTCTCGTAGGTGCAAAAATTCCTCTCATCTCCGTTCTCAATAGAATAGATGAAAGAAGATTTAGAGTCGGTTTAACGCAAATGAACCTCCGAAAAACCGACTTTGAGTATAAAGAGGCTATGCGCAAGTTTTATTTTAGAGTAATGTCTGAGTACTATACCCTACTTTATAACAAATCACTCTTGAAAATCTCAAAAGAGATGCTAGAAAAAGTACAAAAACGTGAGAACTTTTTAGAAGTAAATGTAGAGGAAGGAAACCTTGCAGAGATAGTCCTTCTTGAAGCACAACAACAAGTTATCCATTCAAAACAAGACTTCATCGCGAAACAGAGAGCTTATGAGAATGTATTTGTGGAGTTTTTAAAATATCTCAACCTTTCAAAAGAGAAGTTTGAGGAGCTCTATCACCTTCCCCTCCTCCCAAATATACGACAAGAGAGATTTAGCCTGGAAGAGTCTCTGCATCACGCTATGAAACGAAGAGGAGATTTCCAGATGTTAAGTACAGAGATAGAAAAACTCCTACTTGAAGACAAAAATAATGAAAGAAAAAAATATCCAGAAGTAAACCTTGGTCTCTATGGTGTTTATGACGTAAATGAGCAAAGTGGCTTCAAAGTCTCTTTAAACATGAGCTTTCCCATCGCTAGAAGCCAATACTATGGAAAAAGTGCAGAGATACAAGAGAGCATAAAGGTCATAAAAAATGATAAAGAGATACGTCTCATTGAACTTAAAGCAGACCTTCAAAGTATTATAAACTCCCTGAATACAGTAACTAAAAATATTAAAAATGCTCAAGATGAGAGCAAGCTTCTACAAAAACTCGAGTCAGCTGAGAGACGAAAATATGAACTTGGTTCGAGTAGTCTTTTTCTTCTTAATCAAAGAGAGATGCTCACCATGCAAGCAAAAAAAAGAATCTTGCAGTATAAACTTGAGTACCAGCTACTCTTTGAGTCTTATAAACGTATTATCAGTATGCACTCTTTAGAGAGTTAAAATATCTTTTAGCTATAATGAAGCAAATAAATAGGATAAATTTGAATGACAGAAATAGAATATAAAATATACATCGATGACGTAATTAGACGTGTTGAAACTGCAAGACTTAAAGTAAGTGGACACCATATAGTAAAAATCATTGCAGTGAGTAAATACTCAAGTAGTGATGAGATTGCAAAACTCTATAGCATTGGTCAGCGTGCTTTTGGTGAAAACAAAGTACAAGACCTCAAAGAGAAGTCGCAAACACTTGAAGATCTTCCACTCGAGTGGCATTTCATAGGTAACTTACAAAAAAACAAAATCAATAATCTTTTAGACATCAACCCGACGCTCTTTCATGCCCTAGACTCACTAGAGTTAGCACAAGAGCTTCAAAAGAAGCTAGTAGCAAAAGAAATGACACTTGATTGTTTGATGCAGATAAACTCAGCGTATGAAGAATCAAAACATGGGTTTTTACCAGAAGATGCAAAAGACGCATACCTTAAGATAAATGCGGAGTGTCCAAACATAAATCTCAAAGGTGTGATGAGCATAGGTGCTCACTCGGAGGACAAAGCTATCATCAAAAAAAGTTTTGACACGACATATAATATATATAAAACACTTCCAAATGCCACAATCTGTTCTATGGGTATGAGTGGGGATTTTGAACTTGCAATCGAGTGTGGATCAAACATGGTAAGACTTGGCTCTATAATGTTTAACAAGTAGAAGACAGCAGTGGTGTTTTAATGACTCGCAATATTTCTTAATTTTTTTGAGATGAGTTTCTTTTTGTCAGTAAAATAAGCAACTCCATACTCAAACCTTCCCGTTTCATAGGAGACCACTAGGTCCATACACTCCATATTGTTTTTTGGACTATTCTTTTTATTAACAAAGACTCTATAAAGCATCCCTTTTTCGCCATTATATGTATTTACTATAGTTGTAAGAACTTTTTTTGATTTATTTGTTTTTGTAAGAACAATGTTTGGATCATTCTTTGCAACATATCCATTATCATACACTGATATTGGAGCCATACGTAAATCATACTCTCCTATCTTAGCTTGAAGTGTTTTTTTATACAAGCCAGCAATAAACTCCTCTTTTGTATGCCCTTGTATACTTTTACGTTTCACCTTACGTGGTTTATCATCTCTGCAGCTAATTTCAAACTTCTGTTTCAGTTCTTCTTTGCCAAAATAAATCCACCCAGTGTCTGCTTTTCCTGTATACTTTTTAATATTTAATCTTTTTTGTTTTTGAACTTTTTTAAGATGTTTCTTTATTTTTTGAGTACGTTTTTTTGTTTTTACCATATGAAGAGAGTAGAGTTTTCTATCTATTTTTTCATTTTTTTCTTTGACTCGTATTACAATACGTCTGTTTTCTTTGTCATTTTGCGGTGTACGACTATTGTAAAGAGGTTTTTCTTCGCCAAAACCTCTATAGTAAACTTTTGAGTGTTTATATTCTTTGTGATAGAGCCCATTCGCGATTTTTGCCGCTCTTTTTTTTGAGATGAGAAGATTATTTTTATTTGTACTTCCTTTGTCGGTATGTACTTCTATCAGTATCACTCTCTTTTTATTAAGAGGTACAGATTTTAAAAAACTATCTATCTTTATTTTACACGCTTTATTCAGTAAGGTACTTCCTGTATGAAAGCACTCCGTAAAAACTCTGTTATACGCATCATTTTTTACATAGTTGTCTTTGTTAAAATCCTTCTGATGAGTCTTATTGTGTTCTTGTACAGCTATTTTAATAGACTTCTTTTTTATAGGCTCTTGTAGGTTTGGCTCTGGCTCTTGACATGCTGTTGTTAAAAGTACCAATAATAATAGAGAGAGATAAAGCGTAAAATTTTTCATGAATTGTTAGTGTAGCATATTATAGTCGTTTTTTAAAACGTACTGCATGACTTTTTGGATTTGCTATAAGCTCTTTTTGATAAGATATCATCTCTTGAAATGGACTTAAAAACCCATCAAGTTCTCTCTGGCTAATATCTTCAATACTCCACTCTTTTAAAAGTTCCAAAACAATAAGTGTGGACTCCATAGTTGAAAGGTAGTTACTCTGTGGTTGAATTTTTATCTCATACTGCGAAGTTCTACTTGTAGAAAAGCTCATATGTTTAAGTCTTTGAAGATTTTTAGAGAGTGTGAACATCTTTTTTGTACATGCCCAAGTCGAGTCTATAAGAAAAATAGCAATGCTCTTCTCACTTGGAGACGGTTTTGAATTACTTAGATCCAAGGCATTTTGCGAAGGGAAAAGAATATAACTCTCATGTGTCGCAATAATCTCATTAATACGTCTATGGTTCGAGAAGTCTATACCTATAAAAAGTTCTGAGTTGTTAAGACTCTTGTGCGTAAAATGCCCCGTGTTGTTTTTTACCTTTTTAAACTCTTTTGGATGCATCAAAACTACAAACTTTGTTTTTGTTTCTATATGCTCAAAATACTTACACATGCATGAGCTTGTTGGCCTGTAGCACTCATAACACTTCTCTCTATCGCCATAATATGTTTTCATAAAGCGAATTATACTAAAATACCTTTATGAATGAAGAAACATATGATCTTATTGTCGTTGGAAGCGGTGGGGCTGGAATGATTGCGGCTATTGTGGCTGCTCGAGAAGGTAAAAGAGTTCTCCTTCTTGAGAAGCTTTCAAAAATAGCCTCAAAGCTAAAAGCTACGGGTGGTGGACGATGTAACCTTACCAACACACTGACAAACGATGACTTTATGGCAAAGTTTGGTCGTGATGGACGTTTTATGCAAGATGCTATTGCTCTTTTTGATCATAAAGAACTCATAACTTTTCTTGAAGGGCTTGGAGTTGAAACCCATGCACCTGATGGTTTTCGTGTTTTTCCAACTTCTCACTCTTCCGCTACTATCATTGCCGCCTTTGCTAATGAACTTGAGCGCCTTGGAGTAGAACTTATCTGCGAACAAAAAGTACAAAGACTTCTTATGGAAGGTCAGCATATCGCTGGTGTAAAAACTCAAGATAAAATTTATAACTGTTCTAATGTCATAGTGGCAACTGGTGGGCTTGGTTATCCTACTCTTGGTGCTGAGGGAGATGGTTACCAACTTGCCGCTGAATTAGGACATAAGATTACAGACCTCTCTCCCGCTATGATGCCACTCAAGACAAAAGAGGAGTGGGTAAAAAACTGTAGAGCTGATACTATACCTAAAGTAGAACTCAAAGTAGATATCAAAAAATATAAAAAACTTCGTGCAAAAGGAGATCTCATTTTTACTAACACGGGAATTCGTGGTCCCGTTGTCTTAGACTTTGCAAGAGAAATAACACCACTTCTTAAAAAGTATGAAGAGGTACCACTGCTTTTAAATCTTACAAAAGGAAAAAATGAAGAGCAAATCACAAAACACCTCAAAGATGAAGCTCTTAAAAATCCCGATAAAAATATACTTGAACTTGTCACTACCCTTCTCCCTAGTCCTCTATCTTGTGAACTCTGTAAACTAGCTCACGTGGATGTAGATATGAAACTTGGTAAACTCGAAGGTGCCAAACGTGCGAAACTTATTTCACTTCTTGCTTGGACACCCTTGCACGTGACGGGACATGACGGTTTTAAAATGGCAATGATTACACGTGGCGGCGTAAGCCTTAAGGAGATAAACCCAAAAACAATGCAAAGTAGACTTGTAAAAGGCTTATATTTTTGTGGAGAAGTTATGAATCTAGATGGTCCTTGTGGTGGTTACAATCTCCAGTGGAGTTTTGCTAGTGGCTACCTTGCTGGAAAGTTACTTCAGTAGTGCCCTCACACTGAATCTACTCTTTAACCTCCCATGTATCTCCCGAAACAAGAAGTTTGTTAAAGTCCCCCTGACCTTTTTTAGCTATGACTTGCGCTACTTGATCGTTTACTTGTTCGTTATAAATAACGTCTTCAACGGCATAAAGTACTCCATATAACTTAGGCATTTCTGGGTTAGCATCCATGGCCACAAGTAAAGAGGCCAAAGCTTCGTTCGTTTTATCATGAACAAGACAATCAGATTCGGTATATTTCTCGCCAAGCTCCACAACTTTTATTTTTAGATTTTCAAGTATTAGACCTTTATTTCTTTCATCACCAAAAATGAGAGGTTCGCCCTGTTTAAGTATGATAGAGTGTTCATCCCTACTCTCTTTATCAGTATACTCCGAATGACAACCATCATTAAATATGACACAATTTTGGTAGACCTCAATAAAGGATGTCCCTCTATGGTTTTCTGCTTCAAGCATTATTTCTTCTATCTGCTTCAGATTTGTATCCGCCGTTCGGGCGATAAATGTAGCACTCGCTCCAAAAGCTAGTTTTGCTGGACTAAAAGGTCTATCAAGAGAACCATAAGGAGTAGATTTTGTAACTTGCCCTTGTACAGAAGTTGGAGAATACTGTCCCTTTGTTAGTCCATAAATTTGGTTATTAAAAAGAACGATATTCATATCAACATTTCTTCTAATAGCATGAATAAAGTGATTCCCACCTATGGCTAGACTATCCCCATCTCCTGTAATTACCCAAACACTTAAGTCTTGATTTGCCGTCTTTACACCTGAAGCGATAGCTGTTGCCCTACCATGAATTGTATGGTAGCCATACGTGTTGAGATAATAAGGAAACCTAGAAGAACAGCCAATACCAGAGACACAGACAACATCCTCACGTTTTCTTCCAATCTTTGTCATGGCCGACTGTATAGCCGAAAGTATTGCATAGTCACCACACCCTGGACACCACTTTACTTCCTGGTCGCTAGAAAAATCTTTTTTCTTATAGTTAAACTCATTAGCATTACTCATTTTCAGCCTCCTTCAACGCGTTTATAAAAGCTTCTTTTAATTCTGAGATTTTAAATGGTAGTCCTTCTACTTTATTATAGGGCATTGCACTACATTCAAATTTAGCATTTATTACATGAACCATTTGCCCCATGTTAAGTTCAGGCACGATAACTTTCTTGAATTTTTTTATGAATTCACCGATGTTTTTGGGCATTGGATTTATATATCTTAAATGCATAAGAGATATTTTTTTTCCTTCTTTTTGAAGTGCTCTGACTGCCATTTCAACGGCACCGTATGTTCCACCCCATGAGATGACTAAAAGGTCTCCACTTTCATTACCTTCAATCTCTTGTAAAGGAATATTACTAGCTACATTGTCTACTTTTTTTTGCCTAACTTCACACATTTTTTGATGGTTTTTAGGATCATAAGAGACATTTCCAGTATCATAGTCTTTCTCTAGTCCTCCAATCCTATGCTCGAGTCCTTCCATACCTGGAATAGCCCAGTCTCTTACAAGAGTATCAGGGTCTCTTTTAATCCAGCTCCAGTTTTCTTTATCAAGCTCTTCAGCGTTCACCAGTTTATGTTTGATAGAAGCATACTTGACATCTACATCTGGGATTCTCCATGGTTCAGTACCGTTTGCTATATAACCATCTGTTAACAACATTACCGGTGTCATATGCTCTAATGCTAACCTACTTGCTTCATAGGCCATATGGAAACAATCATTTGGTCTAGATGCAGCCACAATAATCAAAGGCGAGTCACCATTTCTTCCATAGAGTGCCTGATAAAGATCAGACTGTTCAGTTTTCGTTGGAAGACCTGTAGATGGTCCACCACGTTGAACATTTACAATAACTAAGGGCATCTCATAACTTATAGCCAAACCCATTGCTTCACTCTTGAGTGCTATACCTGGTCCAGAAGACGTGGTGATTGCCAAAGAACCTGAAAGTCCCGCTCCAATAGCAGTACAAATCGCAGCAATCTCATCTTCAGCTTGAAAGGTCTTTATACCAAACTCTTTGTGTTTTGATAGTTCATGGAGAATGTCCGATGCAGGTGTGATTGGGTAACTGCCTAAAAACAGTGGTAAGTTTGCGACTTCTGCAGCTCTTATGAACCCCCAAGCAGTTGATGTGTTTCCGTTGATTTGTCGGTATCTTCCTGCTTCAATTTTCGCTCTTGAAACTTTATAGGTAGAGACAACTGTTTCAAGCGTTTCAGCAAAATGTGCTCCAGCCTTTAATGCAGTTTGATTTGCATTTAAAACTGCAGGTTTATCACTAAAGTGATCTTCTATCCACTTAAGTGTTGTCTCCATTTCTCGATGATACAAGAAGTACGTCATTCCCAAAGCATAAAAATTTTTGCAACGCTTTTTACTTTTTGTATCTATGTCTATATCTTTTAAAGCCTCTTGCGTTTGAGAATCCATAGGAACTTCAATGAGTTGATACCCTTCGAGTTCCCCATTTTTAAGAGGGTTCTCTTCATAACCAGCTTTTGCAAGCTTCTTATCAGTAAAAGCTTCAGCATTTACAAGGATGGTACCGCCTTTTTTCAACTCTTTTAGGTTCACCTTGAGTGCGGCAGGATTAAATGCAATAAGCATATCTGCTTCGTCTCCAGGAGTAAAGATTTCACTTGAGCCAAAATGAAGCTGAAATCCAGATACACCTGCTACTGTTCCTTGTGGTGCACGTATTTCAGCTGGATAATCTGGAAAGGTAGCAATATCGTTGCCCATTATCGCTGACGTGTTTGAAAACTGTGTACCTGTGAGTTGCATACCATCCCCGGAATCTCCAGAGAATCTAATAACCACACTTTCAAGTTCTGTTAAAGTATTCATGAATTCACCTTATAATGTATTACTACAACTATATATGAATATATTTAATATATTATAAAATATAACACATACGACTAAGCTCTTTTAGCTTATATGATTTTAATAAAAATAACGAATGGATGCGAAACCAAAAGCGGATGTTTTTTCAATAGCTTCAATCTGCTCATAAGAAACAATACCACCAAGGGCAAAAACATTTATGTCCACTCTATTGAGAAGCTCTTCTAAGTCTTGCACTCCTTTTGGCTCTCCTTTTCCTGGAGATGCAAAGATTGGACTATAAGTCACATAATCAGCCCCAGAATTTTGAGCATAAAGTACCTCTTCATACGTATGGGTACTTACTATCACTTCGAGTCCTAACTCTTTTGCCAATCCTATCTTTTCAAACATGGTCGAAGTAAGATGTACACCCTTGGCATTTAACTCTGCGGCTAACGCAACATCTCCATGTAAAAATGCTTTTATGTTTTCAAATTTTCCACACACTTCTAAAAACTCTTTTGCCATACTTGCATAGTTTGGATTTGTTTTATCACGATACAGTGCGAATGTTGGAAGATGTTTTAAGAGTTGCTTCTCTAAAATGGTACGAAACTCACTTGGATTTTGTGTATAAAAATCTGCTGAAGTAATGAGGTAGGAGTTCATATATCTTTTTTCTTATGTTGGGATATTACTAAATTTAAGAAGTTTCTCATACTGTTCACGTTGTAAAAGATCTGACATTACACTTACTATCTCTTTAAATTGATATGTTGCTTGTAGCATATCTAGACGCATATTCTCTAGTTCATCTTTGAGGCTTACATTATCTGGTTGATGAAGGATTTGTTTACGAACTTCCTCTTCTCTTTTTAAATGAGAAACCTGCAGTTTATGCAGTGAATCGTAAGAGAAACGTAAAGCATCAAGCATATCCTTTTGTTTAGCATCAAACTCTATGCCAATATCTTCATACAAAAGATTATGTAATACATTTGGAATATTAAAAGGCACAGGTAAACCACTCATAGTATGTGGAGATTCATGATGAACATAATTTACTTTTGTTCCACCACCAAAACCACTAATCATGACTACCCCTTATTCTTTACTCAATTATACACAAAAATAGTTTAGCATTTGTATGATATACTTTAAAATGATTAATTTGTCTCTTGATAAGCAACTAAGTATTTTACTTCCAAACACAAACAAAGCTCTTGCAGAGGTACTCAAAAGTGCCTCACCCCAAGAGTTAGCTACACTTACAAAAGGCAAAGACTTAAGCTCAATTCTTGATGGTTTACTCAAGCAAAGTGCACAAGAATCATCACAAGATAAAGCACTTCTTAACCTGCTCAAAAACAACCCAACACTCAAAGATTTAGGCAGTGTAACAAGCACTATAAAAGACTTGCACCAAAGCCTTCAGCAAGACAAAAATCCCTTACCCCTTGAAAAAGTACTCAAGAGCTTTTTAGGTGACATAAAAAATGTAAGTGAAAAAGATTTAAAAGCAAAGATAGAAAACTCAGGAGTCTTTTTAGAGTCAAAGATAAAAAACGTCGAGTCGCCAAAAGTAGAGCTAAAATCACTCATGCAAGAGTTGAGTAAGACTCTTGATGCAAGTAAACTCCCAAATGTAAAAGAGATAAACGCACAACTCAAACAGTTACTCTCCTCAGACATTTTTAAAAATATCTCAAACAAAGAACTCACTACTCCTTTAAAAGTAGACATGCAACTCTTAAGCGAGCTGACTAAAAAAA